>Ga0207668_10002159_pt1 | contig 11472 bp, 7 predicted proteins | sample KBSS43metaG_FD_184323 | JGI IMG/M metagenome (GOLD analysis project Ga0207668, IMG submission 184323) | Switchgrass rhizosphere microbial communities from Kellogg Biological Station, Michigan, USA - KBS S4-3 metaG (SPAdes) (version 2) | ecosystem: Host-associated > Plants > Roots > Rhizosphere >... | reverse complement strand
GTCGCCCGGCAGTTTGCCTGCGCGCAACGCGTCGAGCGCATCGGCCTGTTCGGGAAACGACTGTCGATAGCGATCCAGCATCGCATCCCAGGCTTCGCGGAGTGGCCGCCCGCGGCCGGCGACGGCACCGGACACCTCGGCCTTCGCCGCGTCGGGCACGAGGAACTGCGCGTCTTCGGGCCAGCCGTAGCTCTTCTTGGCGCCGCGGATCTCCTCCTCGCCAGGAGCGTCACTATGCGCCTTCTGGGTGCCGGCGCGAGTTGGGAAGCCGATGCCGATGATCGAGCGGACCTCGATCAGGGTCGGCTTGTCGGTGGTCGCACGGAACTGCTCGACGGCATCGGCGAAGGCCTCGACATCCTCGGCATCGGCGACGGTGACCGTGTTCCAGCCATATGCCTCGAACCGGCGCACGACGTCCTCGTCGAAGGCGAGATCGGTGCCGCCCTCGATGGTGATCTTGTTGCTGTCGTAGATCCAGCAGAGGTTGGCGAGGCCGAGATGCCCGGCGAGAGACGCCGCCTCGCTGGCGACGCCTTCCATCAGGTCGCCGTCGGAACAGAGGACGTAGACGTCGTTATCGAACAGGGTGAACCCGTCGCGGTTGAAGGTGCTCGCCAGCCAGCGTGCGGCGATCGCCATGCCGACCGAATTGCCGCAGCCCTGGCCGAGCGGGCCGGTCGTGGTCTCGACGCCGGTCGTCATCCGGTATTCGGGATGGCCGGGGGTCTTCGAGCTGAGCTGGCGGAACTGCTTGATGTCGTCGAGGCTGACCGCCGGCTGGCCGGTCGGCTGACCGTCGGCGTCGATCTCACGAACGTCGGCGAGGTGGAGCAGCGCGTAGAGCAGCATCGAGGCATGGCCGCAGGACAGCACGAAGCGGTCGCGATTGGGCCAGTCGGGCCGTGCCGGATCGTACCGGAGGAAACGCGTCCACAGGGTGTGGGCCACCGGCGCCAGCGCCATCGGCGTGCCGGGATGTCCGGAGTTGGCCTTCTGTACCGCATCCATGGCGAGGGTGCGGATGGTGTCGATCGCCAGGCGGGCGGGGTCGGATGCGTCGGATGTCGCGGCGCGATCGGGGGCAAGTGCGGCCGTCATGGGTGGAGTGGTCCTCGCGAAACTGCCGGCAGAACGATGCGGGGCCACGAAGGATGCCGCGCTGCTGCGGTTTAATCGCGCGTTCGGGGCCTCTCGGCGACGCGCAGACCATCGGCTCCGCCGAGGTAGAGCGCGTCGATCTCGGTCAGGAACAGGCCGTGGCCCAGCACGCCGGGAATTGCCTCGAGCATGGCGGCGACGGATGCGAAATCGGACGCGGCCGCGAACCGGCAGTCGAGGATCGGGTTGCCCTGGTCGGTCAGCCACGCCGCCCTGTCGCGACGGCGCAGCACGGGATTACTGCCGAGCGCGCGGATCCGCGCGGAGGCGAAGGCCTCCGCCTCGCCCAGGATCTCGACCGGCACCGGCCGCGCGCCGAGCACCGCGACCGCCTTGCTGTCGTCGGCGATGGCGATCATCCGCGCTGCTGCCTGGGCAACGATCTTCTCGCGCAGCATCGCGCCGCCGGCGCCCTTGATCGCGCGGAAGCCGGGATCGATCTCGTCGACGCCGTCGATAGCGAGATCGACCGCGGAGACGGTCGCCAAGTCTACCACGGCGATCCCCGCCGCCGTCGCCCGCGCCGCGGTCTCTTTCGAGGTTGCGACCGCTCGCATATCAAGTCCGGCCGCGACCCTCCGGCCGAGCGCGGCAATCGCGAAGGCCGCGGTGCTGCCCGTGCCGAGCCCGACCAGCATCCCCGCCTGCACCTCCAACACCGCGGCTTCCGCGGCGATCCGTTTGCGGGCGGCAATCTCGACAGGAGTGGTCATGGCGGGCTGAACGCGACGCGTCCGCCATTGTATCCTCCCCGGCAAGGGGAGGGGTTCACTCATGCGGTCAGATGTGGATCGGCTTCCCGAGCACCGCCATCGCCGCTTCCTTGATCGCCTCGGAATGGGTCGGATGGGCGTGGCATGTATAGGCGATGTCCTCGCTGGTCGCGCCGAACTCCATCGCCTGCGCGGCCTGGGCGATCATGGTGCCGGCGACCGAGGTGATGATCCAGACGCCGAGGACGCGATCGGTCTTGGCGTCGGCGATCACCTTCACGAAACCGTCCGGCTCGTGATTGGTCTTGGCGCGGCTGTTGCCGGCCATCGGGAACTTGCCGACCTTGATCTCGCCGCGCTCCTTCGCCGCTTCCTCGGTCAGGCCGACGCCGGCGATCTCGGGAGTTGTGTAGACGACCGAGGGAATGACGTCGTGGTTCACGATGCCGGTCAGGCCGGCGATGTTCTCGGCCACCGCAATGCCTTCGTCCTCGGCCTTGTGAGCGAGCATCGGGCCGGGGACGACGTCGCCGATCGCCCAGATGCCCGGGACGGCGGTGGCGAAATCGTGGTCGATCTCGATCTGGCCGCGCTTATTGGTCGCGAGGCCGGCGGCTTCGAGGTTCAGGCCCTCGGTGTTCGGGCGGCGGCCGATCGAGACCAGCACCGTATCGGCCTCGATCGTCTCGGCGGTGCCACCGGCGGCCGGCTCGACGGTCAGGACAGCCTTGTCGTCAGCGACGGTCACGCCGGTCACCTTGGTCGACAGCTTGAAGGTCAGGCCCTGCTTCTTGAACAGCTTGTTGGCTTCCTTGCGGATTTCGCCATCCATGCCGGGCAGGATCTGGTCGAGGAACTCGACGACGGTCACCTTGGCGCCGAGGCGGTTCCAAACCGAGCCGAGCTCCAGCCCGATCACGCCGCCGCCGATGACGACGAGGTGCTCGGGGACCTTGGCGAGTTCCAGCGCGCCGGTGGAATCGACGACAACCTTCTGGTCGACGGTGACGCCGGGCAGCGGGGTGACCGAGGAGCCAGTGGCGATGACGATGTTCTTCGCACGGACGGTACGGCCGCCGATCTCGACGCTGTCCTTGCCCGTGAACGCCGCGCGACCCTTCAGCCACTCGACCTTGTTCTTCTTGAACAGGTACTCGATGCCACCGGTCAGGCCCTTCACAGCCTCCTTGCGCTGGCCGTGCATGGTGTCGAGGTCGAGCTCGACCGAACCGAGCTTGACGCCCAGCTTGGCGAGCGCGCCGGTCGCGGCCTCGCTATAGAGCTCGGACGCGTGCAGCATCGCCTTCGACGGAATGCAGCCGACGTTGAGGCAGGTCCCGCCGAGCGTCTCGCGGCTTTCGGCGCAGGCGGTCTTCAGGCCGAGCTGCGCGGCGCGGATCGCGGCGACGTAGCCGCCCGGACCCGAACCGATGACGAGGACGTCGAAATCGTAATCAGCCATTCCACACTCCGTTCGCCCCGAGCCTGTCGAAGGGCCGTTCTTCTCAACTACCGTTCAAAGAAGGGCGGGCGTCGACAGGCTCGGCCCGAACGGAATGTGGGGTTTCCCCCGATCGTCTTACAGGTCGATCAGAAGCCGGGTCGGGTCCTCGATCGCGTTCTTGATCGCGACCAGGAAGGTCACCGCCTCGCGACCGTCGATCAGGCGATGGTCGTAGCTGAGCGCCAGGTACATCATCGGGCGGACCACGACCTGCCCGTTGCGCACCACCGGACGATCCTCGATACGGTGGAGCCCCAGCACCGCCGACTGCGGCGGGTTGATGATCGGGGTCGACATCAGCGATCCGAACACGCCGCCATTGGAGATGGTGAAGGTACCGCCCTTCATCTCCTCCAGCTTGAGCGTGCCGTCCTTGGCGCGCTTGCCGAAATCGCCGATCGTCTTTTCGATGGTGGCGACAGACATGTCCTGAGCGTCACGGATGACCGGCACGACCAGCCCGTTCGGCGCGGAGACCGCGACCGAGACGTCGACATAGTCGCGGTAGACGATCTCCTCGCCCTCGATCGAGCCGTTGACCGCGGGCACGTCGCGCAGGGCCTGGCAGGCAGCCTTCACGAAGAAGCCCATAAAGCCCAGGCGGACATCGTGCTTCTTTTCGAACAGGTCCTTGTACTTGCCCCGCGCCTCGATGACCGCCGACATGTCGACGTCGTTGAAGGTGGTGAGCATCGCCGCGGTGTTCTGCGCCTCCTTGAGGCGCTTCGCGACGGTCTGGCGCAGGCGGGTCATCTTGACCCGCTCTTCCCTGCGATCACCGCCCGTCGCGGCGGCGGCAGCCGGGGCCGGCGCGGCGGCCGGGGCCGCGGCAGGCGCCTTGGCGGTCGGCGTCGGAGCCGCCAGCACGTCGTCCTTGGTGATGCGGCCGTCCTTGCCGGTGCCCTTGATCGACGAGGGATCGATGCCGCGCTCCAGCACCAGGCGGCGCACCGCCGGCGACAGGGTCAGCGGCTCGGCGGCCTGCTTCGGCTCCTCGGCCGGGGCGGCGGCGGGCGCCGGCGGCGCGGCGGCCTCGGCCTTGCCGACCGCGGTGCGATCCTCGACCTTCGGCGTGGCGCTGGCATTGGCCGACGCGCCCTCCTGAATACGGGCGATAACCGCGCCGACATTGACGGTGTCACCCTCGCTCGCGACGAGTTCGCCGATCACGCCGGCGACCGGGGACGGCACCTCGACCGCGACCTTGTCGGTCTCCAGGCTGGCGATCGGCTCGTCGGCTTTCACCGCCTCGCCGGGTTGCTTGAGCCACTGGCCGAGCGTCGCCTCGGTGATCGATTCACCCAGGGTCGGAACGACTACGTCGGTCGCCATCTTACTTGTCCTTCGTTGCGTGGCCGAGCGCGGCGGCGACGAGTGCAGCCTGTTGCGCGGCATGGGTCTTGGCGAGGCCGGTCGCGGTCGCGGCGGAAGCCTTGCGGCCGGCATAGATGGCGCGGGCCGGGCCGGTCTTGGCTTCGGCCAGGCACTCCTCGATCAGCGGCTCGACGAAGAACCAGGCGCCGTTGTTCTTCGGCTCCTCCTGGCACCACACCACCGTCTCGAGGTTGGTCATCCGCGCGATCCGGCCGACAAGGTCGCCCGACGGGAACGGGTAGATCTGCTCGACGCGGACGATCGCCGTCTCGGTATCGCCGGCCGCGTCGCGCGCATCGGCGAGGTCGTAGTAGACCTTGCCCGAGCACAGGACGAGCCGCTTCACCGCCGCGTCGGCCGGCGCCTTGGGATCGGCCAGCACACGGTGGAAGATGCTGTCGCCGGTAAAATCTGCCACGGATGATACCGCCGCCTTGTGCCGCAGCAGCGACTTCGGCGTCATGATGATCAGCGGCTTCCTGAACTTGCGCAGCATCTGGCGGCGCAGGATGTGGAAGTAGTTGGCCGGCGTCGTGCAGTTGGCGACCTGCATATTGTCCTCGGCGCAGAGCTGGAGATAGCGCTCCAGCCGGGCCGAGGAATGCTCCGGCCCCTGCCCCTCGTAACCGTGCGGCAGCAGCATCACCAGGCCATTGACGCGCAGCCATTTCGCCTCGCCGGCGGCGATGAACTGATCGATCATCACCTGCGCGCCATTGGCGAAGTCGCCGAACTGCGCCTCCCACATCACCAGCGTGTTCGGCGCGGTGGAGGCATAACCATATTCGAAGCCGAGCACGCCGAATTCGCTGAGCGGGCTGTCGAGCACCTGGAAGCGACGGTCGAGCGCGGACAGCGGGATGTACTTGTGGCCATCCTTCTGGTCGACCCAGACGGCATGGCGCTGGCTGAAGGTGCCGCGGCCCGAATCCTGGCCGGAGAGGCGGACGCCGTAGCCCTCGGTCAGCAGCGTCCCGAAGGCCATCGCCTCGGCAGTCGCCCAGTCGAACCCCTCGCCGCTTTCGAACATGCCCTTCTTGGCGTCGAGCACGCGGGCGAGCGTCTTGTGGATGCTGAGCCCCTCGGGAACCGTGGTCAGCACCCGAGCCATCTCGGCGACCTGCGCCTCGCTGATGCCCGTGGCGGCGGCGCGGCGATCGGCGATCGATTCCTGCGGTTCGGCGAAGCCCGACCATTCGCCCTCGAACCAGTCGGCCTTGTTCGGCTTGTAGGACTTTCCCGCCTCGAACTCGTCTTCCAGCTTGGCGAGGAAGGCGTTGGTGGTGGCGTCGATCCAGTTCTCGTCGATGACGTCCTCGGCGACGAGGCGGGCACCGTAGATCGTCGAGACCGGCGGGTGCTTGCGGATTGCGTCGTACATCAGCGGCTGGGTGAAGCCCGGCTCGTCGCCCTCGTTATGGCCGAAGCGACGGTAGCACCACATGTCGATGACGACGTCGCGGCCGAAGGTCTGGCGGAAATCGGTGGCGAGCTTGCAGGCGAAGGTCACCGCCTCCGGATCGTCGCCGTTGACGTGCAGGATCGGCGCCTGGACCATCTTGGCGATGTCCGATGGATAAGGCGACGAGCGCGCGAACTGTGGCGAAGTGGTGAAGCCGACCTGGTTGTTGACGACGAAGTGGATCGTGCCGCCGGTCGAATACCCACGCAGACCGGAGAAGCCGAAGCACTCCATGATGATGCCCTGGCCGGCAAAGGCAGCGTCGCCATGCAGCAGCACCGGCAGAACCTGGCGCCGCTTGAGGTCGTCGAGCTTGGTCTGCTTGGCGCGCGCCTTGCCGAGCACGACCGGATCGACAGCCTCGAGATGGCTGGGGTTCGGCGCGAGGCTGAGATGGACCTTATGACCGTCGAACTCACGATCGGTCGAGGTGCCGAGGTGATACTTCACGTCACCCGAGCCGCCGACATCCTCCGGGTTCGCCGAACCGCCGGCGAACTCGCTGAAGATAGCGCGATAGGGCTTGGCCATCACGTTGGTCAGCACGTTGAGGCGGCCGCGATGCGGCATGCCGAAGATGATCTCACTGACGCCGGACAACCCGCCGTATTTGATGACGGCTTCCAGTGCCGGGATCATCGACTCGCCGCCATCGAGGCCGAACCGCTTGGTGCCGACATATTTGCGGGCGAGGAACTTCTCCCACTGCTCCGCCTCGATGACCTTCGAGAGGATCGCCTTCTTGCCCTCGGGCGTGAAGTGGATCTCCTTGTCGCGGCCCTCCATGCGATCCTGGAGGAACTTCCGCTCCTCCACGTCGACGATGTACATGTATTCGAGGCCAACATGGCCGCAATAGTTGCGGCGGAGGATCTCGCACACTTCGCGCACGCTGGCGCTTTCGAGGCCCAGCGCGCCGCCCAGGAAGACCGGGCGATCGAGATCCTCGCCGGTGAAGCCGTAATACTCCGGCGAAAGGTCGGCCGGCGACTCGCGCTTCTCCAGGCCGAGCGGGTCGAGATTGGCGGCGAGGTGACCGCGCACCCGGTAGGTGCGGATCAGCATCAGCGCGCGGATCGAATCATTCGCGGCCTGGGCGACATCGGCGAGGCTGGGAGCGGCAGCCGCGGTGGGAGCGGCCACCGGAGCCGGCTTGCCCTTGGTCGGCTTCGGTGCCGGCGCCATCTGGGTCGGGTCGAGCGCGGCGGTCAGCGCATCGGTTTCGACGGGCGGCCAGTTACGGCGCTGCCAGCTCGGCCCGCCGGCGGTCGCTTCGAGGCCCTGGAACCAGTTGCGCCAGCTCGGCTCGACCGAGCCGGGATCGGCGGCAAATTGCTTGTAGAGCGCCTCAACGAAAGACGGGCTCACGCCCTCCACGTCGTTCAGGTCCAGTGCGTCATATCCCACGTCGTCGATCCTCGCCGGCCATCCGCCCGCTCATATCCGACCGGACTATCCTGGTGGCGCCCCTATGCCACTCAGGCGATTAACGTAACCATGAACGGGCGGGGGCCATCTGGTCCCCGCCCGGAAAAAGTTCAACCCTTCAGCACCGCCGAGAGCGTGACGCCGAGTTCCGACGGGCTCGGGCTCACCCGGATGCCCGCGGACTCCATCGCCGCGATCTTGTCCTCGGCGCCGCCCTGGCCGCCCGAGACGATCGCGCCGGCGTGGCCCATGCGGCGGCCCGGAGGGGCGGTGCGGCCGGCGATGAAGCCGACCATCGGCTTCTTGCGGCCCCGCTTGGCCTCGTCCTTGAGGAACTGGGCGGCCTCTTCCTCGGCGGAGCCGCCGATCTCGCCGATCATGATGATCGACTGGGTCGCTTCGTCGGCCAGGAACAGCTCCAGCACGTCGATGAAGTTGGTGCCGTTGACCGGATCGCCGCCGATGCCGACCGCGGTGGTCTGGCCCAGGCCCTCGTTGGTGGTCTGGAACACCGCCTCGTAGGTGAGTGTGCCCGAGCGCGAGACGACGCCGACCGAACCCTTGGAGAAGATCGAGCCCGGCATGATGCCGATCTTGCACTCGCCGGGCGTCAGGACGCCGGGGCAGTTCGGACCGATCAGGCGGGTCTTGGAGCCCGAGAGCGCGCGCTTGACCTTGACCATGTCGAGGACCGGAATACCCTCGGTGATGCAGACCACCAGCGGCACCTCGGCGTCGATCGCCTCAAGGATCGAGTCCGCGGCGAAGGGCGGCGGCACGTAGATCACCGACGCATCAGCGCCGGTCACCTTCACCGCTTCCTTGACCGTGTCGAACACCGGCAGGCCGATATGCGTGGTGCCGCCCTTGCCGGGGGTGACGCCGCCGACGACCTTGGTCCCGTAGGCGATCGCCTGCTCGGAGTGGAAGGTGCCCTGTGCGCCGGTAAAGCCCTGCGTGATGACCTTGGTGTTCGCGTTGACGAGGATCGACATACTTGGTTCCTGTCCTTTCGGCTCCCGGGACGAGCCGGGACGAGATCGGTCTGTGTCGCCGCACCGGCCTGGCGGCCCGGTGCGGCAGAAGCGTTACGCCAGCGTGCTGTCGATGCCCTTGCAGGCGACCAGCAGTTCCTTGACCGCATCGACCGAGACCTGGAGGTTCGCCTTGGCCTCGTCGTCGAGCTTGACCTCGATGATCTTCTCGACGCCGCCGGCACCGAACAGGACCGGCACGCCGACATAGAGATCGTCGACGCCGTACTCGCCCTGGAGATAGGCTGCCGCTGGCAGGATGCGCTTCTGGTCGCGGAGATAGGCCTCGGCCATCGCGATCGCGCTGGTCGCCGGCGCGTAGAAGGCGGAGCCGGTCTTGAGCAGGGCGACGATCTCGCCGCCGCCGCCGCGGGTGCGCTTGACGATCTCGTCGATGCGCTCCTTGGTCGACAGGCCCATCGCGATCAGATCGGTGACCGGGATGCCCGAGATGGTCGAATAGCCGAGCACCGGCACCATCGTGTCGCCATGGCCGCCGAGCACGAAGGTATTCACGTCCTTGACCGAGACCTTGAACTCGTCGGCGAGGAAGTGGCTGAAGCGGGCCGAGTCGAGCACGCCGGCCATGCCGACGACCTTGTTGTGCGGCAGGCCGGAGAACTCGCGCAGCGCCCAGACCATCGCGTCGAGCGGGTTGGTGATGCAGATCACGAAGGCGTCGGGGGCGTTGTTCTTGATGCCTTCGCCAACGGCCTTCATCACCTTCAGGTTGATGCCGAGCAGGTCGTCGCGGCTCATGCCCGGCTTGCGGGCGACGCCGGCGGTGACGATGATGACGTCGGCGCCGGCGATGTCGGCATAATCGTTGGTGCCGGTGATCGTGGCATCGAAGCGTTCGACCGGACCGCACTGCGAAAGGTCGAGGGCCTTGCCCTGCGGGATACCCTCGACGACGTCGAACAGGACGACATCGCCCAGTTCCTTCGTCGCGGCGAGGTGCGCCAGCGTACCACCGATGTTACCAGCGCCGATCAGGGCGATCTTCTTGCGAGCCACTCGACTCCCCCTTCTGTCAGTCAAGGCTGAAAGGGCGCGGAGGGCCCGCGCCCCAGGAAACCGCGCCCGCTTAGCTTCATGCTTTGCATGGGGCAACCGCGTGTATGTTGCAAAACATGAAATCGCGGATGTGCCCAGTGCAACCAGCGCCAAGGCGTACGAAACCGGTCTTCACGCGACGCCGTGGCCCGCGGCGAGATAGTCCTCGCTCTGCATTTCCATCAGGCGGCTCACCGTCCGCTCGAACTCGAAGGCGCCGTCGCCGGCGCGGTAGAGCTGGGCGGGCTCGGCATCGGCGGCGGCAAGCAGCTTGACCTTGTGCTCGTAGAGTTCATCGACAAGCGTGACGAAGCGCGCGGCCTCGTTGCGGTTTTCCGGCCCTAGCCGCGGGATGCCGACGAGAATGACGGTGTGGTAGCGCCTGGCGATCGCGAGATAGTCGGGCGCGCCGCGCGCCTCCGCGCAGAGCCGCTTGAACGAGAAGACGGCGACGCCCTTGACGCTCTTTGGGACGAACAGCTTGCGACCGCCCGGCACCTCGATCTCCTCGGACGGGACATGGGCGCGGTCCTCGACCGGAAAGTCGGTGAGGCGGAAAAAGGCGCGGCTCAGCGCCTCGGTCGCAGCCGGGCCGTTGGGCACGTACCAGGTCGGAAAGCCACCGAGGCGCTGAAGTCGGTAGTCGGTCGGCCCATTGAGGGTCAGGATGTCGAGCCGCGCCTCGATCAGCGCGATGAACGGCAGGAAGAGCTGGCGGTTGATGCCGTCCTTGTAGAGGTCTTTGGGTGGGCGGTTCGAGGTGGTGACCACCACCACGCCGGTCTCGATCAGGCCGGTGAACAGCCGCGACAGGATCATCGCATCGGCGGTGTTGTTGACCACCATCTCGTCGAAGGCGAGCAGCCGCGACTCGGCGGCCAAGGCAGCGACGACCGGTGGGATCGGGTCACCCAGCTCGCGCATCCGCTCGACGCGAAGCCGGTCATGAACCTCCAGCATGAACTCGTGGAAATGGACGCGGCGCTTTGCCGTCGTCGCCAGCGACGAGACGAACAGATCCATCAGCATCGACTTGCCGCGGCCGACCCCGCCCCAGATGTAGAGGCCGCGCGGCACCGGCGGCTTCTGGCCCTTCAGCCGCGCAAGCAAGCCGGGGCGGCGGATCGGCGCCTCCAACTCGGCGGCCAGCACGTCGAGGCGCGCGGCAGCCTGCGCCTGCTCGGCATCGCGGCGCAACTCGCCGGCGGCGATCAGCGCCTGGTAACGTTCCAGCACGGCGCCCATCAGCCGCGCACCTGCGGCTTCTTCATGATCGCGGAAAACACGCCGACTACCGTCTCACCCTGTTCGACCTTGCCGCGCAGGAAGACCATACCGCCGCGCGTCTCGCTGACAATCTCGACCACTGCATCCATCGCCTCGCCGATCCGGCCGGGTGCGAGGAAGTGGTTGTTGAGCTCGACCGTCACCGCGTGGACCGGATCGCCGTCGCGGATCGAGGCCGACCCTGCGGTCAGCGCGATATCGATGAAGGCGACGATGAAGCCGCCATGGACGCTGCCGGCGATGTTGCCATGCCGCGATTCCGGCCAGCAGCGCACCCGACCGACGGTGGGGCTGTCCTGCCGCGTCCGGATCTTTCCCAGCGAATGACTGAAGACCGGAGACGGTGTCTGCGCGTCCCAGGTCCTCCAGCCCGCCATGTCGGGGTCGGGCACATGGCGGAAGTGACCGCCGGAATTCGTCCCGTCGTCCAAAACCGGCCCGTCCAGATCCGCC
>Ga0207668_10002154_pt1 | contig 11480 bp, 9 predicted proteins | sample KBSS43metaG_FD_184323 | JGI IMG/M metagenome (GOLD analysis project Ga0207668, IMG submission 184323) | Switchgrass rhizosphere microbial communities from Kellogg Biological Station, Michigan, USA - KBS S4-3 metaG (SPAdes) (version 2) | ecosystem: Host-associated > Plants > Roots > Rhizosphere >... | reverse complement strand
CGTCGAGCTCACGGCGCAGCAGGCCGCCGACCCCGAGCTGGTCGGCGAGATCCGGCGCGTGCTCGACGACACGGGGCTGGCCCCGGACCGGCTCCGCCCCGGCTTCCCGGCCGCCGCGCTGCTGCCGGCCGCCGGCGACGCGGCCGACAACCTCAAGGTGCTGGCGGAAATCGGCGTGCCGGCGGAGATCCACGACTTCGGCGCGGCGGGCGACGTCACCGTTCTCGCGGACCTGCCGGTGCGCACGGTCCGCGTCGCGGCGAACCTCGTGGCCCGCCGCGACCACCCGGTGGTGGAACGGTCGTTGACGGCTTTGATCGAAGCGGCCCACCTGGCCGGCGCTTCGGTGTCGGTGGCCGGGGTCGAGACCCGCGAGCAGGCCGCGTGGTGGCAGGAGCGGGGCGCGGATCTGGTCTCGGGTCCGGCGTTCGCGAACCTCCCGGGCGCCCTCCCCGCCTGCTGAACCAACCGATCGCGTACCTGGACGGCGAACTCGCGTGCCCAGAGGGTCGGCTCGCGTACCCAGGCAGTCGGCTCGACTCCAGCGGCGAGCCGACTGTCCAAGTACGCGAGCCGACTGTCCGGGTACGCGAGCCGACCATCCGGGTACGCGTGTCGTCCGGTGGATCACGGGTGCGACGTCCGTTTTTCGAACGGGGACGTTCGTGCTACGGGCAGTAAGGTCGGCCTTGCCTCGATTTTTAAGCCGAACGGCGCAACGCAAGTAGGCCGTCCGGTCCTGTCGCGCGAAGTGACCTCCTCATTACCCTCCAGTAGGACAAGTGGTGCCGATCACAGTCGCCGGAGGAGGCCCCATGGCGTCGCGCGTCCGAGGACCCGGCTCCGGAGACCCGCGCGAACTGCGGCTCAGGCACCTCACCGGCTGCCTCACGTGCACCCTCAAATGCGGGTACTGCGGGCTGCCGGTGCGGCTCACCGGGCCGGGTGACCACCCCGGCTACGGCGTGGTCGACGAAATCGGGGCGGATCTGGTGCTGCTGCACCGGTTCTGCCGCAGCGCGCTCGGCCGCTGCCGGACCCGGGGGTGCGTGCTGCGGCGCGCCCACCTCGGCCGCGCGACCGAGCAGTACGAAACCGGCCGCCGCCGTCCCGGGCGCTACCAGCGCCTGGGCGTCCGCCGGTCGCCCGACCTCGATCTGTACCGGAAACACTGGCGGGTCGCGAAGATGCGGTACGCGTGCAAGGCGTGCCGCTACTACACCGGCTCGCACTGAGCCGTTCCTTCAAAGTACGACCGGAGGACTCGTGCTCGTTCGTCTCATCCTCGGCCTGCTCATGACCGTCGTCGGCCTCGCCGTCGCCGGCAAGCGCGTGGCCTTCCTGTATCAGCTGATCAAGGCGGGCCAGCCGGACACCAAGCGGTCCGACGACCTGGGCGCCCGCGTCTTCGCGCAGGTGCGCGAAGTGTTCGGCCAGCGCAAGCTCCTGAAGTGGTCGGTGCCCGGTCTGGCGCACTTCTTCACGTTCTGGGGCTTCGTGATCCTCGCTTCGGTGTACCTCGAGGCGTACGGCGCGCTCTTCGACGAGAGGTTCGCGATCCCGTGGATCGGCCACTGGGCGGTGCTCGGCTTCCTGCAGGACTTCATCGCCGTCGCCGTGGCCGTCTCGCTGGGCGTGTTCGCGGTGATCCGGATCCGGCAGGCGCCCGCGCGCAAGGAGCGCGCCTCCCGGTTCTACGGCTCGCACACCGGCGGCGCGTGGCTGATCCTGCTCATGATCTTCAACGTCGTCTGGACGATGTTCTTCTTCCGCGGCGCGTCCTCGGCGTCCGGCAACTTCCCGTACGACTCGGGCGCGTACGTTTCGCTCGGCGTCGGGAACCTCCTCGAGCCGCTCGGGCACTCGACGACCGAGGTGCTCGAAACCGTCGGCCTGCTGCTGCACATCGGCGTCATGCTGGTGTTCCTGTCGATCGTGCTCTACTCGAAGCACCTGCACATCTTCGTGGCGCCGATCAACGTCTCGGCGAAGCGGCTGCCGGACGGCCTCGGCCCGCTGCTGCCGATGGAGTCCGGCGGCAAGCCGATCGACTTCGAGGACCCGGGCGAGGACGACACGTTCGGCCGCGGCAAGATCGGCGACTTCACGTGGAAGGGCATGCTCGACTTCGCCACGTGCACCGAGTGCGGCCGCTGCCAGTCGCAGTGCCCGGCGTGGAACACCGGGAAACCCTTGTCGCCCAAGCTCCTCATCATGAACCTGCGCGACAACCTGTTCGAGGAGGCGCCCTACATCCTCGCGGGCACCGAGCACGAAGAGGCGCGTCCGCTGGTCGGCCCGGAGGCCGACGGCGGCGTCATCGACCCGGACGTGCTGTGGTCGTGCACCACCTGCGGGGCGTGCGTCGAGCAGTGCCCGGTGGACATCGAGCACGTCGACCACATCGTCGACATGCGCCGCTACCAGGTGATGATCGAGTCCGCGTTCCCGACCGAGCTGGGCGGGCTGTTCAAGAACCTGGAGACCAAGGGCAATCCGTGGGGCCAGAACAACTCGGAACGGCTCGCCTGGACGAAGGACCTCGGCTTCGACGTCCCGGTGTTCGACGGCGAGCTGGCCGAGGACGTCGAGTACGTCTACTGGGTCGGCTGCGCGGGCGCGTTCGACGACCAGGCCCGCAAGACCGTCCGCGCCACGGCGGAGCTGCTGCACATCGCCGGGGTGAAGTACGTCGTGCTCGGCAAGGAGGAGTCCTGCACCGGTGACCCGGCGCGCCGCGCGGGCAACGAGTTCCTCTTCCAGATGATGGCGCAGCAGACCGCCGAGACGCTCAACGCCGTGTTCGAGGGCCGCGAGCCGCGGCTGCGCAAGATCGTCACCACCTGCCCGCACTGCCTGAACACCCTCGGCCGCGAATACCCGGACCTGGACGGGCACTACGAGGTCGTGCACCACACACAGCTGCTCAACCGGCTGGTGCGCGGCGGGCAGCTGACCCCGGTCAAGCCGGTCGAAGACGGCCCCCGCGTCACCTACCACGACCCCTGCTACCTCGGGCGGCACAACAAGGTCTACACGCCGCCGCGCGAGCTGGTCGGGGCGACCGGCGCCACCCTGGCGGAAATGCCCCGCCACGCCGACCGCGCGCTGTGCTGCGGCGCCGGCGGCGCGCGGATGTGGATGGAGGAGCAGATCGGCAAGCGGATCAACCTGGAACGCGTCGACGAGGCGATCGCGACCGACGCCGAGACGATCGTGACGGGCTGCCCGTTCTGCCGCGTGATGCTGACGGACGGCCTGGTGCAGCGCCAGAGCGAGCAGAAGGCGGAGAACGTCGACGTCCGCGACGTCGCGCAGCTGCTCCTGGAGCGGGTGAAGACACCGGCGCCGAAACCCTGACGGGTTCACCCGTTCGCCGCCTATCTTCCGGCCGCGGCCCGGCTCTGAGAAGGGTCGGGACGCGACGGGAGGGGCGATGGGGCAACGGGACTTGGCGACGATCGAGACGCTCGACGGCGCCGTGGCGAGACTGGCGGTGCGCCGCGGCTCGTGGCTGGTCGGCCGCGGGCCGGACGCGCACCTGAGGCTGTACTCGGACCACGTCGGCACGCACCACGCGTGGATCCGGTGCGACGCGCGCGGCACGTGGGTGTCGGACGCGGGTTCGCGCACCGGCACCCTGGTCGACGGCGAGGCGCTGGCGCCAGGGCAGGCCCGGCTGCTGCGCGACGGCGACCGGCTGTCCTTCGGGCCGATCAGCGCCGTCTACGTGGCCACCGTCCCGGCCCGCGAGGACGAGCCGCCGGTGTTCGCGAAGGCGGTCGAGGACCGAGGATCCGGCCGCGTGGCGCTGGTGTTCGGCCCGCTGATGATCGTGACGGGCTTCGGGATGGGAGCGTCGCGGCTGCTCCGGAACTTCGAAGGCGGGCCCGCGGTCTTCGACGGAGCGGTTCTCTTCGTGCTGGGCGTCGTGGTGACGGTGCTCGGGACGGCACTGGCCGCGCGGGCGCGCCGGAAGGGGCGCGCCCGCGGGCTCCGCTAACCGTCCACAGTAGACGTCACCAGCGGGGACGCCGGTGCGGCCGCGCGGCCGCCCAGCTCGGCGGTCGGCACCCGGTAGGTCTCCCGGGCCGTCGCCGCGGCGATCGCCGCCACCACGCACACCGCCGCGGTGAAGATCGAGACCCCGAGCCAGTCTTCCTTCGCCGAGCCGATCGCCGCCACCACGCTCGGTGCGAAACCCGCCACCGCGAAGCCGATCTGGGTGCCGATCGCCATGCCCGACAGGCGGACCCGGGCGCTGAACATTTCGCCGTACAGCGATGGCCAGACGCCGTTCACGCAGGAGTACGCCACGCCGAACAGCACGATGCCGAGCACGAACAGCAAGGCGTACGAACCGATCGAGATCGACCACAGGTACGGGAAGATCAGCACCCCGCAGGCGAGGCACCCGGTGATGAACACCGGCTTGCGCCCGACCCGGTCGGCCAGCCCGGCCAGCAGCGGGATCGCCGCCAGCGCGACGACGTTGGCGAGCACGCCGACCCAGAGCATCGGGGTGCGCGCCAGGCCGATGGTGTTGACCGCGTAGCTCAGCGCGTAGACGGTGAAGATCGTGCTCACCGACGCGATCGTCGCCGCGACGACGACCCGCAGGACGTCCAGCCAGTGGTGGCGGAACAGGATCGCCACGGGCAGCTTCGCGACCTCGGTGCGTTCGAACACCGGCGTCTCGTCCAGCTTGCGGCGGATGACGAACCCGACGACCACGACCACCGCGCTGCACCAGAACGGGATCCGCCAGCCCCACGTGAGCAGCTGGTCCTGCGGAAGCGCGGCGATCGGGAGGAAGACCGCGGTGGCCAGGATCTGGCCGGCCTGGGTGCCGCTCAGGGTGAAGCTGGTGAAGTACGCGCGACGGCGTTCCGGGGCGTGTTCGAGCGACATCGAGTTCGCGCCCGCCTGCTCGCCCGACGCCGAAAGTCCTTGCAGCAGGCGGAGAACGACCAGCAGTACGGGCGCGAGGACGCCGACGCTCGCGTAGGTGGGCAGGCAGCCGACGGCGAACGTCGCGACGCCCATCAGCAGCAGGGTGAAGACCAGCACGCGCTTGCGGCCGAAGCGGTCGCCGACGTGGCCGAGGACGAACGCGCCGACGGGCCGGGCGAGGTAGCCGACGCCGAAGGTGGCCAGGGCCAGCAGGGTGCCGGTGGCGGGGGAGGAGGCGGGGAAGAAGACCTTGTTGAACACCAGCGCGGCGGCGGTGCCGTAGATGAAGAAGTCGTAGTACTCGAGCGCGCTGCCGATCCAGGCGGCCAGCGCCGCCTTGCGGGGCATCGATCCGGTCACGGGGATGAGCTCCTGACGTCCGTGCTTCGTTGCTCAGAGTCGGGCGGGAAGCAATGTACGGTCTAGTTAGTTAATAGAGGGTGCGAGACGGATCCCCGGGTGTCAAGAGGGGGATTTCAGGCGGTCAGGTAGTCGATCACCAGGTCGCCGAGCATCGTGCGGTAGTGCTCACGCCGGGCGGGGTCGAGCATGTCGCGGCCGAAGATCGCCTGGAACGTGTGCCGGTTCGCCAGCCGGAACACGCAGAACGAGCTGATCACCATGTGGATGTCGAGCGGGTCGGCGTCGGCGCGGAACCGGCCGGCCGCGCGGCCGCGCTGGAGGACGACCGTCAGGCCGCCGAGCGCCGGGTCGGCCAGTCCGGCCAGGATCTCCGACTGCGCGAGGTGTTCCGCGTGGTGGATGTTCTCGATGCTGACCAGCCGGATGAAGTCCGGGTTCGCCTCGTGGTGGTCGAAGGTCAGCGCGGCCAGCTGCCGGAGCGCGTCCTCCGGGGCCAGGTGCTCGACGTCGACCTGCTTCTCCAGTGTGCGGATCGCGGAGTACGCCTTTTCCAGCACGGCGATGTAGAGCTGTTCCTTGCCACCGAAGTAGTAGTAGATCATCCGCTTGGTGGTGCTGGTGCGGGCGGCGATCTCGTCGACGCGGGCGCCCGCGTAGCCCTTGTCCGCGAACTCCCTGGTGGCCACCGCGAGGATGTCGGCGCGCGTGCGCTCCTTGTCGCGCTGGCGCTCGGCCTCCGACGATGGTGCGGCCACCGGGCTCCCTCCCTGCGGGTCGACGGCCCCACTCTAACCCAGCCCCTTTCGCCGGGACGGACGCCGCGCTAGTGTGAACTCACTAGTTCGTACATTAATCCGGAGGGCGCGCGTGACCAGCTACCTGATCGGACTCGTCGGCTCGGGCATCGGGCCGTCCGCCAGCCCGGCGCTGCACGAGCGCGAGGCCGACGAGCTCGGCCTCCGCTACGTCTACCGCCGGCTGGACCTCGACGAACTCCGCCGCCCGATCGCCGACGTCGTGCGGGCGGTCCGGCTCGCCGGGTTCGACGGGCTCAACGTCACCCACCCGGTCAAGCAGGCGGTCCTGCCGCACCTCGACGAGCTGACCCCGGAAGCCGCCGCCCTCGGCGCGGTCAACACCGTGGTCTTCGACAACGGCCGCGCGATCGGCCACAACACGGACGCGACCGGCTTCGCCGGCAGCCTCACCCGCGGCCTGCCGGACGCCCGGCTGGACGACGTCGTCCTGCTCGGCGCCGGCGGGGCGGGCGCGGCGGTCGCGCACGCGCTGCTTTCGCTGGGGACCGGGCGGCTCACCGTCCATGACGTCGACGGCGAGCGGAGCGCGAAGCTCGTCGAAGCACTGACCGACCGGTTCGGGGCCGGCCGCGCGGAAACCGGTGACCTGGCGGCGGTGCAACGCGCCGACGGCCTGGTGCACGCCACCCCGACGGGGATGGCCGCCCATCCCGGCTCACCGCTGCCGGCCGCGCTGCTGCGCCCGGACCTGTGGGTGGCCGACATCGTCTACCGGCCACTGGAGACCGCGCTGCTGGCCGCGGCCCGCGCCCGCGGCTGCCGGGTGCTGCACGGCGGCGGCATGGTCGTGCTGCAGGCCGCCGAGTCGTTCCGGCTGTTCACCGGCGTCGACCCGGACCCGGCGCGGATGCTGCGGCACTTCGACGCCCTCGAAGGGCAGGCCGCCCGTGCTGCCTGAACCCCGCACCGCGATCGCCACCGTCTGCCTGTCCGGCACGCTGGAGGACAAGCTCGCCGCGGCCGCCGCGGCCGGGTTCGACGGCGTCGAGCTGTTCGAGAACGACCTGATCGTCTCGCCGTCGGGGCCCGCCGAGATCCGCCGCCGCTGTGCCGACCTCGGCCTGTCGATCGACCTCTACCAGCCGTTCCGTGACTTCGAGGCGGTTCCGCCGGGCCTCCACAAGGCCAACCTCCGCCGCGCGCGGCGCAAGTTCGACGTCATGACCGAACTCGGCGCGGACACCGTGCTGGTCTGCTCGTCGGTCTCACCGGACGCGATCGACGACGACGAGCTGGCCGCCGAACAGCTGCGCGCCCTGGCCGATCTCGCGGCCGAGCGCGGCCTGCGCGTCGCCTACGAAGCCCTGGCCTGGGGCAAGCACGTCAGCGGCTACGAGCACGCGTGGCGCATCGTGCGCCGGGCCGCGCACCCGGCGCTCGGTGTGTGCCTGGACAGCTTCCACATCCTGTCGAAGGGCCACGACCCGGCGCCGATCCGCGCCATTCCGGGCGAGAAGATCTTCTTCCTGCAGCTCGCCGACGCCCCGCGGCTCCCGATGGACGTCCTGCCGTGGAGCCGCCACCACCGGCTCTTCCCCGGCCAGGGCGACTTCGACCTGACGGCGTTCACCGGGCACGTGCTCGCCGCGGGCTACCGCGGGCCGTTGTCGCTGGAGGTCTTCAACGACGTGTTCCGCCAGACCGACCCCCGGCCGGCCGCGGTCGACGCGCTGCGGTCGCTGCTGGCGCTGAAGGAGTCGCTCGGCGTCCTGGACCTGCCGGCCGCGCCGGCGCTGACCGGCCACGCGTTCGCCGAAGTCGTCACCGATCCGGGCGCCGGGCGGGTGCTCGCCTCGCTCGGCTTCGCCCGCACGGGCGTGCACCGCACCAAGCCGGTCGAGCTGTGGGAGCAGGGCGACGCTCGCGTGATCGTCAACGAAGGCGGTCCGGCGCACGGCACCGTCGGCGCGGTCGCACTGGCGAGCGCCGATCCGGCCCGCTCGGCCCGCCGGGCCGAAGCCCTGCTCGCCCCGGTCCTGCCGCGCGTGCGCGGCCCGCGCGAGGCCGATCTCGCCGCCGTCGCCGCGCCGGACGGCACCGAGGTCTTCCTGTGCGGGAACGACGACTGGCGCGGCGACTTCGTGCCGACCGGCGAGACGGCGGCCGGCGCCGGGATCCTCGGAATCGATCACGTGGCGCTCACGCAGCCCTTCGACCACTTCGAGGAGGCGGTGTCGTTCTACCGCTCGGTGTTCGGGCTGACGCCGTCACCCGTCACGGAGTTCGCCGCGCCATTCGGGCTGGTGCGCAGCCGCGGCGTCACGGCCGGGAACGTGCGGCTCACCCTGGACAGCTCGCTGGTGCGGCGCGGCGAATGGGCGCCGGCGGTACCCGAACCGCAGCACGTCGCGTTCGCCTGCGCGGACGCCGTCGCGGCGGCGGAGGCGATGCGCGCCCTCGGCGCACCGCTGCTGGAGATCCCCGGCAACTACTACGACGACCTCGAAGCTCGTCTGGACCTCCCGCCGGAGCGGCTCGCCGCGCTGCGCGCGAACTCCGTGCTGCACGACCGCGACGAGCACGGGGAGTTCCTGCACTTCTACACGGCGCTGGCCGGGGCGCGGGTGTTCTTCGAGGTGGTGCAGCGGATCGGCGGCTATCGCGGGTTCGGGGTGGTGAACGCGCCGGTGCGGATGGCCGCGCACCGGTCGCGGCGGCACACCGGACCACTGGTGGAAACTCCGGTCTGACCGCAGGACCGCGCCGCGTCCGCCGGCAACCGCCCCGGGAAGTCTTTCCCGGGGCGGTTTTCGTGTGCCGGCTCCTGGCCGCGCGCCGGTTTCCGGCTGCCTGCGGTGAAAAACGTCCCGGACACCTTCCTATCCGGACGACTTCTCCCGCCCGGTCGCCGTGGCCCGGTGACCGCCCGGCTACTCCTCGCACACGTGCCCGATGCGTTTACAACGTTCCGGCAACCGCCTTGACAGGGCCTGTGGTACGTACCACTCTAACCCCAACATTGGTCTACACCATTTGGGGCGCCCGGCCGTCGTGGCCGGGCATGGGAAAGGACGGCATCGAGTGAAACGCTGGCTCAAGCTGGCGGCGGGCGCCGCCGCACTCACGCTCGCGACCGCAGGCTGCGCGGGCTCCAGCGGCTCGGACACCGCGGCCTCGTCGAGTGGCAATGCACCGCTCAGCGGCACGCTCACGGTCTGGCTGATGACCGGGTCCGCGCCGGCCACCCTGACCGACGCGCTGCACAAGGAGTTCGAGGCCGCGCACCCCGGGGTCAAGGTCAAGTACGAAGAGCAGCAGTGGGACGGCATCCAGCAGAAGCTGACCACCGCGCTGGCCGGCGGCACCCCGCCGGACGTGATCGAGATCGGCAACACGCAGACCGCCGCGTTCGCCGCGCAGGAAGGCGTCCTGACCGACCTGACCGCCGACAAGGACAGCTTCAACGGTTCGCAGTGGCTGAAGGGCCTCGCCGACTCCGGCACCTACGAAGGCAAGACCTACGGCATCCCGTTCTACGCGGCCAACCGCGAGGTCATCTACCGCAAGGACATGTTCGAGCAGGCCGGCATCGCCAAGCCGCCGGCGTCGAACGACGAGTGGATCGACGCGATCGGCAAGCTGAAGACGAAGTTCGGCTCCGACCCGGACTTCCAGGCGCTCTACATGCCGGGCCAGAACTGGTACGCGCTGCTGTCGTTCATCTGGGACAACGGCGGTGACATCGCCAAGGCCGACGGCAAGAACTACAAGGCGACCCTGGACACCCCGGAAGCCAAGGCGGGCCTGGAGTTCTACAAGAAACTCGTCGACACCTCCGGCACCAAGGCGCCCAAGGACGCCGACGAGGCCAAGCCGCAGCAGGCGACCGTCTACGGCGCCGGCAAGGTGGCCATGATGATCGGTCTCCCGTGGGAGCTGGCGACGGCGGCGAAGACCGACCCGAGCCTGAAGGACAAGACCGCCGCGTTCGCGATCCCCGGCAAGACCGCCGGCCAGAGCGCCCCGGTCTTCCTGGGCGGCTCGAACCTGGCGATCCCGGCCAACAGCAAGAACGCGGCCGCGGCCAAGGAGTACATCAAGCTGCTCTCCAGCGCGAAGTACCAGGGCCAGCTCGCCGCCGCCGGCGTCGTGCCCGGCACGTCGACCGACCTCACCGGGCTGGACAAGGACCCGCTCGGCAGCGTGATGGCGAAAGCCTCGGCGAACGGCAAGGCCGTGCCGGCCAGCCCGAAGTGGGGTGACGTCGAGTCCGGCCAGAACCCGGTCAAGGACATGCTGACCGCGTACCTGACCGGCAAGAAGACGCTCGACCAGGCGACCGCCGACGCCACCGCAGCGCTGAACAAGCTCATCGGCGGATGACCGCGACCGCCCATGTGACGGTGCCGGCGGGGGCGACCCCGCCGGCACCGCCGCGCGACACACGGGCCGCGAAGCGCAGGCGGGGCCGGTTCGGCGACCGGGTGCTCCCGTACCTGCTCCTCCTCCCCGCGTTTGCGGCCATCTTGGTGCTGCTCGCCTGGCCGCTGGTCCAGGTGCTCGGGATCAGCTTCCGCAAGCTCGACATCGGCCAGCTCGTCTCCGGCAAGACCGTCTGGGTCGGGTTCGACAACTACACGAACACGCTCTCGGACCCGGAGTTCTGGACGATCACCGTCCGGACCCTGGTCTTCACCGCCGCCATCGTGGCCGCCACCATCGCCGGCGGCCTGCTGCTGGCGGTGCTCATGCGCCACCTGGGCCCGGTCGTGCGGATCATGGTCCAGGTGACGCTGGTCCTGGCCTGGGCCACGCCGGTGATCGCCACGACCACGGTGTTCCAGTGGATCTTCGACGAGCGGTACGGCATCCTCAACAAGACCCTCGACCGGCTCGGATTCCCCGGTTTCATCGGGTTCTCGTGGTTCTCCAGCGGCCCGAGCACGCTCACCGTGATCGGGCTGCTCATCGTGTGGCAGGCCGTGCCGTTCGTGACGTTTTCGCTCTACGCGGGCATCATCGGCGTCCCGCGCGAGCAGTACGAAGCCGCCGGCATCGACGGCGCCGGGCCGCTGCAGACGTTCCGCGCGGTCACCTGGCCCGCCATCCGGCCGATCACCACCATGGTGACGTTCCTGTCGGTGCTGTGGGACTTCAACGCCTTCGCCCAGATCTGGGCGATCCGCGAGGGCGGCCCCGACGGCGGGAGCACCACGCTGGCCGTCGTGCTGTACCTCAAGGGCATCGCGGGCAACCACTTCGGCGCGGCGGCCGCGATCGCGACGCTGATGCTGATCGTGCTCGCACTCATCACGGGCCGGTACATCCAGCTGCTCACCCGGACCCCGGAAGGTGATCTCAAGTGAGGAAATCGCTGCCGCAGCGGATCGCGCTCTCGGTCGTCGG
>Ga0207668_10002141_pt1 | contig 11516 bp, 11 predicted proteins | sample KBSS43metaG_FD_184323 | JGI IMG/M metagenome (GOLD analysis project Ga0207668, IMG submission 184323) | Switchgrass rhizosphere microbial communities from Kellogg Biological Station, Michigan, USA - KBS S4-3 metaG (SPAdes) (version 2) | ecosystem: Host-associated > Plants > Roots > Rhizosphere... | reverse complement strand
TCGCGCGCCGGCACCATCACCCGCTCGGTCGCATACTGGCTGGCATCGTAGCCCGAGGGCACTTCCTGGACCTTGAGGGCGGTCAGCTTCGCCGCCGCCGGATCGTAGTCGTAGACCGTCGGCGGGGTGACCATCGAGCTGTAGACGAGGCGGTACGCCGCCGGGTCGTGTTCGGGGTTCTCGGCGAGGCCCGCCATGTAGCTCGCCTCGGGGAAGGGGATCCGCGTCTCGCTGCCGGAGTCATAGTCGTGCAGGCGGATCTGATCGAGGCCGTCGACCCGCTCGGTTACGACGAGGTGCTTCGCGAAGGCGGTGATGCCGCGCAGATAGACCCGGTCGGAGCCGGCGATGACCGTCTTCCAGTCCCCCGGTGCCGCGGGATCGGCGGTGGCGATGCGGAAGTTCACATGGTCGTCGTTGGTCAGGATCCACAACCGGCCATGGGCGCTGTCGACCGAATATTGCCGCTCCACCTTGCGCGGGCTGACCAGCAGCGGCGCCGCGCCGGGATCGGCGGTGGGAATCAGGCGGACCTCGGTGGTCTGGTTGTCACCGGTCGCGACCACGATCCAGCTTTGATCCTGCGTCTCGCCGATGCCGATCGAGAAGCCGTCGTCATCCTCGTGGTAGAGCACGGCGTCGGTCGCCGGCGCGGTGCCGAGGCGGTGGAGCTTGGCGGTGTCGGTGCGCCAGTTCTCATTGACCTCGGTATAGGCGATCGCCTTCGAATCCGCTGACCAGGCGACGGCGCCGTTGGTGATCGGGCTGACCGTCTCGATATCTTCTCCGCTGGCGAGATCGCGGATCTTGAGGACGAAGCGCTCCGATCCATTGGTGTCCGACGACCAGGCGAGCAGCTGGCCGTCGGGGCTGACGGCATGGACCTGGAGCTTGAAATACTCCTTGCCCTCGGCCTCCTTCGGCTCGTCGAGAATGACGCTCTCCGCACCACCCGCGACAGGCTTCCGATACCAGATGCGATACTGGCCGCCGGGCTTGAACGCCCACCAGTAGAGCCAGTCGCCGTCCTTCTGCGGCACGCCGGCATCGTCTTCCTTCAGCCGCCCCTTCATCTCGGCGAAAAGCGTGTCGACCAGCGGCTGGTGCGGGGCCTTCCACGCCTCGAAATACGCGTTCTCGTCCTTCAGGTAATCCAGCACCGCAACGTCGTCGACCTTGGGATAGCCCTGGTCCTTCAGCCAGAAATAGGGGTCGTCGATCGTGTAGCCGTGGCGGGTGGTGCTATGCGGATGGCGGGCGGCAACGGGGGGCGTGGCGGTCAACGGAACCTCTGACTGAACGGGCGCCGCAAGGATTGCGGCGAGGATGACCCCGGTCAGATGGCGTGCGCGGATCATGATGCCAAGCTCCCCATCGAATGCCGGTTGCCAGCCCGTCAGGCGGCAACCCCGTCACGCCGCATCGTAGACCGGCCCGCCGCGCACGGCCAAGGGCGCGAAATGGGCACGGTACTGGGCGGGCGTCATCCCCGTCGCGCGCTTGAACAGCGCACGGAAGAAGGCGACGTCCTCATAGCCGACCGCCGCGCTGATCGTCTGGACCGGCGTCCCGTCACGCTCCAGCATCGCTTTGGCGGCGGTGATGCGCAGCGCCTGGACGTAAGCCGCCGGCATATGGCCGGTGGCCGACTTGAAATGACGGGCGAGGGTGCGCGCGCCCATGCCGACACGCGCGGCGAGATCGGCGGTGGAGATGTCGCGGGCGTAGTTCGCCTGCAGATAGGCCTCGACCTCGCGGATACGGGCATCGTCATGCGCGCGTGAGACCGGCACCACGGCATAGCCCGATTGCAGGATGCGCGGCATCGGCAGCAGCAGCGCCTTGGCGCATTGCACCGCGATCTCGTGGCCGCACAGCTTCTCGACCAGGTAGAGGCTGACGTCCATCGACCCGCAGACCCCGCCGCTGCACAGCAGCCGCGAATCCTCGGTCACGAACATCTCGGTCCGCCAGTTCACCGCCGGCCAGCGGCGCGCGAACTCCTCGGCGAGCGCCCAGTGGGTGGTGCCGATCCGCCCGTCGAGCAGCCCCGCCTCGGCAAGATAGGCCGCGCCCATGCACACGCCGACGACATGGGCGCCCTGAGCATGGTGGCGCCTGAGCCACGGGATCAGCGGACTGTTCTCGATCAGCTTGGCGTCGATCTCCATGCCCGAGGTCGGCACGATGATGATGTCGGTGCGCTCGACGTCGTCGATCCCGCCGACTGGCAGCAGGCCGATGCTGTAGGGGCTGCGCACCGCCCGGCCGGTGACCGACACCGCCCGCACCCGGAATTCGGGCGCCGCCGGGCGGCTGTGGAGACTGTTCCACAGCGCGCCGGCCGAAAAGAAGATCTCGGCCGGCATGATCGCGGTCGACGACAGCCCGTCGTCGAACAGCACGATCGTCACGTCCAGAATTGTGCGCATGACGTCCCCCCAATCTTTGCCCGATCCGGCCAGTCGGTCCGGTCAGGCCGGCGTCGCGGTCGTGGGATCGATGATCCGCGTCACCTCGCTCACCGTATTCGCCGGAAAGCCGCTGAGGCGCGCATGCTCGTGCACCGCCGCCTCGTCCTCGGCCAAGTATAGGCAGAAGGTCTTGTCCTTGACGACATAGGAATGCAGCCATTGGACGCGCGGCGCCAAAGCGGCGAGCGCGGCGTTGGAGGTCGCCGCCGCCTCGGCCAGCGGCGCGCCGCACAGCCCATCGACACCCGGAATGCTCCGTTCGATCACGTAACGCTTCATCACAAGTCTCCCTTCAGGTGCGTATCGAGGCCCGCCAGCATCAGCGCCGCGCGGGTCTGGCCGTGGCGATACGCACGCGCCATCTGCGGCGCGCCGACCGCGCGGGCGATCCGCCGCCCCAGCACCGCCTGCCACCGCGCGGTCCGCGACGGTGCCGGCTCCTGCGTCGGCTGGCCGAGGCGGCACGAAACGTCGCCGATGCGCAGCGAAATCGTCGGCATCCTCGCATCACCCGCCGTCGAACAGGCGAGCAGGGCGACTGGAAGAGCCAGCCGCAGTCTCAGTTTTATTGGTCGCAACATCTTTCCCGCCTCCCTTCGTTTCGATGCGGCGGCAATGCGGGATCGGCCGTCGCGGCGGGAGTAGCGATCCGGACAATCAGCAGGGGCGATCGGGCGACAGGAGCGATCGGGCGACAGGGGTGATCGCACGTCGCCCTTGCCGCAACCGTCCGCGCGGCTTTCATCACGCCGCCGCCGGGACTATCCTGCTGCCATGTCGACCTATCACGACCGCCTCACCGCGCTCCGCGAGGAGCTTGCCCGCCGCCGCCTCGACGGCTTCGTCGTCCCGCTCACCGACGAGCATATGAGCGAATATGTCGGGGCCTACGCCCAGCGCCTCGCCTGGCTGACCGGGTTCCAGGGCTCGGCCGGATCGGCGGTGGTGCTGCCGGCGGAGGCGGCGATCTTCGTCGACGGGCGCTATACCCTGCAGGTGCGCGAGCAGGTCTCGGCCGAGGACTGGAGCTACCAGTCGGTGCCCGAGACCAGCGTCGCGAGCTGGCTGCGCGACCATGCGGGGGAGGGCGCGCGGATCGGCTATGACCCGTGGCTTCACACCAAGGGCTGGGTAACCGCCGCTCGCTCTGCGCTTGCTTCGCGCGGGGCGGAGCTGGTCGCGGTCGACACCAATCCGGTTGACGCGGTCTGGCCCGACCAGCCGCTGCCTTCCAAAGCGCGGCTTGTCGTCCAGCCCGACGATCTGACCGGCAAGTCATCGGCCGCGAAGCGGCAGGACGTCGCCGACTGGCTGGCGGCGCAGCAGGCCGATGCCGCGGTGCTCTCGGCGCTCGATTCGATCGCCTGGGCGTTCAACATCCGCGGCCAGGATGTCGACCGCACCCCCGTTGCGCTCGCCTATGCCGTGATCCAGGCCGACGGGACGGCCGACCTGTTCGTCGCCCCCGAGAAGCTCGGCGACGATGTCGCCCAGCATCTCGGCAATGCCGTGCGCCGCCATCCGCGTGCGGCCTTCGCCGGCTATCTCGCCGGCCTTGCCGGCAAGCGCGTCGCCGCCGATCCCGAACGTGCGGTCGCCGCGATCTTCGAGGCGCTGGCCGAGGCCGGTGCCACCGTGATCGAAGCGCGCGACCCGGTCGTCCTCCCCAAGGCGATCAAGAACGCGGTCGAGATCGCCGGCCACAAGGCGGCACAGGCCCGCGACGGCGCGGCACTCACCCGCTTCCTCCACTGGCTGTCGGTCGAGGCGCCGAAGGGCGGCCAGACCGAGATTTCGGCGCAGGACCGGCTGCGCGCCTTCCGCGAGGAGACCGGCCAGCTGCGCGACCTGTCTTTCGACACGATCTCCGGCGCCGGTCCCAATGGCGCGGTGGTTCATTACCGGGTGAGCGAGGAGACCAACCGACCGCTTGAACTGGACTCGCTCTACCTCGTCGACAGTGGCGGCCAGTATCGCGACGGCACCACCGACGTCACCCGCACCGTCGCGATCGGCACGCCGACGGCGGAGATGAAGGACCGCTTCACCCGCGTGCTCAAGGGCCATATCGCGCTCGCCACCGCGCTGTTCCCCGCGGGGACGCGGGGGCAGCAGCTCGATACGCTCGCCCGCCAGTTCCTGTGGCAGGCCGGCCTCGACTACGCCCATGGCACCGGCCACGGCGTCGGCGCCTTCCTGTCGGTGCACGAGGGGCCGCAGCGGATCGCGCCGGTCGGCTCCAGCCAGGCCGGTGGCGACGAGCCGCTCAGGCCCGGCATGATCCTCTCGAACGAGCCGGGTTATTACAAGACCGGCGCCTACGGCATCCGCATCGAGAACCTGATCCTGGTGGTACCCCGCGACGCCGGCGGCGCGGAAAAGCCGCTGCTCGGTTTTGAGACCCTGACCCTCGCGCCGATCGACCGCAACCTCATCGACCTCGAGCTGATGACCGGGCCCGAGCGCGCCTGGCTGGACGCCTATCACGCGCGGGTTGCCGCCGAGATCGGCCCGCTGGTGCCGGCCGATGTGCGGGCATGGCTGGATGAGGCGACTCGCCCGCTCTGAAACAACATCGCCCCGACCAGCGGGGGGAGCTGGCCGGGGCGGAAAAAGCGAGGCCCGGGGCGGGGGGTAAAGACCGGGGCCTCGGGCTGCCTAACGAGGAATACGGGCGGCGGTTCCCGGAAATTTCGTAAAATTTCCGGTTTTTTCGGATTTTTTCGACCCTCCGGTCGCTCTTGCCAGCGCAGCGCGAAGCGCCGATCAAGCATGTACCCTCGCAGAAGGACGATGCGCATGAAATGGAAGCTTCTGGCGGCCCTGATCTCGGCGACCGGGATCGCCGGCGCGGCCCTCGCCTATCAGCAGTTCAAGCCCGAGGCACCGGTGCCGATGGCCCCGCAGGAGGCCCGTGCCAAGACCGCCTATGACTTCAAGCTCACCGCCATCGACGGTGCGCCGATGCCGATGAGCAAGTTCAAGGGCGAGGTCGTGCTGCTCGTCAACACCGCGAGCTTCTGTGGCAATACCCCGCAGTTCAAGGCGTTGCAGAGCGTCTTTAAGACCTATCAGGCAAAAGGCTTCACCATCGTCGGCGTGCCTTCGGGCGATTTCAAAAACCAGGAATACGGCACCAACGCCGAGATCGCCGGCTATTGCAAGGGCACTTTCGGGGTGAAGTTCCCGATGACCGAGAAGGCGCATGTCGTCGGGCCGGAGTCGATCCCGCTCTACAAATGGGCCGCCGGCGTCCTCGGGCCGGAGAACGGTCCGACCTGGAACTTCCACAAGTACCTTATCGGCCGCGACGGCAGGCTGATCGCCGCGTTCAACAACCGCATGCAGCCCGACGATCCCAGCATCACGAAGGCGATCGAGGCGGCGCTGGCGCGCAAGGCGTGACGCCCGGCGCCGGCAGGTCATGCCCGACCTGCCCCCCTCTCGCATGCGGGAGGGGGGCAGCCAAGTGACCCTCATCGGCCACGACGCCCAGGTCGCCGCCTTCCGCGATGCGCTGGGCGGGGAGCGGATGCATCATGCCTGGTTGCTCGCCGGGCCGAAGGGACTTGGCAAGGGGCTGTTCGCCCGTGCCGCCGCGCTCCGCCTGCTCGCCGAGGCAGCCGGGCCTGGGCGCGGCTGGAACCGGCTCGACGTGCCGGCCGACCATCGCATCGCCGCGCTGGTCGCCGCCGGCAGCCATCCCGATCTCCGCATCCTTGAACGGCTGCCGCGGGAGAAGGGGGAGGGGCTCGCCCGCAGCATCACCGTCGACCAGATCCGCGGGCTCGCCCGGCTGTTCGCGGTGACACCCTCCCTGTCGCCGGCGCGGGTGGTGATCGTCGACGCCGCGGACGATCTCGAGCGCGGTGCCGCCAATGCACTGCTGAAAAGCCTCGAGGAGCCGCCGCCCGGCACCGTCTTCTTCCTGATCAGCCATGCGCCCGGCCGCCTCCTGCCGACGATCCGTTCGCGCTGTCGGACCCTGCGCTTCGGTGCCCTCGATGACCGGCAGGTGGCGCGGATCCTCGCGACTGCTGTGCCGGACGCGGACGAAGGGGAGATCCGCGCGCTGGTCGGCCTTTCCGAAGGCGCGCCCGGCCGCGGCCTGCGTTTCGCCGGCCTCGACATCGCCGCGATCGATGCCGCGCTCGACCGGCTGGGAACCGAGGGCGATGCGACCAATGCGGTACGCGCCGGCCTCGCCAAGGCGCTGGCGCTCGCCGCTGCCCAGCCCCGCTACGAGGCGTTCCTCGAACGCGTGCCCGCGCATATCGCGACGATGGCCCGCCGGCGCCGTGGTCCGGCGCTCGCGGCGGCACTGAAGCAGTGGGAGCGCGCGCGGGGCATCGCCGAGGCGGCACGCGCCCTGTCGCAATCGCCCGAAAGCGTCGTCTTCGAGCTGGGCGGCCTCGTTGCGGCGCTGGCGCCCGTCGGAGAGAACGCCTAAATCGGCCGCCATGGCCGACCCGTTCTACATCACCACCGCGATCTCCTATCCCAATGGTCGCCCGCATGTCGGGCACGCCTATGAGGCGATCGCCGCCGACGCCATCGCGCGTTTCCAGCGGCTGTCCGGGCGCGATGTCTTTTTCATGACCGGCACCGACGAGCACGGCCTGAAGATGACCCAGGAAGCGCGCAAGCGCGGCATGACCCCGCGCGCGCTCGCCGACGAAATGTCCGGCTATTTTCAGGAAATGGCGCGCGAACTCGACATTTCGTGCGACCGCTTCATCCGTACCACCGAGCCGGCGCATTACGCCGCCAGCCAGGCGCTGTGGCAGGCAATGGTCGACGCCGGCGACCTCTACCCCGGCCGCTACGAGGGCTGGTACTCGGTCCGCGACGAGGCCTTCTACGACGAGAAGGAGCTGGTCGCGGGCGAGGGGGGCACGCGCCTCTCGCCACAGGGGACGCCGGTCGAATGGACGGTGGAGGAGAGCTGGTTCTTCAAACTCTCGGCCTTCCAGGACCGCCTGCTCGCTTATTACGAGGCGCATCCCGGCTTCATCCAGCCCGAATCCCGCCGCAACGAGGTGGTGAGCTTCGTGCGCGGCGGCCTGTCCGACCTGTCGGTGTCGCGCACCAGTTTCGACTGGGGCGTGCCGGTGCCGCGCGCCGACGGCCATGTCATGTACGTCTGGGTCGACGCGCTGACCAACTATCTGACCGGCATCGGCTATCCGGATAAAACAGAGACTTACCTGAAGTTCTGGCCGGCCGATCTGCACGTGATCGGCAAGGACATCGTGCGCTTCCACGCGGTCTACTGGCCGGCCTTCCTGATGTCGGCAGGCCTGCCGCTGCCGAAGAAGGTCTTCGGCCACGGTTTCCTGCTCCACCGCGGTGAGAAGATGTCGAAATCGGTCGGCAATGTCGCCGATCCGCTCGATCTCGCCCGGCGCTACGGCGTCGACCAGCTCCGCTACTTCCTCCTTCGCGAGGTCTCGTTCGGGCAGGACGGCAGCTACAGCGACGAGGCGATCGTCACCCGCGTCAATGCCGACCTTGCCAACAGCCTCGGCAACCTCGCCCAGCGCTGTCTGTCGATCATCGCCAAGAACTGCAACGGGGTGGTGCCCGATCCCGGCACGACGGCGGAACCGCTCAAGACCCGCGACCTGCTGTTCGACGTGCAGGCAGCGATGGCCGATCTCGCCCCGCACCGCGCGCTGGAGGTGATCTGGGAGGGGGTGGCCGAAGCCAACCGCTATTTCGCCGACACTGCGCCGTGGTCATTGCGCAAGACCGACCCGATCGCCGCCGATGCCGTTCTCTACTGGACCGCCGAGACCGTGCGCCTCCTCGCCATCCTCGCGAGCTGGGCGATCCCGGAAGCGAGCGGCAGGCTGCTCGACCAGCTCGGCCAGCCAGCCGAAGCGCGATCGTTCGTGGACCTCGCGGCGAAGCTCAAGCCCGGCATCGAACTCCCGGCGCCGCAAGGCGTTTTCCCACGCCTCACTGTCGAGGAGCCGGCCTGATGTTCGTCGACAGTCACTGCCACCTCATCTACCCCGGCCTTGTCGAGCAGCAGGACGACGCGATCGACCGCGCGCGGACCGCAGGGGTCAGCGAGATGCTCAACATCTCGACCCGCGAGAGCGAATGGGGTGCGGTGGTCGGCGTCGCCGAGCGCAATGCCGATGTCTGGGCGTCGATCGGCATCCACCCGCACGAGGCCGACGCCCATCCGGATGTTGACACCGCCAAGCTGGTTGCCGCGGCCGCACACCGCAAGGTCGTCGGCATCGGCGAGAGCGGCCTCGACTATTATTATGACAAATCGGACCGCGACCAGCAGCGCCGCAGCTTCCGCGCGCATATCGCCGCCTCCCGAGAAACCGGCCTGCCGCTGATCGTCCACACCCGCGAGGCAGAGGCGGACACCGCGGCGATCATGACCGAGGAGATGGGGAAGGGGGCTTACACCGGCGTCATCCACTGTTTCACCGCCAGCGCCGACTTCGCCCGGATCGCGCTCGACCTCGGCTTCTTCATCTCGATCTCGGGGATCGTTACCTTCAAGAACGCCCGGGATCTGCAGGCGGTAGCGGCCGATCTTCCCGCCGATCGGCTGCTGATCGAGACCGACGCGCCGTTTCTGGCGCCGGTGCCGCATCGCGGCCGCAAGTGCGAGCCGGCGTTCGTCGCCGACACCGCGCGCTTCCTCGCCAGTCTTCGCGGCGTGCCCATCGAAACCCTGGCCGCGGAGACGGCGGCGAATTTCCACCGCCTGTTCACAAAAGCGGCGGCGTGAAGATCCGCATTCTCGGTTGCGGCACCTCCTCCGGCGTCCCGCGGATCGGCGGGCCGGACGGGCGCGGCGACTGGGGGGATTGCGATCCGGCCGAGCCACGCAACCGGCGGACCCGCGCTTCGATCATCGTCGAGACCGAGACGACACGGATCCTCGTCGACACTTCGCCCGACATGCGCGAGCAACTGCTCGCCGCCGCGGTCGACGAGGTCGATGCCGTGATCTGGACGCACGACCATGCCGATCACTGCAACGGCATCGACGACCTCCGGCAACTCTATCAGAAGCGGAACCGGCCGGTGCGCGGGCTGGCGCTGGAGGCGACGGGGCGAGGGCTCCGCGCGCGCTTCGGCTACGCCTTCGACGGGAAGGACGGCTATCCGCCCTCGGTCGCGCTCGGCGTGCTGCAGCCGACCCAGATGATCGGCGACATCGTGGTCGGTGCCGTCCCCCAGCCGCACGGCGCGATCGTCTCGGCCGGATTGACCTTCGAACACGTCGGGCGCCGGGCGGTCTACGCCACCGATTTCAATGCTTTGACCGACGAGATGCGCGCGGCTTACCAGGCTTGCGACCTTTGGGTGGTCGATGCACTGCGGCGCCGTCCGCATCCCACGCACCCCGATCTCGCAACCGTCCTGCGCTGGCGGGGCGAGATCGGCGCGCGGCGAACGGTGCTGGTCCATATGGACTGGTCGATGGACTATGTCCCGCTCTGCGCCGAGGTGCCGGAGGACGTGCTGCCGGCGCATGACGGGCTGGAGATCGCGGCGTGACCGGCGACCAGACCGCCGCCTTCGTCCAGGCCGGTCTCTGTCTCTTGCTGGTGGTGAGCGCGCTGGTCGCCCGGCAATTGCCGCTCGGTGCGACGATCAAGATGATCGCCGCCTGGATCGGGATCTTCGCCCTCCTGCTGGCGATCCTGGCATTTCGCGGCGAGTTCGCGACCGTTGGCAACCGCGTCTATGCCGAACTGACCGGCCGCGGCGTCAGCGACAGCGATGGCAGGTCGTTGCGCATTCAGATGGCCGCGGACGGGCATTTCTGGGTGACCGGCAGCGTCGACGGCGTCGCCACGCGCTTCCTGATCGACAGCGGTGCGACGAGCACCGCACTGTCGATGGCGACCGCCAAAGCCGCCAAGCTCGACGCGGATTTCGAAGCGCTGCCGGTGCCGCTCAGCACCGCCAACGGTACGGTGCTGGCGAAGCGCACGACGATCGGCCGGATCGAAGTCGGACCGATTGGCCGCGACGATCTCGCCGCGGTGGTCGCACCGGAGTTCGGGAACACCGACGTGCTCGGCATGAACTTCCTGTCGAGCCTTTCAGGCTGGGCGGTCGAAGGCAGGACGTTGATCCTGACACCGTGAAACCGGGTCGCGTCATACCGATATTTTACATAATGTGTATTATCGAACTGAGAGGAGGCTGACCTGGTGCCTAAGAACGCGTCGCAACCACGCCAGCCTGCCGACGCCATCACCCGCCTCGCCGCGATCATGGCGCGGCTGCGCGATCCTGCGACCGGCTGCGCGTGGGACATCGCGCAGACCTTTGCGACGATTGCGCCCTACACGATCGAGGAAGCGCATGAGGTCGCCGATGCCATCGCCCGCGACGACATGGCTGCGCTGCGCGACGAACTCGGCGATCTTCAGCTTCAGGTCGTGTTCCATGCCCGCATGGCCGAGGAACTGGGACATTTCACGCTGGCCGATGTGGTCGACGGCATCTCCGACAAGATGGAACGCCGCCATCCCCACGTTTTCGGTGACACACCTTCGGCCGGATGGGAGGAGATCAAGGCACAGGAGCGCGCCGGCGGCGGCGACGACAGCGCGCTAGCCGGCGTGGCGCTCGCGCTGCCGGCGTTGATGCGCGCGGAAAAGCTGCAGAAGCGCGCTGCGCGGACCGGCTTCGACTGGCCGGATGCCGACGGCCCCCGCGGCAAGATCGCCGAGGAGTTGGCCGAGGTCGAGGCCGCGACATCGCCGATCGATCGCGCCGAGGAGATCGGCGACCTGCTGTTCGCAGTTGTCAACTGGGCGCGCCATCTCGGCGTCGACCCCGAGACGGCGCTGCGCGACGCCAGCGCAAAGTTCGAGCGGCGGTTCCGGGTGATGGAGGCGCTGGCCGGGGGGCGCTTCAACACGCTGCCCCTCGATGAAAAAGATGCGCTCTGGGATGCGGCGAAGGCGGCGGAAAAGCGGTCCTGACCCCCGCTACCCGCATTATGTTAAGCTGAGGCATCCATCGCGTTGAAGCGCGCCCATTCGGTGT
>Ga0207668_10002138_pt1 | contig 11524 bp, 10 predicted proteins | sample KBSS43metaG_FD_184323 | JGI IMG/M metagenome (GOLD analysis project Ga0207668, IMG submission 184323) | Switchgrass rhizosphere microbial communities from Kellogg Biological Station, Michigan, USA - KBS S4-3 metaG (SPAdes) (version 2) | ecosystem: Host-associated > Plants > Roots > Rhizosphere... | reverse complement strand
TGGGGCTGGAATCCCGGCGGCCAGCGCACGCGGCCGCCGATCTCGCGGCAGGAGACGGTGGCTGCGTTCAAGACGTGGATGGACGCCGGCGCACCGTGTCCGGCCCAGTAGGCCCCCCCTGCCTCATGCCCGGCGTTCCCACTCATCCGGGTGGGGACCCGCGGCGGTTGCCTTGCTAGGATCGACGCTCGCGAAGTCGCGCTCAGGCGCGAAAGGAACCCGTCCCCGTGATCGAACGCCGGCAGTGGCTGACTGCGTTGGGCGCGCTTGTGCTTGGCGCGCCGTATGCGGCATTTGCGCAGCAGAATCCCGGGCGCATCTTCCGGATCGGGTGGCTCGGAACCGGCAGCGGCTCCGTCGATAATGAATTCCTCGACGACCTTCGCAATGCGCTGCGGGACCTGGGCAGGAATCCGAAAAGCATCGTCTTCGAGCGTCGCGACGCGGAGTTCCGGCCGGTGCGGTTGCCGGCGCTGGCCGCCGAACTCGTCGCGCTGAAGCCCGATGTCATCATCGCCGGGGCGACACCGGGGACGCGCGCCGCAAGGGAAGCCACGTCGACGATTCCGATCGTGATGATCGGCGTCGCCGACCCGGTGGGCGCGGGGTTCGTCGACACGCTCGCTCGGCCCGGCGGCAATGTGACCGGTGTTGCCAACCGGGGTCTCGACATGGCGGCGAAACCGCTCGATCTGTTGCACGCGGTGGTGCCGAAGGCGATGCGCGTCGGGGTGCTCCACACGACGAATCCGATGCATCCCGCGATCACGCGCGAGCTCGAGATGGCGGGCAAGGCATACGGGTTGACGATGATCCCGGTAAAGCTGGGGGCGCCGGACGAGATCGACAATGCGTTCGCCCTGATGACGAAGGAGAGGGCGCAGGCGCTGGTCGTCGTCGACGATTCGGTGACGATCACGCACGGCAAGAGGATCGCTGAGCTCGCAGCGCAACTTCGCTTGCCAACGATCTACTCGTACGCGATCCAGGTCGAGGCAGGCGGGCTGATGAGCTACGGGCCCAACCCACGCAACCTGCACAAGGTCGTCGCCCGCTATGTCGATCGCATCCTGAAGGGCGCCAAGCCGGCCGATCTGCCCGTCGAGCAGCCGTCCGAGTTCGAGCTCGTTCTGAACCTGAAGGCCGCGAAGGCGCTCGGCCTCACGTTCCCGAAGGAGACCCTGCTGCGCGCCGACCGGACACTCGAGTAGCGTCAACCGATGTAGCGATTGCGTTCCGACGCCGCGGCGCGGAACTCGCCGATCGTCGTGCGCAGCTTGCCGATCAGTTCGTACGCGCGGTCGGCACGAACGAGGCCGTGGCGGAATTCCAGCACGGCCATTTCGCGATGCGCTGCGTTCACCGGGAGTGCATTGACGCGGGCTTCGATCGCTGCGTCACGGCGGGTCGTTGGTACCTTGGATTCCATCATCGGTCCTTGCGGGGGGTGACGAATTGAACGGTGGACTGCTTTGGCTGATCGTTGTCGACGTGAAATGAGTCGCCGGCGAGGCATAATGTCCGCCTGACGGTGACCCGTTGTCCTTAAGCGGGTCTAAAACCCTTCGCAATCCGGAAGGTCGGCGATCCGCGCGGACGTCCGGACCCCCGGCATGCCGCTGCCTCCGGATTCGCCTGGCGCCCGATACCGCTTCAGCCACTTCGAGCTGTCGCCGGCGAAGCGCGAACTGCTGGACCACGGACGGCCGCTGGCGATCGGTGGCCGCGCGTTCGATGTGCTCGTCGCATTGATCGAACGGCGGTCGCGTCTGGTCGGCAAGAACGAGCTGCTCGACCTCGTGTGGGCCGACGTCGTCGTCGAGGAAGCGAATCTGCACGTGCAGGTGAGTACGCTTCGCAAGCTGCTCGGGCCGCAGGCGATCCAGACGGTGCCGGGCCGCGGCTATCGCTTCATCGAGAAGCTGGACGACGACAGCCCGGTATCCGATGCGATGAGCGAGCAGGGTCGTCCGCAACCGCGGCCGGTCCGCAGGACCGACAACCTTCCCACCGCGCCCGGCCCGCTGCACGGGCGCGACGACGATCTCGAGGCGCTCGACGAACTGCTGGCCGCGCATCACGTCGTCACCATCGTCGGCCCGGGGGGAATGGGCAAGACTCGGATTGCGCTGGCCGTTGCGCAACGCAAATCCGGCCGATTCCCCGATGGCGTGTGGTGGATCGAACTGGCGCCGATCGTTGCCGAGCAGCATCTCGCGCCCACGATCGCTGCGGCGCTCTCGCTGAACGTCGGCGCGGCCTCGGATCCGCGCGCGGCGCTGATCCGTGCGCTGGCCACGCGCGACGCGCTGATCGTGCTCGACAACTGCGAGCACTTGCTCACCGGCGTCGGCGCACTGGTTCGCGATGGTCTGGCCGTGGCGCCGGGCGTGCGCTGGCTCGTCACCTCGCAGGAGCCGTTGAAGGTCGCCGGCGAGCACGTCTATCGCCTGGGGCCTCTGTCGGTCCCCGCGGACGACGCGACCGTCGACGAGGCGCTTCGTCACGGCGCAGTCGCGTTGCTGGCCGAGCGTGCGCGCGCCGCGGACCGGCGCTTCGAATTGACCAATGGCAACATCGCGGCGGCGACCGCTGTTTGCCGCGAGCTTGACGGCATTGCGCTGGCGATCGAGATGGCGGCGGCACGCGTGCCGCTGTTGGGCCTGGCCGGCGTGCGCGAAAAACTCGGCGAGCGCCTGCGGCTGCTGAACGTGAAAGGCGGACTGTTCAGAAGCCAGACGCTGCACAGCGCGCTGGAGTGGAGCCATTCGCTGCTGAACGCGCCCGAGCAAGTGCTGTTTCGCCGGCTGGCCGTGTTCGTTGGCGGCTTCACGCTGCCGCTCGCGCAAGCGGTGGTCGCTGGGGAAGCCGGATCGGACGCGCTCGACGAATGGACGGTGATCGATGCACTGGGTGCGCTCGTCGACAAGTCGCTGGTGATGGCGGAGGGTCAGGACGAGCCGCGCTACCGGCTGCTCGAAAGTGCGCGCGCCTATGCGTTGGAGCGGCTGTCGGATGCCGGCGAGACCGACGCTTTCAAGAAACGCCACGCCGAGGCGGTCTCCGCGCTGATCGCGGAGGCATTCGAAGGCATCTGGACGACGACCGAAGCGCAATGGCTGGCGCGTTTCACGCCGGAGGTCGACAACCTGCGCGCAGCGTCCGATTTCGCGATGGCCGCCGGACTCTACGAACCGGCGGTCACGCTGGCCGCTGACGGCGTCGTACTGCTGCGGAGCCTGAACCAGTACCTGGAGGCGCTGCAGAGGCTCGAGTCGGTGCGTCCGCATTTCGACCAGGTGCCCCCCGCGTTGGCCGCGCGCGGTTATTTCGCGATTGGCGACTACGGCGACGCGTTGTTCGATGGGCGACTGCGGGCGGTCGACGAGGCGTTGTCGCGGTACCGTGCGCTCGACGACCGCCGCGGTATCTACATGGTGGCCTGCGTGTATGGCGAGCTGCTCGCGCGAAGCGGGCGGATCGATGAAGCGGGGCCGCTGCTGGCGGAGGCGGAACGGCTGGAAGATCCATCGTGGCCGCCGCGTCGCCGTTCGGTCCGGCTGAGCTCGGCCGCAATCCTCGCCGAGGCGTACGGCGACATCGACGCCGCCCAGCGCTACATGCGCGAAGCGATTGCGCTCGATCGTGCCTCGGGCTGGGAATCGCGCGTCGTCACCAAGCTGACGAACCTGGTGGCGATGCTGCTGGCCGCCGGTGAAACGGCGGAAGCGATCGCGCTCAGCGAGGACCTGTTCGCACTCAAGGCACGCGGTCAGGAAATCCCGGGCCTTGCGTACATGAATCTCGCCGGCGCATTGATTGTCGAGGGTCGCCTCGCCGAGGCGCGCGACGTCTCACGCACCGGCCTGCCGTTGATGCAGCGCAAGGAGCAGGGGTACATCTTCGTCGATCATCTGGCGCTGCTGGCGGCGAAGGAAGGGCGCATTGCGGATGCGGCGCGCCTCGTCGGCTGGACCGACGCGATGTACGCGGCCAGCCAATCGCGACGCGATACCGAGGAAGCGCAGGCGCGCGACCGCACACTGGCGCTGATCGATGCGGTGATGACCACCGAGGATCGATTGAGCCTTGCCCGCGAAGGCGCGCGGCTCACCGAGGGCGACGCAGTGGCGCTGGCGGAGCGGCTGCCGGCACCGGGTCAATGAGGATCGCGATCGGCGGCAGCGCCTCGTCGCGAGCAGCGGACGTCAGCGGCGCGGCTGCGGGCGCGCGGTCTTCGCCGGGCTCGACTCGGCGACGGCAACCGTCGGCGCGACGTCGATCAACTCGCTGCACGGACTCGCGCTTGCTGCCGATGCCCTGGCAGGGCCGGCATCCTTCGGCGCGCGGCTGCGCTGCGCAAGCAAGTTGCGCAGGCATTGCGATTGCGGATCTTCGGGAACGATGACCAGCGCCTTGTCGATCGCGCGCTGCGCTTCCGGCAGGTGTCCGAGACGCGCGTGCAGGATGCCGGACTGCACGAGGCTCTCGGCGTCGCGCTCGTCGAGCGCCGCGGCGCCTTCGTACGCCAGCAGTGCTTCCTCGGGCTTGTTGGCGGCCATGCTGAGCTGGCCCAGGTTGCGCAACACGCGTGGATCCTGCGGCGCAAGCTTCACCGCCTGGGTCGCCGCGTTCTGTGCGTCGGCGAACTGGCGGAGGTTCGTGTAGCCAATGCTGAGTTGCGTCCACGCGGCCGGGTTCGCGGGCTCGCGCCGCGTCCATTCGTTCGCGTACAGCACGAGCACGTTCCAGTTCTTCGTCTCGTTCAGTTCGGCGATCTTGGCCATGAAGACGGCCTGCTCGCGCTTTTCGTGCTCGGCCTTGGCGGCAGCCTTCTCCTCGGCGGTCGGGCCTGCTGGCCTGACGACAGTCGCGACTCTCGTGGGCGCGTCTGCCGAAACGTCGTTTCCGCGCAGACCAACAAACAGCCAGACAGCGAGCGCCACGACGGCGACCGATCCGGCGACGGCGCCGACGACCTTGTAGTTAACGCTCGAACGCTGCGGCGACGACTCGCGGTCGTAGACATCATCGGCTTTCGGGCGCGGTCGCGGGCGCGCCGCGGCCGCCGCGTTCTGGTCGGCGACCTGGATTGCCCTGAGGTTCTTCGCGCGGATTTCACGATCCAGGACCCTGAGCGCGGTCGCCCGCGCGGCGAGGTAGATCGGCGTGGCCTGCTCCTTGTCGCCGTTGGCTTGCGCGAGCGCGCGGTCCCACAGCGGCGAGTCGACATGGCCTTCGATGTACTGCTTGGTCGCCTCTTTCAGGAATCGGTCACCCGTCGCATCGGGATCGGCCAGCGCAGGCGCGGGGGCTTCGCCGACGACCTCGACGCCGGGGGTCGCGCGCTTGGGCGCCGGCATGTCGAGGCGCAGTTCCGGAGCCGGGGCTGCGGGCTTTGCGGCGTCTTTTGCCAGTGCGTCCTCGCCAATCGGCAGTAGCTCGAGCTTCAACGATGTAGTCTCCATGCTCCTGCATAAGCAAGCCGGATGCCAACTGCCACCAGTTGGCCACTACAGGCGACATTCATCGCGGCGCGCCACCGGCTGTGCCCACGGTTCACTCGGGCGGAAGGCTTGAACGGTCGCCTTCGGGCCGACGAACGGTAGCTGGCCATGAGCCCCTCGCCACGCCCCGTGGGGAGCGGATGGACGTGCCGGGGCAGTCGAATTACTTGGCCGCTGCCCGAGCGTCCAACTCGCCCCAGCGCTCGAACTTCTGCGCGAGCGCGCGCTCGATCGCGGTCGCGCGCAACCGGTCGGCGCGGATCGCGTCGGGCGCCTGCCGATGGTAGTCGGCGGCGCTCATCCGTGCGGTGAGCGCGAGCTGCTCCTGCTCCAGTGCCTCCAGCTCGGCCGGCAGCGCCTCCAGCTCCCGCTGCTCCTTGAACGACAAACGAGTACGCGAAGCCGGGGCGCTGCGAGCGCGGGGTGCCGCAGCCCCGGTGATGGGGGCAGCAATCGGCACGGCTGCGGGCCGCTGCGCCACCCAGTCGCTGTACCCGCCGACATACTCGCGCCATCGTCCGTCCGAACCCTCGGCGACCAGCGTCTGCGTAACGACGTTGTCGAGGAACGTGCGGTCATGGCTGACCAGCAACAGCGTTCCCGGATACGACTGCAGCGTGTCCTCGAGTAATTCCAGCGATTCGATGTCGAGGTCGTTCGTCGGCTCGTCGAGCACCAGCAGGTTGGCGGGCAACGCGAACAACCGAGCCAGCAGCAACCTGTTGCGCTCGCCGCCGGAGAGCATCCTAACCGGCGCGTTGGCGCGCTCCGGCGGAAACAGGAAATCGCCGAGATACGACAGCACGTGCTTGCGGCCGGCGGCGGTCTCGACCCACTCGGCGCCGGGGCTGATCGTGTCGATCAGCGTGCGTTCGGGATCGAGCTCGGCGCGCATCTGGTCGAAATAGGCGACGGCGAGCTTGCTGCCCAGCCGCACGGTTCCGCTATCCGGCGGCAGCTGGCCGAGGATCATCTTCAGCAGCGTCGACTTGCCGGCACCGTTAGGGCCGATCAAGCCCAAACGGTCGCCGCGCATCACGCGCAGGTCGAGGTCGCGCACCAGCGTGCGCGCGCCAAAGCGCTTGCCGACGTGCGTGAGCTCGGCGACCAACCTGCCGGAGCGCTCGCCGGCGTCGAGCGCGAGCTTGACGTTGCCGACTCGCTCGCGGCGTTCGGCGCGTTCGCGCCGCAGTTGTTCCAGCCGGCGGACCCGGCCCATGTCGCGCGTGCGGCGCGCTTCGACGCCTTTACGGATCCACGCTTCTTCCTGCTTCCAGAACGTGTCGAACTTGCGGTTCGCGACGCTCTCGGCGGCGAGCTCATCGGCCTTGCGCGCTTCGTACGCGGAGAAGTTCCCCGGGTACGAGCGCAGCAGTCCGCGGTCGAGCTCGACGATGCGCGTGGTCACGCGATCGAGGAACGCGCGATCGTGCGTGATCACCAGCGACGCGGGCTGCTTGCGCAGCAGGTCTTCGACCAGTTCGATGCCGTCGAGGTCCAGATGATTGGTCGGCTCGTCCAGCAGCAAGAGGTCGGGCGACAACGCGAACGCAAGCGCGAGTGCTGCGCGCTTGCGCTCACCGCCGGACGCCGATTCCGGGACCGTTGCCTCGTCGAGTCCGAACCGGTGCAAAAATTCGACGAGGCGTGCTTCGATGCGCCAGCGATCGCGCTCGTCGTGCGCACGATCGTCGGCGGGATTGAGTCCGCCACGGAGTGCGAGGCTTTCGCGCAACGTCGATGCCGGCGGCAGCACCGGCTCCTGCTCGACCAGCACGATCGACAGGCCGTCGCGGCGCTTGATCTCGCCGTCGTCGAGATCGGCGCGGCCGGCGATCACGTTCAGCAGTGACGACTTGCCGGTGCCGTTGCGGCCGATGAGCCCGATGCGCTCGCCGTCGTCGATCGCCAACGCCGCCTTGTCGAGCAGCGGATGCAGGCCGTAGGCGAGTTCTGCGTCCTGGACAGTGATGAGCGGCATGGGATGAGCGGTAGCGATGGGACGGCGTCGCGAATCTTAACTGCGTTGCGGTGCAATAAAAACGCATTCCCTTGCATTTGCGCGGCGGATGAGGGTAGTGTCACACCCCCGAGTTTCCCTATGGCCGCCGCGCGGCCCACGGAGGAGCGATGCCACGCTGGGCGCGCGTGCTTCATCACGGGCGTGAAGCCTTCGGCACGATCGAAGGCGACGAGCTCAAGCTGCATGTCGGCGACATGTTCGCGAGTCCGCTCGCGACCGGCGAATCGATTCCGTTCGGCGACTCGACGCTGCTGACGCCGACCCCACCGGGCAAGTTCATCGGACTGGTCGACAACTTTCGTGCGCTGGTGACGAAGCTCGACCATCCGGTGCCGACAGAGCCGCTGTATTTCCTCAAGGGCAGCAACGCGTTCCTCGCCGGCGGCCAGACGATCCGGGCGCCGGCCTCGTACGACGGCAAGGTGGTGTTCGAAGGGGAGCTCGGTATCGTCGTCGGCAAGCGCTGTTCGGCGGTGTCGGAAGCGGAGGCGGCCAGCTGCATCTTCGGCTACACGTGCGTCAACGACGTCACCGCCGCCGAGATCCTGAACCGGCAGCCGGGCTTCGCACAGTGGACGCGCGCGAAAAGCTTCGACACGTTCGGCGTGCTCGGGCCGGCGATCGCCACCGATGTCGATCCCGCCGCGCTCACCGTCAGGACGATCCTCAACGACCAGGAGCGGCAGAACTATCCGCTGACCGACATCATTTTTGCGCCGGCGCGGCTGGTGAGCCTGCTGTCGCGCGACATGACGCTCGAAGCCGGCGACGTGATCGCCTGCGGCACGTCGATCGGTGTCGGCTCGATGAAGCCGGGCAGCACGATCAGCATCGTGATCGACGGCGTCGGCACGTTGACCAACCGCTATGAATAGCGGCAGGTACGAGCGCCACCCTCGGAGAAAAACAACGTGAAAATCGCGGTGGTCGGGGCGGGTGCGATTGGCGGACTGGTTGCCGTGCGGCTGGCGGGAGCGGGACATGCGGTGACCGTCGTCGACACGGGCGCGCATCTCGCGGCGATCCGCGCCAATGGTCTCAAGCTGATCAATCCGGATGGTTCCGAAGCGGTTGCGGGCAATCTCCGCGCCGTGGGCGATTGTGCCGATGCCGGTGCGCAGGATCTCGTGTTCATGGCGCTGAAGGCGTACGACATCGCCGCGGTGGCGCCGAAAATGGGCGCGCTGCTGGCGGCGGACACGCCCGTCGTTCCGCTGCAGAACGGACTTCCGTGGTGGTATTTCCAGAACTTCGCCGGCACGCACGCCGGCCACCAGTTGCGGACCGGCGACCCCGACGGTGTGATCGCGCGCCACATCGACGCGAAGCGGATCATCGGTTGCGTCGTCTACCCGGCCAGCTCAATCGTCGCGCCCGGTGTCGTCAAGCATCTGGAAGGCGACCGTTTCCCGGTCGGCGAGCTCGATGGCCGCGAGAGCGAGCGCGTACGCAGCGTGTCCGAAGTGCTGGTGAGCGGACGATTCAAGGCGCCCGTGCTCGCCGACATCCGCTCGGAGATCTGGCTCAAGCTCTGGGGCAACATGAGCTTCAATCCGATCAGCGCGCTCACGCACTCGACGCTGGTCGATATCGTCGAGGAGCCGGCGACGCGGGAGTTGGCTGCCGAGATGATGCGCGAGACGCAGGCGGTTGCGGAAAAACTCGGCGCGACGTTTCGCGTGCCGCTGGAAACGCGGATCGCGGGCGCCGCCAAGGTCGGCAAGCACAAGCCGTCGACGCTGCAGGATGTCGAAGCCGGCCGGCCGGTCGAGGTCGACGCGCTGATCGGATCGATCCTCGAGCTCGCGGAGCTGACGAACACACCCACGCCCGCGACGCGCGCCGTGCACGCGTTGCTGAAGCTGCTGGTCAAGATGATGGGCGAACAGCGCGGCGGAGTGGCGATGCGCGCGGTGTAAGTCCATCGGCAGGCGGTTGCCATGGCCGCTCTACGTGGTGTTCGCAGGCAAGACCCATGGTGCCGCTGGTTCGCGCTGCTGGCGCTGGGCATTGCGTTCACCAGCGCGCCGGCCACGGCGGAAGACTACCCGGCGCACCCGATCAAGCTGCTGGCCGGGTTTTCGGCGGGCGGTGGACTGGACATCAGCTGCCGGCATTGGGCGCAGCGGCTGTCGGCGCGTATCGGGCAGCCGGTGGTCGTCGAGAATCGCCCGGGCGCGTCCGGCGAGTTGTCGGTGAAGCAGGCGATGACGTCGAAGCCCGACGGCCTCACGCTGGTCTGCCTGTCGGCCAGCAACACGATCTCGTCGAGCAAGCCGAATCCGCCGTTCGACATTCGTACGGATGTCGTGCCGGTGATCCAGATGACGCATTTCACGTTCGTGCTGTACGTCAATCCCTCGCTGCCGGTGAAAACGTTGCGGAGTTGATCGCCTACGCCTACGCCAAGGCCAGGCCCGGCCAGCTGAACTACGGCTCGGTGGGAACGGGCTCGACGCCGCATTTGGCGATGGAGTTCCTCAAGCTGCAAACGGGCGTCGACATCGTCCATGTGCCGTTCAAAGGCACGGCACAGACCGCGTCGGCGGTGATGGCCGGCGACATCCAGGTGGGCCTCGACGCGATCGCGGCGGTCAAGGGCCCCTTCGAGTCCGGGCGACTGCGGCCGCTGGCCGTCGTTTCCGCCAAACGCACGCCGACGTTGCCGACCGTGCCGGCATGGAGGAATCCGGCGTCGCTGGCGTCGATATCTCGAGCTTTTCGGGGGTCGCCGCGACCGCGAAGACACCGAAGGCGGTCGTCGATCTGCTGAACCGGCACTTCAACGCAATCCTGCTGGAGCCGGAGACGCGCGCGATGTTCGCGGCGCAAGGCTACGACGTCGCCGGCGGCTCACCCGAGGATTTTCAGCGTCGGCTGGCCGAGGAAATCGCGACTTGGAGCCGCGTCGTGCGCGCCGCCAACATCACGTTCGAGTGACCGGCTAGCGCGTCGTGCACGCCGATGACGCGTTTTCCCGTTTCAGATAGGCGATGAGGTCCGCGCGTTCCTGACGATCGGTGACGCCGGCGTAACCCATTGCCGTGCCGGGTACCACCTGCAGCGGGTTGGCGAGAAAGCGGTCGAGCGTGCTCTCGCTCCACACGATGCCCGCTTTTTTCATCGCGGCCGAATACGCGAAGCCCGGCACGCTGCCGGCGCGCCGACCGAACAGCCCGCAGTGGCGCGGGCCGGTGCGGTCGTAGGCGGGTGCGTGGCAGGCGAGACAGCGCGCGTAGATCGCTTCGCCGTGGATCGCGTCGCCGCGCGGCGCGGCGTCCTTCGTCGCGGGCGCCGCGGTTGCGGCTGCGGCGAACAGGGCAACGGCCAGCGGAGCAATGACGTGTGGCCCCGCCCGCCGCATCATCGTCAGGAGACGAACGCCGAAGGCACCGGCGCTTCGCCGAGCGCATTGCGCAGGATCGCCCAGTGCATCGCCTCGTCACCCAGAATGCTGCCGGCGGCCTTGGCCAGATCGCGGTTGTCGAACACCGGAATCGCGCCGAGATAGGCGCTCACCGCGCCCTTCTCGAGCGATGCCGCGAAGCGGAGCACGTCCGCTTGCGTCTTCAGCGTTTCCACCGGGAACGTGTACTTGGTCTTGGCGGCGACCGGCTTGCCGCCGAGCTTGGCGACCGTCTTCGACAGAAGGTCGGCATGCTCCTTGTGATGGCCCTGGAACGTGACGGCCAGGTCGAGCACCGGTTTTTGCAGCAATCCGCTTTCGGCGCCGACCTGATACGCGGCGATTGCCTCCAGTTCGGCGCCGAGTGCGGTGTTGAGAACGCGAACGTCCGATTCGACGGATTTTGCGTTGGCCGCCAGCGCGTCGTTGCCCGCCATCAGCGCCACGGCGGCGCCGGACAGCAGCAGCCCGGACTTGCCGAGAAACGCGCGCCGGGATTCGCGCACCGCGGTCTCCCGCAGCGATGGGTCGTCGAAAAGCATCAGCAGGGACATGATCTTCTTCTCCAATTTGATCGATGGTACGTCA
>Ga0207668_10002134_pt1 | contig 11544 bp, 11 predicted proteins | sample KBSS43metaG_FD_184323 | JGI IMG/M metagenome (GOLD analysis project Ga0207668, IMG submission 184323) | Switchgrass rhizosphere microbial communities from Kellogg Biological Station, Michigan, USA - KBS S4-3 metaG (SPAdes) (version 2) | ecosystem: Host-associated > Plants > Roots > Rhizosphere... | reverse complement strand
AATCTTACGGCGCGCCTCAGACGACTGCTGCCACCTGCGGGCGCCTGTCAGTTGTGCGCACCGGCGCCGGGAAATGCACGATCATTCGCGTGCCGCGGCCGTCGTCGCCATCCGCGACCATGACCGATGCACCGTGCTGCTGGGCGATCTCGCGGACGATCGCGAGCCCGAGACCGATGCCGTCATCGGGCGTTTCGTGGATGCGGTAGTAGCTTTCGAACACTCGCTCCCGCAAGCGAGGATCGATTCCAGGCCCCTCGTCCGCGACAGCGAGCGTCACCGCGCCGTCCTCGTTGCATACGAGCTCGACGCGGATCGTGCCGTCCTCCGGGCCATATCGAATCGCATTCTCGACGAGGTTGGCAACCAGGCTTGCCAGCTTGTCGTGATCGCCGCGCACGGTGAAAACGTCGTCCTCGGGCGTCAGCGCGAGCTCGAGCCGGTTGCCGCGACGCGCCATGCGAGCGCTGCACTCGTCGATGACACCCATCACGACCGATCGCAGCGACACCGACGCGGAGGGCAAGACCTCAGGCGCCTCGCTCGCGCGGCTGAACGCGAGCATCTGCTCGACGAGGCGCAGCGTACGCCGCAAGGCGGCGCCCATGCGCGCGAGCGACGTCTGCCGTTGGCTGTCGGTCGCGGCACGCGCTGCGTTTTCCGCGTGCAGCTTGAGCGCCGCAAGCGGCGTGCGCAGCTCGTGCGCGGCGGCTGCCGTGAATCGGCGCTCGCGTGCCAGCGCGTCGTGCACGCGTGCAAACAGTCCATTCAGCGCGCGCACGACCGGTACGATCTCGGCCGGCGTGCGCGACAGCGTGACGGGATCGAGCGATGCCGGCTCGCGCCGCTCGATGCGATGGGCAAGCTCCGACAGCGGGGCAAGGCCGTAGCGGATGAGCAGGCTCAGCAGCAACAGCAGCGCAGGGATGCCGAACAATAGCGGCGTGACCGACGTGAGCGCCAGCATCGTGCAAAGCTCGTCGCGGATGTCGAGGCGCTCGGCCACCTCGATCCAGCGGTCACCGGACTGCAGGACGAATACGCGCCAGCTGCCGTGCGCAGCGTCCTGGTTGCTGAACCCAGGCGCCAGCGGTGCGAAGGGCAAAACCGGCGCCGACGCGCTGCGCATGAGAAGGCGCGATCCGTCTCCCAGCACCTGGAAAGCGATCTTCGTTTCGTAGTAGTGCCCAAGCTTGGTCGGCGTGTCTTCCTGGATTTCGTCGAGCGGCCATGGCAGCGAGATGACGTTGGGCTCGGCGTTCGCTGATACAGGCTCGCGGGCGAGCAGCGCATCGAGGACGCGGGCGGACGTGGCCAGGCGTGCGTCGAACACCTCCTCCGCCTCGTGCTCGCCGGCGAAGTACGCGAGCACCGCCACGACGCTCAGCACGACGCCCAGGAGCGCGATCGCGCCAAAGAGCAGCGTCGCGTGGATCGAGCGGCCGGAAGCCTCGCGCGCCGAGGCTGTCATGGCGATGACACTTCGCGGGTCGACACCCCCGCGGCCTCGACGTCGACTACGTAGCCTACGCCCCGCACTGTGCGAATGAAATCCGGGTCGAGCTTTCGCCGGAGATTGTAGATGTGGACGTCGAGCGCGTTGCTTTCGACGTTGCCGTCCCAGCCGTAGATCGCCTCTTCGAGCTGCGCACGCGTTAGGACATGCCCGGCACTTTCCATCAGCTTGCGCAGCACCATGTACTCGCGCCGCTGAAGGTTCACGGCGTGTCCCCGGTGCGTGACGGTCAGCGCCGCGGGATCGAGGCGCACGTCGCGCAGCTCGAGCGCATTCACGGCGGCGCCGCGCATGCGACGCTGCACTGCCCGGACACGCGCGAAGAGCTCGTCGAGATCGAACGGCTTGACGAGGTAATCGTCGGCACCTGCATCGAGCCCCGTGACGCGATCGGTCGCGCGATCGCGCGCGCTCACCACGAGCACGGGAACTTGTTCGCCATCGGCGCGAATGCGCCGCAGGAGCGCAAGTCCGTCGAGCTTGGGCAACCCGAGGTCCAGCACGACGAGATCGAAGCCGCCGGTCTGCAGCGCTTCGAATCCCGCCCGGCCGTCGCGCACCCACTCGACGCCATAAGCGCCACGGGTGAGCGCATCGTGGATAGCGCTGCCGAGGAGTTCGTCGTCTTCTACGAGAAGGATGCGCATGCGCGTGTGGCTGATGCGTTTTCTACCGCAAGGGTAAGTGGATGCCAGGCGGCCGGCAAGCACTGATTGCGTCCTTCGCGCCGCAAGGTGTCAGCCCAGCTTCTCGCGCACCTTGGCGAGGAGATCTTCGATCTCTTTCCTGCGTCCGTCGTCCGCCACCGCGCGGCCGGGCCGCGCCGGCGCTGCCAGCGCCTTGGTGAGCGCTGCCCGGGCGCCTGCGTAGTCGCCCTTGCGGAACAGATAGTCTCCCATGAAGTAGTTGGGATCGATGCCGTTGGGATTGACAGCGAGTCCCATCTCGAGCATCTCGAGCGCCTTCTTGTCGTCGCCGAAGCCGATGGGCCATCCGGGCACTTGGTAGTACAGCGAGCCCAGGCTCGTGTAGGCAGATCCGTCGAGGGCGTTGCGATCGACGGCGATCGCATCCTCGAGGGATTTCTTCGCGTCCTTGACGATCGACAGCGCGCCCAGCCCGCCCTTCGCGCCCGCGTAGCTGGCAGCGATGATGCCGTACCAGATCATGGGTTCGGCACGCGTCGGGTAGCGCTCGCGCACGGCGGCCGCGGCCTGCGTCAACGCCTCGAACGATTTCTCCTGGTCGGCTTTCGGTGCAACGTACTTGATGTTCGCCCAGTCGCCCTGCAGTTTGCGCACGTCGTCTTCCATGGCCGCATGCGCCGCGGGCACGCACGTCGCGACGAACAGTAAGGTGGCGAGAATTCGCTTCATGGGTTTGCTCCACATTGATCGCATCCTTCGATGCTGATGACCTCGGCAGGCGTACCCGGTACGGGCCGCCCTCCGAGCTGGCGTTGTATGTGCGGCAGCTGCCGGCGCATGCCCTTGTCCACGAGACGCGGCAGCAGCTGATTGATGCGCGCGAACAATCGCTCCGGAAATCCGAGGAGGCTCTCGTGACGCGGCGAGTCGAGCAGCGCAAGCAACGCGTCCGCGACGACCCGCGGATCGTCGACAGCCACGCCGAGCCCTTGGTTCAGCGCATACATCGCGTCGCTGTTGAGCGCAGTGCGCGTCGAGCGCGGCGCGAGATGCATCACGCGGATGCGGCTTCCCGCGAGCTCGCGCCGAAGGGCTTCGGTAAAGCCGCGCAAGCCGAATTTGCTCGCGCTGTAGGTCGCGCAACCCGGATAGGCCAGGTAACCGAAGATCGAGCCGACGTTGACGATCGCGGCCCGGGGCGCCGTCGCAAGTACGGGAAGGAGCGCATGCACGACGAGCATCGGCGCGACGAGGTTCGTCTTGACGATCCTGTCGATCGCTTCGTCGCTCTGCTCGGCGAACCACGTGAACTCGCTCGTGCCGGCGCAATTGACGAGGAGGTTCGATTGCTGCCCGGCCGCCACGTCCGCCACGGCGCGTCGTCCCGCAGCCGTCGCGATATCCGCCGCAAGCGGCACGACGTCGCTTGCCGCCGCAAGCTCGCGTGCGAGATCGTCGAGGCGCGTGCGATCCCGCCCGACGAGGAGCAAGCTGTCGCAGCGCGGCGCGAGCGAACGAGCGATTGCGCTTCCGATGCCGCCTGATGCGCCAACCAGCACGGCACGATGGCGAAGCGTGTTCATTGCGAGACCTCCAGGACGGCAGCCGTCGCGCGCGGAAGGCTGCGAAACACGTCGGCATACAAGCGATACACCATCTTCGCGACATGCACGACCGACGCGCGGTCGTCGTCCGCGTCGAGCCGGTCCACGAGCGCCGCGAAGAAGCGCACGTGCTGCCGATCGATTTCGCCGTGCGAGCGCAGATAGCGAAGCGCCGTGCTCGGCAAGCGCAGCGCTTGCTCGATGGCATCGGCGGCATGCAAAGCGATCGCCGCGCTCGTGCCCTCGAGCACGAAGACCATACCGAAGAAACCGACCGGATTGCGGCGCGCGATGTAGTCGTAGACGTACGCGACCATGAGCTCGGTCGCGGCGCCTGGCGTTCCGTTGCGTATGGCGTGTACGTCGCCGCCGGCGGCCGCAATGTCGTCGAGGATCCACTGGTCGTGTCCACGCTCTTCCTCGATGTATTCGGCCACCGCGTCGCGAAGCCATGCCTTGTCCGCCGGGAGCCGTGCGCCGCAGGACATGAGAAGCGGCACGGTGTGGCTCACGTGGTGGTACGCCTCGGTCAGGAATGCGATGTACTGGGCGCGCGTCACGCGTCCGGCAAGGCAATCGGTGATGACCGGGACGGTGAAGAGCTGCGCGCGCGCATCCGCAGTTGCGGCGGCGAGGTTGTCATGGAACGACATCGTGGACGGAGCCTTGGTAGAGATCATCGAGTTGTGTGCGGTAGCGGTCGAGGACGGCGTCGCGGCGCGGGCGACCGTTGGCGGTGGCAAGGCCGTTGTCGACGGTGAACGGCGTCGCCGCACGCACCCACGATTCGACGCGCGCGTAATCGGGCAGGCGCGCGTTGGCCGCTGCCACGGCCGCCGCAACCTCCGCGTCGTCGACCGCGGGATCGCGCGCGACCAGCACGGCGCACAGCGTCGGCCGTGCTTCGCCGAATACCGCCGCCTGCGCGACAACGCCGCTCGCCACGAGCTCAGCCTCCGGCCATTCCGGGGAAACGTTTCTGCCATATGCCGTGATGAGAATGCCCTTGCGCCGGCCTTCGATATGGACGAATCGGGCACCGTCGACGTGGCCCACGTCGCCCGTCGCCAATGGCGCATCGTTGCGTGCGCGCGACTCGCCGGTGTAACCGAGGAACGACGGTCCGCGCACGACGATCTCGCCGTTGCAGTCCGTGTGAACGCGCACGTGCGGCAACACGCGCCCCGCGCTGCCCGGAAGGTCCGCACCCGGCACGTTCAGCGCAACGACGGACGCGCACTCCGACAAGCCATAGCCTTCGAAGACAGGCAAGCCGGCGGCGCGCGCGCGCGCAATCAGCGAAGGAGCAACCTTGGCGCCGCCCACCGCTGCGAAACGAAGCGACGCGGGTGCGCGGCCGCCGCGCTCGATCGCGATCGTGAGCGCGAGCAGCATCTGCGGCAGCAGGATCACGCTGTGGGCGGCGAAACGCTCGATCGCCTGCAAGCAGACGACAGGATCGAAGTTCGAGCTGCCGCGAAGTCCCGCGGAGGCAACCTGCGGCACGCACGCGGTCGCACGACGCACGAGCGGCGCATACACCCCGGCGACGTTCTCGAGCAGGACCGCCAGCGGCAACAGGCACAAATGGCGCTCGATCGATACGTCGCGCAATGCGGCCGCAATGCTCTCGGCCACGCGCCACTGATGCGCATCATCGAGACATACGCCCTTCGGCGCGCCGGTCGTGCCGCTGGTGAACGTGATCTTCGCGGTGCCGGGCGGCAGCGGGGGCGGGTCGCGCACCTCCCTGCGGTGCAATGCGAGTCCGGTACCGCCAAGCGACACCGGTTCGCCGAATCCAAGGGCATGGCACACCCGAGCGTCGGAAGCGACGAGCGCGTCGGCACCGCTCGCGGCCAGAGCCGCCGCGATCTGCGCCGGCGTGAAAAAGGGCGGCAGCGGAACAAGCGGGACGCGCGCCGCCGCTGCAGCGCGATCGATGACGATCCAGTCCGGGCCGTTGTCGGCCATGAGCGCCATGACGCCGATGCGCGGCGAGGCATCGTGCAGCGTCGCCGCGACTTGTGCCGCGCGAGTCGCGAGCGCATCCGCCGTCAGGCGCTGCTGTCCGTCGTCGATGGCGATGCGTGCACTCATCGAGCCCCTCCGGACGTTTCGCCAATCTCGCCAAACACGACCGCCGGATCATGCGCGTAGTAGCGGCCCCATTCGGCGCCTCCTCCCGGCACGCGGCGGGGATCCGCGGGCCCCAGCAACCGGAGGTTGAGGCCGAGTCGGGTGAAGGTGTTGCGTAGCTCGCGCGTCGCGGTGAACGTCACCCATGCGAATCCGGCTCGCCGCAAGTGGGCGCCCATTGCCCGGATAATTTCTCGCGCCGCACCCGGCGACGTCGCCGCAAGGTTGCCGACCTCGACGATTCGTTCGCGTGCGATGTGCCGGCGCGTGACCGCCGCGATCGCGCTCTCGACCGGCTGGTCGAGGTAGTGCTCGAGGTAGAGCGATCCCTCGTGAGCTCCCGTGTAGCCCACCGCCGCGCGCCATGCACCGTTCGCAGTCCGGATGCCGACAAGGTGAACGCAGTAATGGTCGACCCGTGCTGCGTATGCCTGCGCAAAACGCGCCGCGATGAAACGCTCCAGAGAGGCGCGCTGCACGGCCCCTACGGTCTCGGCGACGCCCGTCGCAGCCGCCGTTGGCGCGCGAACGTCGGCGCAGGATGCGAAATGGAGCGAACCGGCGGGGAAATCAGGGACTTCGTAGGGCATCACGCTGGAAGAGCAATCACCAGCGCCGCATCTTGCCGAAGCGAGATTAACGGCCCATGAACCCGCGTATGCGAGGGCAAACTAGCTGATGAGCTCCGTCCTTATGGTGAGCGCCGTACGCAGGGCGAAGGCCGCGATCGTCAGCGTGGGCGGCGATGCGGTGATCGTCGGAAACGTCGCGGAACCGACGAGATACAGGTTCGGGTGGTCATGCGTACGCAAGTGCCGGTCGACGACCGACGTGCGCGGATCGTCGCCCATGCGGCACGTCCCGCCCATCACGGCGCTGTCGGTCGAGGGGGCGAACGTCTGCAGCTGCGTTGCGCCGAGCGCATTCATGAGGCCGAGCACGTAATCCATCGCGACCTTCATGCCATCCATCTCGTACTTGCCCCAACGAAACGCGACGCGCGGCCGCGGGAGCCCGAGCGGATCGAGCTGGTCGGTCGCGAGCGTGACGCGATTGTCCGGATCGGGCAGGCATTCCACCGACGGGCCCATCGCGAGCTCACGCGCCATGTGGTCGCTGACGGCGGCCGCGAGCGCAGCGCCGGTGAGCCCTTGCGCGGCATAACGCTCCGCCGCCTTGAAGGGACCGATTGCGCGATACCAGCCCTCGTTCGACGGCGACGTACCCGAGGCGCCGTGCAGATTGCGAAAGTTGCCGTCGCGCAGCTCGCGTATCCCGCTCGTCTCCACCGGGCCGCGATACGGATAGAGCTTGTCCTTCGTGAGCCCCGCCATGCCCGCGTCGAGCTGCGTCAGCAGATTGCGCCCGACCTGGCCGCTCGAATTGGCAACCGTGACATCGCTGCCCGGAATGCGCGACATCAGCAGGAGCTTCGGCGTCTCGACCGCGTGCGCCGCGATCACGAACACCTTGCCGCGCGCCTCGTCCACGCGGCCGTCCGGCCGCTTGAAACGAATCGCGCTCACCTTGCGATCGTTCCCGACCACGATCTCGTGCGCGATCGCGAGCGGCTCGACGCGCACGCCCGCGGCTTCTGCCTTTTCGACGTGCACCGACGCATCGTATTTCGCGCCGATCGGGCAGATCGGCACGCACGATGCGTTGCCGCAGCATGGCGGACGCCCGTCGCGCCCGATGGAATTGCGTCCGTGCGGAAACGGCGCCATCGTGAGACCGACCTTGCTGCATGCGGCCTTGATCACGGTGTCGAGATAGGTCGGCGCGATCGGCGGCATCGGATACGGCGCGGATCGCGGCGATCCCCAGTCGTAATCGGGCGGCCCCGCGACGCCGATCTCGCGTTCGGCCTCGCCGTACCAGGGCTCGAGATCGGTGTAGGAGATCGGCCAGTCGACGCCGTGGCCGAATTTCGACTTGAGCATGAAATCGTTGGGCCGATAACGCAGCGTAAGCCCGCCCCAGTGCCACGTCGTGCCGCCTACGACGCGCGCCTGCAACCCCTTGAACGTTACCGGTCCGGCCTGGACGTAGTAGGCGCCGATGTCGTTTTCGTCGGGCTGCGGCACCATGGGATGCGCAGGGTACGGCGAGTTCGGGCCTTTGGTCGGCGAGTTCCGGAACAGCACCGTCGCTTTTGCGCGATCCACGCGCGGCCCGGCTTCGAGGACCAGCACCGACACGCCGCTTCGCGCAAGCGTGTACGCGGTGATCGCGCCGGCAATGCCCGATCCGACGATGACGACGTCCGCGGTCAGCGCCATTACTTGGCCTCCGACGGCGCGGTCGCCCAGTAGTCGGTCGGACCGCCGCACACGGCATTGGGCTTGGTCCACGGCACCGCGCGCCATCCGAGCGCGTCGTTGTACGCGAACACGACAGAACCCTGCGGCGTCACCACCGCTCCCGAATACAACGCGACGATCACGCGGGCCGCGATGCCGTCGAGACCTGCATTGCGCAACGCGTCGCCCAGTTGCGCGGACGGCGTCGACGACGCGATCGCCGCGATTCTCGAGAGCGGCTGCGCACCGAACGCGGCGGTCATCGCGCGGAGCATCGCCGATGCGACCGACGGTTCGTCATACGCGAAACCGGTGAGCGGCCGCGAGAGGGCATCAGTCTGCAGCGGAACCTGTGCGAGGCCGGGCGGGACGATTCCGGACGCCGCGAGCGCGGCTAAGCCCTGCAGCAAGCGACGCCGCGGCAGAGCGGGCATGTCACGAGGTTTCATCATTTCTCCATATTCGCAGCGAAACCCGCAGCGGACAATGGCACTCCTAGCTTGCGTGACCCCCTAACGCGGCGGTGCCCTTCGATCTTCCTTGCCCCCAAAGGCTCGCGCACCGGGCCCCTCCTCCCCAGGAACAAGGTGCGACGGACAGTTGGAAGCGTCGAGCGGTACCGCCGCGACCCTACACCGAAACGACGACCGCGACGATCACCACATGCGTTCGATGAATTTCCACGCGTTGCGCTTCAGCGCTTTGGGCGGCCCTACGCGCGAATGCATTGTCGCGCGCGTCACCACGCGGCGATTGGCCCAGGCCTGCGTCTCCTCGATCTCTGCACAATCCGTCGCGCGGATGCGACGGTTGGGGGACTAGAGCGGGACACCCGCGGCGCGCGCGATCGTTTCGGCCAGCGATTGCGCGTGCGTCTCGGCAAGCATTGCGTCACGCGCCTCGACCATCACGCGCAGCACGGGCTCGGTTCCCGAAGGACGCAACAGCACGCGGCCGCGGTCGCCCAGCGACGCTACCGCCTCGCGCTCGGCGCGCGTGACGTCGTCGTTGCGATGCCAGTCGAAGTCGCGCTGCACCGGGACGTTGATGAGCTTCTGCGGGAACATGGTCACGTCGGCGGTCGCCCGGGCGAGCGTGGTCTTCTGCTCGATGAGCGCGCGCAGCACGGCAAGCGCGGCGATGATGCCGTCGCCCGTCGTGTGCTTGTCGAGGCAGATCACGTGACCGGAGTTCTCGCCGCCGAGAATCCAGCGGCGCTCGAGCATCTGCTCCAGCACGTACCGGTCGCCCACTTTTGCACGCAGGAGCGGGATCTCGCGCGCGGCGAGCGCCTGCTCGAATCCGAGGTTGCTCATCTGGGTTCCGACGACGCCGCCCGTGAGCGCTTTGCGCCGCTTGTAATCCGTGGCGATCACGTAAAGGAGCTGGTCGCCGTCGTAGAGCGTGCCCGCGCCGTCCGCCATGACGACCCGGTCCGCGTCGCCATCGAGCGCGATGCCGAGGTCCGCACCGTGCGCGCGCACCTGCTCCGCCAGGAACGCGGGATGCGTCGCGCCGTTGCCCGCGTTGATGTTGACGCCGTCGGGCTCGCTCGCGACGGCGACAACGTCCGCGCCGAGCTCGTGAAACACCGGAGGCGCCACGTGGTACGCCGCGCCGTTGGCGCAATCGACTACGATGCGCATGCCGCGCAAGTCGAGCTCCGCGGGGAACGTGCTCTTGCAGAACTCGACGTAGCGGCCCGCCGCGTCGTCCACCCGCCGGGCCTTGCCGAGCGCGGCCGACGACACGCATGTCAAAGGCTCGTCCATGCGCCGCTCGATCGCCAGCTCGACCTCGTCGGCAAGCTTCGCACCGCTCGCCGAGAAGAATTTCATCCCGTTGTCGTCGAACGGGTTGTGAGACGCGCTGATCACGATGCCCGCCGACAGCCGCAGCGCGCGCGTGAGGTACGCGATGCCCGCGGTAGGCAGCGGGCCGCAAAGATAGACGTCGACGCCTGCGGCGGACAGTCCCGCCTCGAGTGCTGCTTCCATGAGATACCCGGAGATGCGCGTGTCCTTGCCGATCAGGACGCCGAGCCGGTCGCCGCGCCTGTTCGCTTCCTGCGACACGAGCGTGCGCCCGGCGGCCCAGCCGAGCTTGAGCACGAGGTCGGGCGTGATGGGCGGCTGGCCAACGCGCCCGCGGATGCCATCTGTTCCAAAGAATTTGCGTCGCATGATCGCAGATTATGCACGCAACGGATGTGCCAGCTCGCCACTGTTGACGGCGCGCCACACCGCGAGTGCGTCCGCGGTCTCGCGCACGTCGTGGACGCGCACGATCGACGCGCCGCGCTCGACTGCGGCGAGCGCGGCGGCGATGCTGCCCGCCATCCTGTCGTCGACGTCGCGGCCGGTCAGGCGGCCAATCGTGGCTTTGCGCGAGAGCCCGGCGAGTACCGGGTAGCCAAGCCCCACGATCTCGGGAAGACCCCGCAGCAGCTCGAGGTTGTGCTCGACAGTCTTGCCGAACCCGAAGCCGGGATCGATGACGAGACGCTCGCGCGCGATGCCCGCCTCTTCGCACGCCTGCGCACGTGCGAGCAGGAAATCGCCGACTTCCCGCACGACGTCGTCGTACGAGGGCGACTGCTGCATCGTGCGTGGGTCGCCCTGCATGTGCATGAGGCAGATCGCAACGTCGTGCGGTAACGCGGCCGCGAGCGCGTATGGCTCCATGAGGGCGCGCACGTCGTTGACCATCGAGGCACCGGCATCGACCGCGGCGCGCATGACGGCGGGCTTCATCGAGTCGATGCTCACGATCGCGCCCTCGTTGGCGAGGGCTTCGACGATCGGCAGGACGCGCTCGAGCTCCTCGGCCTCGGACACGCGCGCGGCGCCCGGGCGCGTGGATTCGCCGCCGACGTCGACGATGTCCGCGCCGTCGGAGACCAGTTGACGCGCGCGATCGAGCGCGCGCGAGGGATCGAGGTAGCGTCCGCCGTCCGAGAAGGAGTCAGGCGTAACGTTGACCACGCCCATGATCCGAGGGCGGGAAAGGTCCAGCAGGTGGCGTCCGCAGACGAGCTTCAAGCAGAAAATCGGCCCCGCGCGCGGGGCCGTTCCACCGGATGTTTTATGCGGGATTCGCCGACGGCGCTGCATCCGGACTCGGCGCGCTGCCGCCGGACGACGGCCCGGACGACGGGTGCGTCGGACGCGGCGGACGCGGCGGACGGCCCGACATGATGTCGTCGATCTGGTCGGCGTCGATCGTCTCCATGTCGAGCAGCGCCTTGGCCATCGCCTCCACCTTGTCTCGATTGTCTTCGAGCAAGCGGCGGGCGACGGCGTACTGGCCGTCGATGATCTTGCGGATCTCCTCGT
>Ga0207668_10002133_pt1 | contig 11544 bp, 8 predicted proteins | sample KBSS43metaG_FD_184323 | JGI IMG/M metagenome (GOLD analysis project Ga0207668, IMG submission 184323) | Switchgrass rhizosphere microbial communities from Kellogg Biological Station, Michigan, USA - KBS S4-3 metaG (SPAdes) (version 2) | ecosystem: Host-associated > Plants > Roots > Rhizosphere >... | reverse complement strand
GCCACCGACGCCGCGGTCGATGACGCGCAGTTCCACCTCGTCGTCGATCTCGATGCCGAGCAGCGCCTCCTCGAGCGCCTCGACGGTGCCGGAGTTGTCGCCCTTGAGGATCAGGTTCAGCTGCGACGTCTCCTTCAACGCGGCATCCAGATCGTCCAGGCTGATGCGCTTGCGCGTACGAGCGGCCAGGGCGTTGCGCTTGCGCGCGCTGCGCCGGTCCGCGATCTGGCGGGCGATCCGGTCCTCGTCGACGACCAGCAGGTTGTCACCCGCTCCCGGCACCGACGTGAAGCCGATGACCTGGACGGGACGCGAAGGCAATGCCTCCTCGACGTCCTCGCCGTGCTCGTCGACCATGCGCCGGACACGTCCGTAGGCGTCGCCGGCCACGATCGAGTCGCCGACCCGCAGGGTGCCGCGCTGGATGAGCACGGTGGCCACGGGGCCACGACCACGGTCCAGGTGGGCTTCGATCGCGACGCCCTGGGCCTCCATGTCGGGGTTGGCCCGCAGATCCAAGGTGGCATCCGCCGTCAGCAGCACCGCTTCGAGCAACGCCTCGATGTTGGTGCCCTGCTTGGCCGAGATGTCGACGAACATGGTGTCGCCACCGAAGTCCTCGGCCACCAGGTTGTACTCGGTGAGCTGCGCCCGGATCTTGCCCGGGTCGGCACCTTCCTTGTCGATCTTGTTGACCGCCACCACGATCGGCACGTCGGCCGCTTGCGCGTGGTTGATGGCCTCCACCGTCTGCGGCATGACGCCGTCGTCGGCCGCGACCACCAGGATCGCGATGTCGGTGGCCTTCGCACCGCGGGCACGCATGGCGGTGAACGCCTCGTGGCCCGGGGTGTCGATGAAGGTGATCGGTCGCTCGCTGCCGTCGTGCTCGACTGCCACCTGGTAGGCGCCGATGTGCTGGGTGATGCCACCGGCCTCGCCCTCACGCACGCTGGCGTTACGGATGGTGTCGAGCAGTCTGGTCTTGCCGTGGTCGACGTGACCCATGACGGTGACCACCGGCGGTCGGAACTCCAGGTCGTCTTCGCCGCCCTCGTCCTCGCCGTAGGTGAGATCGAAGGACTGCAGCAGTTCGCGGTCCTCGTCCTCGGGGGACACGACCTGCACGACGTAGTTCATCTCGCTGCCGAGCAACTCCAGCGTCTCGTCGCCCACCGACTGGGTGGCGGTGACCATCTCACCGAGGTTGAACAGCGCCTGCACCAGTGCGGCCGGGTTGGCGTTGATCTTGTCGGCGAAGTCCACCAGCGACGCGCCGCGGGCCAACCGGATGGTCTCGCCGTTGCCCTGCGGCAACCGCACGCCACCGACGACCGGCGCCTGCATGTTCTCGTATTCGGCGCGTTTCGCCCGCTTCGACTTGCGACCACGGCGGACCGCACCGCCGGGACGACCGAACGCGCCAGCGGCGCCACCACGCTGGCCGGGACGGCCACCGCCACCGCCGGGGCCGCCGCCACCTGGCCTGCCGCGGAAGCCGCCGGCACCACCGGCCGGGGCACCGGCAGCGCCGCCGCCTGCGCCGCCGCCGCGGTAGTTACCGCCGCCGCCACCGCCAGGACCACCGGGACGACCGCCGCCACCTGGGCCTGCACCGGGTCCGCGACCACCAGGACTGGGCCGCGGGCCACCGGGTCGACCGGGGGCGCCTGGCCGGGCACCGGGCGGGCGCGGCGGCATGTTGCCGGGGGTAGCCCCTGGCCGAGGTCCGCCACCGGGGCGCGGGCCACCGCCAGGACGCGGCGGGGCGCCGGGAGCAGGCCGCGGGGCCGGACGCTCGACCGGCTGCTGGGACGAGAACGGATTGTTGCCGACACGCGGGGTCCGCGCGGCGGGCTTGGGCGCACCGGGAACCGGGCCGGGCCGGGGGCCGGGGGTCGGACCTGCGGCGCTTGCGGGAGCCGACGCCTCAGGCGCGGCCGGAGCCGGGGCCTCTGGCGCGGCGGGAGCCGCAGCGACAACGGGTGCGGGAGCTTGCGGTGCCGCCGGCGGAGCGGGCGGTGCGGGCTTCGGACCGGAAGGCTTGGGCGCACCCGGGGTCGGCCGGGCCGCCGCAGGCGCAGGCGCACCGTTACCTTCGGACTTTGCCGGCTTGCTGCCGCCGAGTGCCTCGCGCAAGCGGCGCGCGACGGGCGCCTCCACGGTGGAGGACGCCGACTTTACGAATTCGCCCTGTTCACTAAGTCGGGCGAGCACTTCCTTGCTGGTGACACCGAGTTCTTTGGCCAACTCGTGTACACGGGCCTTACCTGCCACTACATCTCCTCATTAGGAGGCACAGCGGTGGTAGGCCGCGCCTCGGTTCAGCTATGACGCATGGTCATCGGAACTTCACGGTGTGCTCATGTTCTTCGCTACCTGTTCTCTTGCCGCCTCGGTCTCGTGCTCGCGGGAATCTTGGAGATCCCCGAACCACTCGACCACCGCGGAGGTGTCCGGCGTACCGGTGATGCGCAACGCTCGAGCGAACGCTCGCCGCCGGATTGCTTCACGTAGGCATTTCTGGTCGGGATGCAGCCATGCACCCCGACCGGGAAGGTTACCCGCTGCGTCAACGGTGACGGCGCAGTCGCCGTTCCCGTCGCGCACAGCCGCCACTCGAAGCAGTTCGACGGCCAGCTCTCGCCTTCGGCAGCCCACACACGTCCGCACCGGCCCGACGAGGACGTCGGAGGGACGGCGCGCGTGAGCAGACGAAGCCTCGCGCTGGATCACGGTTCAGTCTAGCGTCAGGAGTTCTCGCAGACAGAATCGCGTGTCGGCTACGCCTCCCTGGCCGGTTCGGCAGGCGCGTCCGCACCGGGATGGGGCGCCGCGTCGCTGCGGATGTCGATGCGCCATCCCGTGAGCCGAGCGGCCAACCTGGCATTTTGGCCTTCCTTGCCGATCGCGAGCGACAGCTGGAAGTCCGGAACCACCACGCGGGCGGCGCGCCCGGCCTCGTCGATGACCGACACCGCCACCACCTTCGCCGGCGACAGCGCGTTGGCGACGAAGCGGGCGGGGTCCTCGTCGTAGTCGATGATGTCGATCTTCTCGCCGGACAACTCGCTCATGACGTTGCGTACCCGCTGGCCCATGGGCCCGATGCATGCGCCCTTCGCGTTGAGCCCCGGCACCCGCGAAGTGACGGCGATCTTCGAGCGATGCCCGGCCTCACGGGCCACGGCGACGATCTCCACCGATCCGTCGGCGATCTCGGGTACCTCGAGCGAGAAGAGCTTGCGCACCAGGTTGGGGTGGGTGCGCGACAGCGTGATGAGCGGCTGGCGGGCCCCTCGCGTGACCCCGACGACGTAGCACCGCACTCGGTCACCGTGTTCGTACCGCTCGCCGGGCACCTGCTCGGCGGCGGGGATGACGCCTTCGGAACCCTTGGTCTCGCTGCCGATCCGCACGATCACCAGTCCGCGGGCGTTGGCGCCTGCACTGCGCTGGATGACCCCGGCGACGATGTCGCCTTCGCGGGCCGAGAACTCGCCGTAGTTCTTCTCGTTCTCGGCGTCGCGGAGCCGCTGCAGGATCACCTGTCGTGCCGTCGTCGCCGCGATGCGGCCAAAACCCTCTGGGGTGTCGTCCCATTCGTTGATGAGGTTGCCGTCGTCGTCGGTCTCGTGGGCCATCACCTTCACGACGCCGGTCTTCTTGTCGATCTCGATGTGCGCATCGGCCTCGTGGCCCTCGGTGTGCCGGTATGCGGTCAACAAGGCCGTCTTGATGGTGTCGATGACGACGTCGACCGTGATCCCCTTGTCGGCCTCGATGGCATGCAATGCCGCCATGTCGATGTTCACGCCTCGGCCTCCTCTTCAATTGTCCCCGCCAGCTCCAGTTCCCGTCGGCTCGGCGCCGAGAACTCCACCTGGACAATGGCTTTCGCGATGGCCTCGAGCGGCACTTCGCGTATCGAGTAATTCCCCGTCTTGCCGACCAGAACCACCACGGCCGCTGCGCCGTTCACGAGCTCCCCCATCCGCCCGGTCAGTCGCTCGCCGTCGGAGAGCTCGAACTCGACCTTGCGGCCTCTGGCGCGACGGTAGTGCCGCTCGGCGGTCAGCGGGCTCTCCGCACCTCGCGAGCTGACCTCGAGCACGTAGGGCACCGAATCGTCCACTGCGTCCAGCAGTTCGGAGGCCGATTGCGACAGTGAGGCAATCGAGTCAAGGTCGGGTGGTTCGTCACCGTCGGCGATCACGACGATGCGCGGCGGCCGAGCCGCGGCATCCACGACGACGTCCTCGATGTCGAATCCGGCGCGCGCGAACTCACCGGTGAGTAGCTCGATCACCTGCTGCTGCGACGGCAATCGCGCTGACCGTAGCGGTGCGTCCGATGCCACGGCGAGCTCCTCGTCTTGAGTTGTGCTGACACGATCCCGGGTTGCGTGATTCGTGGAACCGAGTATCAACGATACGCCAGCCGCGTAGGACCGATCGGCAAACGCGCGGTGGCCTCCGGCCAATCGCGGGCCCGGAGCAATGGCAGGATGTTGCTGTGCCGAGCCCGTTCCCCGCCGTCAGCAGACGGCGCATGCTGGTCGGTACGGCAGCGCTGGCGCTGGTCGGAGCGACGGCAACGGCGTGCGGGGCGCCCGCGCCACGACCCGACGTCGACGCCCTCGTCGCGCAGCGCGAGCGGGCGCAAGCGGACAGCGAACTGGCCACTGCGGTGGCCGCTACCGCCACTCCGCCCGTCGCCAAGGCGCTGAAGACGGTCGCCGCCGAGCGGGCGGCCCACGCCCAAGCTCTCACCGACGAGCTCACCCGGATGAACGGTGCGCCGCTGCCCACCCCGACCACCACCACGCCGGCTGGCGAACCGCCGCAAGCCCCCACGGCGAAGGACGTCGCGGCCGCCCTGCGGCAGTCGGCCGACGCGGCCGGTGCGTCGGCGGCCCAGCAGTCGGGCTACCGCGCCGGACTGCTCGGTTCAATCGCGGCGGCATGTACCGCGGCGTACACCGTCGCGCTGGGCGGGCCGAATTCGTGACCTCTCCGTCGAGCACACCGTCGCCGAGTTCCACGCGGCCCGAGCAACCGGCCGACGCCGCGTTGTTCGACGCGGTCGCCGCCGAGCACGGAACCATCTACGGCTACGGGCTGGTGTCCGCGCACTCCACCCCGGACGTCAACGACCTGGTGTCCGAAGCGATGGCAGAGCACCGCGCGCGACGCGAGGAAGCGATCGCCCGGCTCGCCGCCCGCAACGTCGCGGCGCCCCTGCCCGCCCCCGGCTATCAGCTACCCATCGAGGTCGACAGCCCCGCTGATGCGGCGAAGTTGGCGGTGCGCATGGAGGAGGACTCCGCCGTCGCGTGGCGAGCGGTGCTGGAGCGGGCGAGCTCCAACGAGGACCGCGCATTCGCGGTCACCGCGCTGACGGAGTCGGCCGTCACGGCCGCGCAGTGGCGGCAGGTCGTTGGGACGGAGCCAAGCACGGTCGCCTTCCCGGGCGGCCCCGAATGACCCGCGAGCAGACCGCCCGGGCCTAGCTGAGGATGGCGCTGATGGCTGCGGCGGCGCCGTCGGCGGCGACCTCGCGAGTCTCGCCGCTGAACCGATCGCGCAGTTCGACCACCCCGTCGGCCCAGCCGCGGCCCACCACCACGATCCACGGCACGCCGAGCAACTCGGCGTCCTTGAACTTGACGCCGGGTGACGCCAGCCGGTCGTCGAGCAGCACCTCGACGCCGAGCCGGTCGAGGTCGGCGGCCAACGCCTCGGCTCCGGCCCTGGCGTCGGCGTCCTTGTTGGCGATCACGACGTGCACGTCGAACGGCGACACCGACGACGGCCAGCGCAGGCCCTTGTCGTCGTGGTGCTGCTCGGCGATGACGGCCACCAGCCGGGACACGCCGATCCCGTAGCTACCCATGGTCAGCCGCACCGGCTTGCCGTCCTCGCCGAGTACGTCGGCGTTGAAGGCGTCGGCGTACTTGCGGCCCAGCTGGAATACGTGGCCGATCTCGATGCCGCGGGCGGCGACCAGCGGACCGGCCCCGTCGGGTGACGGATCCCCCTCGCGCACCTCGGCGGCCTCGATGGTGCCGTCGGGGGTGAAGTCACGCCCCGCGACGAGACCGACGACGTGGCGGCCCGGTTCGTCCGCGCCGGTGATCCACGCCGTTCCGTCGACGATCCGCGGGTCGACCAGAAAGCGAACACCGTTGGCCAGCAAGGCCTTCGGTCCGATGTAGCCCTTCACCAGGAAGGGATTCTTGGCAAAGTCGGCGTCGTCGAGCATCGCGTACTCGGCCGGCTCGAGCGCGGCGCCGAGCCGCTTGTCGTCGACCTCGCGGTCACCCGGCACGCCGACGGCGAGCAGCTCCCACTCCCCGCCCGGCTCGCGCACCTTCAGCAACACGTTCTTGAGCGTGTCCGCCGCGGTGATCTCGCGTCCCAGCCCCGCGCCGTTGGCCCAGTCGACCAACGTCGCGATGGTCGGGGTGTCGGGGGTGTCGTGCACAGCGGCCTCCGGTAGCCCGTCGAACGGAATCGGCTCCGGCACGGCGGTGATGACCGCCTCGACGTTGGCCGCGTACCCGGACTCGACACAGCGCACGTACGTGTCCTCGCCGGCGTCGCTCTCGGCCAGGAACTCCTCTGACGCGCTGCCGCCCATCGCGCCCGACACCGCCGAGACGATGACGTAGCGCACCGACAGCCTGTCGAAGATCTTCTGATACGCCTCGCGATGCGCGTGGTAGGCGTTCTTGAGGCTGCCCTCGTCGAGGTCGAACGAATACGAGTCCTTCATGATGAACTCGCGCCCGCGCAGGATCCCCGCCCGCGGCCGCGCCTCGTCGCGGTACTTCGTCTGGATCTGGAACAGCACCAACGGGAAGTCCTTGTACGACGAGTACTCGCCCTTCACGGTCAGCGTGAAGAACTCCTCGTGCGTCGGCCCGAGCATGTAGTCGTTGCCGCGGCGGTCCTTGAGCCGAAACACGCCGTCGCCGTACTCCGTCCACCGGTTGGACGTCTCGTACGGCGCCCGCGGCAACAGTGCCGGGAACAGGATCTCTTGCCCCCCAATGGCATTCATTTCACTTCGCACGATTCCTTCGATCTTGCGCAGCACCTTCAAGCCCAGCGGCAGCCAGCTGTACAACCCAGGGCCGACGGGCCGGACGTAGCCGGCCCGGATGAGCAGCTTGTGGCTCGCCACTTCGGCGTCGGCCGGGTCGTCGCGCAGCGTGCGCAGGAACAGCTCGGACATGCGGGTGATCACAGCGGCAACCCTATCGAGTCGCCACAATCGAATTCAGTCACGCCCCTGCCACGTGCAGATGCACGCCTCGTTGCCCTCGGGGTCGGCAAGCACCCAGAACGCCGGAGCCTCGTCGGTGTAGACGAGCGTCCCGCCCGCGGCGAGCGCGGCCTCGATCCTTGGCTGCGCGAGCTCCGCGGGCACGTCCACGTCGAGGTGGATGCGGTTGCGGATGACATTCGCCCGGTCGCTGCGCTCCTGCCCGCCGATGCGGCCGCGGGGCTCGTCCATCTGCTGGAACCAGATCGCTGGCCCGCGCCGCAGGGGGTCCAGCAGCGCGGTGTCGCCGAGCTCCGACGGCCCGGGCTCGTCGACGTACCCGGTGACGGCCTGCCAGAACGGCCGGATCCTGGGAATGTCCATCGCGTCGATGGCGATCTCGATCAGCTGCGGTGGCGCCAGCGCATCGCCTGGCTGGGTCCGCAGCGCGGCGCTGATTCGAGGCGCAAGTCGCAGGTCGTGGCCCGTCACGGCGCCAACCGCGAGGGTGTGCAGGCGCAGCACCACGCGGTCGGCGTGCAGGTCGACACCGAGGTGCCCGTCGCCCTCGCCGCCAACGGCCTCGACGGCGACCGCCGCAGCCTGCGCTGCCTCGACGAGCGACGACACCGGCACGTGGGCGATCAGGACGCCGAGGATCAGCCGCCAGCCCAACGGATCGGCCACTTCCGAGAGCTGACCGCGGGTTGGGGTGGCGTCGTCGGGGAACGGGGCGAGCGGAGCGACGGGAGGAGGATCTGTCATAGCTCGCCGGCCTCCACTGCTTCACGGGTGTGTTGCGCGGTCGCGATCTGCCGCGCCGAGAAGCCGATCCAGAACGCCGCGACGCCGACGATGATCGCAACGCCCGCGACCCACAGCAGCGAGTAGGTGTAGCCGTATCCGAGCGCGTCGAGCTGCGCCGGTGTCATGTCCTTGACCGGACCGGTGGTGCCACCGAGGTACAGCGTGCGCGACGTCTGTACCGCCATGATCACCACCAGCACGACGGGGCCGCCGAGGTTCTGCACCATGAGCGTGATCGCCGACACGGGCCCGATCTCGCGCGGACCGACTTCGGCAACGGCACACAGCGGCAGGATGACGGCGGTGGCGCCGATGCCGAACCCGCCGATCACGATGGGCGCGAACAGGTCCGGGAAGTACGGGATGTCGCGGGTCAACGTCGAGCCGTAGAGCATCGCAGCCAACACGAAGAGCCCGCCGCCGATGATCAGCCACCGCGGCGCGATGAGCGGGGCCAGCTTGGCCGCCACGACGGTGCCCAACCCGAAGGCGATCGCGAACGGAATGAAGCAGATCCCGGCCTTCAACGCCGAGTAGCCGAGCACGTCCTGAACCAGCAGCCCGATCATCACCGTCAGCGTCAATAGCACGCCGCCGGCGAGGAACAACGTCACGAACGTCATGACCCGGTTGCGGTTGTCGAACACCGAGAACGGCACCAGCGGATTGTCGGCAGCGCGCTCGACGAACAGGAACGAGACGAGGAACACCACCGCCGCGACCGCCGCGCCGATCACCCATGGATCGACCCAACCGCGCGGCGGGCCCTGGGTGAACACCAGCACGGCCGACGCACAGCCGAGCGTGGCCAGCAGCGCGCCGGTGACGTCGAGCTTCAGCCGTTCGTGTCGGGTCTCGTTGATCCGCAGCACCGCGATGACGATGATCACGATGCCGATCGGGACGTTGATGAGGAACGCCAGCCGCCACGAGATGACGGTCAACGCGCCGCCGAGCACCAGCCCGAGCACCGAACCCATGCCCTGCATGGCCGCAGAAACGGCCAGCGCCTGGTTCCTGGCGTGCCCGACGGCGTACGTCGTCGCGATGAGTGCCAGCCCAGTCGGGGCGGCTACCGCAGCTCCGGTGCCCTGTACGGCGCGGGCGACGACGAGCGTGATGCCGTCGTTGGCGAGCCCGCACACCAGCGACGCGATGGTGAAGACGCCGACTCCCGACAGGAACGCCCGCTTGTGCCCGATCGCGTCACCGACGCGGCCGCCGAGTAGCAACAGCCCGCCGAAGGCGAGCACGTAGGCGGTGATCACCCAGCTCTTGGTGGCATCGGAGAGATCGAGGTCGGCCTGCATCCGCGGGAGGGCGACGATCACGATGGTGCCGTCCAGCGTCGCCATCAACTGCATGCCGGTGATCGCGACGATCGCGACGCCAAGCACCGACGACGACAGCGGTGTCGTACTGCGCTCGGCAGTCATGGAACGCCACCCTACCGACAGCAGCCGACTCAGCTGGCGGCCGGATGTTGAGCCCGCTTAGGGCGTGGTGGTGAGCTCGCCCGAGTCGATCGCGTCCTTGACGTCCTGCGCCTGGGCGACCTGCGACGCGGTGTAGCCGATGAACAACGCGACGGCGCCCACGATCACGGCGACGGCCGCCACCCAGAGCAGGCCGTAGGTGTAGCCCTGATCGAGCGCGTGAAGCTGCTCGGCGTTCATGTTGCGCACCGGGCCGGTGGTGCCACCCAGATACAGCGTGCGCGACGTGATGACGGCCTGGATGACCGCGAGCACCACGGGCCCGCCAAGGTTCTGCAGCATCAGGGCGATCGCCGACACCGGGCCGATGTCGTCGATGCCGACGCCCGCGATGGCCGAGACCGTCAGTGGCACGACGATCATGCCGATGCCGAAGCCGCCGACCGTGATCGGGATGACGAGGTTCGGGAAGTACGGGATGTCGCCGTTGAGCGTCGACCCGTAGACCATGGCCGCGAGCACCAGCACGCCGCCGGCGATGACGAGCAGCCGCGGCGCGAAGATCGACACCAGGTGAGACGACAGGCCGAGCCCGATGCCGAGCGCGATGACGAACGGGATGAATCCGATGCCCGCCCGCAATGCGCTGTAGCCCATGATGTCCTGCACGTACAGGCCGATCAGCACAGTCAGCGTGAACATGACGCCGCCGGCCAGGAACACCGCCGCGAACGTGGCGACCCGGTTGCGGTCGCGGAACAGGCTGAACGGCACGACGGGGTTGACCGCGGTGCGCTCGACGTAGAGGAACGCACCGAAGAACACCAAGGCCGCCAGGCACGAACCCATCGTGAGCGTGGAGCCCCAGCCCTTCTCAGGCCCCATCGAGAAGCCGAACACCGCCGCGGTGCACGCCAGCGTGGCGAGGATCGCGCCCGTGGCGTCGAGCTTCATCCGCTCGCGGTTGGTCTCCGTCAGCGTGGTGCGGGCCAGGTAGATCATGACCAGGCCGATCGGCACGTTGACGAGGAATGCCCAACGCCACGACACCTCGGTCAGGGCGCCGCCGACGACGAGTCCCATGACCGATCCGACGCCGGTCATCGCGGCGAACACGGCGGTGGCGATGTTGCGCGGCGGACCCTTGGGGAACGTGGTGGCGATGAGCGCCAAGCCGGTCGGGGACGCGATCGCGGCGCCGACGCCCTGCAGCAGTCGCGCGGTGACCAGGGTGGGCTCGTTCCAGGCGATCCCGCACAGGATCGAGGCGATGGTGAACAGCGCGACGCCGACGATGAAGGTGCGCTTGCGGCCGATGGTGTCGCCGAGCCGACCGCCGAGCAGCATGAGCCCGCCGAACGTCAGCACGTACGCCGTGATGACCCAACTGCGACCTGCGTCGGAAAGCCCGAGCTCGTCTTGAATCTTAGGAAGCGCGACGATCGCGACGGTGCTGTCCATGGTGGCCAACAGCTGCATGCCACCGATCGCGATGACCGCGGCCAGAAACCGGCGCGAGGGCAACCACGCGGGATACCAGCTGGTTCGCTCGGTGGCGGTCTGTTCGACGTGCATGGGAAGTGCCCGATTGCTGGCGCTGCGAACATCGCTGTCGTCGTGCTGGGCCGCCGCGCGCTCTGCATCATTGAGAGCCGTCATGCCGGGTTACCTTACAGTAATCTTAATAATCCTTTAACCCGCGAAGGCGGCGACGGCGCCGATCACGATGATCGCGGGCGGTCGAATTCCCTCCGCCCGGATCTGATCCGGCGCCTCGGCGAGCGTCGTGCGCAACGTCCGTTGGGCGGCCGTCGTGCCGTGCTGGACCACGAGCACGGGAGTTTCCGCAGGTCGCCCGCCGTCAAGCAGCACGCGCGCGAAGAGTTCGATGCGTTCGACGGCCATCAGCAACACGATCGTGCCGCTCATCGCGGCCAGCGCATTCCAATTCACTAACGATTCGGGGTGCCCGGGCGCCACATGGCCGCTGACCACCACGAATTCGTGCGTGACGGCCCGATGGGTGACTGGA
>Ga0207668_10002129_pt1 | contig 11550 bp, 9 predicted proteins | sample KBSS43metaG_FD_184323 | JGI IMG/M metagenome (GOLD analysis project Ga0207668, IMG submission 184323) | Switchgrass rhizosphere microbial communities from Kellogg Biological Station, Michigan, USA - KBS S4-3 metaG (SPAdes) (version 2) | ecosystem: Host-associated > Plants > Roots > Rhizosphere >... | reverse complement strand
GGGGCGGTTAACCGGTCCGGAAGAATTCTGTTGTTGCGCGTGGCTGGGGGAAGTAAAGATACAAAAAAGCGCGGAAACAAACGCGAGAGTTCGCAGTATAAACCTGGAGAGATGAAGCATGCGGCTGGACCTCGAAGAGACTGACGCGAGTCGGATCGGCGACAAAATGAAACTGAACGCTGATCGAATTGGGGTGACCTGCGGGAATTATAACTCACCTCAACTCGAATTCCAGCAACGTGGCAACTCAAGTCGAGTTAAGATCGCTCCCCGGGTTGAGACTACTTAAACGTTAGTAAACGGCTTTGCCGCTTGATGTGCGGAAGGCCTGTGGCCTTCCGGGTGTGCGTGGAAGAAGTTTGGGCTACGCCCGGTTTTGGGCCGCAGCCCGGGGGTTTGCCGTTGGCTTTGAGTGAGGCCCTCAGGGCCGATGTTGAATATCCGCTATGCGAACTACTCCGACAGGACCTCTTCGTCCTCGGCCTCTGCTGCTTCAACCAACGACGCGCTCGTGACCTTGTCGCCGCCATCAGTCTTGATTAGGCGCACCCCTTGAGCGCTGCGGCCGGTCTTGCGAATGCTGTCGGCCTCAATGCGAATCAACTTGCCCTGCTGCGTGATGATCATGATTTCTGACTCGGCATCAACTGGGAATACGGCCACTACTTTCCCGGTCTTCTCCGTAGTCTTCATGTTGATGACGCCCTTGCCGCCACGCGATTGCAGGCGGTAAGTGGTGATCGGTGTTTGCTTACCGTAACCCTGCTCGGAAACGGAAAGCATCTTTTCCGTATCATCCGCCGACACGGCGCAGAGCGAGACCACAAAGTCGTCTTTCCGCAAATCAATCCCGCGCACGCCGCGGGTGGCGCGGCCCATCGGCCGCACGTTCTTCTCATCAAAACGAATCGCGTTGCCGTTGTGCGTGGCGATGAAAATACGTTTGGTTCCGTCGGTCAAAACCACATCCAGCAACTCGTCGCCTTCATCGATATTGATGGCATTGATGCCGTTGGTCCTGATGTTCTGAAAATCCGCCAACGACGTTTTCTTGATCACGCCCTTGCGCGTTACCAGCAAAACGTAACGTCCCTCCGCAAACTCGCGCACCGCAACCACGCCGGCAAGCTTGCGCGTAGAGGGAATGCTGATCAGATTTACCACCGCCTTGCCGCGCGCTGAAGCGGAAGCGTCGGGAACCTCGTGGACCTTCAGTTTGTAAACCTGGCCGTCATCCGTGAAGATCATAATGTACGCGTGGGTGGACGCAACGAACAGGTGTTCCACGTAATCATCGCCCTTGGCCGCGGCCCCAAAGCGCCCTTTGCCGCCGCGCCCCTGCCGCTGGTAGGTGGTGATGGGGGTGCGTTTGATGTAGCCGCTGTGGGTAACGGTAATCGCTACGTCCTCATCGGCAATCAGATCTTCGATGGAGAGCTCGACGCCTTCATCTACGATCTCGGTCCGGCGTCCATCGCCAAAGTCCTTCTTCACTTCCTCCAGCTCGTTGGCAATCACGCGGCGGAGCGAGCTTTCGTTAGCAAGGATTTCTTCCAGCTCGGCAATCAGCTTAATAACGGCTTCATACTCGTCGGTGATCTTTTGCCGTTCGAGGGCGGACAGTCGCCGCAGTTGCAGATCGAGGATCGCCTGCGCCTGCAGTTCAGAAAACGCCAGCCGCTCCATCACCTTCCGGAGCTTGGGCAAGTACTTAGCCAAAGGTTCGCTGGACGGGATGCCCTTCCAGTTCTTCACTTCGCTCATGTTCGTCGTGTTGCCCATCAACCATTGACGGGCTTCATCAACTGAGCGCGAGTTGCGAATCAACGTGACGATTGAATCAAGCGCGTCGATCGCTTTCGTCAGGCCCTCCAAAATATGGGCGCGGGCCTGGGCCTTGCGCAGCTCGTATTCGGTACGGCGGCGGACCACTTCGCGGCGAAACTCGATGAAGCATTCCAGCATCTGCTTCAGGTTCAGCACGCGCGGTTGGCCATTAACGATGGCCAGATTGATCACGCCGAACGAAGACTGCATCGGCGTCAGCTTATAAAGTTTGTTCAGTACGACCTGGGGCACTGCGTCGCGTTTTAGTTCAACCACGATGCGCATGCCTTCGCGATCAGATTCATCCCGCAGGTCGGAGATGCCTTCGATCTTCTTCTCGTTCATCAACTCGGCGATGCGTTCGATCAGGCGGGCTTTGTTGACCTGGAACGGAATTTCGGTGATGACGATGGCGTCGCGCTCGCTCGAGCCCCGCCCGATGCGATCGATGCCGGCGCGAGCGCGCATTTGCACGATGCCGCGGCCTTCGAGGTAGGACTTTCGGATCTCTTCACGTCCGTAAATGAATCCGCCGGTGGGAAAATCCGGACCGGTCACTATCTTCAGCAGCTCTTCAATCTTGACGTCCGGTTTGCGCAGGACTGCGATGGTTGCGTCCACAATCTCGGTCAAATTGTGGGGCGGAATCTTGGTCGCCATGCCCACCGCAATGCCATCTGAACCGTTAATCAGCAGGTTCGGAACGCGCGCCGGCAGAACTGTCGGCTCACTCAGCGACTCGTCATAGTTCGGTTGAAAGTTGACCGTTTCTTTTTCAATGTCGGCCAGAACTTCATTGGCCAGCCGCGCCATCCGAACTTCCGTATAACGCATTGCGGCCGCCGCATCGCCATCAACCGAGCCAAAGTTTCCCTGGCCGTCGATCAGCGGATAGCGCATGGAAAAGCTCTGGGCCAAACGTACGATTGTGTCGTAAACGGCGGTGTCACCATGCGGGTGATATTTACCGATCACGTCGCCGACCACACGCGCGCTCTTCTTATAGGCTTTGTTGTAAGCGTTGCCGAGCTCATGCATCGCCCACAGAACGCGCCGGTGCACCGGCTTCAATCCGTCGCGCACATCAGGCAGGGCGCGACCGATGATCACGGACATGGCATAGTCCAAATAGGACCGGCGCATCTCCTCTTCAATCGCTATATGATTTCGATCAGTTGTTTCCATTATCAAACCTTTCCAGTACAATCGGCCGTCTGTGGGCTGGCGCTTTCAGTCTGTTCATGGCGACTGACGCCTCATCGCGGACCACCGCAAAGCCACTGGGATAGTAGTTCTAAGATGTGGGATTTTAGTGCTATTTTCCGAGATTCACCGGACCCTTTGGGAGCCCGTTTCCGACCCTTCGAAGTAAATTTTATTTTAGCCCGAAACAGCCGCTTTGGCAAACCGGCAAAAGCGAGCCAAGTTCAATAAAATCAGGCCATTCGGCGCAGTTTGACCTGGCCTTGGCGCGCAAAGTTTTTGAGTTTTCGCGACGCGCTTTTGCCGGGGCTGCCGAGGACAAGTGACGCTCCAGAAATACTGATGCCTTTTGAGGGAAAATCACGCCGGGTACGTGAACGTGTTGCCCTGAATATTCCGGTTCGCGTGCACTGCCGCGAAAGCCTTGAGCATGAGTGGACTGAGATGTCGCGCTTGCTGGACGTCACTCCGTTCGGGGCCGCCTTTCCCATCTCGCATCCGACCGAACCAGGGCGCTTGTTACACTTGACAATGCCCATGCCGCGCCAGCTGCGCTGCTTCGATCACGTCGAAGATACTTATCGCGTCTGGGCCATCGTGCGTAACGTCCGCGCGGTGGCGGCGGCGGAAGCCAAGCACCCAATGCGCTTCAATGTCGGGGTGGCTTTTATCGGCAAGCGGCCGCCAAGTTCTTATGCAGACGCGCCGGGTAGACGGTACGAGATCGCCCGCTCAGCCATGGAATCGGCCGTATGGCAGGTTCAGGAGGATGCCGATAAGATGGTGTCCCATATGTCCGGCAGCGATCAGCGGATCGACACGCGTCATCACATTCCGATTACAGTGATGATGCAGGCAATCGACGCCCAGGGCACACCGGGAACAGCAGAGCATACCGTGACTGAAAACATCAGCCGGCGCGGGGCCGCGGTGATGACAACGATGAATATCGAAGACGGCCGTTTCGTGCGTTTGAGCAGCGCCGAATTTGGAGTAACGGTCCTTGGAGCAGTGCGGGGCCGGCGCACTGGCGCTGATGGCATCCTGCGCCTGCACCTGGAATTCATCGATCGCGAGTGGCCGTTGGGAAGCGTGGAATGAATCGTGCTGACCCTCGCGTGAAGAAGTGATTGATGGGTCAATCTGAGAACAACAGAGCGACGCAAGATCCCCCGGTCCTGCCACAATGGGTGATCGACACTTTGCGTCCGGCGGCCAACGTGATCAGCAACGCCCTTTGGCACACGCGCTACACCGGCACGAATCATATTCCCTCTAACGGTGGCCTGCTGGTCGCGGCTAACCACCAAACCTACATGGATCCTTTATGGGTCGCTCTGCCGATCAAACGGCCGTTGCGATTTCTGGCCTGGGACGCTGCCTTCAGTTGGCCGGTGATTGGACCAGCGATGGGGTTCTTCGGCGCGTGGCCACTGCAAATCGAAGGCAACGACCGCGCGCCGATCCGGAAATCGTTACAGTGGCTGCGCCAGGGTGGCGGAGTCGTAATTTTCCCTGAAGGCGGGCGCGGTGAACCGGACGGCTCGATGATCAAGTTCAAGGCCGGCGCCGTCCGCATGGCAATCGAAGCCGCGGTGCCGATTTTGCCCGTAACGATTCGCGGCGCGCACCGCGTGTGGTCATCGAATATGCGCCTGCCGCGGCCGGGTCAAGTGGAAGTCATTTATCACGAGCCACTGCGTGTCGCGCAAAGGCCTGAGGAAGACTTTCGCGCTTGCGTTCAACGCGAAAACGACCGCCTCGCTCAAATTATTGGATCCGCCCTGTAACCTGGCGAGGTGCAGAATAGCGAAGCTCTTTGGAGTGCGCCGACTTGTCGGCGCTTTTTTCTTCATGCGACCTGTCGCATCCAAAGGCCGCCGCAGGATGAAAGCGGCGACAGGTCGCCGCACTCCAAAGAGCTTCGCTATCAGGGCGCCACGGTTCTCGGTTGCGGTGCAAGGACATCATTACCCACTCCTCAATCTTTACACTTCTTTACAAACCATTTACGTCCACGGTCGGCGCCCGCGCGTCTTAATCAGCGTTTAAGTCATTCCATCCTGGGTAGCTTTACCGGTCTCTTCAGTTCAGCAACATTCTGTAATACCTGAGACCGCGTTTGAATTCTTCGCTGAGCCAGTTCCCCAGCAGTCTGAAAAGGCAGTCGCCCCGGTTTTGTTCGGTTGAAAAGGAGACCAGGAATGATGCGCAGGCCGTCACTCCCGAAGTTAGTCGCTTTCGTAACCCTTCTAGGTGTCGGCAACAGTTTTGTTGTCACGACAACCGTCACCGCGCAGGCCATCAGCCTGACTGCTCCAATCGACGTCACGGCGTCAGACAGTGCTTATGTCACAAAGGTTGGTGTGAGTTGGGCCACCGTCCGCAACGCCACGCTGTATCGCATCTTCCGTAACACGGCAAACAACTCCGGGGCGGCTATTAGTGTGGGAACAACCGCGGACGGATCATTCTTCGATAACACCGGCGTCGCCGGGCAAACTTATTTCTATTGGGTGCGGGCCGAAAACGGAAGCGTAGTCAGCCAGTTCAGCCAGCCAGACCAGGGCTCGCGTGCAATCGGAACTATCAATGGGCCGGTGCCACCTTTGAATCCACCGATCGCGCCGGCCGGCAATCCGGTGACGGCTGCGAAGGCCTATCTGGGCAAGACGTTGTTTTGGGATGAACAAGTTTCGTCAACCCGAACCGTAGCGTGTGGCACTTGTCACTTCGCCACCAGCGGCGGTTCGGATGCGCGGGCCATCGTGAATAATCTGCGCGCGACGAATCCGGGCGCAGACGGAATTTTCAACACCGCCGATGACGTCTACGCGTCTCCCGGAGTTCTGAGCAATAACAGCGACGGAAGTTACAACTGGTCGTCCGTGTATGGATTTCGCGAACAGGTCACCGGAAGGAAATCGCGATCGTACATTGATGCCGCGTATTCCAATTCGCTTTTTTGGGATGGCCGGGCCACGTCTGTTTTCATCGATCCGATTTCGGGCGTCGTTGTCCTTCCGGATAGCGCCGCGCTCGAAAGCCAGGCCCTCGGGCCGCCGGTCAGCTCCGCCGAAATGTCGCATGCCGGACGCGACTGGAACACCATCGCCGCTCGGGTTGCTATCTCCAAACCCCTGGCGCTTTCGCCTTCCATGCCCGCAGGGTTAAAAGATTGGATCGAAGGCCGCAGTTATCCCGAGTTGTTCCTGGAAGCGTTTGGCAGCAGCGAAGTGACGCCCGCGCGAATCGCGATGGCGATAGCCACCTTTGAACGCACGCTCTATTCCGATCGTACTCCGTTCGATGCGGCAGTCGCGCAAATTGCGCCGTTAACAGCCGCTGAAGCACGCGGCCAGAACGTGTTCAATCAATCGAGATGTAATGCCTGTCACGCCGGACCACTTTTTAGCGATAACCAGTTTCACAACATCGGGCTGCGGCCACAGACCGAAGACACGGGACGATTTCAAGTTACGGGTAACGGAAACAACCTGGGTGAATTTCGCACGCCCAGCTTGCGCAACGTAGAGCTGCGCGGACCGTACATGCACAATGGCCATTTCGCTACTCTGGAAGAAGTGGTGGAGTTTTATAATCGCGGCGGCGATTTCAACGCGCCAAATATCAATCGAAATCTGATTAGGCCGCTCAACCTTTCTCCCGGACAGAAATCCGATCTGCTCGCCTTCCTGCGACGCCCGCTGACCGATCCGCGAGTCGCCAGCTCGACCGCGCCGTTCGATCGTCCGATGCTTTATTCCGAATCGAATCGCGTTCCGCAGATCATCAACAACGGAATTGCTGGTGCTGGCGGCAACGTCCCCCAAGCGGTGGCGATTGAGCCTCCCTTAGTGGGAAACCCGAGCCTCACACTCGGCGTGTGGAACGCTCTGGGTAGCGCCCCGGCCGTTCTCGTAATCGACGGTAACGACCCCGGTGGCGGACCAAACATTCCATCGACAGCATCATTCGCGCGCCGTAGTTTACAACTCTCGGGCAGCGGCGCCGGACAGGGTTATGGATCGATCACGTTGCAGATTCCCAACGACGCTTCACTGATTGGCAGAACTTTCTATGGCCGTTGGTTCGTGTCGGATGCAACTGCGCCAAACGGTGTGGCCGCCAGTCCCGCGTTCAAGTTCACAATCTTCGGAGACAGCGCCGCGACGGCGGCCACTTCCAATCCGATCGATAATGCGCAAACGTTTGTGACCCAGCAATATCGTGATTTCCTGAACCGCGAACCGGACGAAGGCGGCTTCGCATATTGGACTGATCAAATCTCTGGTAACAGTGCCAACATTCCTGCGCCGTGCGCCGTTACCGATCCGGCCTGCGTACTGCAACGCAGAATAGGTGTTTCCGGCGCGTTCTTTGTCGAAAATGAATTCCAATTTACCGGCTCGTATGTTTACCGGATGTACACGACCTCGCTTGGTCGAAAACCAACCTACGGGGAGTTTGGAACTGACCGGGGACAAATTGCTGTCGGTAATTCACTGGAACCGAGCAAGTCGCTCTTTGCCGATGCGTGGATCCAGCGACCGGAGTTTGTCGCGAAGTATGGTGAGAATCCTTCAGCGGAAAGTTTCGTGGACGCGTTGCTGGCGAACTTAAAGGCGTTCGACAACGTCGACCTGACTTCGAATCGCGCGCACTACGTCAGCGAGTTACAGGCGGGAACGGCACGCGGTCAGATCGTAAGAGAAGTAGCGGAGAGCGCGGAGGTGAAAGCCGCCGAATACAATCCATCATTCGTGCAGATGCAGTATTTCGGATACTTGCGGCGGGATCCAGAGCCGGAGGGCTATGCATTTTGGCTCAACGTGCTTAATAACAGAGAGCCGAACAACTACCGGGGAATGATTTGCGCGTTCCTCACATCCGCGGAATACCAACTGCGGTTCGGCACCGTCATCTCGAGGACCAACCGGGACTGCGGACAATGAATCAGTCGTCTTACGCTTGCAGAACGCGCATCATCGCGTCGTGCACCAGCCCGTTGCTGGCAATGATGGGAGGTCGATAGATGTCAAACGCTTGCCCGTCGTAACGGGACACGCGACCTCCCGCTTCCTCAATCAACAGGACCCCGGCCGCGACATCCCACGGCCGCAGGCCTTCCTCCCAAAATCCATCGAACCTGCCACACGCAACGTACGCCAGATCCAACGCGGCGGTGCCGTCACGACGGACGGCCTGCGCACTCATGATGAAGTTCGCAAAGTGACGCGCGAACTGGCTACGTTCACGTACATCGTAAGGAAAGCCAGTACACAACATCGCCCGATTCAAATCATCAATCTGCGACACGTGAACTGTTCGGCCATTCAAGGCCGCGCCCTGGCCCCGTTCGGCCGTAAACATTTCGTCGCGCATCGGATCATAAATCACGCCGAGCTCCAGTCGGCCTTTGTGCTCGGCGGCGATCGAAACGCAGAAACAGGGATAACCATGCGCGTAATTCGTCGTTCCATCCAGCGGATCAATTATCCACTTCCAATCTGCGTGCTCGCCCGCGGCCCGGGCCGAATCTACGCCGTCACTCGCGCCGGATTCCTCAGCCAGAATCGCGTGACGGGGATAATGGGACTTGATGCGTTCGATAATTAGTCGTTCCGCGGCCAGGTCTGATTCCGTCACCAGATCAATATCGCCCTTGTGGGAAATCTGCACCCGGCCCAGGCGCTCAGCCAGCAAGCTTCCCGCCTCGCGCGCGGTTTGAATGGCAAAGTCAAGCAAAGAGATCTCCTGAGAATCCTGTGGTCCAGACTTCAGTCTGTGAATCGAGTTAGCTATCGTCAACCACAGACGCAAACTAAAGGTTGAACTCTATACGCCTGCAGCGATCGAAGCTCAACATCCGTTTACAGGTGTATAGAGTTCAAGCTTTAGCTTGCCGCGAAGCCGCCAATACTGGGCTTGAGTACGTACCCGCTTCGCGGAAAGACACTGAGGATTGCGCCACATAGCTTCCAACCCTATTCATCCGTTGCTCGGCCATCTGCAATACATCTCGTATCTGCCGGTCCCAGTAGGCCCACTCGTGAGTGCCCGGTAACTCGCGGTACTCGTGGGGAATCTTTCGCTGCTCCAGGATTAACTTCAACTCACGGTTCGTCGGCAGGAACGGGTCTTCAGTGCCGCAGTCAAGATAAAGAAACGGCAACGATGCAATACGTTTGGCCGGCACTTCGCGCAGCATGCGATACAGATCGTTGTCCCGACGGGCTGGATTGTTGGCCGCTCCAAACACTCCAAGAATGGAGGGTCGGACAAAGCTCCAGGCAACTCCGGGCTTGGCATCATCACGCAGTACCGGATCCAGCGCACCGCTTATGGAAGCCGCGAACACAAACAGGTTGGGATATTTCAAGCCAAATTTCAAAGCGCCATAGCCACCCATCGAAAGTCCCGCAATCGCCCGCCCTTGTTTCTTTCTGATTGCTCGATAACGGCGCTCAACATCCGGAATCAATTCGCGCAGGACGTAAGTTTCGTATTTGTCGCGGGCAACTGTGGCGCTGTCGGTGTACCAGCCATCGTTGCCTTCCGGCGTAACAATGATCATGTGGTGTTGCGCCGCGTATGAGACCAGACCGGTTTTGCTGGTCCAGTTATCGTGATGTCCGGCCAGACCGTGCAAGAGATATATTACGGGATAGTTTGTGCGTCGGGCTGCGTCATAACCCGGCGGTAGTACCACGTTGTAAGGCAAGCTGGCGCCAATAAGCTTGCTCTGAAATGGAACCGTTTCAACGCGGACACTTGACGCATTTTGCGCGTGAGCGCTCAGCGTCAGACACAACAGTAGCCACAGCAGAAAGGACCGTGAAATCTTTGTCATTAGTTATTCGCGCCAGTGGACGGTAGTCCAGAATTGCGGGTCAAAAAGTTTGGCATCGAGCGGCATGTTCGCGCGCATTTCTGAATACGATTCCGTGGTTACGATTCTTTTATCAACCAGGAAAATAACTTCCGGAGAAATCCAACCGCCCGCCAACTTCTGATACTTGTTGAACTGAACTTCAGAGGTTTGGGCCCCATCCTTGCCGGTGGGGCGCAACATGCGTACGAAGTAGAGGTTCTTCTGATCGATCCAAAACTGCGGTGAGTGCAAGTCACCGGCCTTCGCTCCAACAACGTAAACGGGCCTTCCCTGCCAGGTGTCCTCACGCAAAATGGAGAGATCGATTTTCAGTTTCTTCAAAACCTCGATGACGTCAGCCTCAGGCAATCGATAAATATCGAAGCCAAGGATCAGGAGTGGGTGCACGAAGGGCCGGGTGTTTTCCACCTTGCCGTCTTTGAAGGAATAGATGGTGCGATTGGTGAAAAGAATGCCGTTGCCGGCTTTCACGGGAGTGAAATCGATGCGCAAACTTCCGGGAACCGATAGCGCTTCAAACCAGATCGAGACTTTGACCGAGCCGTCTTCACCAAACTCGGTAGTGCGTTGCACGAAGGTGGCCGTCTTGTACCATGACTTGGCGTATTTCTTCTGCATGGCACGAATCAGATCTTCGCTCGTGGTGATTTTCTTTGCCTGCACAATTGGCGCCGTCAGAAACGCGACGGCTGATATCAGCAGAAGGAATGGTCTCGTTGATTTCCTCATATGCGGTCCCTACTGATGGCTGTGATAGCTGGCGATTTGCTCTTAGGTTTCCAGCATCGGGATTTGCACGCCCCTGGTCCGCGCCGTTTCCGCGGCTGCCTCATACCCGGCATCCACATGCCTGGCCACACCCAAGCCCGGATCATTTGTCAGCACGCGGTTCAAACGTTTCGCCGCGTCAGCGGTCCCGTCCGCCACGGACACCTGGCCGGCATGCAACGAATAGCCGATGCCAACACCGCCGCCGTGATGAAACGAAACCCAACTCGCGCCACTGGCTGTATTCAACAGTGCGTTGAGAATGGGCCAGTCTGCGACGGCATCCGATCCATCCTTCATGCCTTCGGTTTCGCGAAAAGGCGACGCGACTGATCCGGTGTCCAGATGATCGCGGCCTATCGCGATCGGGGCTTGCAGATCGCCGCGCTTTACCAGGTCATTGATCGCCTCGCCCATCTCGGCGCGTTCGCCATAACCCAACCAGCAAATACGCGCGGGCAATCCCTGAAACTGGACTCGATCACGGGCCAACCGCAGCCAGCGATTCAAGGTTACATCGTCGGGAAAAAGTTCGAGCGCGAGGTCGTCCGTCTTTCGTATGTCTTCCGCGTCACCAGAAAGTGCCACCCAGCGGAAAGGCCCTTTCCCCTCGCAAAACAGCGGGCGAATGTACTCAGGCACGAAGCCGGGAATGTCGAATGCCTCGGCAACTCCGGCATCGAACGCCATTTTGCGAATGTTGTTGCCATAGTCGAACGTCACCGCTCCGGCGCGCTTCAGCGCCAACATCGCTTCCACGTGCCGGGCCATCGATTCCTTTGCGCGCTCAACATACCCGGCCGGATCGACTCTGCGCAGTTCTTCCGCTCCGGCGAGCGTAACGCCGGCGGGCACGT
>Ga0207668_10002128_pt1 | contig 11550 bp, 13 predicted proteins | sample KBSS43metaG_FD_184323 | JGI IMG/M metagenome (GOLD analysis project Ga0207668, IMG submission 184323) | Switchgrass rhizosphere microbial communities from Kellogg Biological Station, Michigan, USA - KBS S4-3 metaG (SPAdes) (version 2) | ecosystem: Host-associated > Plants > Roots > Rhizosphere... | reverse complement strand
CATCCCGCTGCGCTACCAGCACGACTTCGTCGACTCCAAGGACGGCAAGATCCGCAACCGGATCCAGGCGCAGACCACGATGGCGGCCCCGGCCGAGTCGCTCAAGACCTTCGCCGTCTCCCGGCTTATGTTCGACAACGTGCCACACGTCAAGTGCTTTTGGGTCATGCACGGTCTCTCGGTCGCGCAGCTCTCGCTCAACTTCGGCGTCGACGACCTGGACGGCTCGGTGGTGGAATACAAGATCACCCACGACGCCGACTCCTACGGCACGCCCACCACGATGCACCGCGACGACCTGCTCGACCTGATCTGGGACGCGGGTTTCCAGCCGGTCGAGCGCAACACGCGCTACGAGGTCGTCCGGGAGTATGACAAGGCCCCGTCGCTCGCCGACCGGCGGAGCGAGCCGCAACAGGTCTGGGCATAAGGGACGCGGCGATACGGCGTACCCTCAGGCTGTCATGACCGACACGAAGAGTGCGCGGCGTCCGCGCCGTGACCCCAATGGACGGCTCGCCACGCTCGGCGACCTGCTCGGCGCGGCGCTGGCCGGGTTGGTGATCGGCGTCGTGCTGCTGTTGATCTTTGAGGCGATCCTGTCGCTGACCCGGGTCTCCGAGTTCGGCGACACCAGCGGGTGGCTTGCGCTGGTGCTGCCGGTGTGGCTGTTCGTCGAGGAGTTCCGGGCGGAGGCCTACGGCGCTTCCCGCGTCGTGGTGGCGATGCTGGCGGCCGGCTTCGGGGTGGCGGGCGGGATGACCGTGGCCGGGCTCGCGGCGGCCGAGTTCCCGTCGCTGGTCAGCGGGCTCGCCGGGGCGGCCGCCGGCACGGTGGTGTATTGCGTGGTCTGGTTCTACGGCCTCCGGTGGCTCAGCCATCGCGCGGGTTAGGGAGATGGGAAAGATGAGTCCCGCCGTCAAGTACACGCTCGGCCGGTTCGGCCTGTTCCTGCTGGTGTTGGTGCTGCTCCTGCCGGTCCCGCTGAACATCCTGGTAAAAGCCATGATCGCGCTGGTGGTCTCGGCGGTCCTCTCCTACTTCCTGATGGCCGACTGGCGCAACCAGATGGCCGAACAGCTGGCCGCGGCCGCCGACCGCCGCTCGGCCGAGAAGGAGCGCCTACGCGCCGCCCTCGCCGGCGACGAGGACGCGGCCGCCGCGGGCGACCGCGCATCCACCGATTCGGACAAACGCCCCTCGTAGCCCTCCGCGTCCGCCGCCACCAGCGCGGAGCCCGGCCCGGTCCGGCGTGCGGTGGAGACCGCCGCGGGCGGGCGATCCGCGTACTTCGCGCGTTTCTTCGTGGAAGTGCACCACCTCCGCTTCCGTCCGACCTGTGGGATAGCGTTCGGGTGACCGCGTTCAGCGAAGCCGGTGCGAAGCCGGCGCTGTCCCGCAACTGTGATGCCTCCCGGGTGGCTGCCACCTCGGGAGGCCGAGCCAGGTCGCCTGGGCGTCGGTCGCGAAGAAGCGCTCTCGGGGAGAGGGGCGCCTCGCGGACGGATCGCCCCGGTGGGGTCCAGTCGGCGAAGCACCACGGCCCGGCCGACAGGAGGACCTCATGAAACGTGTGCTCACCGCCGCGCTCGCGGCTGCCGCTCTGCTGTTCGCCGGCGGTTGCGGCGGCGATGACGGGGCGACCCCGTCCGGTGGCGGGGCGAGTGGCGGCTCGGCGGCGTACCCGGTGACCGTCGGCAGCCTGACGCTGACGCAGCGGCCGCAACGCATCGTTTCGCTCTCGGCCACCGCGACCGAGATGCTCTTCGCGATCGGCGCGGGACCGCAGGTCGCCGCGGTCGACGACCAGTCGAACTACCCGGCGGACGCGCCCAAGTCGGACCTGTCCGGTTTCAAGCCGAACGCCGAGGCGATCGCCGCGAAGAACCCGGACCTCGTCGTCCTCTCCGACGACATCGACAAGATAACGTCGCAATTGGACAAACTGAAGATTCCGGTCTTCATGACGCCGGCCGCCAAGAGCATGGACGACACCTACAAAGAGATCGGGCAGCTCGGCGTGCTCACCGGCCACCAGGCCGAGGCCGAGGCCCTGCACCAGCAGATGACGACGCAGATCGACAAGATCGTCAAAGGCGTGCCGGCCCGGGGCAAGCCGCTCAGCTACTACTACGAGCTCGACCCGACGCTCTACTCGGTCACCTCGAAGACGTTCGTCGGCTCGATCTTCTCGCTGTTCGGCATGACAAATGTGGCCGACGCCGCCGACCCGGACGGCAGCAAGAAGGGCTACCCGCAGCTGTCCCTGGAGGCGCTGGTCAAGGCCAGCCCTGACATGATCTTCCTGGCCGACAGCAAGTGCTGCAAGCAGTCGGCGCAGACCGTGAGCGCCCGAAAGGGCTGGCAGACCATCACCGCGGTCAAGACCGGCCGGATCTACCCGCTCGACGATGACATCGCCTCCCGGTGGGGTCCGCGCACCGTCGACCTGGTCCAGTCTGTTGCGGATGCGGTGGCCAAGGTCCCGGCGTGAGCACCGGCCTTCGCCAGGGCGCCGCATCGCCGGCCGCGGTCATATCGTGATCTCCGTCCGTCGTGCGGCGGTCGGAGGGATGGCATGACTGCCGGGCTTCGTGCGCGGGTGCCGGGCTTGGCGCGGCCCGCCGGGCTGCGATCGGTCTGGCTTGCCGGGGGCATCCTGGCGGTGCTGGTCGCGATGCTCGCGGGGCTGGCGTTCGGTGCGGTGTCGCTGCCCCCGTCCGGGGTCGCGGCGGAGTTGCTCAACCTGCTTCCCGGCGTACACGTGCGTAGCGGTCTCACCGAGCGTGAGATAGCCATCCTGACCGAACTTCGCCTGCCCCGTGTCGTGCTCGGCCTCCTCGTGGGCGGGATGCTGGCCCTGGCCGGCGGCGCATACCAGGGCGTGTTCCGAAATCCGCTGGCCGATCCGCAGCTGATCGGGGTAGCGGCCGGAGCCGGACTCGGCGTCACCACGGTGATCTCCTTGCGGCCCGGCGACGCGGGCGGTGACGCGACCGCGAACCTGCCGCTGGGTGTGCCGGTGGCCGCCTTCGCCGGTGCGCTCCTCGCGGTGGCCATGACCTGGTTGCTCGGCGCGACCGGCGGCCGGGACCGTTCGCCGGCCACGCTGATCCTGGCCGGCGTCGCGGTGTCGACCTTCCTCGCGGCCGTGCAGACCTATCTCATGCAGCAGCATGTGGACACATTGCGCGAGGTCTATTCGTGGCTGCTGGGCCGGCTGGCCACCGCGGGGTGGCACGACGTGTTGATGATCCTTCCCTACGCGGCGGTCACCGGCGCGATGGTTCTCACTCAGCGTCGCGAACTCGACGTGCTCACGGTCGGCGACGAGGAGGCGGCCAGCCTGGGCCTGCACCCGCAGCGCAGCCGCTATCTGCTGATCATCGCCGCCTCGCTGGGCACCGCCGCGGCCGTGTCGGTCTCCGGGCTGATCGGCTTCGTCGGCCTCATCGTGCCGCACACGCTGCGGCTGCTGGCCGGGCCGAGCTACCGCTCGATCCTGCCTCTGTCGGTGCTCTTCGGGGGCGCTTTCCTGGCCCTCGCCGACCTGTTGGCGCGCACCGTGGGCGGCCAAGCGGAGATCCCGATCGGTGTGGTGACGGCATTCTTCGGCGCGCCCTTCTTCATCGTGGTGCTGCGCACAAGCCGGGCGGCGGCGCCGTGATGAGCCGACACGGCGAGCAGCCAGGAGCGGAGCATGCACGCGCGCAGCAGGCAGGCGTGGGTCAGCCGGACGCGGAGCACGCAGGCGCGCAGCAGCCAGGCGCGGACCAGGTGGGCGCGCGGCCGGCGGGCGCGGAGCAGGCGGGTGCCGGGCGGTCAGGGGCCGGGTGCGGGACGGGCGACGCCGGCGCAGGCTTGGGGACGCCGCCGGCCATCGCGGTTTCCGGGCTGCGGGTTCGGCTGGGTGGGGTGCTCATCGTGGACGGCGTGGACCTCGATGTCGCCCGGGGTGAGTGGGTGACGATCATCGGGCCGAACGGCGCCGGGAAGTCCACGGCACTGCGCGCGATCGGCGGTCTGTTGCCGTTCGACGGTTCGATTGCCCTGGACGGTGTGCCGGTGTCCCGGCTTCATCGGCGGGAGCGGGCCAAGACCGTCGCCACGGTCGCGCAATCCCCGGTTGTTCCGCCCGCCATGCGCGTCTTCGACTATGTGCTCCTCGGGCGTACACCGTATGTGCCCCCGCTCGGCCGGGAGTCGGCCGCCGACCTGTCCGCCGTCGGGGAGGCGCTCGTCGCCCTCGACCTGGTGCAGTTTGCCGAGCGCCGGCTCGACACATTGTCCGGCGGGGAGCGGCAGCGAGTATTCCTGGCGCGGGCCCTCGCCCAGGGTGCCCGAATTGTTCTGCTGGACGAGCCGACCAGCGCCCTCGACATCGGCCACCAGCAGGAGGTGCTGGAACTGGTCGACCGGCTGCGGGCCGAGCGCGGCCTCACCGTCGTGGCGACGATGCACGACCTTTCCACGGCGGGCGAGTACGCCGACCGGATGATGCTGCTCGCCGGTGGCCGGGTGGTGGCCGCCGGAGCGCCGCGCGAGGTGCTGACCGAGGCGGTGCTGGCCGAGCACTACCGGGTGCGGGTGCGGGTGATCGAGGGGGATCGCGGGCCGCTCGTGGTCCCGGTCCGCAGCTAGGTCGCGGAAGTGCTCAGAAGCGCCGGCCGCAGGAGATACCAGTGAGCCGGAATCCCCACACCGAAAACCGTGTGGAACGAAACGCTTGCCAGCGGACCGACCATCGCCACACCCCGGGTTGATTCGGCAGGTGTGGGAAGCAGCGACGGGCAGGTGCTCAGGTGGCGCTGGCCAGGATGGCGAACAGGCCGCCCTGCGGGTCGGCCAGCACGGCGTACCGCCCGATCGGCAGGCTGGTCGGCGGTTGCAGTACCTCGCCGCCCAGCGCCACCGTGTGCTCCGCCGAGATGTCGCAGTCGTGCACCGCGAAGTAGACCATCCAATGTGGGCTCATGTCGTCCGGCCACTCGTCGCCGATCATCGGCTGCATGCCGCACACCGGCGTCTCGCTGACCTTGGCCAACACGTACGGCAGGCCGTCCATCGCGCTGTTGCGAAACCCCCAGCCGAACACCGCGCTGTAGAACGCCATCGAGCCATCCAGGTCGCGGGTGTTCAGTTCGTTCCAGGTCAGCGCGCCCGGCACGTCGAACAGCGCGGCCCCGCGCATCGTGCCCGGCTGCCACACGCTGAACGGCGCCCCGGCCTGGTCGAGGAACGCCGCCATCCGCCCCTGTTCCATCACGTCGAACGGCGCGACCAGCACCTTCCCGCCCGCCGCCAGCACCCGCGCGGCGACCGCATCCGCGTCGTCGGTGCCGATGTAGGTGCTCCAGGCCGTCGGCTGCCCCTCGCCGTAGAGCGGCCCCGCCCCGGCGACCGGCTGACCGTTGAGCAGAAACGTCGTGTACCCGCCGTACTCGTCTCCGGACACATCGGCCGTCCAGCCGAACAGGGCGGCGTAGAAGCGTTTGGCGTCCTCGAGATCGGCGGTTCCCAGATCCACCCACGTGGGGGAGCCGGGCGTCGATGCTGTCATTTTCGCATCGTCGCACCGGCTCACCTTTCGACAGGTTTAAATGTCGAGGATCTAGCTGAACCGCCGACCCTCATCGCGTCGATAGGCCCATACCGCCACCCCACCGAGGGCGATGGTCCACGCCACCAGCGAGGCGACCGATCCCGGATTGACCGGATATTCCCCCACGGCCGCCCACATGAGCCGCACCGCGCCCCCGGTCGGCAGGTAGGGCGCGAGATCCTCGATGAAGCCGGGTGCCCCGCCCGGCGGGGTCATCAGCCCACCGGCGAAGGCCAGCGGGAAGAACAGCACCTGCGCCACCACGAGGGCCGCCTTCTGCGGCAGCGAGTAGCCGATCGCGAGTCCCATGAGGATGAACGGCACCGCGATGAGCACGGTCACCCCGACCGCGGTGAGGAAGGCCGCCGGCGTCACGGTTGCCGTGGTCAGGAACGTCGCGATCAGTACGACCGGCAGCAGCGAGACGGCCATGAGGCTCAGGCCGGCGAGGATCCGTCCGGCGAAGCGGGGGAGGGCACCGGCCGGCAGCGTACGCACGTACGGGTCCCAGGGCTGGGCGCGGTCCTCGGCGACGCCCACCCCGTACTGGAAGAGGTTGGTGCTCATCACCGCAAAGGTGATCATGGAGGCGGTGGCGTAGGTGGCGATGGCCGGGTCGTCGCCGGCGAACGGCACGACGAAGGCGAGCATCGACGCGGCCGGCCAGAACGCGCTGCCGACCACGGCGATCGGGATGCGCATGACCTCGATGATCTGGAACTTGGCGTGGGTCAGGGCGAGATTCATGGTGGCGTGTCCCTAAGCGGCGACGGGTTGGGTGAGGGTGAGGAACGCCTCCTCCAATGAGGTCGGCCGCACCTCCAGATCGGTGAACGGGACGTCCAACCGGACCAGCTCGCGAACCAGGCCGTCGGCGTCCGGGGTGAGCAGGTGCAGCCGGTCGCCGTCGCGTTCGACACCGGCCAGGCCGTCGAGCGCCGGCAGGGGTACGGCGGAGGTGAGGCTGACCCGCCGGATGGCGACCAGGCCACGCACCGCCGCGACCGTGTCGTCGGCGAGCACCCGGCCACCCCCGATCACCACCACCCGGCCGGCCAGCGCCTCGATCTCCTCGAGGTAGTGGCTGGTCAGTACGACCGTGCCGCCGTCGGCGTGGAACGACCGGATGCCGTCCCAGAGGGAGCGCCGAGCCTCGACGTCGAGCCCGGTGGTGGGCTCGTCGAGGAAGACGATCCGGGGGCGGCCGACGAACGCGAGGGCCACGGCGACCCGCCGTTTCTGGCCGCCGGAGAGGCCACCGGTCTGCCGCCGTACGAGATCGGAGAGCCCGAACCGGTCGAGCAGTTCGCCGCGGGAGAGCGGGTCGGGGTAGTGCGCGCGGACGAAGTCGACGACCTCGCCGACGCGCAGCGAGGCGGGCAGGCCGGTCTCCTGCGGAGTGACCCCCAGCTGCCGGCGGGCGGCCGGCAGGCGCGGATCGCTGCCGCACAGCTCGACCCGTCCGGAGCTGGGCCGGCGGATGCCGGTCAGCAGGTTGACCAGGGTGCTCTTGCCGGCCCCGTTCGGACCGAGGAGGCCGACCAGTTCGCCGGCGGCGACGTCGAGGGTGATGTGGTCGAGCGCGAGAGTGTCGCCGTAGCGGCGGCTCGCCTCGATCGCGCGGGCCAGAATCACTGGTCTTCAGTCCTTTCCGGATCGAGCAGGGCGCGCAGCGCCGCGGTGTAGTCGTCGAAGGCGAGCCGGCCCCGGCGGGTGAGCCGGACCAGGGTGGCCGGGGTGCGGCCGTGGTGGGTCTTGGTGACCTCGACGTAGCCGGCTTCCTCGAGCTTGCGCAGATGCACGGACAGGTTGCCGGCGCTCATCCGCAGCGAGTCCTGCAGTCTCGGGAAGGTGATCCGGTCGGCGTCGCGCAGCACCGACAGCGCGGACACCACCCGCAGCCGGGCCTGGGCGTGGATGACCGGGTCGAGCTCGGTGATCTGGGGATCGGTGCTCTCGCTCATCGCAACCGGAGCCAGCCGATCGTGCCGGCCACGATCATCCCGCCGCCGCCGGCCACGGCGACGATCAAGGAGTGCCAACCGGTGCCGACCAGGATGCCGATCACGTTGATCAGGCTGGTCCAGACGCCGAGGAAGAAGAGGCCGCGATCGTTCCACAAGGCGCCGCCGGTCATGTGCAGGGCGCCGGTGAGGGCGACCATGCCGCCGGCCCAGAGCAGGCCTGACTCGGCCTCCGGCAGCTGGTTGCTGAGCCGGCTGAACAGCACGGACAGGCCGGAGAAGGCGACCGACCAGGTGACCCCGTAATACAGGCCCTGGCGGCTGGTGGGGCCGCTGACGTGCCGGCTGATCCGCCCGCCGGCGGTGCCGGTGATGATGCCGGCCGAGATCATCAGCACCATCAGGGTGACCAGCGGTAGCCACCCGGGCAGGTCCACCAGGATCCGGCCGCCCGGCCCGTAGCGCAGGAAGATCAGAGTGAGGCCGATCAGCCAGGCGAAGCCCCACGGCCAGAGCATCAGCCGCGGGTCGGGGGTGATGTCGCGTTCGAGGTTGGCGCGCTCGCGCTCGATCAGCGCGAGCGACTCGGCGGGGTCGCCGAGGGGCAGGTCGTCGTCCGAGGTACCCATGCAAAGAACTTTACGACACAAAGTCAAAGAGGTTTGTGCCATAAAGTTGGATAGCCTCGACGACATGGCGGACCTGGTGCTTCGTGCCGCGGAGGCACATGAGATCAACGCGGTGCTGTCGTTCTGGCGCACCGCCGCCGAAAACGGGCATCGCCCGGCCGACACCGCCGGCGCGATCGCCACGCTGCACCTGCGCGATCCCGACGCGCTCATCCTCGCCGTCGACGGCGCCCAGATCGTCGGCACGATCATCGCGGGGTGGGACGGCTGGCGCTGCCACCTCTACCGGCTCGCGGTCGCCCCGGACCGGCGGCGGGAGGGCATCGGCCAGGCACTGATCGGCGCCGCCGAGGCCCGGGCCCGGATCCTCGGCGGCAGCCGGATCGACGCGATGGTCCTGGACGACAACGACCGGGCGCACGCGATCTGGCAGGCCAACGGATATCACCGTCAGGCGGAGTGGTCCCGCTGGGTCAAGCCGCTTCCGGCGTGAGCGGGCCGGGCAACGGCTTGACGTGTACGACCGAGAGCCGCGACACGGCCCGGGTCAGCACGACGTAGAGGCGGTTCAGCCCGCGCGGCTCCGCGGACACGATGTCGGCCGGCTCATGCACGATCACGTGGTCGTACTCCAGGCCCTTGACCAGCGTCGCCGGCACCACCGTGACGCGCGCCCCGGTCTCCGGGTCGTCCGGCAACGCGTGCTCGACGCCCGCCGCCGTGAGATGCGCTCGCAGGCGCTCCACCGCGGCGTCCGCCGCGATCACCGCGACCGACCCCTCGTGCCCGAGCGCCGCGGTGACCTCGGCGAGCGTCTCGGCATCCAGATCGAACGGGTCGGCGACCGCGGTGATGGCCAGATCGCCGTCGCGGCGCAGCGAGACCGCCTCGGGCACATTCACCGCCAAGGCCGGCAGCAGCCGGTTGGCCAGGGTCAAAACCGCGGCCGGTACGCGGAAGCCGACCGTCAACGGCACCACGGCCGCGTCCGGCTTGCCGAGATGGCCGAGCGTGTCCCGCCAGTCCACGGCGGCCCACGGCGCGGTGCCCTGGGCCAGGTCGCCGAGCAGCGTGATCGACCCGTGCACGCTGCGCCGGGCGATCGCGCGGGCCTGCATCGGCGAGAGATCCTGCGCCTCGTCCACCACCACGTGCCCGAAGCTGGTCTCCCGTTCGAGCAGCCCAGCGGCCTCGTCGATCAGCACCAGGTCGGCGGCACTGAACCGCGCCGACCTGACGCTCTTGGGCGGCTTCGGCCACCGGATCGCCGCCTGCTCCTCGGCGCTCAGCAGGTCCTCGGCCACCGTCGGGTCGACCAGCACGTCCGCCACCAACGACTCGGCCGTGACCGCCGGCCAGGCCGTGTCGAGGAAGGCGGTCACCGGCGCGACCTTGCCCATCTTGCGCAGCCAGCCCTCGCTCGGCGAGTTGCCGGTGCGGTATTCCGACTGGCGCTGGAGCAGCCCGACCACGCGGGCGCGGACCCGCTCGCGGCCCACCGCGTACGGCAGGCCTTCCCGCCGCGCCTCGTCGACGATCCGGCGCAGCGGCTCGGGATCGATGCGCCACCGGTACGAGCCGTCCGACACCATGATCGGCTCGATCGGCTTGGCCAGCCGCCGCCAGAGCGCCTTGCGCAGCACCTCGGCCATCCGCACGTCGTGCTTGATCAGCGTCGCCGCCTCGCTGTCGACGGCACGCACCGGCACCCGCGCGATCAACTCGTCGACCGTCGCCTGCTGCACCTCGACCTCGCCGAGCGCCGGCAGGACCGCCGAGATGTACGACAGGAACGCCGTGTTCGGCCCGACGATCAGCACGCCCGAGCGCCGCAGCCGCTCCCGGTGCAGATAGAGCAGGTACGCCGCGCGGTGCAGCCCGACGGCGGTCTTGCCGGTGCCCGGCGCGCCCTGCACGCAGATCGAGTCGGCGATGTCGGCGCGGACCAACTCGTCCTGTTCGGGCTGGATGGTCGCGACGATGTCGCGCATCGGCCCGACGCGGGGCCGCTCGATCTCGGCGGTCAGGATGCGGCTACGGGTGCCGAGTTCCTCGCCGCGGTCCAGGTGTTCGTCCTCGAAGCTGGTGAGTTCGCCGCGCACGAACCCGAACCGGCGGCGGACGGCGACGCCTTGCGGGTCGCGCACGCTGGCGCGGTAGAAGGAGCGGGACAGCGGGGCACGCCAGTCGAGCACCATCGGCTCGCCGGCGTCGTCGGTGACGTGGCGGCGGCCGATGTGGTGCTGGTCGTCGTCGGTGAGATCCAGGCGGCCGAAGAACAGCGGGGTGGTCGGGTCGTCGGCGAGTTCGGCGACCCGGCGGGCCATGTGCCGGCCGAGCTGTTCGGCGGTGTAGGCGTCGCCGGCGACCTTGTCGCCGGTCGAGTAGAGCGCCTCGGCCCGGCCGCGCATGCGGCCCAGCGCGGCACGGGAGTCGGCGAGGTGGTGTTGTTCGGCGGCGAGTTCGGTGTCCAGGTCGGTCTTCTGGGGCACGGGTCATCCTCGGCAGGCTGTGTCAGGCTGCTCGCGTATCCGGGGCCGGCTCGGCGACGCCCGGCGCGGGGACGTCCGCTGCGGTGCATGCTCACCACGGCCGTCAGGCGGCACTCCACGTTACGCGCCGCCCGGCCATCACTCCACCGAGTTTCCGCGATGCGGCGTCAGACCAGGCCGTGTTCGGCCGGGCTGCTGTTGAGCAGCCAGGCCAGCGGCATGGTGGCGCGCACGACGTAGTTGTCGCCGTTGAGCTCGTGCATGGTGACGGTCTGCGCCGAGTCCTGATCGACCATCCAGTACCGCGGGATGCCGGCCGCTGCGTACTCGTTGCGTTTGGTCACCGTGTCGATCCCCTCGGACCCGGGTGAAATGATCTCGGCGACCAGCAGCACGTCGACGACCGGCAGCCAGACGCCGTCCGCTTGGGCCTTGCTCCAGACGACCAGATCGGGGATGCGCCCGCCGACCCCGCCGTCGCGGCCCGGGATGCGCAGCCCGACGACCTGGGCGATGTGCTCCGGCGGCACGCCGCCCGCGGCGAGCCAGACCATGAGTCGGGTCGCGATGATCGCATGTGCATACCCCGGCGGCGGCATGATCGAGAGAACTCCCTCGGGACTGATCTCGTACCGGTGGTGTTCGTCCGCGGCCATCATCGCGGTGAGGTCGTCGAGCGTCACGACCGACGGCATGTACCTGCCGACCGCGTCTGCGCTCATGCGGGCATCCTACCGGCACGGTTCTCCCGCCGCGGCTGAAGAATGGGGGCATGACTGACGAGCGGGCCGGTGGTGGGGTGCGGGTCAGCGATCCGCAGGTGATGCGGGCGCTCGTGCACCCGGCGCGGATCGAGCTCCTCG
>Ga0207668_10002120_pt1 | contig 11576 bp, 8 predicted proteins | sample KBSS43metaG_FD_184323 | JGI IMG/M metagenome (GOLD analysis project Ga0207668, IMG submission 184323) | Switchgrass rhizosphere microbial communities from Kellogg Biological Station, Michigan, USA - KBS S4-3 metaG (SPAdes) (version 2) | ecosystem: Host-associated > Plants > Roots > Rhizosphere >... | reverse complement strand
GTCGCCGACTACATCCAGCGCTTCCGGGTGCACGCGCCCGAATTCGCGGCCCATCACAACGAGATCATCGCCCATATCCCAGTGAAGTGCCCGGTGTTCCATGCGCACATGGAGGCCTTCTCGCCCGCGCCCATCGATATCGCCGTAATCGGCGGCTATGACGCGATCATGGCCACGGGTCGGTTCGCCGACGTGATGTCGTCCCTGCCCGAGCCGGGGCAAGTGGAGGCGGCGAAGGCGCGGATCGCTCCGATGAACCTACCTACGTTCGCCGATCCGCCGCTCGCCTTCGAGTACCGGCGCGTGGTGGAGGGATTCGTCTCACCGAAGGCGGCGAACGAGCTGGAACCTCGAGTGCGCGCCTTGGTCTCCAAACTGGTGGACCGTTTCATCGAGACGGGCTCGGCCGACATCGTGCGGGACCTCGCGCAGCCGCTCACCGCCATGCTGACCATGTGGGTCTCCGGACTGCCCGAAGAGAAGTGGCGGCGCTACTCGGATTGCATTCACCGGCTGCTTTGGCGGGACGGCGACATGGCCACGCTGTCCCGCGAGATCGCGGAAGTCCAGGCCGAGCTGCGGGCGGACATTTCCCGGCTGCGCGCCGATCCCGACACCCAGGGGGTGATCGGCGCCAGCCGCGAAGCGAAGATCGAAGGCCGCCCCATCGAGGAATGGGAGGTCGAGGGGATGCTGTGGCTGCTGCTTCTCGGCGGCGTCGACACCACGCAGGCGCTCACCGGCAGCGCCATCGTGTTCCTGAGCCGCAATCCGGGCCACAGGCAGCAGATCCTCGACGATCCGGCCATCATTCCCGACGCCATCGAGGAGTTCCTGCGGTTCAACGCCCCGGTGCTGGCGACGCCGCGCACCGTGGCCCAGGACATCGAGGTGGAAGGCGTGCAGTTGAAGAAGGGCGAGCGCGCCCTGCTCTGCTGGGCCGCGGCCAACCGCGACCCGAAGGTGTTCGAGCGGCCGAACGAGGTGATATTCGACCGCCCGGAGAACCGGCACCTGACCTTCAGCGTCGGTCCGCACCGCTGCCTCGGCTCGCACACGGCGCGGATGGAGATCCGTGTGATGCTGCAAGAGATCTTCCGCCGGCTTCCCGACTTCCGGATCGTCGAGGACAAGCTGGTGTTCGCGCCGGATGTGGCGGTGATCTACGGCTACAAGACCGTGCCGGTGACCTTCACGCCGGGACGTCGGGAACTGCCGCCCGATCCCGGCCTGGAAGCCCTGCTCGCCCAGCAGCGCTAGACGTCGCCCGGGAACCACCGGCCCCGGGCTCGCCGCCCGCCGGCCTAGAAGTTGTGGCGCACCCCCACGCCGTAGGTGCGCGGATCGCCCGGGAAGCCCGGCAAATAGCCCAGCGAGTTGTACTGGTCGGTGGTGCCGACCAGATACTTCTTGTCGGTGAGGTTGGCCCCCCAGGCGCTGAGCTCGAGGCCGTTCTTCATCGCATAGGTGATCCGGGCGTTCAGCAAGCCATAGGCCTTCTGGATATTGCTGGCGAGGCGCGGCGGGACGTTGGCGAAGGCGGTGTCGTCGCGCCAGTCGTAGCCGGCGTGCAGGGACAGAGTGTCGTCACCCATCTCGATCCTGTAGTCGGCGGCGATCGTCGCCATCCACTTCGGCGTGCCGACCACCGCGGACAGGAGCGTCACGTCGGCCGACGACACGGTCGGCAGCAGCTTCGTGAACTTGGCGTCTGTGTAGGCGCCGGAGGTGTTCAGGGTCAGCGCCCCGATCCGCCAGGTGGCTTCCCATTCGACCCCGTTCACCCGCTGCTCGCCGGCGTTGATGACGGTCGAGGTGGTGAGCGCCGGAGGCGGCGCGGGGATGACCGCGCTGAGCTGGATGTTCTTGTAACTGGTGTGATAGGCGGCGAGGTTCAGGCGCAGGGTGCGGTCGAACAGTTCCGACTTCACGCCGATCTCCGTGGTGTCCGCGTGCTCGGGTTCGAACGGCGCCAAGGCTCCCGAGGACGTCCCGCGGATGTTGAAGCCGCCGGCGCGATAGCCGCGGCTGAACTTCACATAGGTCAACAGGTCCTGGACCGGGCGGTAGTCCAGCCCGACGGTGAACGGGACGTAGTGGAACTTGGCGCTCGGCACCTTGCTGCGGCAATTCTGCGCCCGGACGCTGCCCGTCGTGGTGCAACTCAGGATGTCGGAGACCTCGCTGAAGTTCACGACGATCGGCGCACTTGGCAGGACGCCCCGGCTGTACAGCGTCAAGGCGCGGCGGTCTTCGACATAACGCGCGCCAGCGGTGAGCTTGAGCTGCTCGGTGATGTCGAAGCCGACCTGGGCGAACGCGCTGGCCGATTTGTTGACCGCACGCCCGTGCGTGATGCTGTGCGCGGCCGGGCAGCCGTCGAGCACCCCTGGGCCAGCCGGACAACCGGCGCCGCCCAAGTCGGTCAGCCGGGGCAGAAACGATGACCGCGACAGGTCGACACCCGATTCACGGAAGTAGTAGGCGCCCGCGATCCAGTCGAGCCGCCCCTCCAGGCTCTCGCCATAGTACTGCACCTCCTGGCTGAACTGCTCCTGGTCGGCGTAGCCGATGAACTGGTTGATCCCGACCGCCGGCGTGCCGTCCAGGTCGTTGTTGCGGTTGTCGCGCACGAGGCTTCGATAAGCGCTGATCGACTTGAACGTGCCGGGACCGACGTTCCAGACGGCCGTGCCGCTCACCCCCCAGGCGCTGGCGGTGAACGGGCCGCGGGCGATGGCCGCGGGGCGCTTGTCGAACGCGTCCACCACCGGGACGACGCCAGTGAGCGCCGCCTCCCGCTCGAAGCTGCCCGCGGGCCGCACGGCGAGCAGCGTGACCCACTGCCCTTCGTTGCGCGTGTCGGAATAGTCGCCGCTGACGATGAACTGCAGATCCTCGGTCGCGTCGAACTTCAGAGTGGCGCGCAGGAAGTTCGATTCCTCGGCGTTCAGGTCGGCGCCCGTAACAGAGCTCTTGGCGTAGCCGTTGTGGTCGCTGTGCCGCCCGGCGAAACGCAGCGCCAGTCGTTCGCTGATCGGCACGTTCGCCACCCCTTCGACGTACCAGAGCCCGTAGTTGCCGACTCCCGCGCCGATCAACCCCTCACGCGTCTGGTTCGGAAGGTTGGAGATGACGCTGAGCGCTCCGCCGATGGTGTTGCGGCCGAACAGGGTGCCTTGCGGACCCCGCAGGGCTTCGACCCGCGCCACGTCCAGCATGCCCAGGTTGCCCCCGGTGGCCCGCCCCAGGTAGACGCCGTCCAGGTAGGTCCCCACCGTTGGGTCGATGCTGATAAGGTTATCCCGCGTCCCCAGGCCGCGCATGGTGATCGAGGCGCTGGTGTTGTCGCCGGGGAACGGCTGGATCGTCAGGCTCGGCACCACGCGCTGGAGGTCGCCGACCGACCCGATGCTCTGGGTCTCAAGCGTCTGGCCGCCGATCGCCGTAACGGCGACCGGGACATCCTGCAACCGTTCCTCGCGCCGAGTGGCTGTGACGACCACCTCCTCGAGCACGCCCACCGATTGGGCCAGCGCGACGCCCGGCGCCGTCAACACCGAGGAGGCGAAAAGTGCGGGAAGCAGAGCCCAAATGACGTCCTGACGCATAGTCTCTCCCAGTTCTTTCTTGATGTGCGCATACTTTGCGACGGGACCCGCCTTGCACCGGCGGATCGAGTTCCCGCGTGGATGACGCTTCGTCGCACTAGGCCGTCCCGCCTTGCACGACGGCGGCGGCGTCGCGATCGGTCGAGCGGCTGGCGATCAGGAAGCAGACGGCCGTTGCGATCATGCAGACCGGCAGCACCAGCAGCGTGTAGCGCATGGCCTGGTCTCCGTAGCTCTGCTTGGCGACGTCATTGAGCGCGCCCAGCAGCATCGGCCCGAGGCCCGCGCCGATCACCGACGAGGCGAAGCCCGTGACCGCCGTCACCGTGCCGCGTGCGCGGGCGTGCACGACGTCGAGATTGGTCGCCGGCGACAGGGCGGAAACGGGGGCCACGACGAAGGCGTAGAGAAACAGCATCACCAGCACGACGCGCAGGTCGGGCGAGAAGAGCAGCGTGAAGAATACCGGCACGCCGCACAGGATCATGCCGGACAGCAGGATCGGCCGCCAACGTGCGCCCCGTCTGGCCGTCACCCGGTCGCTCAGGTAGCCGCCGATCAGGATGCCGGCGACGGCCGGAATGACGTGAAGGCCATACCAGACGCTCATCTGCTCCACGGGCATGTGCCGCACCCGGATGAGGTACGTCGGGATCCAGCTGAGGAAGATGTAGAACGACAGGCCGACGAAGACCTGGCCCACGAGCAAGGCGCGGAAGGAGCGGATCGAAAACAGGTAGGCGAGGCTGTCCTTCCAGGTCCCGATGGCTTCGGGCCTGTCGCCGCCCTCGTGCAGTCCACGCACCGGTTCGCGGACGGTCAGAAAGATGATGAGCGCGAGCAACAGCCCAGGCAGACTGAGCGCCCAGAACGCCACCCGCCAGCTGTAGAGCGCGGCCAGCTGCCCCACCACGATGGCCCCCAGACCGGTGCCGAACGCCGAGCCCACCTGTATGACGGCGAGGGCACGCCCGCGCGACTTCGGGGGGTAAAGGTCGCCCACCATGGACATGGTCGACGGCAGCGCGCTCGCCTCGCCCGCGGCGACGCCCATCCGCGCCAGCAAGAGGATGGCGTAGTTGGCGGCCACGCCGCAGGCCGCGGTCATCAGGCTCCACACCGCCAACGCGCCCGCGACGATGCTGCGGCGGGTCCCCCTGTCCGCGAGCCGCGCCATCGGCAGGGCGACCGTCGCGTAGACCAGCGTGAACGAAATCCCGGTCAGGGCGCCCATCGCGGTGTCGCTGACCTTCAGGTCGTTCTGGATCGGGACCAGGAGGATCGAGAGTATGCCCCGGTCCGCCACGCTCAGCATCATGGCCAGCGCCAGCAGGAAGATGGACCAGCTCGCTGAGCCCGACGCGGATTTCTCCGCGTCGGATGCGGCGACGCCGACGACCGAACTGATCGATTCCGCCATCCTCGGCGTTCCCATTCCCTGTTCGCCGCGGCGTTGCACCCGGGGGCGTTCGCCGTGTCATGCCCCGACGATCACGCCGCCGGTGTCACTGCGAGACTATGGTATCCTATTTCCCGATGGCAATGGGATTCGGGACCAGGCCTCGCCCCCAAGGTCCAGGGATGAGCTCGAAACCCGCGATCATGGATTGGATCGCTTCGGCGGACGCCGCCGGACTGTTCGCCATCGCCATGTGATTCGCGGCGACCTCGCGAACCGCGCAGGGACCGATCTCGCGGAGACGGGTGATGAACAGATCCTGCCGGTCCGGCTCGATCGAGCGGTCCCGCAGGAGCTTCACGAAGCCCACCTTCGTGCTCGCGAGCCCCTCAAGCGACACCGGTTCGAAGAACGGCCCCAGGGCTTCGGAGCTCTGGGCCGCGCTGACGAACGCCCTGTCTGAACTCAAGGTCTCGACTTCGCCGACAGGAGACCGCGGCAGGGTCACCACGCCGGCCTCGCGGTTCGAGCGCATGTAGGCCTGCTGCTGTTCCGACAGGCCTTCGAGGAACGGCCGGCCGTTGGGCGGCACGACCGCCGAGAAATAGATCACCGCCGCCACCCGCTCCGGAAAGAGCCGGGCCATGGCGGCCAAGGTCCCGCCCCCCATGGAGTGGCCCACGAGCACGGCGCGGTCGATCCCCGCGGCGTCCATGTCGCTCGCGACCGCCTCGGCCCATCCGGAGAAGTTCGCCGTGGCGTGGCCCGTCGGATCGTTGCGGCCTGGCAGATCGACCGCCAGCGACCGGCCCGGCAGCAAGGGCGTCGTCCGCGACCAGATGGCGCCGGTGCAGCGCCCACCGTGAATGAACACCGCAGGGACCATGGGTCGCCTAGATGACCTTGGATGCGACGAGGGCCTGCACCTGGTCGGCCGAGCGGCCGATCTCGCCCAGCACCTCGACATTGTGCTGGCCGAGCTTCGGCGCCGGGCGCCATACGTCGAAGGGCTGCCCCGAGACCGGCGCGGGCCAGCCGACGTAGGAGAACGGTCCCGCGTCGGGGTGCACGCCCTCGAAGACGATCTCGCGCGAGGTGAGCTGGGGGTCGTCCCGCAGGTCCTCGAAGCGGTGCGCGGGCCCCATGGCGATGTCGTGATCGAGGGCGACCTGCACCCATTCAGCCTGGGTTCGGGTGTGGAAGATCCGCTGCAGTTCATGGCGGAGCGCATCCTCGCCGCCGGCGAAATCGACGGGGGCCGTCTCGTTCTTCTGTTCGATCAGGTCCTCGCGACCCACCGCGCGGCAGAAGTTGTCCCAGAACTTGTGCTCGATCCCACAGAACAGGATGAAGCGGCCGTCCTTGGTCTGGTAGTTTTGATACTTTGCGCTGCCGCTACCGCCCTCCCTCGACATGCCGCGGCGATCGGTCAGGCGGTGGGCGTTCCAGGCGTTGGTCGCCGGGAACCAGCTCGTCGCCAGCACCGCGTCCGATCCGGCGCCGTCGATGTAGACGCCCTTGCCGGTCCGGGCGCGATACTGCAGGGCCGCGATCGCGGACATCGCCGTGTAGCTGGCGCCCACCGTCGTGCCGTCGGCGATCCCGTCGCCCGCCGAGCGCACGAAACCGTCGTCGTCCATCTTCAGCGGCGTGCCGCCGGCCAGCGCCCCCATCATCTGGCCGTGCGTCGGGATCTGGGCGTAGGGCCCGTGGGCGCCGTAGCCAGTGCACTGGGCGTAGATGATGTCCGGCTTGACCTTGATCTGATCCTGGTAGCCGATCCCCAGCTTGGCGCAGGCGTCGCCGGCGAAGCCGTCGACGAAAATGTCGGCGGTCTTCAGAAGATCGAAGAAGATCTTCCGTCCCTCCTCCGAGCGCAGGTTGACGGTGATGCTGCGCTTGTTGCGGTTGGCGTGCAGGTGGGCCGGGCTGTGATGCGGCGTGATCTGGCCCAGGAAGTCGCGCAGGTAGTCGCCGACTCCAGGGGCTTCCACCTTGATCACGTCTGCGCCGAGGTCGCCCAGGATGCGGCCGGTCTGGTCGCCATTGAACAGCACGGCGCATTCCAGGACACGGACGCCTTTCAGCAGTTCGATCATCGGCCTTCCTTCTCTGTCACTGACTGGCGCCGAGGTAGATCATGTGCGAGGCGATCGACCCCGCCGTCGCCCCGCCGTCGAGGGCGATCACCGCACCGGTGATGAGGGCCGCGTCGTCCGCGCACAGGAGCGCCAGCGCCCGGCCATAGGCCTCCGCCGACGGCGAGCGGGCGTCCTGCGCCGCACGGCTCTCGGCGCTGCGCGTCCAGCTCGCGCCCCGCAGCGTCCTGGCCATCTCGTCGGCCACGAAAGTGTTCATCTCGGACTTCACGCCGCCCATGAGGATGGCGATGGCGCGGACGCCGGACCCGGCGTTCTCCACGGCGATGGTGTTGCTCAGGTGGACGAGGCCCGCCTTCGAGGCGTTGTAGGCGGCCATGTTGGCGACCGCGATCCTGGCGTTGATCGAGGCGATGTTGAGGATGACGCCGGAGTTGCGCTGCTGCATCGGCGGCAGGACGAGGCGCGACAGGGTGAAGGCGGCGCGCAGGTTGGTGGCGAGCACGCTGTCCCAGTCGACCTCCCTCATCGCCTCAAGCCGCTGAACCGGCCGTTCGCCGCTGGTCGCCGCGTTGTTGACGAGGATGTCGACGCCGCCCTCGGCCGCCAGGATTTCGGCGACAACCGTCTCGCACTGGGCCACGTCGTCGATATCGCAGCGCTTGAAGGTGAAGCTTCCGCCCGCCGCCGAGATCTCTTCGCCCAGCGCAGCGCCCTTGTCGGCGCGCCGGGCGATCCCCACCACCTTGGCCCCGCGCTCCGCGAAGGCCTTGGCCACCCCGCGGCCGAGACCGGAGCTCACGCCGGTGACCAGCGCCACCTTGTCCTTGAGGTAGGGGTCCATCGCCTCGGCCTAGAAGGAGGTGTTGAAGCCGCCATTGACGTAGAGCGTCTGTCCGGTGACCCAGCCAGCCCCGTCGCTGCACAGGTAGCGCATGGCCGAATAGAAGTCCGAGCTCTCTCCGGCGCGCTTCACCGACTGCTGGGCGATCAGCATCTGGAAGACCTCGGGCGAGACCTGGCTCTTGGTGGCCTCGTTGTAGGTGGCGCCCGGCCCGATGCCGTTCACCGTGATGCCGAAATCACCCAGTTCATGCGCCAGGGTGAACGTCATGTGGTTGAGCGCCAGCTTGGAGGTCCCATAGGGCCCTCCGCGCATCAGGGCGCCCATGGACGTTATGTTGATGATCCGGCCCCAGTTGTTCTTCTGCATGTGCGGAGCAGCGGCCTGGGCGCAGAGCAGCGGGCCCTTCAGGTTCACCGCCATGACCTTGTCCCAGTACTCCGGCTTCACCTGCATCATCGGCGAGCTTTCGAGGTCGCCCCAGATCGCAGCGTTGTTCACGAGGATGTCGAGGCGTCCGAAGGCCTCCGCGGCCTGGCCGGCCATCGCCCTGGCGCTGGCCAGGTCGGACACGTCGACGCTGACCGCCAGCGCCTTGCCGCCGGTCTTGCGGATTTCCGCCGCGGTCTCCTCGGCCAGATCGCCCAGCACGTCGGCGATCACCACGCTGGCCCCCTCGACGGCGAACGAACGCGCATAGTCCCTTCCGAGGCCCCTCGCGGCGCCTGTCACGATCGCGACCTTGCCTTCGAACGACATGGCTTCCTCACCCTTCGTTATCGACGCGTCAGGCGCGCGTCTGAGACCAAGCGGCCCCCCTTCAGTATCCTATTTGTAAATTGCTGCGACGCAAGGCTCGATCGCGCGATTTCTCGTGAAGATGGAACAGCGCCGGCTTTGCGGCCTGCGCGACGGCTCAGTCGCCCCGGAAGTCGCCCTTGCGCTTCTGCACGAATGCGCTGGTCGCTTCCTTGAAGTCGTTCATCCCCATCGAATAGATCTCGTAGCCGAGCGACATCTCGAAGGCCGCCCCGGTCATGTTCCGCATGGCGACGTTCAGGGCCATCTTCGTGTAGTTCACCGCGTGCGGCGGCAGGTCCCGCAGCTTTTCCGCCATGGCCTGGACGTGGGCGTCGAGCTGGTCGTCCGGGATGCAGCCGTTGATCAGGCCCATTTCGGCGGCCTTCTCCGCAAAGACCGGCTCGCCGGTCATCAGGTACTCCTTGGCCCGGTGCATGCCGATCAGCAGCGGCCAGATCAGCACCCCGCCGTCGCCGGCGACCATGCCGGCCTTGACGTGGCTGTCGCAGAACCGCGCGCCGGGCGCGGCGAAGACCATGTCGCAGGCCAGCGCGACATTGACCCCCATGCCGTAGGCGACGCCCCGGACCTTGGAGATGATCGGCTTCTCGCAGTCGAGGATGCCATACACATGCTTCTTGGCGGCGCGTGACACTGAGTTCACCGGCTTGAACGTGGGCGCTGCGTTCGCCCTGTCTTCGGCGCCCTTCGCCAAGCCCGCGACGTCCGCGCCGGAACAGAAGTCGCCGCCCTCGCCGGTGATGATGATCACCCGGACCTCCGGGTCCAGCCAGACGTCCTCCCAGATCCGGGTGAGCTCTTCGCTCTGGGTGGGGGTCACGGCATTCTTCCGCCCCGGATTGGAAAGCGTGATGGTCATGATCCCGTCGGTTTTCGACAGGCCGAGACCGGTGTAGCGCGAGTAGTCGTAGCTGCCGGCGACCTTGTTCTCAGCCATGGAAGTCCTCCCTTTGTGGTCTGGTTTCTTTTCGTCAGCTGCGGGAACGGGCGCGCCGGATCAGTTCGCTGAACGGCGTATTCTTGTCGTCGCTCGGCTCGCGGGGTAGGCCCATCAGCCGTTCGCTGACGATGTTGCGCTGCATCTCGTTCGATCCGCCGGCGATGGAGACGCCGCGCACCCGAAGCCAATTCCTGGCCACCTCGCCGCCCTCGTTCTCGCCCGACCAGACGACGCCGTCGGCGCCCGCGACCGCCAGGGCCAACTCGGCGTTCGCCGGGGAGTCGACGCCCATGCCAAGCTTCAGCAGCGAACCCCACTGGCCCTGCAGCTTGCCGGTGCGCATGCCGGCGTTGATACGGCGCGCCAGCTGCTCCCCGACGACCAGCTCAATGTAGTCCTCGGCGATCTGGGCTGCGAGCGCCGGGTCGCCCGTCGCCCCATGCCGGCGCGCGAGGTCCAGGATGTCGAGCCGCCAGCTGTTGGACCCGCTGGCGGCCCCGCTGCCGCCGCCCAGCCCCAGACCATAGCCCACGCCGGCGGTGGCGTTGCGTTCATGGAACAGCAGACGCTGGGCGACGGTCCAACCCTCCCCCTCCCCGCCGAGCACGTACTCTTCGGGGATCTCCACCTCGTCGAGGTGCTCGATGAAGAAGTGCGCCTCGCCCCCCTGGGCCGGGATGATCGGAACGATCGTCACGCCCTTGGCCTTGAGCGGCAGGGCGAACATGCCCAGCCCCTGGTGCTTGGGCGCATCCCAGTTCACCCGCGCCAGGCAGAGGCCGTAATCGGCCGTCCCGGCGCCCGAGCTCCACATCTTCGAGCCGTTGATGAAGTACGAGCCGCCCCGGCGCTCCGCGCGGGTGAGCGCCCCGGCCATGTCCGAGCCGCCGCTGGGTTCGGACAAGAGCTGGATCCACTGCTCCTCCCCGCGCAGCATGCGCGGAATGTGCCGCGTCTTCACCACCTCGGAGCCGTGGTCCAGCACGGTGGGAAGCATCATGCCGACGGAGACCATATAATTGCCGGGCGTCTCGTAGGCGCGGGTCTCGTCCGCCCAGACGCGCTGGTGCTCCAACGTCAGCCCGGCGCCGCCATAGGCCCTGGGGATCGCGAGGCCGGCGAAGCCGGCGTCGAAGATCTTCGCCTGCAGCGCCTTCCCGGCCTCCTGGGCTTCGTGCCGCGATGGCGCCGTTGCGGGACGGGGACGCAAGTTCTCCATGATCCACGCCCGGGCGCGCGCGCCGAAGTCCTCCAGCGATTCCAGTTGCGCGCCGGCCATCACCTCGACTCCTGTTTCAGATGAGGTCATTGCACGATCATCCTGTGCACCTCGGCGCGGCAGCGCTCCGGCGTCCCGTAGAGGGCGCGGTTCAGCGCGATGCGGCGTTCGTAGAGGTGCAGGTCGTGGTCCCAGGTGACCCCGAGGCCGCCGGTCAGCTGCACCAGATCGCTGACGATGGCCGTCGACTTGGACGCCACATAGGCCTTGGCCACGCGCGCCAGCCTGCCGGCGTCCGGCGCGCCGGCGTCGAAGGCCTCCAGGCCCGCGTCGGCGGTCGCCATGCAGGAATGGATCCGCAGCAGCATGTCCGCCAGGCGATGTTTCAGGGCCTGGTAGGACGCGATCGCGCGGCCGAACGCGAAGCGGTCGCGCATGTACTCCACCGTGAACTCGAAGGCGCGTTCCACGGCGCCGTTGGTTTCGCTGGACTGCAGTAGAAGCGCGAGCTGGAGCTGTCGCTCCACCTGGGCTGCGCCCTGCGGCGGCGCGGTCACCAGCGCCGAGATCGGCAGGCGAACGTCCTCCAGCCGCACCTCGGCGAAGCGGCGGACGAAGTCGACGCTGCGGCCGGGGATCATG
>Ga0207668_10002117_pt1 | contig 11587 bp, 9 predicted proteins | sample KBSS43metaG_FD_184323 | JGI IMG/M metagenome (GOLD analysis project Ga0207668, IMG submission 184323) | Switchgrass rhizosphere microbial communities from Kellogg Biological Station, Michigan, USA - KBS S4-3 metaG (SPAdes) (version 2) | ecosystem: Host-associated > Plants > Roots > Rhizosphere >... | reverse complement strand
ACATCCACCATACCCTTGATGATGGCCAGTACGTCTTGGGCCGCCACGGTGCGATGACACTCCGGGCGAATATCCAGCCGGTCCAGCACATCGAGGAGGATCGTCCGCAGTCGGCGTGTTACGTTTTGCGTTTCCGGATCGAACGGCAATCGCGCTTCTTCAAGATCGAGCAGTCGAGCTAAGACAGGCCGTCGAAGCTGGTGGGCGACCGCTGATACGATCAGGCCGGACAATGCCTCTTTTCCGGTAGGCTGCGCGAGGGCGGTTTCCCAATCCGCGATCAGGAAAGACGTTTCGCGAACGATCAGCGCGCCGATCAGCGCCTCCTTGCCGGGAAAATACTGGTAGAGCGAGCCAATGCTGACGCCAGCACGCTCTGCTACGGCGTTGGTCGTGAACCCACTCAGTCCAACCTTCTCCAAAATGTGAGCAGCGGCTTCAACGATGACACGCACCGTCTCGACGGATCGTGCCTGAAGCGGTGCTTTTCTCAAGGGTGGGCGCTGCTCTGTGAGTGATTTCGGCATAGGAGGAACGCGAGTATCCAATATGAGGATTTGCTCGCATTCTATCGGGGTCAATCACTGACGCAAGGATGCACCGTAATGAACGGCCAGAAAATATCCTTTGAACCGACACTGACAGTTTTCATGCTCGTCAAGACCTCGCCGGAATGGCTGGGCTTCACAGTCGATCGCCGCTTCGCACTTATGGCCGAGCAGTTTACCCCCATTCTCAAGAAGCATGAGGCCAGCGTAGCGCTCCGCTTTTTTGATGTGGAGTTCTATTCGACCCGCGTGACCGACATCTGGATGTGGGACGCGAAGGATCATCACTCCTACCAACTGCTGATCGAAGATCTGCGTGAAACCGCTTTCTGGGACCGCTATTTCGATATCGTGGAGATTTTGACCGGCGTAGAAAACGCCTATGCCAAAAATTACAATAGGCAGCCAGTCACGGCGTGACGCCAAAGCGAGGGGCAGGTCTTGCCTGCCCCTGGTCGTCGTAAGCCGCCTGATTGCGCAACGGTCGCCCGTTTCTTAAGAAACTTCCATTTAATGACGCTCGTATGAAGACCCTGCGGCGATGATGGCGGCGCTTGGTTCTTCGGCCGTGGTAGATACAGATCCATGCAAGAGTGCGAAAAAAGCTTTAGCCGGGGGTGAGGCTTGCAGACTTTGCCTACGCCGGAAACCACATGATTCCGACGGGCGGCGAGGCAAACCTTAGGAGTTCCGAGCCGCTCGCGCTGTTGCGCCATCTCGCCATCCCTTACAATGTCCGAAAAACACTGTCGGATTGCCGGGATGCACGACAACCGGTCAAGCGGGGTTTTCCGTCAGCCGTTTCCCGTGTCTTAGAAACGCTGATATTCAGGCCAATCGTTCTACAACCCAACGCTCGCCAGTCCAACGCTTCGGCGCTACGCTGCCTTCATGACCCGCTACGACAAACGCATCTGGGCGCTCGCCGTCGGCTGTTCTGCCCTAGCGGGCTATGTTGATGCGATCGGCTTCCTGTCGCTGGGCGGCTTCTTCGTATCATTCATGAGTGGCAACTCCACCCGGCTCGGCGTCGGTCTCGCACAAGGTTCGCCCGCAGTGGCTGTCGCCGCCGGGCTGATTGGTACATTTCTGCTCGGCGTGATCGCCGGGTCGTTCACCGGCCATGTCGCTGGTCGCAATCGCCGTCCGGCAGTGCTGGCACTGGTCGCGGCACTGCTGACGATAGCGGCGGCTCTCGCGTCCGCTGGAACACAGCATGCCGCAATCGTCGTGGCAGGTCTCGCAATGGGCGCGGAGAACGCTATTTTCGAGCGCGACGGCGAAGTTCATATCGGGCTCACCTATATGACTGGCACGCTGGTCAAGCTCGGCCAGCGGATTACGGCGGCGCTGCTCGGTGGCAGCCGGGTGGCCTGGATGCCCTATCTGCTGCTCTGGCTCGGCCTGGTCGCAGGCGGCCTCGCGGGCGCTCTGATCTATCCGCCTCTCGGCCTCGGCGCCCTGTGGATCGCGGCGGGCGTCGCGGCCATGCTCGCCATCGTTGCCGCGAAAATCGGTCGCCATAGAGAAGGATACATGTCCGCCAAGACATAATGTCCACTATCGAGGGTTTTCAGCGAAAAGCGATCGTCGCAAAACCATTGGGCTACGGGCAGGGGTCGCCCCCCGGATCCGATAGTGTTTAGGTAGCCAGAGGTTCGCGTCGGCGAGATTGACCATCAGTTTGGCCGACAAAGGCGACAGCTGCCGCCCATCATGTGTTTTACGTCACCCTAATCTTCCCGCTTTCCCATCTCCGAGTGGCGATTTCGGGAAACAGCAATCGGGAACAGATTTTGGGAAAGCGAAAACCCACTCGTGGCCTTCAGCTCAATTGGTGGGTTCGCTTTCCCGCTCCACGCTCATTCATGGGAAAGCCCGGTAGGCAACTATCTCAATTCGACAAGTATGATGCACGGGGATGAGTATGGTGGAGTCTGCCAATTTGAAACTAGACGGCCCCAGCCCCGGCTTGGTCGTGGTTACAGGCGGGAGCCGAGGCATTGGTGCGGCTGTTGCGTCCCGAATCGCTCAACTCGGTCACCACGTCCTTATCAATTACGCGGAAAGTCGTGAGGCCGCCGAACAACTCACCCGGCGCATCCACGCGGCTGACGGAAGCGTGTCGCTATGCAAGGCAGACATCGGGAGCGAAGAGGGGGTGATGCGTCTCTTCGCGGCAGCCGACGCGATCGGAGCGCCATTGGCCGGGCTTGTGAACAACGCCGGCGTCTCCGGTGGTTTCTCGCGCCTTGAGGACCTTTCCGGCTCCGTCCTGCACCATGTGCTTGCGGTCAATGTCGTCGGCGCGATGCTCTGTGCGCGCGAAGCAGTACGGCGGATGTCCACCAAGCGCGGCAAGCTGGGGGGCACGATCGTCAATGTCTCCTCCATAGCCGCGAAGCTGGGAAGCGCGGGCGAATGGATACATTATGCTGCCAGCAAGGGCGCGATCGACACGCTTACCATCGGGCTCGCGCGGGAAGTGGCTGCGGAAGGTATCCGGGTCAACGCAGTAGCTCCCGGATTGATCGATACCGATTTCCACGCGGCGGCAGGGGCTCCGGATCGACCGGCCCGAATGGCAGCAGATATTCCGATGGCTCGTGCGGGCACACCTGAAGAGGTAGCAGATGCCATCCTATGGCTGATGTCAGAGCAGGCTAGTTACGTAACGGGCGCGATCGTTCCTGTTGGCGGCGGTCGCTAAGCGCACGCCATTCCCAATGAACGATCCCGATCGGACAGCCGTTAGCATATGATAGGCTCAGGCGGTCTCCACAGTGGAACGCGGCAAGGCGAGCCGAAAGGTGGTCGGTCGGATCGGCAGGAGGATCAGCGATCCGCCATGAGCGAGCGCGATATGGCGGGCCAGGCTCAGCCCGATGCCGGTCCCGTCCGGCTTGGTCGTATGGAAGGGCCGGAAGATGCGGGCCGCGTTGCCGGGCGTGACGCCGACGCCGTTGTCCTGCACCTCGGCGAACAGGTCCGCCTCGGCGTAACGGATCGTCAGCGTCACACGGGCATCCCGACCGCCGCCAGCCGTCGCGGCCTCGGCTGCGTTCTGCAGGATTGCCCATAGAGCCTGGTGTAACTGGTCGCGATCCAGCAGCCAGTCGGGGCCATCCTCGACCTGAACGACCAGCGCGACCCCAGGCCACCGTCCCGCGAACAGGCGCGACAGATCGTCGGCCATCCGGGAGGGGGGCACGAGGGTAAGCCGCGGCGCGGGCAGCCGCGCGAGTTCGCGATAGGCTTCGGTGAAACGCTGCAATCCTTCCGCACGCCGCGCGAGGGTGCTGAGGATTTCGCGTAGCAGTTCCGGATCGAGGTCGGGGCAGCCGAGGGCCGCTTCCCCGCTTTCCGCCAGTGACACGATCGGCGCGAGACCATTCATCAGTTCATGCCCGAGGACATGGATCATCTCGGCCGTCGCCCGTGCTTCCGCAACGCGTTCCTCCTGTTCGACATCGATCAGCGCCGCGACCGAACGCTCCGTTGCCGTCCCCCCCAGCGCCACGCGGTCGATGCGCCACTGCCGGCCCTCGTGGCGGAGGTGGTTGTTGTCGGTGCCGATCAGCGCGCGCGGCGCCGGCATGATGCGATCGTCCGTCCCGAAGAGGCGCCGCGCGGCGCGGTTGAGGGCGCGGGTGTGGCCCCCGTCGATCATCACCATCGGCGTCGGGGCGGCATCCAGCACCAGGTGATCGGCCGATAGGTCGCGGTCCGTTCCGTCCTCGCGTGCCGGTGTCGAACGATGCCGCACTGCGAGCCACCATGTCAGCGCGGTGAGCCAGATCGCCGCAAGGACCGCACCCGCGAATGACCCCCACAGGCCATTGCGCGAGGCAGCGTCTATAGCCGCGCCGCACCCGACCAGGCCGACCGCGCAGGCGACGGCGTGCCAGCCGTGCTTATAGCCCATAGCGCGCCATGCGCCGGTAGAGCGCGCCGCGGCTGAGGCCCAGCGCCGCAGCGGCATGGGTGACGTTGTGCCGATGTTCGCGTAGCGCCGCCTCAATCATCGCCCGTTCCGCATCGGTGAGGTCGAAGCGCGCCTCGCTGGCGGCGGTGGGCGCCGTCACGGTTGAAGACGGGCTCAGCAACGCCGCATCGATCGCGCCGTCGTCGGCGAGAATGACGGCCCGCTCCACGGCCAAAGCGAGGCCACGAACCTCGTCGTCCCACGGGGTGGTTCGCACAACCTCTTCGGCCGCCTGTGTCAGGTGCGCTCCCGGCTTGCCGAACCGGTCTGCCGCAACGCGCGCGAAGTGGCGGGCCAGCAGCACCGCGTCATCATCACGGGCGGCGAGCGGCGGCACAGCGACCTCGATCGTCGCCAGACGGCGCCGCAGCGCCGGGATCAGGGGTTCGGTCGTATTGGCGATGGAGAGGCAGCGGACCGATGGCGGTAGATGATCGAGAAGGGTTTCCTGCGCAACCCGGTCGAGCTGGTCGGCATGGCGCAGGACGACGGTGCCGGACGCGCCTGCCAGCTGTTCCCGGCGATCATCGCGGCGCAGATCGAAGCGCGTGACGGCATCGGCCGCATCCGGCGAAGCCGCATGGATGGATTGCGCGACCAGGGTACGTCCGCTGCCTGCCGGGCCGGTGACGGCGATGCTGGCGTGGGTCGGCCCGACGCGACGGACCAGCGCGCGCAGTTCGTGCATTGCCGCGCTTTCCCCGATCAGCACGGCAGGCAGTTCGGCAGGCGGGCGTGCCGTTGGGGATGCTCCGGACGGACTGCGCGCCATTACCGCCTCCATCTTCGCGATCAGATCGGCGTTGCGCCACGGCTTCATCACGAAGTCACGGGCGCCCGCCTGCATCGCGGCGACCGCGATGCGGATACCGCTGTGCGCGGTGATGACGACCACGCAGGCGCCGGGATCGTCGGCCATGATCCGGCGCAGGCAGGCCAGCCCCTCCTCCCCATCTGCCGCCCCGGCGCTGAAGTTCATGTCGAGCAGGATCGCGGCATAGCGCCGCTGCGCGAGCCGCGACCATGCCTCCTCAGGTCCGCTTGCCGTATCGAGCCGATAGCCTGCCATGCGCAACGCGATGTCGATCGCGCGCGCTATCTCTGGATTATCGTCGATCAGTAGAATCGCCGTGCCGCTTGACGCGTCGTCTGACCGTCCACTCGTGGACAGTATGTCCGCAAATGGACGGTCACTATCGGCATGGGTCTTGGAAAGTCGTTCATCCATAGTAGCTTAGGCTTTCTCGCCATCATCGGCGACACTGGTCACATGATGACCGATCAGCCGACACAAGCAACCGCTTTGCCCGGAGCCGCAATGGATCGCCGGGTAGAACGGCGGCCTGCCCCCTGGTGGCGGCGACGCGCGACATTGATCGCGGTAGCGCTGGTGCTTGTTGCCGTCGCGGTCTGGCGCTTCCTGCCGGCGAGCGGATCGACCGATGTCGCCGCCGCCGATATTGAGACTGGTACGATTCAACGCGCGCCGTTCGCCGATTATCTGCCCGTCCGCGCGACCGTCGCGCCGCGCATCACGACGCTGGTCGGCGTGCTGTCGGGCGGCCAGGTCGAGAAGCTGTTGGCGCAGGACGGCACGATGGTCGCGGAGGGACAGCCGCTCGCGACACTCGCCAATCCCGCGCTCAAGCTCGACGTGCTGACGCGCGAGGCGCAGATCGCGAGCCAGCTCGGCAGCGTGGCGGGCGAGAACCTCGGCATCGAGCGCAACCGGCTCGATCGTGCCGGGCAGATCGCGCAGGCGAACTACGACCTTATCAAGGCGCGGCGCGACCTCTCGATCCGCCAGCAACTCCACGATCAGGGTTTCCTCTCCGACGAGGGGATCAAGAGCTATGCCGCCGAAGCCGATTATCAGGAGAAGCGGCTGGCGCAGCTCCGGTCGGGGAGCTCGGCCGAAGCCCGCATCACCGCGACGCAGGGGCAGCGCCTTGAGGACACGCGGAAGCGGCTGGCCAGCAACCTTGCCGCGGTTCGCGCCGGGCTCGACGCGCTGGTGATCCGCGCCCCGGTCGCGGGCCGGCTGACCAACTTCACCATCCAGCCCGGGCAGACGCTCAAGCCGGGCGATCCGGCGGGCCAGGTCGACAGCGAGGGATCGTGGAAGCTGGAGGCCGATGTCGACGAATATTATCTCGGCCGCGTGCGCGTGGGCCAGAAGGCGAATGCCGATGGGATACGGCTGACCGTGTCCAGGGTGCTGCCGAGCGTTAAGGACGGGCGCTTCCGCGTCGAGCTGGCGTTCGACGGCGCCGCACCCGCCGGGCTGAACCGCGGGCAGACGCTCGACATTCGCATCACGCTCGGCAGCACCGCGCCCGCGCTGGTCGCGCCGACCGGCGGCTGGCTCGATGCAGGCGGCGGATCGTCCGCATTCGTCCTCGACGCCGACGGCCGCCATGCCCGGCGCCGTGCCGTGAAAACCGGGCGGCGCAACCCCGAGCAGGTCGAGATCCTCTCCGGCCTTGAGCCGGGAGACCGCATCGTCACCAGCAGCACCGCGTCCGTGAAGGGCGACCTCCTCAACATCCGCTAGGCCGAAAGGGCAAATCCCGTGATCCGTCTCGAGAACATCCAGCGTCGCTACGTCTCCGACGAGGTGGAGACCACCGCGCTGCACGACATCGATCTTTGCGTCGAAGCCGGCGAGTTTCTCGCTATCATGGGGCCGTCAGGTTGCGGCAAGTCGACCCTGCTCAACACGCTCGGGACCGTCGATCGGCCCACAGCGGGGCGCTACCTGTTCGGCGACCGCGACCTCGCCGCGCTGGACGAGAAGGCGCTCGCGGCCTTTCGGGGCGCGACGCTTGGCTTCGTGTTCCAGAGCTTCAACCTGATCGACGAGCTGACGATCGAGGAGAATGTCGCGCTGGGTCTCGCCTACCGCAAGGATGCCGGCGACCGGCGTACCCGCGTCGCGGCGGCGATGGACAAGGTGAGCATCGCCCACCGCGCCCGCCATTATCCGCACCAGCTTTCCGGCGGCCAGCAGCAGCGCGCCGCCATCGCCCGCGCGATCGTCGGCGCGCCGCAACTGATCCTCGCCGACGAGCCGACCGGCAATCTCGACACCGCCAATGGCGAGCAGGTGATGAACATCCTGACCGGCCTCAACGCCGAGGGCGCGACGATCGTGATGGTGACCCACTCGCCCAGCCACGCCGACATGGCGAAACGCCGCATCGACATGCTCGACGGCCGCATCGTCGCCTCCGCCATGCGCGCCATCTGACCCCTCAGCCCGAAGGACCGGCCATGAAGCGCTTTATCCCGCTCGCCTTGCTCGCCGTTGCCGGTACTGCCGTCGCGCAGCCTGCCGGCCGTCGTTTCGATCTTCACGGCTTCGATGCGGTCGAGCTTGCCTCGTCTGACACGATCAGGATCGTGCCCGGTTCCTCGTTTTCCGTGACAGCGGACGGCGACCCCCGTGCGGTGGCGTCGCTCTCGATCGTCGCCAGCGGCGGCACGCTCCGCGTCGGCCGCACGCCGGGTCGGCATGACGATCGTGGCGCCGCCGTCACCATCAGGATGCCGATGCTCCGCGCGATAACCCTGTCGGGCTCGGGTGCGCTCGAGGCCGGAGGGGCCGGCAGGGAAAGCCTCACGGCCCGCCTGTCCGGGTCGGGTCAGGTCCGCCTTCCGGGCCTTCATGCCCGTCAGGTCCGCCTCGTCCTCGATGGCTCCGGCTCGATCGCCACGAGCGGCCGTGCCGAGCGCGTCGGCATTGAGCTCGGCGGATCGGGCCAGATCGAGGCGACCGCGCTGGAGACCCCGACGCTCGCGGTCGACCTCGGAGGGTCCGGCACCGTGTCCGCCACCGCATCCAGCGCCGCCAGCATCAAGGCCGGCGGCTCGGGCAGCGTGCGCGTGACCGGCCATCCGACCTGCGCCGTCACCAGGAGCGGCGCCGCCCGCGTCACCTGCGGCTGACTGCCGCATCCAGCACGGGATCGTCCGAGATGAACCGATTTGCCCTCCTCAGCCTCTACCGCTCGCTGACCCGTCACAAGCTCTACGCCGCGCTCAACATCGGGGGGCTGGCGGTTGGCATCGCCGTCTTCCTGGTCCTCGGCCTCTATGTCCGCTTCGAGACGAGCTTCGAGCGATGGTTGCCCGACCATGACAAGGTCTATGCCGTCCAGACGATCTGGAACCTGCCGGGAAGCGCCGGCAACGGTGCCTACCCCTATACGATGGGCGGCCTTCTCGATCAGATGCGCGAGGACTTCCCCGGCATCGTCGGCACACGCATCCGCGGCGGGGAAGGAAGCGGCAGCGTCATTCGCGGCGGTATCGCCTCAAGCGAAGACATGGCGCAGGTCGATCGCTCGTTCTTCTCCGTATTCAACCTGCCGATGATCAAAGGGGATGGCGCGAATGCGCTGCGTGATCCGGCGAGCGTCCTGTTGGGCGAGAGTGCCGCGAGAAAGTATTTCGGCGAGACCGACCCTGTCGGCCAGACCATGACGCTGGCGTTCGACGCGCCTGCCAGCTACCGGGTTGCCGGCATCTTCCACGACCTGCCCAGGAACAGCGACTTCAAGCTGGCGATCCTGACCGCGCTGCCGCGCACGCCTCCACAGGACAATTGGTATCATTGGGGCAGCAGCTCGCTTCAGACGTTTCTCCGGTTCGATACGCCCGAGGCGGCTCGCGCCTTCCAGGACAAGCTCCACGCCTTCGTCGATCGGCGTGGGCTCAAGGATCTGGGCAAGAACGCCTGGGGAACGCAACAGCTCGCCCTGCTACCGCTGGATCGCCTGCATCTGGAGCCGGAGGGCAATCAGAGCGCCAGCCGCAAGATGACGGTCGTCACGCTCGGTCTGGTCGGCTTGCTGACGCTGCTGATCGCGATCGTCAATTACGTAAACCTCGCCACGGCACGCGCCGGGCTGCGGGCGCGCGAGGTGGCGATGCGGAAGGTGCTGGGCGCCGATCGTGGAACACTTGTCCGCCAGTTCCTGGGTGAAGCGATGGTTACCGTCGGCGTGGCGGCCTTGGGCGGATTGATCCTCGCCGAACTGGGTTTGCCACTGGTGAACGCCGCCGGGGGCCTGACCCTCGCCATTCCCTACGGGATCGTCGTGCCTGCGCTGGCGATGCTGGTGCTGATCGTCGGCGTCCTTGCCGGCCTTTACCCGGCGCTGCTGCTGGCACGCTTTCCCGCCGCCTCCGTGCTGGCATCAGCTCGCGCGCCCGGTGGTGGCCGAGGCGGCACCCGGATGCGAGAAGTGCTGGTCGTGTTCCAGTTCGCGCTCGCCATCGCCTTCATGATCGGAACCGCGGTGCTGGTCGCGCAGACCCGGCACGTCCGCCAGACCGACCTCGGCTTCAAGCGCGAGGGGCTTTTGGTGGTGAGATCGCTACGCGACAGCACCATCCCCGCGGCCCAGCGACGTCGCGTGACCGAAGCGCTGCGCGCGCTGCCGGGCGTGTCCAGCGTCTCGCTAGCCAACAGCGCCGTCGGTGGCAGCGGAGAGGATAATGGCGACAACATTCCGCTTCCCGGCGTACCGGGACCTGGACCCAATCTTCGCTGGGTCATCACCGGACCCGGCTTCTTCCAGACCTATGGCGCGCGCCTGCTTGCCGGCCGGCTGTTCGATGACGCGCACGCCAGTGACGACGCACGGCTGGCCGCCAAGGGCCAGGCCAAGGCGATCATCATCAATCGCCAGGCCATCGAGGCATTGCATTTCCGCTCCGCGCAGGATGCGATCGGCAAGACGGTCGGTGGCGATCGTCCGCGCACGATCGTGGGCGTCATCGACGACATGCGCTTCTTCTCGCCGCGCGAACCCGTCGGGCCGTATTACTATATCTACTACCGCGATGCCGAGGAAGCGGACAGCGCAGTCGCATCCGTCCGCTTTTCCGGGGATCCGCGGGCCCTGCTCGCGGCGGTGCGCGGCGTATGGCAGCGACTTGTGCCGCAAGTGCCGTTCGACGGCGCGACCGCCGACAAACGCCTTGAAGAATTCTACGAGGCCGACGACCGCGCCACCCGCATGTTCGGTATCGGCGCCGGCCTCGCTGTCCTGATCGGCTGCGTCGGCCTGTGGGGGCTTGCCTCGTTCAACACGTCGCGCCGGGTGCGGGAGATCGGCATCAGGAAGACGCTGGGGGCATCCTCCAGCGACATCGTGAAGCTGCTCGTCGGCCAGTTCCTGCGCCCGGTGCTGATCGCCATTCTGGTCGCCTGGCCGCTGGCCTTCGTCGCCATGCGCGCCTGGCTGGCCGGGTTCGACGACCGCATCGCGCTCTCGCCGCTGTTCTTTGTCGGCGCGAGTCTGCTTGCCATCGTCATTGCCGTGCTGACCGTCCTCGGCCAGTCGCTTCGCGCGAGCCGCGCCGCCCCTGCCTGGGCGTTGCGCCATGACTAGGACGGCGATCGCTGCGGTCGTGGCACTGTGCCTCTCCGGCACGGCATCGGCCGAGACGCTGCGCGACGCCATCGCGGCGGCCTACGCCACCAACCCCCAACTCGCAGCCGCGCAGGCGAGACAGGAAGCGTTGGCCGAGATGCCGGAACAGGCGCGTGCCGCAGGCCGCTTGACCGCCGAAGCGAATGGGGCGGGCGGCTACGACCGCTTCGACTATGGCAAAGGCGGCAGCGGCAGCGTGACCGCGAGCCTCCCGATCTGGACCGGCGGGCGCGTGTCGTCCGCCGTGCGGGCTGCGTCCGGCGATGTGGCGGCAGGCGCCGAAGGCGTGCGCGATACGGAGGCGGCGGTGCTGGAGACGGTGGTCGGCGCTTATGCCGACCTCCTTTACGCGCAACAGGCGGTGGCCGTCGCGCGTGCGGATATCGAGCTGCTCGACAACCAGGTCGCGGAGGCACGGTCTCGCTTCACGCTCGGTCAGGCGACCCGCACCGACGTCGCGCAGCTTGAGGCGCAACGTGAGTCCGCCGTCTCTACCCTGGCCGATGCGGAGGGTTCGGCTGCCGCTGTCGCTGCCACCTACCGCGCGACGGTAGGCCATAGCCCCGGCATACTCGATCCCAATCCGACCGCGCCAATAACACTACCGGCGA
>Ga0207668_10002115_pt1 | contig 11592 bp, 14 predicted proteins | sample KBSS43metaG_FD_184323 | JGI IMG/M metagenome (GOLD analysis project Ga0207668, IMG submission 184323) | Switchgrass rhizosphere microbial communities from Kellogg Biological Station, Michigan, USA - KBS S4-3 metaG (SPAdes) (version 2) | ecosystem: Host-associated > Plants > Roots > Rhizosphere... | reverse complement strand
TTCTTCCAGACCGGAAAACTCGTAAAGACGCGCTCCGTGCCCGCGTAGTTCACCCAGGGTTTGCGACCCTCGCAGCATCAGCACGCACATCAATGCGAGTTCCGGTGGCGAAAGGTGCATTACCTCGGCATCACATGTTTGTACTTCGGCACCCGGCTGGTGCTGCCGTAGAAAACGTAGACGAGGTTCTTTTCGCGCAGGCTTTCCACCGCCTGCGTTACCTCGCCCTCCGTCAAGGACGTGATCGGATGACGATTATTCTTCTGATTGCAAGCCAGAGTCAGGGCGTTCAGCGTAAGCGGATAGTATTCAGGCGTAGTGACTTGCTTCTCGATGAGGGCGCCGAGGACGCGAACTTCGATTTCGTTCAAGAGTGTGGGCATCGTGCAAAGGCCCGAAGGGCCGTGGGTGAGTAGCCACGCCCGTAAGGGCGTGGAACCGTTTAGTAAAAATTGCAAAAGGTCCGAAGGACCGGCGGTCAAACCAATAAACGTCGCACCTTCGGCGCTCGGGGAATTTGTCGTTCGTAGTCCACGCCCTCACGGGCGTGGCTACTAACCAACGGTCCTGCGGACCTCTGCTAGCCTCGCTAAACAGTTCGGGAAGCCGTGTCGCCGCTCCCCTCTGCCCGCAGTCCACATGGTTACAACTCCTGCGCGCAACGGAAGCCGGAGGTCATCCAGCGTTCGTGGGCGTGAAAGAAGTTGCGGTAAGTGGAACGGATATGCGTTTGCGGTGTGGCAAACGATCCGCCGCGCAGCACTTTCTGGTTCACAAACCATTTGTCGTTGTATTCGTCGAACTCTGATTTAAAGCCCGGGTATGGAACGTAATCGGAAGTCGTCCACTCCCACACGTCACCGATCATTTGCTGGCAGCCAAAATCACTTTGTCCCGCGGGAAAAGCGCCAATCGGCGCGGGCGCCCACAAACCATTTTCAAATAAGTTTGCCCGGAAAACGTCCGGCGCGGCGTCGCCCCACGGAAATGAAAGTGATTCGTTCTTGCTTTGCGAAAACGTCGCCGCCTTTTCCCATTCCGCCTCAGTGGGCAAACGCTTGCCCGCCCATTTGGCGTAGGCGGACGCTTCAAAGAAACTGACGTGGCAAACTGGCTCATCGGCTTTGCTCGATGCCGGATGCAGCCCGGAAAAATCGCGAATCATCCATTCGCCGTCATGCAATTCCCAGTACATCGGCGCTTGCCATTGCTCACGATTGACCGTTTCCCAACCTTCGGAAAACCACCAGCGAAAATCTTTGTAACTATTGTCATTAATGAACTCGAGAAAATCTCCGTTGCTGACCGGCGCGCGATCGATGCGGAAGTCCTGCAAAAAAACCTTGTGCGCCGGCTTCTCATTATCGAACGCGAAATCGTAGTTTGGGGCGCCCTCCCTGACGGCCGGGCTACTGTCCCGCCCGTACCCAAGCACGAACAGTCCGCCTCCGATCTCGGCCATGCCTTCGACCTTTGTTGAAGGCTGCGGCGCCGGCTGAATGGGTGCATCAAACTGGTCACACAGCAAATGCTTGATGTCGTAAACCAGTAACTCCTGGTGCTGCATTTCGTGCTCGAGGCCCAGACGCACGAGCGAAAGAATAGTTGCCCCTTGCGAGTGCTCCTCGATCGTCTCCAGGAACCGCAGCATTTTTTCGTCAACGTGGTTCCGGTACGCCACCGTATCGCGAACGGTCGGCCGCGATTTGGTTCCGCGCTTCGGACGCTCGATGCGCGCGCCAAACCCTTCGTAATAGGAATTGAAGTAGAACAGGTAATCTTCTGAGTAAACCTTGTAACCGGGCTGGTGCGCGCGCAGCACCGTTTCAAAAAACCACGAAGTGTGGCCAATGTGCCAGCGCGGTGGGCTCATGAATTCCGCGGTTTGGATCACGTAATCCTCAATCTCCAGCGGGGCGACGATCTCCATCGTCCGCGCGCGGACAGCCTGGTAAAGATCGCGCAATCCCTGCGTCGCGGGCTTTCCTAGTTGTGAAACCGTAGAAACCATTCTGTCAGAACCGCCTGCGGTAGCGGGCGGGCCCCTTCCCTGAGATTCAGTTGTGTGACAGCGGTGTTGGCCCGCCCGCTACCGCAGGCGGTTCTGACACTTTGATGCTACGGTCGCCGGGATTCGCCACTCGCCCGATGACACTCGCCCGAAGGTAGTTTTCCCGCAACCGCGCGAGCAAAGCGGTCGCGCCGCCCTCGGCAACTGAAATCAACATTCCACCCGCAGTCTGCGGATCGAATAACAACTTCACCAAATTCTCGTCCACCGCTGCTCCGATTTCAATATCATCGCCCACGTAGGCCCGATTTGTCTTGTCGCCGCTGGTCAGCATTCCCGCGGCGGCCAACTCCATAGCGCCGTCAAGGACCGGAACCGCGGCGGCATCGATTTCGATTGTCACGTTGCTCGCTTTCGCCATTTCCCAGGCATGGCCTAACAGCGAAAAGCCGGTAACGTCGGTTGCGCCTTTGACGCCGAATTCGCGCATCGCCTCCGCCGCGTATTTGCCGGGCGTAAGCATTGTGGCGATCGAAGTGGCGGCCGCTGCTTCACTGGCTTTGCCAAACTTGATTCCGCTGGAAATTACGCCCGTGCCAATCGGTTTGGTAAGAATGATCACATCACCTACGCACGCACCGGAATTGGTTGCAATTTTCCGGGGATCGATCACGCCGGTCACCGAATAACCAAACATGATTTGCTGGTTGTCGACGCTGTGACCGCCTATTAGTGTTACGCCGTATTCGTTCAACGTTTCCTGGCCGCCGCGCATGATTTCCCCGAGAATGGCCGGGTCAACACCTTTCTTCGGAAAACATGTAATCGCGAGTGCGGTCAGCGGTGTTCCGGCCATCGCCCACACGTCGTTGATCGAATTCAGGGCCGCGATGCGTCCGTAATCGTAAGGGTCGTCGACGATGGGTGTGAAAAAATCTACCGTTTGCACAATCGCGAGATCGTCGCGCAGTCGATACACTCCGGCGTCGTCGGCTTTGTCAAAGCCAACCAGCAGGTTCGGATCGTTCGGTTGTTTCGGTAACCCGCTCAAAACTTGAGCGAGGATGCTGGGATCGAGCTTAGCCGCTCAACCAGAGCACGCGACCATTTCGGTCAGACGCATTTTGATTCTCTCCTTCCTGCGACCATGGGCCGCGCAGTAGAGACATCTTTATAGCAAATAGAGCGGTAATTATCCCATTGTGACTTGTGACGGTTGAACAGAAAGAGCGGGGGTAAACCCGCCTTCCTTACTGCGAGTAAACCGAGTTGAGTCGAGCTGCAACAGTTCAACCCGGAAAACTCGCAGTCAGGAAGGCGGGTTTACCCCCGCCCTTTCAGAACCAGCCACTACGATTTCTTTAACATTTGGGCAAAGGAAATTCCTAGCCCGTCTGGATCGATTGCCACTGCCAGCTTGATTCCTTCATTTGGTTGCTCGGTCGGCGGCATGACAAATCTGACGCCTTTGGCTTTTAACTCAGCAAATGTTTGATCGAGATCCTCAACATTAAATCCGATTGAGCACGAGCCCGCCGGTTTGCCGCCGCTCGGCGGTCCGGATTGTGGCTGCGGTACGCCGCCGCCATGGAGCGCCAGGGTGGTGGTTTCCGTCGCGAACTCCGTCCACTCGGGAGATTCAAACTTCAGAGGTATTCCCAAAGTATCTCGATAGAACTCTACGGAACGCGCCATGTCCGACACGATTACCATCGCGTAATCCAGTTTTGTAAACATCTATTTCTTCCTCGCCTTTTTGCCGGGTTTGCCATCGCCGATGGCAGTGATCACTTCAAACTCTTCTTTCGTCAGCGGCATCACCGATAACTGCGATTGCCTGATCAGAGGCAAGCCAGCCAACTTCTCGTGGTAGCGAATCGCCGCCAACGGCACCGGTTCCGCCAGCGGCTTTACCGGTTTGATATCAACCGCTACCCATTGCGAATCGTCCGCGGTTGGGTCAGCGTACGCTTCTTTAGCAACCTCAGCAATTCCCACCACCGCTTTGCCGGTGCCGGAGTGATAGAAAAGCACGCGATCGCCGGCTTTCATTTGGCGCAGGTTGTTGCGGGCCTGAAAGTTTCTCACGCCGGTCCAGTCAGTTTTGCCGTCGCGCACGAGATCGTCCCAGGAATACGCTTCCGGTTCTTGTTTGACCATCCAGTAGTTAGTTTTCTTTGGCATTATGAGTTTTCAGTTTCGTTGGGACAGGCGGGGCGCTCCTTGATCATACATATGCGCCCTCCCTCACGGTCGCGCTACTGCCCCGTTTAACTTCCCCTGCATTGCTGATGAGAATCAACGCCGATAGAATGTCCAATCTTTCATTTCACTTGAGTTCTTTACGAAAGGTCCGTTCGCTATGCTTAAAGAGGGAGATAAAGCACCCGACTTCAAGGTGCGAGACGCCGACGGCAATGTCGTCAAACTCTCAGATTTACGCGGCCAGAAGGTCGTCCTGTACTTTTATCCGAAAGACGACACACCTGGATGCACCATAGAGGCTTGTTCCTTTCGCGATTCCCACGCCAAATTCAAACGCAGGGGCATTAAGGTTTTGGGAGTTTCGCTCGACACTGAAGCAAAGCATCAGAAATTCGCCGCCAAGTATGATCTGCCGTTCACGCTCCTGAGTGATACCGACCGGGCCGTATCCGAGGCCTATGGCACGTATGGCGAGAAAAAGTTCATGGGCCGAACCTACATGGGTCTGCACCGCATGACTTTTCTGATCGATGAGAAGGGCCGGATCAAAAAGATCTTCAACAAAGTGAAGCCCGAAGGCCATGCTGATGAAGTTATGCAGGCCTTTAGCGACTGACGTCCCTCATCCGTGGGAAGGCCTAACCGTTTAGCGGCGGGCTACTGCCCGCCTTCCTTTACGCGCGATACTGGCGGGCGGTAGCCCGCCGCTAAACAATCAGTTCTAACCCTACGCCGCGATCCAACTGCTCACCCTGGGAACGTCCTCGGATGGCTTGTTCCCCGGCATCAGCACCTTCAGCGAACTGAAAGACGGATCCGACCCGGGGGCAAACGGGAGCATAGGCTGGGGATTGCGCACCTCAGTGAGATATGGCCGTTCCACCTCAACTTCATTAATGAAATAAAGCCGGGTGTTATTCACCGTTTTGGTCCGGATCTCGTGCGTCCAGAGCAGCAGATTCGCCAGCGCATCACCGATTTCGTCCTTAGCCAACTTGGTTTCGTGCGCAATCTGTTTTTGCGTACGGGCCCCGGCGCGAATGGCTTCACGAACACGCTCAGCCGGCGTCATTTTTTTCAGCATGCGGGCGATATATATGGCGGAAAACTCAGCCGGCGCTTCACTCTCCTGGGGCGTACGCGTGCCTAGCAGATTTACGCCATTTCGATTACGCGCATTCTTGTATTCACGCATGGCCTGACGGCTCTGCGCGATGCGCCGGCGAATACACTGCTTGCAATAAAGATTCAGACCGTCTTTTCGTGCCCGGCAAACGCCGAATTCCACCAAAGGTAACGACTCTTCACATCGGGGGCATTTTTTCAATTCTACTGCCACTGCCACTGCATGAGGTTCCATCATCGCGCTCCATTTCCACAAAGCCACCAACGGGGGCGGTAACTTTGGCCAAAGACACTTCCACCTTGGGCGCAGCACTTGCGCTCTTCGCCAGAACAAATTTTTGTTGAGTTTAGTGACTAAGCTCCGCTTGGTCGGAACAATCACTTAGATAACCGTGCGTCACCCGTAAAGGATCTGGACCGGCTGTCTACCTTTGCTGCCGCACCGCTCAATAACGAGGTATACGGATGCGGGCGGATAAAACTCAGTTCCGTCTCAGGCAGGTGTTCGAAGCGAGATTTTTATGATAGCGCCTCTACGAGGGTAACAATCTCTGCGTTTTCGATCCGCTGCGAATCTGACTGTGACAGCAAGGGATCGGGATTATAGTTACGCGAAAACTTTTTGCAACTGCTTTCTCGCGAATTGATGGTCCAACAATTTTTTCCGATCAAAATTGCGCGAACGCAGTTTGAGATTTGGTTTTGGATTCGTGCAACCGCTTGGTTGCGTGGAGGATATTTGATCCGAAAAGAATTGCGTGTTAGTTAACTTGTTTGTGATACGCGGCCAACGTTTGTGCATCTGTGACAAAATGATCTAGCAAACAAGGGCGTTCTGAAATTAGCCAGAAAGCGTTCGCCATCTGTTGCGCTCAATAGGTGCGACAATGTCTGCACTGGTCCAACAATAGGTTGTTCCAAATGGACCATGTCGAATCAGTACACCGTCATCGACCGTCGTTCAGAGTTCGTCTCTTCCGATCTTCCAAACGATAAACAAATTTCAAGCCTGACCATGTCTCATCAACGGCGCAAATCTTTACATCTACTAATCCAGCCGCCAGTCCGAGCGCTTGCACGTTTGTAAATGTAAGATCTGTTGCAACGCCGGAACTCTTTTTCGGCCACGCGACCCAAATCATTCCATTTGCTTGAAGTTTAGCTGCCAGGCGCGAAAAGTTTTTCTTCAACTCAGATTCTTTCGCCACGAAGAGCAGCGCGAAATCCAGCGGCTGCCGTGTGCGGACGTTAACCGATAAGTTGTTAGGCAAAGGATTCAGCGTTTTAAGAAAATCGCGAGGCGCGCCAATAATTGCCACCCTGAATCCGTCCTTGATTCCGAGTTTCTTAACGAGCGGAGTTCCGGAATAACCAGCCATCCTCTATTTCCTCGCTGAAGTGTTCAGAATTATTCGTGAAGTTTTGGATTTTTTAACCCTGTGCGCAACTTGTTTTCTACTTCGCGAATCACGCGCGGAGCCAGCCGTTTGCATTCATTCTGCAAGAAAGAACTGACCGCCGAAGGATCGCGTTTGGCGAGTTCTCTTAGAGCCCACGACATGGCTTTTACAATCATGTCGTCACGATCGTCCAGAAGTAATGCGCAAGTTTGGAGCGTGCGTTTCGCGTCACCCTTGCCCCCGCGCGCTTTGTTGTTAAGCGGTACCGTGGCGACTAAAGCGGCGCGACGCCACCAGCGATCATCGTGTCTTGTCCAAGCGTGCACGACCCGAGTATCAATTTGACCTTCGCGCCACGCTGGCCCGGCCAGGTAACATGAGAAACAATCGACAGTACTCCAACTATTAATGCCTTGGCCTAATTTTTCGATCAGTTGTGCGTCGAGTGCAGCCATTGCCGCGGGATGATGTTGTATCAATTCGTACGCGATGAAGCGGAAGACCGAACCGAACCGCAGAAGATTTAACGCGAGTTTAAATACAAAATCCGGATGCGCATTCTTCAACAGTTTTGAAAATTCCCGGCGAATGTTGCGAATGGCTTCAGTTCTGAGTTCAGGCAAAGCATTAACGCGGGTTTGAATCTCTACCGAGAACGCGTTGACCGATTTGCCTTTGGATTTCATACCGCTCTGGCATTAGCCATACGCCGAAGGCGTTGAAAAACCCCCACAACGCAAATACGGAACCGGAAGCGGTAGCGCCCGGGTTCAACTTGCGCTAAAGACTAGTTTACAGGCGTTGAGCTCGTGCATTCGTAAGTTGGTTTTTGCCACGTTGGAGCCGGGCGCTACCGCTTCCGGTTCCGTATCTGTGTTGGCTTCAGTTCGTTCTAATACCAAGCCAGACTCTAGTTGAAGATCTATCCATGCTTCCTGCTCCTGCCAACTGCTCCTGCCCCTGCTTACTACCACCACTTGAGAACTTTCCACCAGGTGAAACCGAATATTGTCCAAATCAGGATATTGGGTACGGAAACCATCAGGCCCAAAAGCCACCATTGTCGTTGAGTGACGTAACCCGCGCCAAAATAAATCGGCGCCGGCGTCGTGCCGTAGTGTGTCAGCGACGCGTTTAAATTTGAAAAGTAGGCAAGTGCCAAAACCGCCAGGTAAGCCGGCGCGCCGGCGGCAATGATTACTACCAGAAACGGTACATACATCGCCGTGGCGTGCGCTGTGATACTGGCAAAGCCGTAATGCGCGTAGAAATAGATTAATAGTAAGACCGCAAGCGCCAGCCACCACTTCCAACCAGTCATTAGTCCGGCGGACGCTTCGGCGAATCGTTTGGTGATGCCGGTTTCTCCCAGCGCTTCGGCCATCCGTACCAGCCCGCCGTACCAAATGAAAACGTCCCAAGCGGGCTTTTCGCTGAGCGCGTCGTCCCAGCTCAATACTCCGGTAAGGAGCAATCCACAGACACCCAGCAACGGTGGGATCGCGTAATCAAGCCGCGCAATGTAGTTCAGCCCAGCAACGAATCGTCCTGACGGTATTGCAGGATTTACTGAAGGAATCAGCCCGGACAATCCGCGAATCATCCACATCACCGCGACCGTAACGAAGACAGCCAGGAGGATCTTCTCCTCCCGCTTCATCTTGCCCATGCGCTGCAGTTCTTTCCTGGCAAACTCTGCTGCGGCTGGCGTTCTTTTTATCTCAGGGGGAAAGACGCGGTAGAGCAATTGCGGCACAACAATCAGCGAAATCAAAGCGGGCACCATCGCGCCGACGAACCAGGTGACGTAATTAAGCTCAATCGCAGCGGTTTGTTGCGCAAGCTTGGCGATCAAAACGTTTGACGCCTGGCCGGTAATGAACGTCGCGCAGATAATTACGTCGCACTGGTAACAAAGCACCATCAGGAATGCGCCCAGACGCGCGGCTGTGGGGCCTGGCTTTGACTCGTAAGCCTCTGAAAGGCTCTTGGCAATGGGAAACACTACCCCGCCTGAGCGCGCGCCGTTGGAGGGAATTATGCTGCCTAAGACAAAGTCGGTCGCAACCAATGAATAGCCCAAGCCCAGCGAGTGATGGCCGATGGTGCGAATGAAAAGGAAGGCGATGCGGCGTCCCAGTCCTGTTTTGATCATCGCGCGGGAAATGAAAAACGCCGCCAACACGAGCCAAACGATCGGATCGGAATATCCGCCGAGCGCTTCCCTGATCGGCAGAGTACCGGTTATAGCGAGGGCGGATACACCAAGCAGCACCACCGCGCCGCCGGGAATTGGCCGCAGGATCGAACCGACAATCGCGGCGGCGAAAATAGCCAGCAGCCGCCAGGACTGCACGGTGATGCCCGCGGGAACCGGAATTAAGGCAATTCCAACTCCGACGCCGATAATAATTGCCCAGCGAACCAGTTTGCCGCTCACATAGGAATGATGCCGCGGGCTTTCGGTAGGAATGTCGTCGGATTCTGCGGGTTGACCGTTGTCTTCCATCGGGGCAAGCCCTCCGAGCGCTTCATCGAGCAAAAAGACCGTGGGATACTAAACTTTCAAAGCTGCAAGACTCAAGAAAGAAAGATTCGGCGCGCGGCCAGGGAAACAATCCAAAGCGCGGCGGCATCCGTAAAGTGTGTGGCGCTTACGACGATGTTAATCAAGAAATCCGGCGACATTAAGTCGAGTGAAATTACTGATAAGAGCACCTACCTGAACCGGCGCACGTTCATTCGCGTGGCGGCACTGGCGGGAACCACTGCGGCTACCAGTCTGCTTTATCGCCAACTCAATCCGCCACCGCCCGTGGTGGAACAGCGGGCGAAGATCGCGGACCTGGTCACTACGCAACCGGCCGATGCCGCAGCCAGCGGCTTCACCGTGAATGAAAAGCTGACACCGCTGCAGGACATCACGAATTACAATAATTTTTACGAGTTTTCTACCGATAAGCGCTCAGTCGCCTCGGAGGCTCGCCGTTTTGTTACGCGCCCGTGGACCGTCTCGGTAGAGGGCCTCGTTAACAAGCCTAAGGTTTACGACCTCGACGATCTTGTGAAGATCGCCACTCCCGAAGAGCGCATTTACCGTCATCGCTGTGTAGAAGCCTGGTCGATGGTCATTCCCTGGGTCGGTTTTCCCCTGGGCAAACTCCTGCAGCAAGTAGAGCCGCTTTCGACCGCAAAGTATGTGGCGTTTCAAACACTTTTTGATCCGAAGCGCATGCCGAATCAATACACCCCTGTGCTGGACTGGCCTTACGTCGAGGGATTGCGGCTGGATGAAGCAATGCATCCGTTAACGATTCTGGCGAGCGGACTTTACGGAGAAACGATGCCGCCGCAGAACGGCGCGCCGCTTCGTTTGGTGGTGCCGTGGAAATACGGTTTTAAGGGAATCAAGTCGATAGTGAAAATCAGTCTGGTTGACTCTGAGCCGCCAACTACCTGGAATTTGGCCGGGCCGAATGAATATGGGTTCTATTCGAACGTTAACCCGCAGGTTGATCATCCCCGCTGGAGCCAGGCGAGGGAACGGCGTATCGGTGAATACGGCATGCGCGAAACGCTGATGTTCAATGGCTATGCCGATCAGGTCGCGCATCTTTACAACGGAATGGATCTGCAGAAGAACTTCTAACAGCTCAGAACCGCCTGCGGGTGCGGGCGAGCGTAGCGATTGCGGATTAGGGATTGCGGATCGCGGATTGAGGAAGAAGAATTGAGTCATAAGTCGAATCCGCAATCTGAAATCCGCACTCCGCAATCGACGGGCCCGCCCGCTACCGCAGGCGGTTCTGACAAGACAGCCCGCGGCTATTGCAGGGGTACTGACAGGACATGAAAGACGTACGTTTTGCCAAAGTGGTTTTATGCGTCAACAGCCTGGTGCCGCTGACGCTTTTGCTGTGGGACGTCTACCGGCATAACCTCGGAGCGAACCCTTTGGAGGCGGTCACGCGGACGACCGGAATGCTGACGCTGGTTTTTCTGGTCTTCACCATCGCAGTAACGCCGGCGCGAAAGATCTTTGGGCTTAACTGGCTGATCAAGTTTCGTCGCATGATTGGCCTTTTTGCTTTCTTTTATGGGTTCCTGCACCTGACGACTTACATCTGGTTTGACCGGTTTTTCAATCTGAAGAGCGCGGTACAGGACGTGTGGGCGCGTCCATTCCTGGCGGTGGGAATGACAGCGTTCTTGCTGATGCTGCCGCTCGCTTTTACTTCAACAAACAGCATGGTTAAGCGCTTGGGTGGTAAGCGCTGGAGCTTGCTGCACAAACTCGTTTATTTATCTGGCGCCGCCGGCGCATTGCATTATTGGATGCTGGTGAAATCAGACACGCGCCTGCCGCTTACTTTCGCCTTTGTGATTGCGCTGCTGCTGTGAGGGCCGCGCTGATGCCCATACATACCAGCACCGCTGCGCGAATCCAGGCGGATGTTCTCGTCGGCCACATTCGTGCTAATTGGATCTGGTGCGATTGGAATTGGTTGGGCTGGGGTCCGAGTCGTCATGCATCGCGCTTTTCATCGAAAGGATCACTGAGTCCGAAACTCGATGCCGTCGTAGCTCCTCAATCTTTGAAGTAGAAAGATCGAAATCGACCGGCGATCCTTCGATGCGCTTGATGATAGTGCCTTCAGAAAAACCGGCATCGATCAATTGTATGATCGATTCGTTGCTTAGGGTCGGAGTCTTTTCCAATTTGAGACCTGCGCCATTTTCGTCCGCCGGGGGCTTGAGGATCCGCACTGTTGCGCTGCCCGTTGTTGTTCGGTCATCCTGGTTGGAGCCCCTCATTCCCCTTCCTCGCGTTTCGCCACTGCTTCCGGCGCG
>Ga0207668_10002113_pt1 | contig 11598 bp, 10 predicted proteins | sample KBSS43metaG_FD_184323 | JGI IMG/M metagenome (GOLD analysis project Ga0207668, IMG submission 184323) | Switchgrass rhizosphere microbial communities from Kellogg Biological Station, Michigan, USA - KBS S4-3 metaG (SPAdes) (version 2) | ecosystem: Host-associated > Plants > Roots > Rhizosphere... | reverse complement strand
CATCCAGTACACCGGGAAGAGGCAGAAGATCGACAGCAACACCATCAGCAGGTGGCCGGCAGCGCTGTTGAGGCCTGAACGGTGCGAGATGCGGCGCAGGGGGCGGGCCAGCGGCCTCGCCAGAGCATCAGTTGTCATGGAATGAATACCTGTCGATCAGGCGGAACAGCACGAAGGCTATGACGCCGAAGCCGAGGAAAAGGATGACCGCCGAGGCCGAGCCCCAGCCCACCGACATGGTGGAGAAGCCGAAATCCCAGAGCAGATAGTAGATATTGGTGGTGGAGCCGAGCGGCCCGCCGCCGGTGAGGACGTTGATATAGGTGAAGCTCCACTGCGCCCCGAGCAGGATGGTCATGACCACGAGGAACAGCACGGTGGAGGAAAGGAGCGGCAGGCGGATGTCGCGGATGATTTCCCACTTGCTGGCGCCGTCCATGCGGGCAGCCTCGACCAGGGAGGGATTGATATTGGCATTGGCGGCCGACAGTATCAGCGTCGAAAACCCCATCAGCTTCCAGCCGGTGATGACGATGACCGTCCAGATGGCGACATTGGGATCGGACAGGAACTTGACCGGATCGAGCCCCATGCCCTTGAGCATCTGGTTGGCGAGGCCATAGCCGGGATCGAGCAGCCAGCGCCAGACGGCAGCGGCCACGACGGGGGCGATGATCATCGGCACGAAGATGATGGCGCGATAGATGTTGCGCGACCGTTCGGGCAGGTCATGGGTATAGATGGCGATGGCCAGCGGGATCAGCACGGCCAGCGGCAGCAGCCCCAGGATGTAGATACCGGTATTGCGCAGGGCCTGCCAGAATTTGGGCAGCGCAAAGATGCGCTGGTAGTTCTCCCAACCGACAAAGGTCTGCGGCGAGGTGGGCAGCATGTTCCACTGGTAAAAGCTCAGCCGCAGGGCGTCGACCAGTGGCCAGTAGATCCAGACCACGAGGGTGATCAGGGCCGGCGCCAGATAGAGCCAGGGCGCCCAGCGGGACTGGGACATCCGTCGGAGACGGGTCGGGGGCTGGGCTGCCAGTGCCATTGCGCGTTCCTTCAAAATGGATTGGGTCGCCCTGTCACTGCTGCGTGACAAACGTGTGAATGCCGCATCAGGCACATAGCCGGTCGATCAGCATCTGCTGCTCGGACTGGCCGAGGCCGATCTTTTCGAGATAGGGCACGATGCCACCGTGGGTGCCGTCGAGATAGGCGAGGAAGGTCTCCATGGTGACCGCGTCGCTGGCCAGCATGCGCTCGACATGTTCGGGCTTGCTGCCGGCCGCCAAGGCCCGCAGGCGGAGCTGGTCGATCAGGCCCTCGGCGGAAGCGGTCAGCGCATAATCTTCGACGATGTCCTCGCGGGACACACCGGCCAGGGCCAGAAGCATCGCCGCGACGACGCCGGTGCGGTCCTTGCCTGCCGTGCAGTGAAAGAGGACGATGCCGGGCCGGGCATTGGCGATGGCGCGGAACACGTCGCCGAACTGTTCGCCGCAGCGATCCAGGGCATCGCAATAGCGCCGCCCCATGTCGAAGGGTTGTTGAGCGAGAGCAATGGGCGCCAGCGCGTCGAACAGCACGACGTTGCGGTACTGGACCTGGGCATGACCGACGAACGGGTGAGGCGTGACCGTGGTCTCATGGGGGCCGCGAAGGTCGATCACCAGCGAGAGGTCGTGACCGACCAGTTCGGTCATGCTGTCTGCCGTCAGCGGATGAAGGGCTTCACCACGCAGGATGCGGCGCCATTGCGTCATGCCGCCGGTCAGCCGGCGATAGCCGCCCAGGTCGCGAATGTTGTGGGTGTCAGGCAGGGGCCAGTGACGCGGCGCAACCAATGGCATGGCGGCCTCCAGAGTGTTCTTGGTTTTTTGATAATTGCGGAGGGCGAAGTGGGCGCGACGCATGGGTCGCGCCCGGTCGCAATCAGGGCATCAGGCCCTGGGCGTTGGCCTGCGCATCGAGCAGGGTCTGCGTGACGTCGCCGGTACCGAGGACGGCTTCGGTGACGGCTTCCTTCATCATGGCTTCGGCCTGGCGATAGTTCTGGCCGGGGAAGGCAACATTGGGGGTGAGGCGTTCGAGCTGTTCCAGGTTCGGACGGATCAGCGGATGGGCGGCAGTCCATTCACCAAGGAATTCCGGATCGTCGACAATGTCGAGGCGCAGCGGCAGGTAGCCGATCTTGGAGGTGATGATGGTGTAGCCATAGTCCGAGGTGAGGAACTTCATCAGCTCATAGGCGGCGCGCTGCTTGACCGGGTCCTGGGAGAAGGCGTAGAGCGCCGAGCCCGAATTGGTCGGAGCCGTCGGCTTGTCGCCGAAGGCCGGCATGCCGGTGACGCGCAGTTCCCAATTGCCTTCGGCGGAAGCGGACAGCGAGTTCTGCAGGGCGCTGGTGTAAAGATACATGCCCAGATTGCCCGCGCCGAAAGCTTCCTGCGGATTGGCCGGATCGAGGCGGGCATGGGCACCGTTATCGACCATGTCGCGCAGCATCTGAACGGCCTCGATGCCCTCGTCATTGGCGAAGGTCAGCGTGTTGCCGTCGCGGACATTGCCGCCATTGGACATCAGGATGCCCTGATAGACGAAGGTGCCGTCGGCGGGGCCATAGGCACCGGGGAAGAAGCCGTCGGCGTCGGTCTTTTCGACGATCGCCTCGGCGGCCGTCTTGACCTCGGCCCAGGTCGTGGGCGGGTTTTCCGGGTCGAGACCGGCTTGGCGGAACAGGTCCGCATTGTAATAGAGGATGGGGGTCGAGAAGGTATAGGCCAGGCCATAGGTCTTGTCGTCGACCTTGCCCAGATCCACGCCGCGCGGGATGAGGCCATCGATCAGTTCGGCATAGCCTTGCGCGCCGGCGAGGTCTTCGAGTGGCTGGGCACCCAGATCGGTCGACAGGTAGATCAGGTCGCGGAAGACGAGCTGGGCAACGTCGGGCTGAAGGCCAGCGGCCATGTCGGCCTGGAGACGGGTGATGATTTCGTTGGAGGGCACGCCGACGGTTTCCACCGTGATCAGCGGGTTCTCTTCCTCGAACTTGGCGATCATCTCGCGCGTCGCATCGGCGCCGGCGCTCGCGGTTGCGAGGTTGTAATTGTAGAAGGTGATGGTCACCGGCTCGGTGATCTCGCCCGCCATCTCGGCATGGGCTAGGCCGGTCATGGCGGTGGCACCCAGGCTGGCCGCGGCCAGCAGTTTCAGGAAAGTCCGTTTCAGCATTGCATTGGTCCTTGGGGAGGGATTAGCCGGCAGTCGCTTCGGCCAAGGTTGCTTCCTGCTTCTGGCGCAGCAGCGAGAGGTCGTAGCGATTGAGTTCGTTGCGGGTCTGCGGCAGGGGCACGAGAGCCATGGTGAGGCCCGAAGAGCGGATCGTGCCGATGCCGAAGGACGCGCCTTCGACCATGCGCAGGACATTGGTGGTCAGGATATCGGTCGCCGCATGCTGACCCATGCCGACAATGACCGGAATGCCATGCCAGACCGAGAACCGGTCGTGGTGGATATGCCCGGAGAGGATCGCCAGGATATTGCGGCCCTTGAGCAGTGTGGCGAGCTTCTGGCTCTGGGAGAATTCGATCGTGCGCCAGTGGTCCCAGGGCGGGGTATCGCCCAGCGCCGGAGCGTGGTGGGCCACGATCATCTTGGGCAGGCCGGCGTGGTCGTCGAGCCGGGCTTCAAGCCAGGCGAATTGCTGCTCATCGAGACTGCCGCCGATTTCGCCGGGCGTAGTGGTATCGAGCGTGATGACATGGACGCCCTCGATCACCTGGTCATGATCATAGGGGGCGTCGAGGTCGCTGGTGCGGCCCAGCATGCCTTCGTAGAAGCCGGCGCGGGTATCGTGATTGCCGATGGCATAGACCACCGGCAAGTCGGTTGCCGACATGATGGCCTTGAGCTGGCTATAGCTGTCGACGTCGCCACGATTGGTCAGGTCGCCGCTGGCGATGATGAATTGCGGCCTGGTGTCCATGGTGCCGATCAGTTCAAGCACGCGCGCAAGCGTCGCCGAGGTGTCGCTGAACAGGTGGTCGTCGGCGACGGCCGGATTGCCGACATGCAGATCGGTCAGATGAATGAAAACGGTTTCGGCCATGGTCGTGCTCCTGTGTCGGGAGCTGACCTAGACGTCTTGCTCGTCAGTGACGTGACGAGTTTGGAACAGTGTTTGAAACCATGGGCGTCTTGAACATCGGGGCGGTTGCCGCAACGACATGGGCGATGACCACTTCGGGATCCTTCAGATCGAGCGCGTGGTCGGTCAACTCGTCGGTGCGGTGGCGATTGCGCGTCATCTGCGTTCGCACCCCGAGCAGGCAGGACATGCGAAAGCCGATGTCGACCTCGCTTAGTCCGGGCGCGATCTTCCTGAAATGGGGGATGAATTGGCGGTGGTGTTCGATATCCTCGATCATCGGCCGGAAGATTTCCGGGTGATTGCTGGACTGCGCCAGGGTCGTCATGTGGCGCATGACATTGTAGTTCGAAGCCGGATCAAGACTCCAGCGGATCGAAGGCCCGACCAGGGCCACGATGAGGTCTTCCACCGAAGCAGGCCCGGGATGGGCGCGCTGCACGGCCGCCTGCAGCAGAGCGAGGCGCTCGGCATTGAGCCGGAGATAAACCTTTTCGGCCACGACGAAGATCAGCTGTTCAAGACTGCCGAAATGATAGGACACTGCGGCGACATTGGTGCCAGCGCGCTGGGCGATGGAGCGCACCGTTACCTCGTCGGGATGCTGCGCCGCGCGCAGCAGATCCTCGCAGGCAGTCCGCAATCTGTGCTGGGTCGGGCCTTGTATCATGGCTCCCAATAGCGCCCGGCGTGTGACAGACCCGTAAATGCCGGGGAGCCACCAGCCTTGCACCACACCCAAATATAGGATACCCCCCTATATTATGTCACATACACACAAGCACAAAGACAAGCTGCTCGCCCGGGTCCGGCGGCTCAGGGGGCAGATCGAGGCGATCGAGCGTTCGCTCGAAAGCGAGGCGCCCTGCGGCCAGGTTCTCAACCAGGTCGCCTCGGTGCGCGGCGCGGTCAATGGGCTCACCGCCGAGCTGATCGAGGATCATATCCGCGAGCATGTCTCCAACCCCGACAAGGACGACAACCCGGAGCGCGCCCAGGGCGCGGCCGAACTCATCGATATTGTCAGGACCTATCTCAAATGAGCGACACCCGCCTCGCCAGCCCGCATGAGCATGTCTTTCTGGGTGACAATCACGACCGCAACGAGCGCCGCACCTGGCTGGTCATCGCCATTACCGCCGCGATGATGGTGGTGGAGATCACGGCTGGCTCGATCTTCGGATCGATGGCGCTGGTGGCCGATGGCTGGCACATGTCCACCCATGCCTCGGCCATGCTGATCGCGGCACTGGCCTATCGCTATGCCCGCAAGCACGCGCGCAATCCGCGCTTCACTTTCGGCACCGGCAAGCTGGGCGACCTCGCGGCCTTTGCCAGTGCCGTGGTGCTGGCGCTGATTGCCTTGCTGATCGGCTGGGAAAGCCTGCTGCGCTTCTCCAACCCGGTGGCCATCGATTTTACGTCGGCCATTGCCGTGGCCGTGGTTGGCCTGGCGGTGAACCTGCTCTGTGCCTGGCTGCTGCGCGACGACCATGGCCATCACGGGCACCATGGGCACCACCATGATCACGGCCATGCGCATCCGCATGGGCATGATCACCACGAGCACCATTCCGATCATGCGCCAGCGCGGGACAATAATCTCCGTGCTGCCTATCTCCATGTGCTGGCCGATGCGCTGACCTCGGTGCTGGCGATAGTCGCGCTGGTGCTGGGCAGCCTTTATGGCTGGAACTGGATGGACCCGGCCATGGGTATTGTCGGCGGTCTTGTCATTGCGCGCTGGTCATGGGGATTGATCCGCAATGCCGGCGGCGTGCTGGTCGACTATGTGCCGGCCAGCGAAGAGCTGCCGCAGGAAATCCGCACGGCGATCGAACAGGATGGCGATACCATCACCGATCTTCATGTCTGGCAGCTTGGCCCCGGCCATCACGGCGCCATCGTCTCCATCATGGCGCGGCAGCCGCAGCAACCTTCGGCCTATCGCGCCATGCTGGCCCATATCCATGACCTGTCGCATGTGACGATCGAAGTGGAGAAAGCGGCTTAAAGCCCGGACTTTGAGGACTTGGCCTTGCTGACCAGCAGCTGGTTGAGCCGCATCTTGTCGGCATCGACCACTTCGAAGACATAGCCGGCCGCCTCCACCTTGTCGCCCTTGCGGGCGGCACGGCGCAGGCGATGCACGATGAAGCCGCCGATGGTCTCATAGGCGGCCTCGGCCTCCAGATGACGAATGCCCAGCGCCCGCGTCACGTCGACAAAGGGCGCCATGCCGTCGACCAGCCAGCTGTTGTCGTCGCGCTTCAATATGGCCTGCTCCTCAAAAGGATTGGCGAGGCCCTGCATCAGCGCGCCCATCAGGTCCTTGAAGGTCACGACGCCGACCACCAGCGCATATTCGCTGACCACGAGGGCAAAGCCGGTGCTCTGGGCCTGGAACTCGGCCAGCACTTCCCAGACATTGAGCGTATCGGGCACCGAGAGCACGTCGCGGCGCGCCTTGGCAAAATCGAGCGGCTCGTTGCGGTCGATCGCCGTTGCCAGCACATCCTCGGCTCGGACGCAGCCGATCACTGCGTCAATGCCGCCGTCGCAGATCGGATAATGGGAAAAGGGGCGCTTGCGCACCTTGTCCTGCTGCACATCATGGGGATCGGAAATATCGAGATAGACGATGTCGTCGCGGATGGTCATCACCGAGGTGACGCTGCGCAATTCGAGCGCCAGGACATTTTCGATCAGGCGGTGCTCGTTCTTCATCAAGACGCCCGAGGCCGCGCCACCGGCCAGGATCATGCGGAAATCCTCGGCGGTCACCGCATCGGCCGGCACCTTGGGTTCGAGCTGCAGCATGCCGATCAGCCCGTCGGACATCTTGCCAAAGAGCCAGACCAAGGGCTTAAGCAGGCGCAGCGCCAGTTCGGGAAACCAGACCACGCTCAGCGCCACATCCTCGGGCACCAGCATGGCGATGCGCTTGGGCGTCAGGTCGGCAAACAGCACGAAGAGGCCGGTGACCAGCACGAAGGCCAGCACCGAACCGGTGATCCGCGCCGCGCCCGCCTCGACGCCCAGCGCCAGCAGGCCCGCGCCAAACACCGGCCCCAGCGTGTCCTCGCCCAGGGTGCCAGCCAGGATCGACACAGCATTGGTGGCGATCTGGAGCGCGGTGATCACTTCGCCTGACTTTTCGCGCAGCGCCACGAAGCGCAGGGCGCGCTTGTTGCCCGCTTCGGCCAGCGAGCGGATGCGCAGTTCGCGCGCCGCGGCAAAGGCGATTTCGGACAGGGCGATGATGATGCTGATCCCGATCAGCAGGAGGATCAGGGCAATGCCGACAAGGGGATTCATAAAAACAACGCTCTAGGGGCCGGGACCCCAGCCTTAGCACAGCTGCCGGTTAACAAGAACCTCAGGAGGCTTCGGTGGCGCGCGCCAGGATCAGCTCGAGCTGGGCCGCCAGTTCGGCCTGCTGATAGGGCTTGGGCAGGCGCGGCAGATCTACCTCTTCGCCGCTCGGCAGGTCGGCATAGCCGGTGGCGAGCAGGACGGGCAGGCCGGGGCGCAGCTCGCGCGCCTTCTGCGCCAGTTCCACGCCATTCATGCCGGGCATGGCATAGTCGGTGACAAGCGCGCTGACATCGGGATTGGCAGCCAGAATTTCGAGCGCCTGCTTGCCGGAAAAGGCTTCCAGCGCAACATGGCCCAGGTCCTCGACCATATCTACCGTATTCATGCTGATCAGCGCGTCGTCATCCACAACGAGGATGGTCGAACGGGCCTTGGTCTCATCAGCGGTCATTGCTTTTCTTTCTCGCGCATCGCGGGCTTCTGCCCAGACTTTTCTTAGTTGCTGACACGGCCTGACACCAGCGCAGTGTCCAAGATTTGTGACAGTCATTTAGCCCGTGAACGTGGCCTAATTGCGCTGGTTGCATCCGCCGCTGCGATCCAAGCCCTTTTGGCCCGCGGCAAACTGCCCTAAAGTCGCGCCTCGCCTCAGAACGGAATCGGTTTCATGCATCTGCTGCTCGTCGATGGCTCGGGTTACATCTTCCGCGCCTTCCATGCCCTGCCCCCGCTCAACCGCAAGTCGGACGGATTGCCCGTGGGCTGCGTGCAGGGCTTCTGCAACATGCTCTACAAGCTGACCGAAGACCTCAAGGGCGAGGACGAGCCGACCCATATGGCCGTCATCTTCGACGCCAAAGGCAAGACGTTCCGCGATGATTTCTATCCCGAGTACAAGGCCCAGCGGCCGCCGGCGCCGGAAGAGCTGGTGCCGCAGTTTCCGCTGACGCGGTCGGCCACCCGCGCCTTCAACATTCCCTCCATCGAAATGGAAGGCTGGGAGGCCGATGACATCATCGCCACCTATGCCTGCATGGCGCGCGATGCCGGCTACAAGGTCACCATTGTCTCTTCCGACAAGGACCTGATGCAGCTGGTCGAGCCGAATGGCTCCATCCGCCTGCTCGACACGATCCCCCGCCCCGGGCAGCCGCCGCTGCGCTGGATCGGCATGGACGAGGTGTTCACCAAGTTCGGCGTGACGCCCGACAAGGTGATCGACGTACAGGCGCTGTGCGGCGACACGGTCGACAATGTCCCCGGCGTGCCGGGCATTGGCGTCAAGACCGCGGCCGAGCTGATCAATACCTATGGCGATCTCGAAACCCTGCTCGAGCGGGCCACCGAGATCAAGCAGAATGCCCGCCGCGAGAAGCTGATCGCCAATGCCGAGCTGGCGCGCATTTCCAAGCGTCTGGTGACCCTTTCAAGGGAAGTCCCGGTCGAGCTCGACCTTGACGCGCTGGCCCGCCAGCCGATCGAGCCGAGCCTGCTCTTTCCCTTCCTCAAGGCGATGGAATTTGCCACCATCACCAAGCGCCTCGCCGGCATCCTGGGCGCCGACCCCGAGGCCTGGGCGCCCGATCCGGAACTGGCGGTCAAGCAGGCCGGACCGATCGGCTTCAACAACGAGGCCCGTGCCGAAGCCCGCGCCGCGCGCAACGAAGCTTCCGGCAAGGCCGAGGCGCCGCTGATCCTGCATGCAGCCGCCGAACATGCGCGCATCAAGGCCATTCCTTTCAAGGCGGAAGACTACGAAATCATCCGCGACGCGACGCAGTTGCAGCGCTGGCTCGATGCCATCGAGATAACCGGCTATGTCGCGACCGACGCCGAAACCACCGGCCTCGACAACCAGACTGCCGATCTCGTCGGCCTCAGCTTTTCCATTGCTCCGGGCACCGGCGCCTATCTGCCGCTCGGCCATACCAGTGGCGCCGGCGACCTGCTGGGTGGCGGGCTCGTCGAAGGCCAGATGGATATCCGCCAGGCGCTCGACATGGTTCGCCCGATGTTTGCGTCCAGGGCGATCCTCAAAATCTTCCACAATGCCAAGTATGACCTTGGCCTGCTCCGCCGCTATGACATTGCGGTCAATGCGATCGACGACACGCTGCTGCTGAGCTATTCGCTCGATGGTCCGCAATACAACACGCTCGGCGATCTGGCCGATCACTGGCTGGGCGTGCCCGGCACCTCGATCAAGGAGCTGATCGGCACCGGCAAGTCGCAGATCACCTTTGCCGAAGTCGATCTGGCCAAGGCCGCCCATTATGCGGCCGAAGACAGCGACATGACGCTGCGCCTCTGGCAGATCCTCAAGCCGCGCCTCGCCGCCGAGAACATGACCACGGTCTATGAAACGCTGGAGCGTCCGCTGGCGCCGGTGCTGGGCCGCATGGAGTCACGCGGCATCAATGTCGACCGGCAGATCCTCGCCCGTCTTTCGGGTGATTTCGCCCAGCGCGCCGCGGCGCTCGAGGCCGAGGCCTATGAGCTGGCCGGGTCCAATTTCAACCTTGGCTCGCCCAAGCAGCTCGGCGAAATCCTGTTCGACCGCATGGGGCTTGAAGGGGGCACCAAGACCAAGACCGGCGCCTGGTCGACCGGCGCGGATGTGCTGGAAGACCTCGCGCTCAAGGGCGTGCCGCTTGCGCGCACCATTGTCGACTGGCGCCAGCTCAACAAGCTGATCGGCACCTATACCAACGCCCTGCCCGAATATATCAACCAGCGCACGGGCCGCGTGCACACGACCTATTCGCAGCATTCGGTGCTGACGGGGCGTCTCTCGTCCAACGATCCGAACCTGCAGAATATCCCGGTCCGCACGGCCGATGGCCGCAAGATCCGCACCGCCTTTGTCGCGGCGCCGGGCAAGATGCTGATCTCTGCGGATTATTCCCAGATCGAGCTCCGCGTCCTCGCACATATCGCCGATATCCAGGCGCTCAAGGACGCTTTCGAGGAAGGCCTCGACATTCACGCCATGACGGCGTCGGAAATGTTCGGCGTGCCGGTCGAAGGCATGCCAAGCGACGTGCGCCGCCGCGCCAAGGCGATCAATTTCGGCATCATCTACGGCATTTCCGCCTTCGGCCTCGCCAACCAGCTGTCGATCCCGCGCGACGAGGCCGGCGCCTACATCAAGAAATATTTCGAGCGCTTCCCCGGCATTCGCGACTACATCGAAGCGACCAAGGCCTATGCCCGCGAACACGGCTTCGTCGAAACCATCTTTGGCCGCCGCATTCATTATCCGGAGATCAGATCGTCAAATCCCTCGATCCGCGCCTTCAACGAACGCGCCTCGATCAACGCGCGCCTGCAAGGCACCGCCGCCGACATCATCCGTCGCGCCATGGTGCACATGGAGGATGCGCTGGACAAGGCCGGGCTCTCCGCCCGCATGCTGCTGCAGGTGCATGATGAGCTGATCTTCGAAACGGTGGAGGCGGAAGTCGAGGCGACGATCCCTGTCGTCCGCCGCGTGATGGAGAACGCGCCAATGCCGGCGGTTTCGATGTCGGTGCCGCTGCATGTCGATGCCCGGGCCGCCAACAACTGGGACGAGGCGCACTAAGCCAGTTCAGGCGGCCTCGGCCAGGCACTTCGCACAGGTGCCGCGAAACTCGATCACCGCCTTCTTGGCGGCGAAGCCGGTCGAGCGCACCCATTCGTCCAGCCGGTGGCCGACATCGTGGTCGGAGAACTCGGTCACCTGGCCGCATGTGTCGCAAATGGCGAAGGCGGTCATCGAATGGCTGTGGTCGTGCGGTTCGGCGCAGGCGACGAAGGAGTTGAGGCTTTCCAGCCGGTGCACGAAGCCTGACTTCACCAGGCTGTCGAGCGCGCGGTAGACCTGCAGCGGCGCGCGGAAACCGCGCTCGCGCAACTGGTCGAGCAGCGTATAGGCGCTGAGCGGTCCGCTGGCGGCCTCGAGCTTCTCGAGCACGCTCAGCTGATTCTTCGTCAGCACATCCCTTGCCGCCATGATCCTGTTTTCCGATCTTTCCGCACCGCCTGCACGGCATTTCTGTCGTGCAGCGGTCTCAATTCCCTTGAGATAGCGATGAACCGGGCTTTTTGCCACTGTTTCCGTTATCGCCATCGACACCATGACCGCCACCGCC
>Ga0207668_10002110_pt1 | contig 11603 bp, 9 predicted proteins | sample KBSS43metaG_FD_184323 | JGI IMG/M metagenome (GOLD analysis project Ga0207668, IMG submission 184323) | Switchgrass rhizosphere microbial communities from Kellogg Biological Station, Michigan, USA - KBS S4-3 metaG (SPAdes) (version 2) | ecosystem: Host-associated > Plants > Roots > Rhizosphere >... | reverse complement strand
TGGGGCAGGTCGGTGGCCATGGGCGGCAGCACCGGCATGGTTTCCACCACGGTGCCGCCCATGGCGCGGGCATGGTCGCGCGCGGCGAGTGGGTTGGCGAGAGGGTTGGCCAGCGCACTGGCGGGCGAAGGGTCGAGCGTATCGGTCATGCGGCCGCTCCATTGCTGGCGCGCTTGCCGTCGTCCTGGACATAGATCGGCGGCAGCAGGGCAGTGGTGGTGACAAGTTCGAGCTGTTGCACGCCGCGCACCCGGCGCAGCGCATCGGACAATTCCTTGAGCCGCACGGCCGGGCCCTGCACCAGCAGGACTTCCAGGCTCTGGTCGTCTTCCAGGAACACGTGCTGGGCGGAAATCACCTCCTTGAGGTAATCGGCCTGGGTCTGCGCCAGCTGGTGGCGCACGCGGCCACGGTCGCCGCGATAGACCATGGTGATCGTGCCGGCGAGCATCTCGTCAGGGCGGGTCAGCGCCTCGTGATCGGCCAGGGCATGGCGGATCAGTTCGGCAATCAGCTGCGAGCGCGAGGGCAGCTGGCGTTCTTCCACCATCATGTCGAGCTTGCGGAACAAGTCTGCCGGCAGGCTCATGCTCAGCCGGGCGAGCGTGGCGGTTTCGCTGCTCATGCGTGGATCTCCCGAATTGGAACGTCGGCCGGTTCTTCCTCGGCCGGGGCGGGCGCATCCTCGTCGCGTGGGCGCAGCGGCAGGTCATAGACCACCGTGGCGCCATAGCGGTGCGGCGCGTGGGGATCGTGGCGCCGCTTGTCGAGCGCCAGGACCCGCGTTCCCAGTGAAAACGCCTCGCGAATATCGTGGGTGACCATGATCACGGTCAGCGCATGTTCGCGCCACAGCCGGCGGATCAGCACGTGCATGTCGGCCCGGATGCCGGGATCGAGCGCGCCGAACGGTTCGTCCAGCAAGAGGATGCGGGGCCGCTTGAGCAGGGCCTGGGCAATCGCCAGGCGCTGCTGCATCCCGCCCGACATCTGCGCGGGATAGAGGTCTTGTGCGTCAGCCAGGCCCACGGCCTCCAGCATGGCACTGGCTTCTTCCTGCGCGGCGCGGCGGGCGGCGCCGAACAGGCGGGCGAGCAGCGGGGAACCGGCGCATTCCAGCCCGAACATCGTGTTCTGCAAGGCCGTCAGGTGCGGGAACACCGAATAGCGCTGGAACACCACGCCGCGATCCGGCCCGCATTCGGGCGTCAGCGCCAGGTCATCGAGCATGATCGTGCCGCGTGTGGGCGCTTCCTGGCCCAGCACGAGGCGCAGCAGGCTGCTCTTGCCCGCGCCCGAGGGGCCGACGATCGAGACGAAACTGCCGGCGGCAACATCGAGGTTGATCTTTTCAAGGACTACCTTGTCCCCGAATTCGACCCAGACGTTCTTGAGGGAAAGGAGCGCGGTCAATGGCTTGCTCCATAGGCCCAGGGGAAGGCACGGCGCCCGGCAAGCGAGAGGGCAAAATCCATGGCAATCGCCAGTAGCGCGATCCACGCCACGTAAGGGATGATCACGTCCATCGACAGGTAGCGCCGCACCAGGAAGATGCGATAGCCAAGCCCGCTGTCCGATGCGATCGCCTCGGCCGAGATCAGGAACACCCAGGCCGGACCCAGCGCCAGGCGCACCGCCTGGATCAGGCGCGGCATGGCCTGTGGCAGGGCAATGCGGATCATGATCTGCCAGCTGCTGGCGCCCAGTGTCTGCGCCTTGATGATCTGTTCGCGTGGCAGGCTGGCGACATGGTCGGTCAGGTCGCGGATCATCGGTGGGGTGATGCCCACCACGATCAGCGCGATCTTGGCCGTCTCGCCCAGGCCCAGCGCGATGAACAGCACCGGCAGCAGGGCAATCGGCGGGATCACCGCAATGGCCGTCACCAGCGGCCCCAGCGTGGCGCGCACCGGCGGCAGCACGCCCAGCACCAGCCCGGCGACCAGCGCCGTGAGCGTGGCGATGCCCAGGCCCAGGCCCAGGCGTTCCAGGCTGGCAAGCGTATCGGTCCAGAACAGGAAATGCCCGGAAAGCGGATCGGCCTGGAACAGCAGCGCAGAAAGGCCGCGCGCCATGGCATCGGGCAGGGGCAGGATCTTGTCCGACGGATTGAGCGCGTGGCGCTGCGCCGCCATGACCAGATAGAGCACCAGCAAGGCCAGGATCGGGATCGCGCCGGCGATCATCCTGTCGTTGCGGCGCATATGTCGGTTGACCCACCGCATTGTGTGCGTCCCTCGTTACGAGATTGGAGCGGTCAGAGCTTGCCGGCCGCGGCCATCTTCATGAAACTGTCGTCGAAGCGCAGCGTGACATGGGCGGGATCGCCCAGCGTCTTGCCGCCGGGGAATGCCATGCCCACCGCGTCTGCCGAGCTGGCGCCCTTGAACAGGCCCTTGGCAAAGCTGAAATCGCGCACCCGCGTCATCGTGGCGATCAAGGCCGGGCTATCGGCAGCGGCCACGGCGGCGGTAGGCTGGTCATAAAGGAACGTGGTGGTGAGCTGGCGATCGAACGTGGCCGCGTCTGCGCCGGCCAGCTTGGCCATCGCGGCGCGTGCCTGGCGGCCCTGTTCATCCTGCCGCTTCATCAGCGCAGTGGTTTCGTACCAGATGCCGGCCAGCGCCTTGCCCAGCGCCGGATTGGCCTTGAGCGTGGCGGTATCGACTGCCAGCAGATCGAGAATTTCGCCCGGAATCTGCGCCGACGAGAAAACCTCATTGGCACCGGGCTGCCCGCGCATCACCGAAAGCTGCGGGTTCCAGGCCACGGCCGCCTGCGCGTCGGGACTGGAAAACGCGCCGACGATATCGGCGTCCGAGGTGTTTACCGTCTTGACATCGCTGAGTGAAAGCCCGGCCGTGCCCAGCGCGCGCGCGAGCAGGTAGTGCGACACCGAAAGCTCGACGAGATAGATCTGCTTGCCCTTGAGCGCAGAAACCGAATTGGCACCTTTGAGCAACACGCCATCGTTGCCGTTGGAATAGTCGCCCACGATGATGGCGCTGGTATCCTTGCCTCCGGCGGCCGGGATCGTGAGCGCATCCATGTTGGTCACCGTCACGCCATCGAACTTTCCGGCGTTGTACTGGTTCACGGATTCGACATAGTCGTTTACTTGGACGATATTGATCTTGATGCCATACTTGTCGGCCCATTTCTTGACGATGCCGGCCTGCTGCGCATAGGGCCAGGGCATCCACCCGGCATAGATCGACCAGCCGATGTTGAATTCGGTTTTCTTGACAGCTCCGGCATCGGGTGCCGGGGAGCATGACGCCATCATGAGCGAGCCAGCCATCAGTGTACCGGCCAGAAGTGCGGTCTTGCCCGCCGTGCCAATCATTTTCATCATGATTCGCGCCCCTTTCGCACTGCACCATCGCTGGTAAGCTTGGCCTTGTCCATCGGAAAAATATTACACATCGCACATTCGGTAATAATTTCCCGACGCATGGACGATTTTGGAACGGGCGCTGGCATCATAGGGCGTCATGGCCATGTGCGCGCACAATACCCCAATATAAAAGGGTGATACCGCAGGCCCATGCAAAGCCACCGTGGCGGCAGCGATCACAAGTTTGCCGGCAAGCGAATCGCGAATCAAGTGCCGATCGCGGCTTGTTGCACGACCGTGACGTTTGCAGGCAGAACCCCTGGTTGGGGCAATCGCTATCGCAACTGCGAGCAAAGCGCCGGGTTTCGTTGATTTTCCTGTGAGTGAATCATACTGAACAGCACGAAAATTATTACGCTTGACCCAATATGTAATATCGGTACCGTGGCAGGTGTCGATAGTTCAGGGCGACACCATAAAAACGAAGAGTGGGTCACCATGGCTCAGGCGCACCACGCGGCGGGCGATGGAGAATAGTGCGGATTTTCGAAAAGATCTGCCTGGGCGAATGCTCGTGTTTTGCGCATGGCCGATGCTTTCTTGAAAATATCTGCAATCCCGAACGCTCTTCGTATCGAAATGCGCAAGTAATGCGGCTGGCGAAAGCTGCCGCGCGCCATGAGTTTCCGTGCCAGGCGGGTCCAACCGGCCGGCAACACCCCGGCAAACGGGCCGATCCCTGGGAGGGGATGTCACGACGCGACAGGCTTTATCGAGATCAAAGCGAGGGGCTGAAGTGACCAAGCGAACTTTCCGAACCAACCTGCTGGGCGCCACCATGCTGCTCGGTTCCGCCGCCATGCCGGGCCTGGCTCACGCTGCTTCCGCCGCAGATGCCGCCCCCGAACCCGCACCCGCGCCCGCCGTCGCTGCGGCCGATAGCGGCACTGACGCCAACTATATCGTGGTGACGGCCACGCGGCGCGCCACCACCTTGCAGGATGCGCCGATCAACATCAGTGCCATCAGCCCCCAGGAACTCGCCCGCCAGCGCATCGACGACGTCAAGTCGCTCGCCGCATTCACGCCGGGCATGACCGTGGCCGACACCGGCCCCAACTCTTCCGGCAAGATCGTGCTGCGCGGCATCAACTCGGGCGATTCCAGCGTCGATGGCGCCAATTCCAACAGCGCGGTGGGCGTCTATCTGGGCGAAGTGCCGCTCTACCTCGATTTCAAGCTGCTCGACATCAACCATGTCGAAGTGCTGCAGGGGCCGCAAGGCACGCTCTATGGCCTGGGCACGCTGGCAGGTGCGGTGCGCTACATGCCCAATCGGCCCGATACGGATCACTACACGGTCGATCTGCACGGCCGCTGGTTCGGCGAAAGCCACTCCAGCCAGGCCGGCGTGAATGCCGATGGCACGGTCAACATCCCGATCGTGAAGGACCACATCGCGCTGCGCAGCACGGTCGGCTATTACGACAACCCAGGGTTCATCGATTACAACTACCTGCTGCGCCAGCCGGGCGTTTCCGATCCGCAGCCCGTGCGCGGCGAAAGTGCGGCCGATGCCTCGTTCGGCACGCCAGCGCAGCGCGCCGCCAATTACTATTCCAAGAAGGACGTGAATTACGAACACACCTTCAGCACGCGCAACCAACTCCTGCTCGAGGCCAGCCCCGATGTGAAGCTGTACCTGACTTATGCGCACCAGATCACCAAGACGCAGGGCCGCCAGGCCAATGCGGCGGGCGTGCTGGGCACCGGCAAGTACGAAGGACCGTGGCGCTATCTCGAACCGACCAACCGCACCTCGGACCTCTACGCCGCCGAATTCAACGTGAACGTGTTCGATTTCGCGCAGTTGGTGGCCACGACGGCCTTCACCAACCAGAAGGTCTATACCCAGCGCGACAATACCGACCTGCTGCTCGACCTGGATTATGGCTATGAAGCCTTCCCTGGCTTCTCATCCTACAACCAGGCGACAGCGAAGACGCACCAGTTCAACGAGGAAGTGCGCCTGGTTTCCACCCACGGCGGCCCGTTCAGCTGGGTGATCGGCGGTTTCTACAACAACATGCGCTACGGTTCGCAATACCGTGAATACGTTCCCGGCTATCCCGAATTTGCGGGCATCTACCGGCCGGACAACCTCGAATACATGTCGTTCGTCAATACCCGCACCAAGGAAAAGGCGGCCTATGGCGAAGGCACGTTCCACATCACCCAGGATTGGCAAGTCACCGGCGGCTTGCGTTATTTCAAGTACGATGCCTTTGCCGAAGGCGGCACCGATACGCCGCTTTTCAGCAAGTACACGCCCTATCCGCTAGTCGTATTCGCACCGCAGCGCATCAAGTCGGGCAGCACGGGTGATGATGGTTTTGTCTGGAAGGCCAACACGTCCTACAAGTTCAGTCCCGATTTCATGGCATATTTTACATACAGCACGGGCTATCGGACGGGCAACGTAAACCGTGTTGCGCCTTGCGTCTTGCCGCTCAACCCAAAGGTGCAGAACGTGTGTGCGCTGCCAGACGAAGAAAGCTACATTCCTGACAGGACACGTAACCGCGAACTGGGAATCCGCGGGTCGCTGTTTGACAAGAAGTTCCAGTTCACTCTCAGTGGCTTCATCGTGACGTGGAAGGACGCGCAGATCCCCAGCGTGACCGAGAATGGCTTCGTGGGAATTATTCGTAACGTCAAGGGCGCCATTTCCAAGGGCATTGACTTTTCTGGTCACCTGAAAGTGACGCCGCGCCTGTCGATTGATGGCACTTATTCCTATAACGATGCCCACCTCACCGACGAAGCATCCAAGGTGGTGGTGACCGACGGTGTTCCAAAGAACGCCTTTGCCGGCGATCGCCTGCCCGGCTCCACCAAGCACGCCGGCAGCGTGGGCGCCACCTACACCTATCCCCTGGGCGACGGTAAGGACATCGAGGCAAGTTGGGCGACGACCTACACCGGGAACATCTATTCCCGCGTTGGCCTGCGCGGCAATGGCGAGGTGATCCCGGCCTATACCACGCACCGCGCCTCGGTGACCTATCACAGCGACATGTTCGACCTCGGCGTCTATGCCGACAACATCTTCGACAAGTATGCCGTGACGGCGGTGGAGAACGACCGCAGTTCCTACAACCGCACGCGCAGCGGCGTGGTCGAGCGCTTCTATGCCTATGGCGTGCTCACGCCCCGCCGCGTGGGCGTGGAAATGACCTTCCACTACAAGTGAGACCTTGCGGCCCGGCACCCCATCCAGTGCCGGGCCACCCTTTTCCTGTTTTTCGCTTTGGGCAAAACGGCTTGGGAACGACATGAAACAGCGGCTGACCGGCTTGATCCCCCCCGCCACGCTGCTGGCGGTGCTTCTGTTTTGGGCCTATGCGCCCAAGAGCGTCGTCGATTATCCCTGGACGCTGACGATTGCGGCCACTTTGGTTTCGGCCTGGCTGCTGCTCCTGGAATGGCTGTTCGAGCGGCACGCGGACTGGCGGATGAACTGGCGCGAGTTCTGGACGGATTCGTTCTATGTCGTGGTCAGTTCCACGCTGATTTCGCGCGCCAACGATTTCTTTGCCGATGCGCCGATGAAAGCGCTCAAGGCCAGCGCGGGGCTCTCCACCCCCTGGTTGGAGCACTTGCCGTTCCTGGCGCAAGTGGGGCTGATCTTCTTCCTGTTCGAGCTTGGGCAATACTGGATGCACCGGGGGATGCACAACTGGACACCGCTTTGGCTCACCCACGCGCCGCACCATCACATTACGCAGTTGAACGCGCTCAAGGGCTATGTCGGCAATCCGTTGGAACTGTTCCTGATCAGCCTGGGCGTGATCGCGCTGCTCGATTTCAGCCCGGTGGCCGTGCTGTGCGCGGCCAATGTCGGCAATGTCGTCGCCGGCTTTGCCCATGCCAACGTGCGGGCCGATCCGCCACGGTTCTATTCGTTCTTCTTCACCACGATCCGCCACCACAGCCTGCACCATTCGGTCGACTATGAATCGACCCGCTGCAACTATGCCAACTCGCTGATCCTGATCGATCGCGTGCTCGGCACGTTCCGCGAGGGCGAAAGCAAGCTGGTGGGGCAGGACGAGCGACGGCGGCTGTCGATCAAGGAGCAGTGGATGTTCCCGTTCGTGCCGGTGATCGATGCGTGGAGGGCACGACGCACCAGCCGCGCGCCGGCGAACAATTGAGTCGATCCGCCTCGCTTGCACACTCGCGGCCGCCCATGCCACAGCGGGGCATGAGCAGTATCGATCCGCAGATCGCCTCCGCGCGCGCCTGCCTGGCACGGGGCGATTGGCTCGGCGCAGCCCGCGCCGCACAGGCCGCGCTCGCGCGCCAGCCCGATCTGGCCGAGGCGCTGTTCCTGCTCGGGCTGGCCCAGGCGGAAATGGGCCGCATGCGCGAGGGGATCGCGCAGATCACGGCCGCCGTGGCGCACGACGGGCAGGGCGAATACCGCGCGCAACTCGCCCGCTTGCTGATCATGACGCGGCAGGATGGGGAAGCCGCGCGCGTGCTGGCCGATGCGGAACGGGCGCTGCCCGACGATGCGCTCAGCCGCGATACCATGGGCTGCGTCTATGCCCGGCTGGGCGATCATGCCGCCTCGCTGCCGCACTTCGCCCATGCCGTGGCCCAGGCGCCCGATCACCTGGAGTATCGCTACAACCACGCTGCCGCGCTCAATTTCCTGGGACAGGTGGCCGAGGCGGACGCGGCGCTCGAAGCCCTGATCGCGCTGGCGCCAGGCCATGGCCGCGCGCATCACCTGCTGTCCAGCTTGCGGCGCCAGACGGCAGAGGCCAACCATGTGGCCCGCCTGCGTGCGCAATTGGCAGCGGCCACCGATCCGCGCGACCGGCTGCTGCTCGGCTATGCGCTGTCCAAGGAACTGGACGACCTGGGCGAGGCGCAACCCGCCTTTGCCGCGCTGGCCTCTGCCAATGCGGAGCACCGCGCGCGCCTGCCCTATCGGTTTGCCAGCGACGAAGCCAATTTCGCCGCCATCGAACAGGCCTGGCCCGCGCTGGCCAAGGCGCGCGTGACCGATCCCAGCAAAGAAGCGCCGATCTTCGTGATCGGGATGCCGCGCACCGGCACCACGCTGGTCGATCGCATCCTGTCTTCGCATCCCGGTGTGGAAAGCGCGGGCGAATTGCAGGCCCTGCCGCTCGCAGTCAAGCACGCGGCCGCCACGCGCACGCGCACCGTGCTCGATCCCGAAACAATCGCCGCGCTGGCACGGGCAGACCTGGGCGCAGTGGGCCATGATTACCTCGCCCGCGCCCGCCACCACCGCCGCGATCCCGCCTTGCGCTTTGTGGACAAGTTTCCCGGAAATTTCCATTATGTCGGGATAGTGGCCCGCGCGCTGCCCAGTGCACGCATCATATGCCTGCATCGCCACCCGATGGACACGGTTCTTTCCAATTTCCGCAATCTCTTTGCCATCACCTCGCGCTATTACGATTATAGCTATGACCTGATGGACATCGCCCGCTATTACGCACGCTTCCACCGCTTGATGGCGTTCTGGCACAAGGCCTTGCCCGGCCGCGTGCTGGACGTGCAATACGAAGACCTCGTGACAGACCAGGAACGCGTGACCCGCGCCATGCTCGCCCACTGCGGGTTGGACTGGCACCCCGCCTGCCTGGATTTCCACCGCAACGCCGCCCCCGTCTCCACCCCCAGCGCCGCCCAAGTCCGCCGCCCGATCTACCGCGACGCCCTCGCGCGGTGGAAACGGCATGAGGCGGAACTGGCGGAGGCGGCGGCGTTTCTGGCGGGGGAGGGGATTGTGGTGGGGTAGGAAACTGGCTTCCAACCCCCTGTTGCGGCCTGCCCTACCCATAACACCTGATCCGCGCCCGCCGCAGGATCTTGTCTTCCAGCGAATAGTACAGCCAGATGTCGTCGCCCATCACCAGGCACGATGCGGCAAAGGCGATGTCGGTGGCGTTGCGGCTGCGGGCGGGTGGGGGGAGGAGGATGGGCTCAAGGCCGCGCCCGGTGACGCGGGTGAAATCGGGGGAGAAGCTGATCCAGCCGATGCGCCAGCGCGCGTCTGCCGTGGCGCCGTTGTAGAACATCACCGGGTCGTGGCCCTCACGCTGCACGATCGGGCCGGTGGAAAGGTGCCAGTTGTCCCAGCTGTCCTCGCGCACGGTGAAGGGATCGTCGACCACCGTCCATGGCCCTTCCACGCTCGGCCCTGTGGCCATGCCGATGCGCGAGGCATTGTCCTTGGCATATTCGTAGAACAGGCGAAACGTGCCGTCGGCCGCCTGGGCCAGTGTCGCTTCCTTGATGTTGCCCTCGCCCTCGGGCGCCTGGAGCATCACGCGGTGTTCGTGGAGGTCGGTCAGGCTCGGCCCTTGCGCCACCAGCAGCGCGCCTTGCGCGCGCTTGGCATCGACGCCGGTGTAGAAGATCGTGTAGCTGCCGTCCTCGCCATGCACCACGGTCGGGTCTTCGCAGCCGCCGGCATCGTCCGGGTTGGGTCCGGGCACGATCGCGGGCGCATCGCGCATGGTGAAGCACAAGCCATCTTTGGAATCCCCCGCCCAGATCAGGCCCGTGGGATCGGCCGGGCCCAGCGGATTGGGCACGATGCGCACCAGCAGGCGATAGGTATCGCCTTCCGTCCACACGAACGGGCTCATCAGATCGTCATGCGCCAGCCGCCCTTCCGGCCCGGCGATGTCGAGCGTCACGTCCTGCAATTCTTCCACGACATAGGCCACCATGGCTCAGGCTCCTTGGGCGATGGTCAGCGACAGGGCGCCGTCGATGGTCACGGTCGTGCCGGTGATATAGTCGGCCAGTGGCGAGAGCAGGTAGAGCACGAGATCGGCCACTTCCTCACTCGTTCCGGCGCGGCCCCAGGGGATGGCGGCTTCCTTGCGGTGCAGCTCGTCGGGATGATCGAGCGCGGACTGGTTCATCGGCGTCAGGATCATGCCCGGCGCCACGGCGTTGACCGCAATCCGCTCGGGCGCGAGTTCCAGCGCGAGCGTACGCGTCAACTGCGCAAGGCCGCCCTTGGCCGCGTCATAGTCCACCCCACCGGGGCGCGGCGCGGATTCATGGATGGACGAGATATTGACCACGCGCCCGCCATGCCCGGCCGGCAGGCCACGCACCAGGCGGCGGCAGGTGAGAAACGGGCCATAGAGATCGGCGCGCATCAGCTTGTCGAACTGGGCCAGCGCCATGTCGCGGATCATGATCCCGCTCATGTTGAGCCCGGCCGAATTGACCAGCAGGTTGACCGTGCCGAACCGCTGCTCGGCCATGGCCTCGTCGCCCACGTCGGCATGGATCGCGGCCGCCTTGCCACCGGCCTTTTCGATTTCCGCCACCACCTGCCGCGCCGCGGCTTCATCGGCAAAATAGGTGAGCACCACGGGCACGCCGGCCTCGCCGAGCTTGATGGCGGTGGCCCGCCCTATGCCGGATTCACCGCCGGTGACGATGGCAACGGATGCCGGGTCGAACGCTATGATGGGACCGATCATGGGCGCGATAACGCGTGAGGCTTGGCAAAGTGCCGATCCGGCGCGGGGCAAAAGAAACCGGATTGCAAGGGATTGGGGCAGCGGCCCGCCGTCACACCACCGCAACACTACCGCCTTAACCGCTTGCGCTTTCCCGCGAACAAGGAACGCGCGATGCATTGCCTGGTGGTGGAAGACGATCCGGTCATTGCCGCGCACGTGCTCGATGGCTTGCGCGGGGCGGGGCGATCTGCCGATCATGCCGCCACCGGGCGGGCCGCGCTCGATTGCCTGGCGCGGGGGCGTTATGATGCCGTGGTGCTCGATCGCATGTTGCCCGACCTGGGCGGACTGGCCGTTTTGGCGGCGATGCGCGGGGCGGGAGAAGCGCGGCCGCCGGTGCTGGTCCTGAGCGCGCTGGGCTCGCTGGCCGACCGGATCGAGGGGCTGGAAGCGGGTGGCGACGATTACCTGGCCAAGCCCTTTGCGATGGAGGAACTGCTCGCGCGGCTCAACGCCATTACCCGGCGCCGGCCTGCCGCGGGCGACGCGACGGGCCTTGCCGTGGGCCGCTTGACGCTCGATCCCTCGCGCCATGCCGCCGCGTTCGATGGCAAGCAGGCGCTGCTCAACCGCAAGCTCTTTTCCTTGCTGGCGCACATGATGCGCCATGCCGACAGGGTGGTGACGCGCGACATGCTGCTCGAACATGTCTGGGGCTATGCCTTTGCGCCCAC
>Ga0207668_10002108_pt1 | contig 11605 bp, 13 predicted proteins | sample KBSS43metaG_FD_184323 | JGI IMG/M metagenome (GOLD analysis project Ga0207668, IMG submission 184323) | Switchgrass rhizosphere microbial communities from Kellogg Biological Station, Michigan, USA - KBS S4-3 metaG (SPAdes) (version 2) | ecosystem: Host-associated > Plants > Roots > Rhizosphere... | reverse complement strand
TCAAACTTGCCAGCCTTGGTCTTGAGGATGTGCTGGGCCAACTCGAGCATCTCGGGCTCGATCTTCTTGCTCTTGATGCCTTTGAACGCGCTGCTGGCGGACCTCACCTCGTAGTCGAAGTTGAGCGTGGTCGCGATCAAACCCTTGCGGTGTGCCCGGATCAGCACCGGGCGCAGCTTGCGGAACAGAACGGTATGCGCGATTGCGGCAGCACCCTGGTTTCGGAGCGCCTCGCGGATCAGAACGAAGCTTTCTTCGGCGACGTCGTCGGATGGCAGTAGGTAGTATGGCTTGTCAAAGTAGGTTGGCTCGATCTTGCTGCAGCTGATGACGGCATCAACGTTCAGCGTCTTGTCGCTATTGGGAACAGCAGCGGCAATTTCTTCCGGCTCGAGGATAACGTAGGAGCCTTCGCTCTTTTCGTAGCCTTTGACTTGGTCTTCCTTGTCGACCGGCTTGTTGGTTTTTTCGTCGACGTAGATCCGCCGCAGACGATTACCAGAGCTGCGATTGACTAGGTGGAGCGAGATCCGATCTGACGTCGAAGCCGCTGTATACATCGAGACCGGACAGACGATCTCGGCGATCTTGATCGCGCCCTTCCAAATCGCTCGATGTGCCATTTTCCACGCTCCGGCCCTTTTGCAAGACAACGACGCGTCATGCTCTCGTGTTCCCCCACGGAGTAGGGCGGACCTTCGACAAATTGGCCGACGCCTGGGTTAACCTATGTTGTTGCGATGCGAACGTGATCGGCTGAGCGACGTGGCGCCGGAACCGTATTGCTAAGGCATCGTTGGCGGATCGAGACCGTGATGCACGTCAACCGGACATAGCGGCAGAGGGAACGGGGATGGTTTTTCCGGTTTCCCGCCCCGGCCAACGAAACGGCAGCCGAGCCCTTACACCGCTTGTGTCACGTCTCTCCTCCGACTGCCCGCACGAGAATGGCCACACGGCCCGACAAGGATAACAAGATGCGCAGCCTGCTCCTCGCCACCACGGCGATCGCCGCCTTTGCCATGCCGACCTTCGCTCAGGAAGAGCCCCGTCCGGTCGACGAGGCCGTAGCTACATCCAAGGATAGCGGCACGGTCGATCGCGCCAATCCGGAGATGGCTGCGGTCATCACCAAACTAATGGAATTGGGCGCCAAGCCCGTCAATACGCTGTCGGTCGAAGAAGCTCGCAGCCAGCCCACCCCAGCCGATGCCGCGATGGCGGTTGCCGAGGAAAAGACGGGCAAGCCGCCAGAGCCTGAAGCCGTCGCGCGCACGGAAGACGTCAAAGTCTCTGGCGCTGCCGGCGAGCTCGATGCGCGCGTCTACTGGCCCGAAGGAACAGAAGAGGGCGGCGAAGCGCTGCCGGTGATCGTTTACTTCCATGGCGGCGGCTGGGTCATCGCGGATCTCGATGTGTATGACGCATCCCCGCGCGCGCTCACCAACCAGGCCAAGGCTGTGGTCGTGTCGGTCCATTATCGTCAAGGGCCGGAGGACAAGTTTCCGGCCGCGCATGATGACGCGATCGCCGCCTACAGCTATGTCGTCGAGAATGCCGGGCAATGGAATGGTGATGCAGAACGCATTGCCGTCGCCGGTGAAAGCGCCGGCGGCAACCTCGCGCTCAATGTGGCCATTGCGGCCCGTGACCAGCAGCTGACCACGCCAGATGCCATCTTGGCCGTCTATCCGGTGGCCGGCGACGACCTTGAGACACCGTCCTACATCGCCAACCAGAATGCCGTCCCGCTGGGCAAGGCAGATATCGAATGGTTCGTTGGGCACTATCTCAACGACATGACCGAGACTGCCGACCCTCGCATCGACCTGGTTGGCTCCGCCGATCTCGCCGACCTACCACCGGTGACCATCGTCTCGGCCGAGATCGATCCGCTGCAGTCCGAGGGAATGATGCTGGCCGACAAGCTCGAAGGCGCCGGCGTCGAGGTCGCCTACCAGAACTGGAACGGCGTCACCCACGAATTCTTCGGCATGGCAGCGGTCGTTCCCGAGGCCAAGGAAGCGCAGGACTTCGCCGGCGCCCAACTGCGAACCGCCCTCGGCGTCCAATAAATCATCCAAGGCCCGGCGTTTGGCCGGGCCTTTTTGCATTCCATGACAGATGAGGCCTGAAATGATCCGACCGTTCTTGGCGATTGCCACATCGACCGCCGCGCTCCTGGTTGCCTTTCCTGCTCTTGCCCAGCCGCAGGGCACGATCGGCGAATATTCCGATGTCACTGTCGAGGGGTCGATCCTCGAACCGGAGCCTGTGACGATTTCCGATGACGCGGAGCTCGCCGCGCAGATCAAGGTCCCCGACGGCTTCTCCGTCGAAGTGGTTGGCCGCGATCTCGGCAACACCCGTATGCTGGCCACCCATGGTGAGCATGTCTACGCCACGCGGCGGACCGAAGCGGACGTGATCCGTCTCGATGACGCGGATGGCGATGGCAAGTATGAGAGCTTCACTGTGGTCGCTGCCCGACCGGGAATGCATGGTATCGCCTTCCATGACGACACGGCCTATCTGGCAACGGTCAACGAGGTCTATACCGCGCCAGTCGCGGCGGACGGCTCGTTCGGAGAGCTGACTAAGATCATCGACAACCTGCCAGATGGCGGCCAGCATGCCAATCGCACGCTGGCGATCGGTCCGGACGAGATGCTGTACATCACGGTCGGCTCGACCTGCAACGAATGCCAGGAAACCAATCCCGAGAGCGCGACCATTCTGCGTGCCAGCCTGGATGGCAAATCTCGGACGATCTTCGCCAGCGGCCTGCGCAACACGATCGGGTTCGGCTGGGAGCCGACCAGCGGCCAGCTCTACGGCGCGGACCACGGCACCGACTGGCTCGGCGACGAGGAACAGAAGGAAGAGTTCAACCTGATCGAACAGGGCAACAAGTATGGCTGGCCCTATGTCTTCGACTTCGGCAACTTCAATCCGCACATGAACCCGCCAGAAGGCATCACCCTCGAGCAATGGGCCGCCCAGAGCGAGGAACCGGCAGTCGGCTACACCGCGCATGCCGCGCCAATGCAGATGACTTTCTACACCGGCACCGCCTTCCCAGAGGAGTATCGCGGCGATGCCTTTATCGCCATGCGCGGCTCCTGGAACCGCCGCCCGCCCAGCGGCTATGAAATCAGCCGCGTGGATTTCGCTGATGGCAAGCCGGTGGGCTGGGATCATTTCGCCGAAGGCTTCCTGGTCGAACACGAAGACGGCGGCTATGGCTTCCTGGCGCGCCTCGCCGGTATCACGCAGACGCCCGATGGCGCGCTGCTGCTTGCCGACGACTTCAACGGCATCGTCTACCGCATTAGTCATGAAGGCGGCGATGTTGCCGAGGCCACGGAAGCGACCATGCCACCGGATGTTACCGTTCCGGCTCCACAGTCCAACATCGCCCTGAAGTTGGTCGAGGCGGATGGCACCTTGGATGTCACAGCGCGGTCCTTCGACAATGGCGAGCCGATCCCGCTCAAGCATGCCGCCGAGGGCGACAATGCTTCTCCGGCGCTCGAATGGGGCACGCCTCCTGAGGGCACGCAGTCCCTCCTCGTCATCGCCGACGATCCGGATGCCGCCGAGCCGAAGCCCTTCGTGCACTGGGTGCTCTTCGATATCCCCGGTGATGCCACCGGGATTGAAGAGGGTTTAGCCACCGATCCGGTGCTGCAGAAGCCTGAACGGGCAAAGCAGGGCACCAACAGCGCCGGCAAGCTCGGCTATATGGGACCGCGCCCGCCGCTCGAAGATCCGGCGCACAATTACCATTTCCAGGTCTTTGCGCTCGATCTCTCTCAGCTGCCGGTGGACCCCGGCGCAAAGCGGGAAGACGTCTTGGCTGCCATAGACGGCCATGTCATCGCCAAGGGTGAGGTCGTTGGGACCTATGAGCGCCCCGGCCCGGAGAAGCCGATCAACTGATAGCAAAAGGCCGGCATAACAGCCGGCCTTTTTACTAATTTTGGTCTTGCGCCTGGTCCATCAGGATTAGGCTGAACCCGGGTACCAAGGTCACTCGGCATATATACCGGCCTCGATCGCCGCTTCCATGAAGGCCATCCAGGCAACTTCGGGATCGGCGCCTTCCATGGCGTCCAGACAAGACATGCTGGCCTTCTTGTGCAGATCCGTGCGTTCCGCAGGCCATTCCAGCAAGAGGATGTTCCGCGCTTCCGCCGGGCTGGCCACGGCGTGGGTATGGCCGTCGATGGTAATAGAAAGCGGGCGGGCCCACTGATGCATTCCGTCATTCATATTGGATCCAACTCGTCTGGTTTAGACACTGGCTCGATGTCACGGGTGGTACCGGTTCGCTCCGATGCCTGAACGTGGCCGGTATGTCGGAGTTGCCAGAATGACGAAGGTCGTCAGGAAAAAAGAAAGGGCTCCATTCGGAGCCCCTCTCATTACCAGGTCTGGCGGCCGTACCAATCGTCAACATCTTTTTTGACGTCGTCCTTGGCCTTGCCGTAGCGCTCCTGAAGCTTGCCTTCGAGCTGCTCGCGGTTGCCGTTGATCTGGGTGATGTCGTCGTCGGTGAGCTTGCCCCACTGTTCCTTGACCTTGCCGGACATCTGCTTCCAGCTACCTTCTACGCGGTTCCAATCCATGATCGGTCTCCTGTGTTGGTGTGTGAAGAGTCAACGATATGAGGGAGCGGGACGTTCCTTCGACAAATAGGGGTAGTAGCAGTCACCGGGCCTAGCCGGTCGACCCTCCGGCGACCTCCTGCAAAAAGGGAGGAGGGAAGACGCCGTTCATTCATGAACCCCCGCATACCAGTCAGCGTAGGGCGTGTTTTTAGCCAAGTGCCGGTTGAAATCAGGCGCGCCATCCGTCCACCAAACCGGTCCGCGCTCACCTAGGGCTCGCTTGGCTTTGTCGACTGCCGTTCGTGCAGCCGCTTTCCGTGCGGTATCCCTCGAACGGACATTGCGACGGGCTTCCATCAGTGCGTCCACGAGTTCCTGACGATGTCCCTCATCGAGTGCAGGGTTTGACGTACGCCAAAGCCGGCCACGGACCAAAATGTATCGTCCGTCCGGCGTTTTTAGGGGACTTGTGGGTCTAGTTTCCATATGTCGCCCAACGTCAGCCGCCTCGCTGTGTTCCGGATCAATCCTCAAGCTCTATCCATGTCGGGGCATGATCGCTCGACTTCTCCCAACCCCTCACGTCCCGATTCACGCCTGCCGATTTCAGTCGCGCCGCAACGCTGGGCGAAAGCAGCAAGTGGTCGATGCGCAAGCCGGCGTTGCGGCCATAAGCATTGCGGAAGTAGTCCCAGAACGTGAAAATCTGCTCGCCTGGATGGAGATGTCGGATCGCATCGGTCCAGCCCTGTTCTACAAGCAGTCGAAAAGCCTCACGCACCTCAGGCCGGAATAGGGCATCGTCCTTCCAGCGTTCGGGTTTGTAGACGTCCAGGTCGGTCGGCATGACATTATAATCGCCGGCCAGCACAACGGGCAGTTCGGTATCTAGGAGACCTTGTGCATGGGCGGTAAGGCGCTCGAACCAGCTGAGCTTGTATTCGAATTTAGGTCCTGGGGCGGGATTGCCGTTGGGAAGGTAAAGGCAGCCGAACAAGACGCCCTGGACCGCGGCTTCAATGTATCGGCTATGGGTGTCATCAGGATCGCCGGGCAGGCCGCGCCGTGTCTCTGTTGGCGCCGAGCCTTTGGCGAGAATGGCGACACCGTTCCAGCTCTTCTGACCATGCCATATGGCGCCATAGCCCGCCCGCTCGATGGTCGAAGCCGGGAACTTCTCATCGGGTGCTTTCAGCTCCTGCAGACAGACTACGTCGGGTTCAGCCTCCTCCAGCCATTGGAGAAGCACCGGCAAACGCCCGTTGATGCCGTTCACGTTGTAGGTGGCGATCTTCATGTCAGTGGCTCGCGATCACGTCCTGAATGCGCTGGGTCAACGACTGGTCGGCACCGAAGTATCCCTCCCATGCATCCGGCCTTTGCGCTCGCTCCGCCGCTGCGAAAATGTCGAAAGCGTCGGCACGGTCGATTTCGGTCAGTTCATCCCAAGTGACCGGCACAGCGACGGTGCCGCCAGCGCGGGCCCGCGTCGACCAAGGGCAGATGGCGGTACTTCCTTGCCCGTTCCTGAGGTAGTCGAGAAACATGCGGCCCTTGCGCCGAGCCTTGGACATATTGGCGACGAACCTCGACGGATCAGTCCTTGCCATGAGCTCCGCGAAATTCTGACAGAACGCCTTTGCGGCAACCCAATCGGCCTCCGGCATCAGCGGAACGACGACATGAACCCCTTTGCCGCCGGAAAGAAGTGGCCACGACTTGAGTCCGATGGCCCCCAGCACATCGCGGATGTCGGTAGCCGCCTGCTTGACCGCGTGGAAGCCCAGCCCCTCGTCGGGGTCGATGTCGAAGACCAAGCGGTCAGGCAGATCCGGATCGTGACGGTCCGAGCCCCAGACGTGAAATTCCAGGGTGTTCATCTGCACGCCACCGACGAGACCGGCCAGATCCTCGACCCAAAGGATACGGGTGTCCTTTCCGGAGAGCTTCTGCAGTTCGCCGGCGTGGATGGTCCTCGGCATGCCGGCCAACAGGTGCTTTTGGAAGAAGGTCTTGGTCAGATCGCCATTGGTGTCCCGCACCAGTGAAAGAGGATGGTTCTTGATGTGCGGCATCATTCTGTCGGCGACAACGGCGTAGTAGGCGGAGAGATGGGCTTTGGTGATCGTGGTGCCGGGATACACGATCTTATCGGGGTGGCTGAGCTTCACGCCCACCGCGCCAGCTATCTCGACGCCTATATCTGCGGACAGCGCGTCGACCTGTTGCACAGTAGATATTTCCAGCACGACCTGGTTCGCACTTTTGTCCTCGCGCAGTCCCTGAAAGCTGGCATGACGCACGGAGCCATCGGGAGTCAGCTCGGCATAGGCGACCTCGGCGACCAGTTCAGGTCGCACCCAATGAGCCTGACGGGCGATATCCCGTGGGACCGATGCGAACGATGGCTTTTGCACGCGTCGCCGTTCCAACTGGGCGAGGATCTTCTCGCGCATCGCATCGCTGAAGCCGGTTCCGACCCTGCCGCGATACACGAACTTGCCATCGTCATAGGTGCCAAGGATCAGAGAGGCCATGCCCTCGCCGTTGTCGCTCGGCCGCCAACCGCCGATGACGAATTCCTGCCGCTTCGTGCATTTGATCTTCAGCCAGCTCTTGGTGCGGTCGCCGACATAGCGCCCATCCATACGCTTGGCGATGACGCCCTCGTGCCCGCCAGCGCACATGGCGTCGTAGACAGACTTGCCGTTGCCTACAGAGTGAAAGGAATACTGGAGTGAATCGTCCGCGTCGCGCTCGCCGAGAATGCTCTCGAGGATGGCTTTTCGCTCTATCAACGGCAAAGATCGCAGGTCCTCTCCATCCTTTTCGAAGATGTCGAAGGCGTAGAACTTCAGGGGGATTCCCGCTGCGATGCCGCTCTTGAGCATCGAGAAGTTCGTCCGACCATCGTTGTCGATCGCGACGATCTCGCCGTCGAGATGCAAGGTTCCCTTGGTCAACTTACGCAATGGCTCCAGGATGACCTTGAATTGGTCTGTCCAGTCATGACCGTTGCGCGTGAAAACCCTCACTTTATCGCCGGCGATGGCAACCTGAGCGCGATATCCGTCGAACTTCATCTCGAAAAGCCAGCCGTCCCCGGAGGGGATCGTGGTAGCGAGCGTGCAAAGCTGGAACGGCTTGAAGTCAGGGAGGTCGTGTCGATGGGTAGATTCTGAGTCCCGGCGGGATTGCCGCCTTTTGCGGGTGGTGGCTGCTACGGCCTCCATGTCTCACTCGGGTACATCGGCGACTCAATCCCGAGCCTACGAATCGGTTCCGCGCCGAATTGAACCTCCAGACTCCCCGCACGTTGGGCCCTGACAACCAACAAAGGAGTTTCGTCATGGCACAGGAACACACGTCGCGTGGCCGCGCCCAGGATCGCGCAAAGGTGGCCGCCGGTCAGGACCACGAGGTTCGCTACGAAGCCGATAGGACTGGTTCCTCAAAGTCGGAGGTCAAGGATGCGGTCAAGAGCGCCGGCAACAGTCGCGAGGCCGTCGAGAAAAAGTTGGGCTCGAAATGAGCAAGGAGAGCAAGGACGGCCTCCCGACAGGCGAAGAGCCTGGTGTCCCAAACGACGTCCATGACCCGCATCCGTCGAGGGAGTCGGATTCGGACAAGATCCCAAATCCGGGCGGCGCGAAGCCTCCGAAGGGCCCCGATGTCGGCTCCAACAGCTACGCCAACGACGGCAAAGCTCTTCATCGACCGCACAACAAGGGGTCCGGACCGGAATGACCACCATAAAGATCGATGAGGATTTGCTGGACGGCATTAGGAACTTCGTCGCGGATCACGACATCGCGCCGAAGGGCAGGATGACGCACGACGATGCCGTCAACACCATCCTTCGGGACTGGCTCATGGGCCAGGGCTATCTCGCCATTCCAGGCGACGAAGAGATCGAGGTCGTTACGACGATGAATGCAGCGGAGGTGCCCAAATGACCGAGGTCGATGCATATCGAGCACCTGTCGAGCCGGACGATCGCGGGCGGCCAGCACGCGCTTCGGTTCGCGCCAGCATAGGCAATGCCAAGTTCCAAGCCGACGCGGAGATGAGCCTAGCCGGTTTCCTGGCAGTTGGCGCAATGGTCGCTATGATCTTATTTGCCGTAGCGCCCATCGTTGCGGCCGGTCGGCGCAGTTCGCGATAGAGTTGCCGGGCATCATTCGGCGCTACAGGTCGCCATCTATCAATGTCTGCACCGCAGGGAGAATGCGATCCACGATTACCGCGACGCCGCGCGCGTTCGGATGGATACGATCGCCTTGGTTGAGAGCCGCATCCAGCGCCACCCCATCGAGGAAGAACGGGTAGAGCGGAACCCCGAACTCATCGGCCAGGTCAGGATAAACCGAGTTGAACTCTTCGACGTACCGATTTCCCAGCCGCGGACTGGCGAGCATACCAAGAAGAAGCACCGGGATGCCTCGATCCCGGAACTCCCCGAGAATTTCTCGAAGGTTCTGCCTCAACCGATCAGGCGGAAGGCCCTGCAGCATGTCATTTCCGCCGAAACCGACCAAGGCGACGTCAGGCATCTGGGCTAACGCTCTGCCGACCCGTGCCGCACCAGCGCCCGATGTATCGCCCGACACGCTGGCATTGATGATGGACACGTCGTAACTGCTTTCGGCCAGCTTCGCGCGGAGCTGTTCGGCGAAGCCCTCATCGTTATCGAGCCCGTATCCAGCCATCAAGGAGTCGCCCAACAGCATGAGGCGAGGAGGCTGCTGAGCCGTCGTAGCTCTGGGTGTGAAAATCATCGCGCCGGCTGCTGCGCTGGTCGCTGCCAGCTTCCAGAGCGCCCAGCGTCGACCGAATTTGGACATTCCGTTCATGCCTGGTTGGTCACATCGGATTCGCGAGGAAGTGGACTGAACCCCATGGCTAGCCGGTCCCGACCTGCATCCGTAAGCTGCGGACCACCTTCCTGCTGCTCCACCAGCGCCAGGGACAGCAACTTGGCGAAGTGCTGGGGATCGATATCGGGCAACGGCGTGGATCGGTCAAAGCTCGCCAGGACCTCGAACTCGTCCTTGGTCAATTGGTTTTCGGTCACGATGATCTCCTCCCGGATAGCTTCGAGAACCATCTGCTCGATCAAGGGTTCCGACCATCCGTGGAACCAGCAATGGGCGGCACCGTTCGCCCAATGAGACTGACGCGCGTCAACGGGACGCGGCGGCATGAGGGGATAGGGATGGTTTTTCCGGTTTCCCGCCTCAGCCAACGAAACGGCAGAAGAGCCCTTATTCCGCCCTTGCCGATCTCATCGTCACCACCCAAGAAGGAAGATTCGATGTCCGACAGCCAAGCCGACTTTACGGGACGATGGCTCCACGATGGAGACTGGAAAGACAAGGACTTCACTAACGCCTTGCCTGACTATGACCATGACGAAGCCCCCGGAACTGAGGGGACGACTGCCATGCGCCACACCATCGTAGAAAGCAGAAACGGTCCGGTTGCGGTATGGATACCTTCTCATTGGAGCGACCAACAGGCATGCGAGGCTCTTGAGGAAAACTGGTAGCTTTGCATTAGCGGCGGACTGTTGCGTAGTGGCTCCCCAGCTCGCCTAGACCGATGGCATCTCGAATGTGAAGGTCGTTTCCCCATCGGCTGATTTGACCGATATTTCACCGCCATGAGCCGCGGCTATTTCGGCGGCGATGAACAGGCCGAGCCCGAGGCCTTCGGAGTGCGTATCGGTATCGCCACGACGGAAGGGCTGGAAGAGCTTATCTGCCAACTCTTCTGGAATCGTTTTGCCCCGGTTCTGCACATCGACGACAACAGAACTCTCTTCTTTCCGGCACGTAACGACGACAGGCGCGCCCTCATCGCCATGGGTTATGGCGTTGGAAATCAAGTTTGAGAAGAGTTGTGCCAGGCGCTGATGATCGGCCCTTAGCATTCCTCCCGTCCCGAGTTCGACGATCAAGGTTCGATGAGGATGCGCAATAAGAAGCTCGTCCACGACCTGACCGATCGTTTCCCGAAAGTCCTGTTCTTCCGGTTGCAGCGTTAGCCCACCGCCCATCCTGACACGCGCAAGATCGAGGACATTGTCGACCAAGCCTCCCATGCGCGTGGTGCTTGAATGCATCAAGCGCAACATGCGCGCGCTTCTCTCGGTCCAGCCATCCTTGAGAAGTCGATTAATACCAGCTTCGATCGCTGCGATCGGGTTGCGGAGATCGTGCCCGAGTACAGCTATGAATTGCTCCCGCAACTCTGAAAGTTCGCGCTCACGTATCAATGCGGTATAGGCCGCCTCCAGTCTGGCACCGGCATCAAGATGCTGTGCGATCAGTTCGGCAAAAAGCTGGAAGGTGCCGAGCACCATTGGGTCGCTGACCTTGGCCGGCTTAGGATCAATAGCGCATAGCGTGCCGAAAAACTGGCCATCTGCGAGGATGATCGGAACCGAAATGTAGCTCCTGAGTCCATACATCTTCGGAGTGTGATGATCGCGATAGACGGGATCGCTTTCCACGTCATCGATTACCACAGGTTGACGGTGAGATCGGATCTCGTTGCAGATGGTCGTGGCGATCTCCAGCTCATCGCCTGGCTTCAAACCAAATCCGACAGGATCAAGCGACTGGCATGTTATCCAACGGGTATCGGTGACACGTGCTACTGCCGCGAAACCCATTCCGGTCATGCGAAGAGCTACGTCCAGGATCGCCGGGACCGCAGCGATCGCTTCGACACGTTTGATATCTTCGGCGAGTTCACTGGAAACGGCTGGTTCGGGCCTGGGGCTCGGACGGCCTTGCTGACCGAAAGTCTCGAGCAATTGTACCGTCTCGATGGCCGTCGATGCTGCATTCGCCAGCGCTTCGAGAATTACGACCTCGTCTTCGGTGGGACGGTGGACACGAGACCAGTAGGCTCCTATGGCGCCGATCGGATCGGCCTTCCGCACCGGGGCCATCGCCACGGCTTTTACGAAGGTATCCGAGTAAAGT
>Ga0207668_10002097_pt1 | contig 11634 bp, 7 predicted proteins | sample KBSS43metaG_FD_184323 | JGI IMG/M metagenome (GOLD analysis project Ga0207668, IMG submission 184323) | Switchgrass rhizosphere microbial communities from Kellogg Biological Station, Michigan, USA - KBS S4-3 metaG (SPAdes) (version 2) | ecosystem: Host-associated > Plants > Roots > Rhizosphere >... | reverse complement strand
GCGAAGGTGGTCAGCACCGTCACGTAGCGGTTGAACTCATAGGCTTCGACCGCCGCCTTCAGCTCGGCATCGATCTCGGCCAGCCGGTGCAGCACCCAGCGCTCCAGCTCGGGCATCGCCTCGATCGGGGTCCATTCCTCGGGATCGAAGTCGCCGAGTGCGCCCAGCAGGTAGCGGAAAGTGTTGCGCAGCTTGCGATAGCCGTCCGACGCGCCGGCCAGCACCTCGGTGCCGATCCGGACGTCGTCGAAATAGTCGGTCGAGGCCACCCAGAGCCGCAGGATGTCGGCGCCGTTGGTGTCCATGATCTTGAGCGGGTCGACGACGTTGCCAACACTCTTGGACATCTTGCGGCCCTTGCCGTCCAGCGCGAAGCCGTGGGTCAACACCGCCTCGTAGGGCGCGCGGCCGCGGGTGCCGCAGCTTTCGAGCAGCGAGGACTGGAACCAGCCGCGATGCTGGTCCGACCCCTCGACATAGAGCTGCGCGACATAGTCGGCGCCGTTCTCCGGCTCGACGACGAAGGCGTGGGTCGATCCGGAATCGAACCACACGTCGAGGATGTCGCGGACGACCTCGTAATCGTCGAGCGCATACTGGTTGCCGAGGATGTCCTGATGGTTGGCGGTATACCAGGCGTCGGCACCCTGTTCGCGGAAGGCGGCGACGATGCGGGCGTTGACGTTGGGGTCACGCAGGTACTCGCCGGTGACCTTGTGGACATAGAGCGCGATCGGCACGCCCCAGGCGCGCTGGCGGCTGATCACCCAGTCGGGGCGGTCGGCGACCATCGCGCCGATCCGGTTCTGCGCCCGCTCCGGCACCCAGCGCGTGCCGCGGATCGCGCGCTCGGCGGTCTGGCGCAGCGTCATGCCGGCGCGCTTCGTCGGCACCGCCGGCGGCAGCGGCCGGTCCATGGCGATGAACCATTGCGGGGTGCAGCGGAAGATGATCTTCGCCTTCGACCGCCAGCTATGCGGGTAGCTGTGCTTGTAGTCGTAGGACGCCGCCAGCAGCGCGCCGGCCGCGCGCAGGTCGCTGCAGATCGGGCCGTCGGGCGCGTTGAGCTTGGGGTTGATGACCGACAGGCCCTCACCGCCCATCCACGCCCAGTCCTCGCGGTAGCGGCCGTCGTCACGCACCGCGAAGACCGGATCGATGCCGTTCGTCTTGCACAGGTCGAAATCGTCCTCGCCATGGTCCGGGGCCATGTGGACGAGGCCGGTGCCGGCGTCGGTGGTGACGAAGTCGCCGGGCAGGAACGGCCGGGGGCGCGCGAAGAAGTCGCCACGCGCGTGCATCGGGTGGCGGGCGACGGTGCCGGCGAGGTCGGCGCCACGAAAACGAGGGGGGACCTCAACTTGTTGCATGTTGAATGAGAAAATGACCTTGTCGGCGTCACTTAGCGCCACGTCGAATGGATCTTTTTCTCCGTCTTCAATCCGACGCTGCCGCTCCGCCTCTTCCTTCAAAGAAGGCAGTTCGCCAACGCGTCGAAGAAACGCATTCACGAGATCGTCCGCAACGAGATAACGTCGACCTGCAAAGTCTAAGAGAACGTACTCGACCTCCGGCCCATAGGCGATCGCTTGGTTGACCGGGATCGTCCACGGCGTCGTCGTCCAGACGACCGCATGGGCGCCGACCAGCTCCGGGATCCGGCTCTCGACGATCTCGAAGGCGACGTCGATCTGGGTCGAGGTGATGTCCTCGTATTCGACCTCGGCCTCGGCCAGCGCGGTCTTCTCGACCGGGGACCACATCACCGGCTTGGCACCGCGATAGAGCTGGCCGGTCTCGGCGAACTTCAGGAGCTCGCCGACGATGACCGCCTCCGACGCGAAGTTCATCGTCAGGTACGGCTTGTCCCAGTCGCCGAGCACGCCGAGGCGCTTGAACTGGGCGCGCTGCACGTCGACCCACTTTTCCGCATAGGCGCGGCATTCGGCGCGGAAGGTCACGGGGTCGACCGCGTCCTTGTCCATCTTCTTCGCGCGATACTGCTCCTCGACCTTCCATTCGATCGGCAGGCCGTGGCAGTCCCAGCCGGGCGTATAGGGCGCGTCGAAGCCCTGCAGCGATCGGGTGCGGACGATGATGTCCTTCAGCACCTTGTTCATCGCATGGCCCATGTGGATGTCGCCATTGGCGTAGGGCGGGCCGTCGTGGAGGACGAACCGCTCGTGCCGGGCGCGCTTGTCGCGGAGCTGGCCGTAGAGGTCGGCCGCTTCCCAGCTCGCCAGAATCGCCGGCTCCTTCTGCGCGAGGCCGGCCTTCATCGGGAAGTCGGTCTTGGGCAGGAAGACGGTCGCCCGATAATCGGGCGCGGCGGATTCGGGCGTGTTGGACATGGTAATTGCCGCTTAGGCGAGCGGGGCGGGGGCGGCAAGGATCGCGCGGGCGGCGGCGCAGTCCTTGTCCATCTGCGCCACCAGCGCGTCAAGCCCATCGAACTTCGCCTCGGGCCGGAGATACGCGACGAACTCGACCGCGATGGTCTGGCCGTAGAGATCACCGGCGAAGTCGAAGAAGAACGCCTCGAGCAGTTCGATCGGCGGATCGAAGGTCGGGCGGATGCCGAGATTGGCGGCGCCCTCCAGCACGCGGCCGTCGGGGAGGCGCCCGCGCACCGCATAGATGCCGTAGCGCGGGCGGAGATAGGCGCCCAGCGCGACATTGGCGGTCGGGTAGCCGATCGTGCGGCCCAGCTTCGCGCCATGCTCGACCGCCCCCTCGATCGCGAAGGGTCGGGTCAGCAGCCGCGCCGCCTCGCCGCAATCTCCGTCGCGCAGCGCCGCGCGGATCCGACTGGACGAGATCGTGCCCGCGCCGTCGGCGACCGGGCTGACCGCGGCGGCGGCAAAGCCGGCGGCGGCACCCAGCACGCGCATCGAGTCGACCGTGCCGCTGCGCCCCCTGCCGAAGGTGAAATCCTCGCCGGTCACGACCATTGCCGCGCCGGCGCGGGCGACGAGATGGTCGTTGACGAAGGCCTCGGCGGTCTTCGCTGCCATTTCGGCATCGAACCGGATGACCAGCATCGCATCGGCACCGGCCGCCGCGAACAGCCGTTCGCGCTGGTCGAGGGTGGTGAGCGTGAAAGGCTCGCTCTCCGGCTTGAAGAAGCGGGCCGGGTGCGGGTCGAAGGTGGCGACGACCGCAGGCACGCCGCGCGCGCGCGCCTCGGCCACGGCGGTGCCCACCACCGCCTGGTGGCCGCGATGAAACCCATCGAAATTACCGAGCGCGATGACGCCCCCGCGCAGATGCGCGGGGAGCGCTGCGCTGCTGTCCAGCCGCTCCATGCCCGCGGCTATAGGGATCGGCAGCGGCAGCTTAAAGCCCGCTGGCGCCGCCCGCGGCGGAAATGGCCGCAATCGTCACCGCGGGACGAGGGTGACGAAAGCGAAACCGGGACGGCCGTCGACCGCGGGATGCGCCTCCCGCGCCACCTCGCGCCAGCGTGCAGGATCGAAGGCGGGCAGGATCGTATCGCCGGCGCAGTCCACATCCACCTCGGTCAGCTCGACCCGCGTCGCGAGCGGATCGAACAGGGCGAAGATCTCGGCACCGCCGATGATCGATACGCGGTCGCCCGCAACCGCGGCCAGGGCGTCGGTGGCGGAATGGGCCACGATGACGCCTTCCGTCCGCCAGCCGCGGTCGCGAGTGAGGACGATATGCGGACGGCCCGGCAGCAGGCCGGGCAGGCTGTCGAAGGTGCGGCGGCCCATGATCATCGGCGCGCCCTGCGTCACCGTCTTGAAATGGCGCAGGTCGGCGGGGAGGTGCCAAGGCAGGCCGCCGTCGCGACCGATCACACCGTTGCGGGCACGGGCGACGACGCAGACGATCTGGGAAGGGCTCATGCCGCGGCCATAAGCGAGGACCCGCCCAACCGGAACAGGAACGATACGCGGCGCCGCTCGTAATAGCCCAAGAACTCTCGGTCAGGTCTTGGGAATCAGGAGTAAAGCACATGGGTCTCATCATTCTTCTCATCGTCGGCGGCATCCTCGGCTGGCTGGCCAGCATCATCATGCGCACCGACGCGCAGCAGGGGATCTTCCTGAACGTCGTGGTCGGCATCGTCGGCGCGCTGCTCGCCGGCTTCCTGATCACCCCGCTGCTGGGCGGCGCGCCGATCACCAGCGGTGCTTTCGACGTCCGCTCGCTGCTGGTCTCGTTCCTTGGTGCCATCGTCCTGCTGGCGATCGTCAACCTCTTCCGCCGCGGCACCGTCCGGTAACGGTCGCCTCTGCTTCCTGCGCCCTCTTCTTCGGAAGGGGGCTTTTTTTTGGCCAGTTCGACCGCCACCGGGCCAGCGCGGATTGTGCGGCTAAGATTTCGGCGAAATCACAGTTCGTCCATGTCGCGCCCTGGACTGGCGTTTCGGCGATGAGCTCGCGGAGGTCGCAGCGGCCCCAGCATGACCCGCCGCGAGGTGGGATCTAGCGGCGTGCCTGTCCCCTCCCCACTCCCAGTCTCGCGTGCTGGCCGAGGGACGAATCGACACGGCCGCTACGCCAGGTCCGCTTCGACCAGCCTGCGCGGGATCAGTGACGCACAGGAGCCTGCCGTGGTTGATGCAGGCCCCTGACACGCGCGGTCAGACGATCATGAAGTCCGCAACCGAAAGGCTCGGGATGTCGAAGAACTCGGCCACCTTCACGGCACCCTCGCCGCCCGCGCCGTCCGCGTCCCAGAAGAGCTTGCCGCTGTCCGTGTCGAACAGGAACGCCGCCCCGTCCACCGCCGCCAGATCGCCCGCCTGGACCAGCTGACCTTCGGTGAGCCGGTCTCCCGCGCTCAGGCCGCCGCCGAACACAGAGGCATCGATCTCGATCTTGTCGAGGCCGCTGACGAAATCGAAGATGCGGTCGCTGCTGTTCCGTTCGTTGGAAAGAACGAAGGTGTCCGCGCCGCTGCCGCCCCACAACGCGTCCAGACCGACGCCGCCGACAAGACGGTCGGCGCCGTCGCCGCCGCGCATGTGATCGTTGCCGCTGCCGCCCTCCAGATAGTCGTCACCGCTGTCGCCGTAGAGCTTGTCATGGTCGCGCCCGCCATAGAGCCGGTCATCATCGCGCCCGCCGTAGAGCGTATCGCGCTGCTCGCCACCGCGCAGATGGTCTCGCCCCGACCCGCCGTAGAGCAGATCGTTGCCGGAATCCCCGACGATGTAGTCGTCGCCGCTGTCACCCTCGATCCGGTCGCGACCCGAACCGCCGTACAGCCGGTCATCGCCTTCATCGCCTTCGATCCGATCATCGCCGGCCCCGCCGGACATCCGGTCGTTGCCCTCTTCGCCTTCGATGCTGTCGTTGCCATCCTCACCGCGGATGAGGTCGTCGCCGGCATCGCCGTCGATCTCGTCATTGCCAGCGCCGCCGAGCAGCGTGTCGGCATAGCGGTTGCCCTCGATCTCGTCGGCGCCACCGTAGCCATAGATGATGTTGGCTTCGCGCGCCCCTTCCAGTTCGTCGTTACGGTCGGTGCCCTTGATCGTGGCCATGCTGGTCTCCTTGCTACCCACGCCGTGCTGCGGCTGCAGCGGCGGCTAGGGCGCGAGACGCCGGAAGGCCCGTTTGGTTTGCGTCATGTAGAAAACGTCATCCTGCGTCCACAAAGCCGCAAGGCGCGATCATGACGAAAATGTCATGCAGGCGTCATATGGACAACAGCCCGACCGGTTATCTGCCGGCGCATGGCACCCCCCGCATCCCCGGCGACGGCACCAGTCACCGCGATCCTCGTCTATGACCTCAGCGCGACGGGCGTGGTGCGAAACGCGATCGCTCTGGCCAATCGGCTGGCTCACGAAGGCCGTCCGGTCCAGCTGGTGACATGCCGCGCGGAGGGTGCGCTTGCGACAACCCTGGACCCCGCCGTCGCACTGGTCGATCTCGGCGTGCGCGGTCGATCGCGCGCAATCGTGCTCCTGCGTTCGCTCGGCAGGCTGCGCCGCCATCTGCGCGCCACCGCCCCTGCGCTGGTCCTTTCGGCCGGCAACCACTTTCATCTCGCCTGTCATGTCGCGACGCGCAACCTTATGGGGGCACGCGTGGCGTATCGGATCAGCAACAGCCTGTCGCACGGTGGCGAGGGCGACCGAAAGAGCGGCCGGATGCGGCTGCTGCGCCAGATCGCGAAGCGGGCCGACCGCCTCTTCCTCGTCTCGCGATCGCTTGCTGACGACGCAGCGGCTGTCGGCGCTACGATCATCGAGAACGGTGTCGACATTCGCCGGGTCCGGGCAGAGGCCGCGAAGCCGCCGGCGTTCCTTCTTAATGGGCAAGCGGCGCAGGTGCTCGCGGTGGGTCGCCTGTGCGCCCAGAAGAACTACGAGACGCTGATCCGCGCGGTGGCCCATGCGAGCATCTCCCGACCCCTGCAGTTGACGATCCTGGGCGGCGGTCCTTCGTCCTGCCGGGCGAAGCTGGCGGCGCTGGCGGAACGCCTGGGCATCGCATCCCGCGTCACGTTCAGGGACCCCGTATCCAACCCCTACGCGATCATGGCCCAGGCCGATGCCGTGGTGGTACCATCCCGGTGGGAGGGGGCGTCGAACGTGCTGCTGGAGGCGCTTGCCTGCGGCAAGCCCGTCGTGGCCGCGGCGCGTGCGGGAAACGCCGCGGAGGTTCTGGCCGGCGGTCTTTACGGCAGGCTGATCGCGGAGGACGATTGGAAAGGCATTGGTGGTGCAATCCTCGATCAACTCGGGCCTGACGCGGTCCTTCCCGGCGAGCGCGCCGGGGACTACGCTTTGGACCGGGTGATGGATCGCTATCTTGCCGCCTTCGACGAGATGCTCGCTGCGACGCCGGTCCGCAGCCGGTCCGCAATCGGGACGTCGGTGGGCTGGCGACGCCGACTTGCGGTCGCGTCGATCCTTGGCCTGTTCGGAACGACCGCGAGTGCGGAGCCCGATGCGCTCATCAGCGTCGCCAAGGCCGTCGCTCATGTCGAACACCAGCTCTCCGCGCGCGCGATCGACGTCGAGCTGGAGACGAGCGGGGCGCGCCTGGTGTACGAGATAGAGCTGGTGCGGGGCGATTCGCTGCACGAGGTGCTGGTCGACGCGCGGACAGGACGGATGGTGTCGGCGAACCGTCCCCGTGCGCTCGGCCTCTATCGGCGATGGTTCGACGGGGATCGGATGAAGGCGGGCACGCGCATCATGCCGCTCGGAAACCTCCTCAACACCATAGAACAGGACAAGGGCCATCGCGTGCACGAGGCCACACTGAAGATGGAGGGCGGACGGCCGGTCTATGAGGTTGAGATCGGGGTGGACCTTGGCGCGGTCGACGCCGTCTATGACGCCGTATCCGGCCGGCGGATCGGCGTCGGCCGAGACGATGACTAGGCAAGTCTGGTTCGGGCCGTGCATATCCTGCTGATCGAAGACGATGCGCGCATGGCGCAGCATATCGACAAGGGCCTGCGCGAGGCGGGTCACGTCGTCGAGCATGTCGCTGACGGGCGGGAGGCGCTGTTCCGCGCCGCGGGCGACGCTTTCGACCTGATCGTGCTCGACCGCATGCTGCCCAACGTCGACGGCATGACCATCCTGAAGACGCTTCGCGCGAGTGGAGACAGCACTCCGGTCGTGATTCTGAGTGCCCTCGGCGAGGTCGACGAGCGCGTGAAGGGTCTGCGCGCCGGCGGCGACGATTACCTGGCGAAGCCATTCGCAATGTCCGAACTGCTCGCCCGCATCGACGTCCTGGCGCGCCGCGGGCCGGGCATGTCGGCCGAAGCGACGAGGCTGTCGATCGGCGACCTGGAGATCGACCTGCTCGGCCGGCAGGTCCGCCGCGGCGGACAGCGGATCGAGCTGACCACGCGCGAGTTTCGCATCCTTGAGCATCTGGCGCGGAACGCCGGCCGGGTCGTCACCCGGTCCATGCTGCTGGAAGCCGTCTGGGAGTACCATTTCGACCCCCAGACCAACATCATCGACCAGCATGTGAGCCGCCTCCGGCAGAAGGTCGACCGGGACTTCGGCGCCTCGCTCATCCACACGGTGCGCGGCGTGGGATACATCCTTCGCGGCGCTGACGGCTGATGGCGGCGACGCACCTGCTGAAGCGGCTGTCGCTCCGCATCGCGCTGACATACGCCGTCCTCTTCGCAGGCTCGATCGCGGCCGTGCTCTACGTCCTTTACTGGATGAACGTCCTCCGCCCTCTGGAGATGCTGCATCGGGAGGTGGAAACGGAGGCATCCACGGCGGTCGGCACCTATCTTCTCGAGGGGCCGGCCGCGACCCGCATTCTGCTGGAGCGGCGGTCACATGTCCGAGCGCACCGCAAGGCGTTCCACCTGCTGGTCGACGCGCACGGCCGTGTGCTGACCAGCAACCTGCCGAGTTGGCCGAAGCGTTCGGCCGGGGGCTGGGCCCGCATCGAGGCCGACATATATCGAGAGGGCGAGGAGGACGATTACATGGCGCTGGTCTACGATCAGCGCCTGCCGGACGGCGCCCGGCTGATTGTCGGACGTGATGTCGAAAGTATCGACCAGTTCAGTACGAACCTTCGGCAGGGCGCGCTGGCCATCGTCGGCAGCACGCTCGTCCTCGGTCTGCTGGGCGGGCTGGTCGTGAGCGGGACGATCGGCCGACGCATCGACGAAATGAGCCGAACCGCGCGGCGGGTCATCGCGGGCGACCTGACCGAACGGGTGCCGGTCAGCGGAACCGGCGACGATTTCGACGAACTGGCGACGACTTTGAACCTCATGCTGTCTCGCATCGAAGAACTCTTCGAATCAGTACGCCGCGTGTCGGACAGCATCGCTCACGAACTGCGCACCCCGCTGGCGCGGCTTCAGGCCGACCTTGATGATCTGCGGCAATCCGGTCCCGGAGAGGCGGGCCACAATGCCCTTATCGATGAAGCGATCGCGGAGGCCTCGCGCCTGCAGAGCATCTTCAGCGCACTCCTCCGCATCGCGCGGATCGAAAGCGGTCGACACGGGGTGACGCTGCGCCCGATCGACCTGACGGCAATCGTAAGCGATGCCATTGATCTGTTCCTTCCGGAAATCGAAGGCAAGAATCTGGCGTTGACGGTCGATCTGCCGCCTAGGCTTCTGATCGAAGGCGATTCCGACCTCCTGTTCCAGGCGGTCTCAAACCTCCTCGACAATGCAGCCAAGTTCACGCCGGCCGGCGGAACGCTGTGCATCGCCGGCGAACGGGGCGATGCCGGAACCGTTCTTGCGATCAGCGATTCCGGTCCCGGGATACCCGCCGAGGCGCGCGATCGGGTGTTCGAACGCTTCTTCCGCTTGCCCGCGACGTCGAAACTCGAAGGCGCGGGGCTGGGCCTGGCGCTGGTTCGCGCAGTGGTGTCTCTCCATGGCGGCGAGATCGAACTCGCCGATGCCGGTCCCGGCCTGACGGTCCGGCTGACGTTTCGAAGTTCACGCGGTTGAACACGCCCGGCGTGACATGCCCGATAGCTCGACGCCCCCGCAGCGACTTCAGATACCCTGAAAATGTGGGAAGAGATTGATATCTTCAACCTTCCTCAAGGGGGCCGGATAGGCGTCGGATGAAACTTGATGCTTCAGCCGACGCATATCCGGCGTCCGTATCACCAGACCGGAATGATCAGAAGTTCATACTCGCGGTGATGCCGAATTCACGCGGCGGCGCGATTGCGATCTGCCGGTAACCGGACAGTAGCGGAGGGGGCAGCGCCCCGCCGGAAGTGCTGTACTTGAACTGGTCTCCGGCAACGCTTTGCACCTGGACGGTGTTGAACACGTTACGTACGAAGCCGCTAAGTTCCCAGCGTGAGCCTCCACTCCGGATGCCGAAGAACAGATTGAGATTTGACACGTCAGGGAACCTGTAGCTCGATGGGCCCGATGTGAATGCCGGCCGGAACGTATAGAGTCCTCGCAGGAAGGGCGTCAGCGAACCCACCTCCATTCTGACTTCTGACGTTATGTTCATCGCAAATTTGGAGATGTCGCCAAGCCTGTCGTTGCGCACGCAGAAGCTGACCTGCTGGCCCAAAGGCACGCGCGGCGTCCCGATGGAATCGGGCTTGCCGTCGCCGTTATAGTCATTGCAGGGGACGCTCGCACCGTCCCAATGGGCATCGGCATAGCTGGCGTTCAGCCCGATGTCCCAGTTTCGCGACGGCCTTGCATCAAGTTGCAATTCGACGCCGCGTGTGCTGGCGTCGCCGTTGTAGCTGACGTTGGTGCCAGACGAATTGACGACGCCGTCCCGGTTCGGCGACGGATTGACAAGCGTTATGTCGATATAGCCATCGAATTTCTGGTAGAAAGCGGCGATGTTCACGCTCAGCTTGCGATCAAACAGGTTCGATTTGACACCGACTTCCACCGCGTTTGATCGTTCGGGGTTCAACACTAGGAGACTGGAATCGAGCGGCGTGTTCACCCCAAGTTGCGCGGTGCCGCGCCGATAGGACCGACCGTACGTGACATAGCCAGTCACGTCCCGCGTGAAATCGTACGAGATGCTTGCGGTCCCGGTCAGCGGGTGGAAGACCCGTTTCACAAACTCCGGCGCGACAGTCGGTTGATTGTTCGGATTGACGAACGGAGGAATGCCGAAAGCGGGGAGCCCGGGCGAGGATACTGTCAGGAAGCTCTGTGCGTTACCGGCATTCCGCGTGTAGCGCGCGCCGATGTCGATTTTCAGCTTGTCGGTAATCCGGGCACGAACATCGCCAAAGAACGCCAGGTCGCTGGAATTATTCTTGATGTTGACGTTCGCCAGAAGCGGAAGCCGCGTCGTCGGGGGCAACGGAACGCCACCGGCGTTGAAGAATGTGTTGAGGTCGACGCTCGTCGGGCTCTTGTTGGTCGTACGATTATAAAAAATGCCGAAGATATAGTTGACCGGCCCTGACCAGTTCGACGTGACCCGACTCTCCAGCGTCGTCGAGGTTTGGGCAACCGGCGTATATTGCCTGGGGCTGTAACCGGCGATGATGTTTCCGATGTCGAGATCAAGGATGCTGAGTGCTTTGGTATCCTGATAGCCGCCCAGAAACGACAAGGTGTGGGAGTCAAGGTCGACCGACGCGTTCCCGACCACGAAGTGAGTCTTGTTGGTGTTCGGGCTCTGGCCTTCCTGGACCGCAAGCCGGTCGGACTGGCGGATCGTCGACCCAGTACGGTAGGGCGAGAGCGGGCTGGGCTGCGCGCCCGGTCCGAAGACCTGCCGCAGCAGATCGGTGCGGCTGTCCAGATACTGGTAGATCAGATTGCCGCTGATCCGCTCCGTCGGTGCGAATGCGACGGCCACGCGACCGCTCGTGGTGCGGCTGCTGGAATACTCGTCCCGATTGATGTCGTAGACGTGGTTCAGCCGGTTGTGGTCGAGAAGCCCCGACACGCGCACCGCCAGCTTGTCCTCGATCAGGGGCACCGAAATACCGCCCTGAAGGTTGCGTCCGGCGCGCGTGGTCAGTGTTCCCTGGATGTAGCCGTCGATGGCGCGAAGGTCGGGTGAACGGGTCGTGATGGTTATCGCGCCTGCCGGCGCCGTGCGTCCGCGCAGCGTTCCCTGCGGCCCGCGCAGCACCTCGATCTGGGCGACATCGTAAAGCGCGGTAGTTGCCGTCTGAATGTCGACCGGGA
>Ga0207668_10002095_pt1 | contig 11638 bp, 9 predicted proteins | sample KBSS43metaG_FD_184323 | JGI IMG/M metagenome (GOLD analysis project Ga0207668, IMG submission 184323) | Switchgrass rhizosphere microbial communities from Kellogg Biological Station, Michigan, USA - KBS S4-3 metaG (SPAdes) (version 2) | ecosystem: Host-associated > Plants > Roots > Rhizosphere >... | reverse complement strand
CCTTGAGCCTGCTGATAGGGCAGGTGTGGATCAACCCGTTCGATCCAGCCAGCGCCAACGCCACGGTGATCCTTGCGCAACTGCGCCTGCCACGCGCCGTGCTCGCGCTGGTGGTGGGCGCGGGGCTGGGCGCGGCGGGCGCGGCGATGCAGGGCTATCTGCGCAATCCCCTGGCCGATCCCGGGCTGTTCGGAGTGGCGCCGCTCGCCGCGCTGGGTGCGGTCTTGTCGCTGTTTACCGGCTATGCGGTGCAGCCATTCTTCCTGCCGGCGATGGCGCTGGGCGGCGCGGCAGGCGGCATGGTTCTGCTCGCACTCGTCGCGTCCGGCCCGCGTACCGGGCTGGCCGGCGGGGTGGCGCTGTTCACGCTGGCTGGCATGATGCTGTCGAGCCTTGCCGGCGCTCTCACCAGCCTGGCGATCAGCCTGGCGCCCAATCCCTTTGCACTGAGCGAAATCGTGACCTGGCTGATGGGCGCGCTCACCGATCGCAGCTGGCACGATGTGGCCCTGGCCGCGCCGCTTACCGTGCTGGGGCTCGCCGTGCTGTGGCGCGCCGGGCCCGCGCTCGATGCCCTGACGCTGGGCGAACTGGCCGCGCGGTCGATGGGGCTCGATCCGGCGCGGCTGCGCTGGATGATGGTGGCAGGCGTCGGGCTGGTGGTCGGCGCCGGGGTGGCGGCGGCCGGGGTGATCGGCTTTGTCGGGCTGATGGTGCCGCATATCGTGCGCCCGTTCACCGATCGCCGCCCGTCCAGCCTCTTGCTGCCCAGTGCCTTGGCGGGCGCGCTGCTGCTGCTGGTGGGCGATGCGCTGTGCCGCTGCCTGCCGCTGGCCGGGGGCGAATTGCGGCTGGGCATCGCGCTCAGCCTGCTGGGCGCACCGTTCTTCCTGCATCTCCTGCTGCGGCTGCGGCGGGGCCTGGCGTGAAAGGGGCGGGCATGGAACTCGTTGCCGATGCCGTCACCGTGGTGGGCCGCCTGCGCGATGTGCGCGTGGGCCTGTCGCCGGGGCGCCTGACGGTCATCTGCGGGCCAAACGGCGCGGGCAAGTCCACGCTGCTTTCGGTGCTGGCCGGGCTGGAAGCAACCGATGGCGGCCGGGTATGCCTGGGCCGGCAGCGGCTCGATGCCATGTCTGCACGCGAGCGGGCGATGGCCATCGGCTATCTGCCCCAGGCCGGCGAAGTGGCGTGGAACGTGACGGTGGAAACGCTGGTGCGGCTGGGCCGCCTGCCGCATCGCACCCCGCTGCGGATCGATGCAGCCGCCACGATGGCCGCGCTCCAGGCCTTGGACCTGACGGCGCTGGCTGCGCGCGAAGTGGGCACGCTTTCGGGCGGGGAGCGCGCCCGCGCCCTGCTCGCCCGCGTGCTGGCGGGGCAACCGCGCTGGATCCTGGCAGACGAGCCGCTGGCCGCGCTCGACCTGTCGCACCAGCAGGCGCTGCTTACCCATTTCCGCCGCCTGGCCGGGCAAGGCGTAGGCGTGGTGGTGGTGGTCCACGATCTGGCCCTGGCGATGAACCATGCCGATCATGTCATCGTGCTCGATCGCGGGATCGTGGCCGCCAATGGCCCGCCGCACCTGGCGCTTTCCGAAGAGATTCTGCGCGGGGTGTGGGGCGTGAGCGCGCGCTGGGTCGGCGATGGCCGCGCGCGTGCGCTTGCGATCGGCTAGGGCAATGCCCAGATAGGCCGCATCCCCCGATGGTGGGCCTTGTCCTCGCTGCCCGCCAAGCCATCTTGCGCGGTTCGTGCTGCGTTGCGACAGGCTTGCGTGAATCGAACAAATATGGAACACCGTCCGCCATGTCGACTGCTCCCAATCGCGCGCGCAGCGCCCCGGTCTCCGCGCCCCGCGCCCCCCGCTCCGCGCTGACCACCCTTTCCGTACGCGGCGCGCGCGAGCACAACCTCAAGGGCATCGATGTCGATCTGCCGCGCGACAGCCTGGTGGTGATCACCGGCCTTTCGGGTTCGGGCAAATCGAGCCTGGCGTTCGACACGATCTATGCCGAAGGCCAGCGGCGCTATGTCGAATCGCTTTCGGCCTATGCGCGCCAGTTCCTGGAAATGATGCAGAAGCCCGATGTGGAGCACATCGACGGCCTTTCGCCCGCCATTTCCATCGAGCAGAAGACCAGCAGCCGCAACCCTCGCTCCACCGTGGCGACGGTGACCGAAATCTATGACTACATGCGCCTGCTCTGGGCGCGGGTGGGCATTCCCTATTCGCCCGCCACCGGCCTGCCGATCAGCGCGCAGACCGTGAGCCAGATGGTCGACCGCGTGATGGCCCTGCCCGAGGGCACGCGCGCCTATCTGCTCGCGCCCGTGGTGCGCGGCCGCAAGGGCGAATACCGCAAGGAACTGGCCGAGTGGCAGAAGGCGGGCTACACCCGCGTGCGCATCGATGGCGAACTTTACGCCATCGAGGACGCCCCCGCGCTCGACAAGAAGTACAAGCACGACATCGAGGTTGTGGTCGACCGCATCGCGGTGAAGGACGGCATCCAGACGCGGCTGGCCGACAGTTTCGAGCAGGCGCTCAAGCTGGCCGATGGCTTGGTCTTCATCGACCTGGCCGACAAGACCGTGGCCGAACTCAATGGAGAGGCGCCGGCGGAAAAGGCCAAGAAGGGTGCCGCCACCAAAAGCGTGAAGGGGGGGCAGCTCAAGGGCGCGGGCCTGCCGGACAACCGCATCGTGCTGTCCGAAAAGTTTGCGTGCCCCGTCTCGGGCTTCACGCTCGACGCGCTCGAACCGCGCCTGTTCTCGTTCAACGCGCCGCAGGGTGCCTGCCCGGCCTGCGATGGCCTGGGCGAAAAGCTGCTGTTTGATCCGCAACTGGTGGTGCCCAACGAACACCTCAGCCTCAAGCAGGGCGCCGTGGTGCCCTGGGCCAAGTCCAACCCGCCCAGCCCCTATTACATGCAGGTGCTGGCCAGCCTGGCCGAGCATTTCGGCTTCAGCCTCGATACCCCGTGGGACAAGCTTTCCGGCGAAGTGAAAGTCGTGATCCTGCATGGCACCGCAGGCAAGGCCGTGCCGCTGACTTTCATCGACGGCAAGAAGAGCTACACCGTTTCCAAGGCCTTCGAAGGCGTGATCGGCAATCTCAACCGCCGCATGCTGCAAACCGAAAGCGCCTGGATGCGCGAGGAACTGGGCAAGTTCCAGACCGCGCAGCCCTGCGAAACCTGCCACGGCGCGCGGTTGAAGCCCGAAGCGCTGAGCGTGAAAGTGGCCGGCAGCGATATTTCCGCCGCCACGCGCCTGTCGGTCAGCGATGCGCTGGAATGGTTCGCCACGCTGGACGGCAAGCTGACCAGCCAGCAGAGCCAGATCGCCAAGGCCATCCTCAAGGAAATCAACGAACGATTGGGCTTCCTCAACAACGTCGGGCTCGATTACCTCAACCTAGACCGCACCTCGGGCACGCTTTCCGGCGGGGAATCGCAGCGCATCCGCCTTGCCAGCCAGATCGGCTCGGGCCTTTCGGGCGTGCTCTACGTGCTCGACGAACCCTCGATCGGCCTGCACCAGCGCGACAACGACCGCCTGCTCGAAACCTTGAAGCGCCTGCGCGACCTGGGCAACACGGTCATCGTGGTGGAGCATGACGAGGACGCGATCCGCACGGCGGACTATATCGTCGACCTTGGCCCCGGCGCGGGCGTGCATGGCGGCGAGATCGTGGCGCAGGGCACGCTGGACGATATCCTTGCCAGCGAAGACAGCCTGACCGGCCAATATCTCACTGGCACGCGCCGGATCGACGTGCCCAAGAAGCGCCGCAAGGGCAACGGCCATTCCCTCGTGGTCGAAGGGGCGCGGGCCAACAATCTCAAGAACGTGACCGCCACGATCCCGCTCGGCACGTTCTGCTGCGTGACGGGCGTTTCCGGCTCGGGCAAGTCGAGCCTCACCATCGATACGCTCCAGGCCGGAGCCGCGCGCATGCTCAACGGCGCGCGCGTGGTCGCGGGCGCGCACGATGCGATCAAAGGCCTCGAACACTGCGACAAGGTGATCGAGATCGACCAGTCACCCATCGGCCGCACCCCGCGTTCCAACCCCGCCACCTACACCGGATCGTTCACCCTGATCCGTGACTGGTTTGCAGGGCTCCCCGAAGCGCAGGCGCGCGGCTACAAGCCGGGGCGGTTCAGCTTCAACGTCAAGGGCGGGCGCTGCGAAGCGTGCCAGGGCGATGGCCTGATCAAGATCGAAATGCACTTCCTCCCCGACGTTTACGTGACGTGCGAGGAATGCGGCGGCAAGCGCTACAACCGTGAAACACTGGAAGTGAAGTTCAAGGGCCACTCGATTGCCGACGTGCTCGACATGACGATCGAGGATGCGGTGGAATTCTTCAAGGCCGTGCCCCCGATCCGCGAGCGCATGGCCATGCTGCATGAAGTGGGATTGGGCTATGTGAAGGTCGGCCAACAGGCTACCACCCTATCGGGCGGCGAAGCGCAGCGCGTGAAACTGGCCAAGGAACTGGCCCGCCGCTCCACCGGCAAGACGCTCTATATCCTCGACGAACCCACCACCGGCCTGCACTTCGAAGACGTGCGCAAGCTCCTGGAAGTGCTCCACCGCCTGGTGGACCAGGGCAACAGCGTGGTGGTGATCGAACACAACCTCGACGTGATCAAGACCGCCGACTGGATCATCGACATGGGCCCCGAAGGTGGCGTGCGCGGCGGCGAAGTGGTCGCTGTAGGCACCCCGGAGCAAGTGGCCAAGACCAAGGCGAGCTTCACGGGGCACTATCTGGCGCCGTTGTTGAAGCGGTGAGGGGCAAGTTCCTCCCCGGGACGGGGAGGGGGACCGCCCGCGCAGCGGGTGGTGGAGGGGCGGCGATGTGCAGAACGTCGCTAGCGCTCTGGGACGTTCTGCCTGCAATATGGACGTGGAGATAAGAAGCGGCTTATGTTTTCGTGCTCAACAATCGTAGGTAGAGAGCTATGCAGTCGCGGGCATGTTCGGCGTATTTTGTCTGAGGGCTTGGCGACAAGATAAGTATGCTGTCCCCGGAATTACCACCAAGCCTATTTAGACTTCCACGCTGAGGTTCTCGCTTCCAGCAAGCGCTCCTTCGTTCGTGGGTCACCAATCAGTAATCTATCGATCTCCTCGGCGATTTCTTCTGCGGTACGGTTTCGGCGGGGAAGCGCTTGGTGTTTCCCGATGAAACCTGTTGGATCTTCGCCCATTTTGAAAGAGATGACCATTACGCCACGGCCCAAGGCGTATCCGATTTCCTGCTGCGTCCAAATGGAGGCTGAGAAGCCCAGCGTGTGAACCGCGATCAGCGCATCCATTGTTTGCAGTGCCCGCTCGATTTCGTCCTGCCAAGGCAAAGTCGGGTGAATGTCTTCATGGGCGACAAAGCCGGCAATTTCATATTTCGCGAGAGCGTCCTTGAGCCTTGTGGCTATCAACTTGTCCTTGCTGATATGAGAAATAAAAAGGCGAAAATCCTTTGTATCTTTCCAATTTTTTGGAGGTAATTTTGTCAATAAAGACGGGATGTCTGGGATTATATTAAGTTCTCTGGCGACACGCAGAAGATCATCGTTAGGAACTCGTGCTAAAACAGATTTGGCGTAGACGCGTTTGCTATTGGTTCCGCTATGCTCAACATTAGAAGTTGAAATACCTGCTGCTGCAAAGAATGCATCAATGTCCATGTAGGTGTAACGTTGCTGTAGTTCGCTACCGACCTTTTCAAGAAGGTCCATTCGTTCCGATGCTCTCATACTGGCAGCCTACATCGGCAGCAGTATGTGGGGAAGCCGGGAGTTCCGGGCACAGTGAATTCTGAGGATGTTCCGGGGGCAGCATACCAACTAGCCTCGCGTCCCACCGCACCTCCCCTCCACCACCCGCTGCGCGGGCGGTTTCCCTCCCCGGATCGGGGAGGAGCGTCAGCGTAGTTTGGCGATGCTCAGGCCGTCGGCCTTGGCGCGGTCCTTGACCGATTCCTCGGTGCGGGTGAGGGCCTTGGCGATGGATTTGAGGCCCATGCCTTTCTTGGCCAGGGTGTGGAGCTTCTGGAGTTCCGCTGGGGTCCAGGGCTGGCGATGACGTTCGAACTTTTCGGCCATGCCCTGGCGGTAGGCCAAGGCGGGCAGCCTGTCCAAGAAAAGCAGATCGGGAAGGGCCCGGACAAAACGAGGGCCGGCATTGCTGCCGGCCCTCACGAACGCCTGCGATCAGCCGATCCGGCGGGCGAAGCGGGTCACGGCCTAACGAAGCGCGGGCGAGGGCCGTTCAGGGCGTGAAAGCCCCTGGGCCGTTGGCGGCACCCGGCTGACCCGGTGGCGCCAAAGCACTCGTGCGCGTTCCGTCACCGCTCGCCCGGGGATGGGCGAGGCCGGAACCTGCCCCGCAACGCATGATGTACTGCATCGCGGGCGTGACCTTTTGCGCCGAAGCACCGCTCCCACGCGCGCCGATCATGAACGCACGGGACGGACCCCACCGGGGCAAAAGGACAGGCAAATGGCGAGGCACCCAGCATTCCTGGCCGCGTGTCCAGACACGGGCGGGGGCGGAATTGCTGCGCACAAAACCACTGCCGCATGCCCCCTCGCGGGCGCCGGATATCACGCTCACCATGCCGTGAAGGCACGAGCGAGATAGGCGGTGTTCCGTTTGGCAAAAGGCATGCTCTTCAGGAAAAGAGCTTTTCCAATCAGGAGCTTGCGCGTTCTGGTTGGCGGCACTTCATCCTGTCGATAGTGAAATGCTGCGCCTCTCTTGCGAGTCGCGCAAGAGGGAATTTTGCGGATGGTTTGACGGGTGGGATGGGTGGAGTTTTGCGGGCGTTGAGTGAGGTTTCCACCACCCCCCGACCCCCTCCTCTGAAGAGGAGGGGGAGAACAAAAAAAGCCCCCTCCTCTTTAGAGGAGGGGGTTGGGGGTGGTGCTGGGACCTTGAAGAGAGGCCCGAAAAATCAGCGCCCCTGTTGCGCCAGCAAGCGCAGGCGCAGCGCGTTGAGCTTGATGAAGCCGGCGGCGTCCTTCTGGTCATAGGCGCCGGCGTCATCCTCGAACGTCACGTGGCGTTCGGAATAGAGGCTGTCGGGCGACTGGCGACCGACGACCGAGGCGAGGCCCTTGTAGAGCTTGAGGCGCACGGTGCCGTTGACCTTGGCCTGGCTATGGTCGATCGCGGCCTGGAGCATTTCGCGCTCGGGCGAGAACCAGAAGCCGTTGTAGATCAGCTCGGCATACTTGGGCATCAGCTCGTCCTTGAGGTGTGCCGCGCCGCGATCGAGCGTGATCGATTCGATGCCGCGATGGGCCACCGCATAGATCGTGCCGCCCGGCGTTTCGTACATGCCGCGGCTCTTCATGCCGACGAAGCGGTTTTCGACAAGGTCGAGGCGGCCGATGCCGTGCTTGCGGCCCAGCTCGTTGAGCGCGGTGAGCAGGGTGGCCGGGCTCATTGCCTCGCCATTGAGCGCCACGCCATCGCCCTTGGCAAAGTCGATGGTGATATATTCGGGCGTGTCGGGCGCGTCTTCCGGGTTGACCGTGCGCGAATAGACATAGTCGGGCACTTCCTGCCACGGGTCTTCCAGCACCTTGCCTTCGGACGAGGTGTGCAGCAGGTTGGCGTCGGTCGAGAACGGGCTTTCGCCGCGCTTGTCCTTGGGCACGGGGATCTGGTGCGCTTCGGCCCAGGCGATCAGGGCGGTGCGGCTGGCCAGGTCCCATTCGCGCCAGGGGGCGATCACCTTGATGCCCGGCTCCAGCGCATAGGCCGAAAGCTCGAACCGCACCTGGTCGTTGCCCTTGCCGGTGGCGCCGTGGGCCACGGCGTCGGCGCCGGTTTCGCGGGCGATCTCGATCAGCCGCTTGGAAATCAGCGGACGCGCGATCGAGGTGCCGAGCAGGTAATCGCCTTCATAACGGGCATTGGCGCGCATCATCGGGAAGACGAAATCGCGCACGAATTCCTCGCGCAGGTCGTCGATATAGATGTGCTCGGGCTTCACGCCCATCAGTTCGGCCTTGGCGCGGGCCGGTTCGAGTTCCTCGCCCTGGCCCAGGTCGGCCGTGAAGGTCACGACTTCGCAGCCATATTCCACCTGCAGCCACTTGAGAATGACGGAGGTATCAAGCCCGCCCGAATAGGCCAGGACGACACGCTTGATCTCGGACATGGGCGGGCAACTCCTCAACTGAAAGACGCGAGAACCAGAAGACGGGGCGCGCCTAACAGGGAGGGGGGCATATCGCAAGGCGCGCGGGAGAGTTTCGGCCCCCGCGCGGGCAGCAGGCTTAATTCAGGCCATCAATTCATGTACCAGCCGTGGCTGGCCACCAGCGACTGGCCGGTGAGGGCATTGGTCGGGAACGCGGCAAAGAACAGCGCCACTTCGGCAATATCGTCCACCGTGGTGAATTCGCCATCGACCGTCTGGCCGAGCATGACCTTCTTGATCACCTCGTCCTCGCTGATGCCCAGTTCCTTGGCCTGCTCGGGGATCTGCTTGTCCACCAGGGGCGTGCGGACAAAGCCGGGGCAGATCAGGTTGGTGCGCACGCCCTTCTTGCCGCCTTCCTTGGCGATGGTCCGCGCCAGGCCCTCGAGCCCGTGCTTGGCCGTGACATAGGCGCTTTTCAGCGGGGAGGCTTCCTTGGAATGGACCGAGCCCATGAACAGGATTGTGCCGGCGCCCTTGGCATACATGTGCGGCAGCACCGCCTTGCTGGTAAGGAACGCGCCGTCGAGGTGGATCGCCAGCATCTTTTTCCAGTCGGCAAAGGCGAAGTTCTCGACCGGATTGACGATCTGGATGCCGGCATTCGACACAAGAATGTCCACCCCGCCCCAGGCTTGCGCCACTTTGGCCACGCCCGCGTTGACCTGGTCTTCGCTGGTCACGTCCATTTCCACGGCCATGGCGGCACCGGGATGCTCGGCATTGATGCCATCGGCGGCAGCTTGGGCCGCTTCCAGCTTGAGATCGGCAATCGCCACGCGGCCGCCGGCCTGGGCATAGCGCTTGGCAATGGCAAGGCCGATGCCGCTGGCTGCGCCGGTCACGATGGCGATCTTGTTGTCGAGGGTCATCTTTTCAAACTCCGATGTCTGGTCGGTCCCCAGAACGTGTTGCGGCCTGCCATTCAGGCCAGATCGAGCGTCACGATGCCGCGCTCGGGGCGCTTGCGGTGTTTCCAGCGCGGACTGGCAAACGAGCGCTGCACATCGCGACGGCCGTTTTCCCAATGGCCGGTCACCGTCATGCGCGAAAACTCGTAATCCTTGCTTTGGCTTTCGTAATCCTCGCCGCGGTTGATCAGGTGCAGGATCGTCACCGGCCCGTCCTGGGCGTGCGCGGTGAGCGTGCAGAGATCCTCGTCATGGGCGAATTCGGGCGGCAGGCGCTCGGCCAGGCGCGCGGCGGCCGCTTCGAGCGCCTCGATCCGCTTCTGCATGTCGGTGTTGAGGCGGGTGCGGCTGGAAAAGCGGATGTCCTTCTCGCGCTGGGCGCTTTCGCCCAGGCTGCGCGGCATCATGCCGTGCGCGGAAAACAGGTCTACCTGGAACACCAGCACCGGATCGCGCGCCGCCTGGGCGCGGGTGCTGTCGTGCCGGTCTGCCTCGCGGGCGCGCTCGTCGAGCACGAATTGCAGCGGGGTGTTGGACACGATGCCCCCGTCCCAATAAGGCTCGCCATCGATCATCACCGGGGGAAAGCCGGGCGGCAGGGCGCCGCTGGCCATGATATGATCAGGCTCGATCAGGCGGTCGCGGTTGTCGAAATAGGCGAAGTTGCCGTTGAGCACGTTGACCGCGCCCACGCTGAAACGCACTTTCCCGCTGTTGAGCAGATCGAAATCGACCAGTTCCAGCAAGGTCTGGCGCAGCGGGCTGGTGTCATAGACGCTGATCGACTCGGGCGATCCGGGCAGGGCCAGCCACGGCGGCGTCAGGCGCGGGATGAAAAAGCCGGGAATGCCCGTCAGCGCCACGCTGGCGGCGGCCCATTCGTTGAACAGGCGGCGGCCCCAGCCATCGGCAAACGGAGACTTGAAGGGGATGCGCGAGGAGGCCTGTTCCCAGAACGCGCGCAAGTTTCGCACCCGGCGCTCGGGCGGATTGCCGGCGATGAGCGCGGCGTTGACGGCGCCGATCGAGATGCCCGCCACCCAATCGGGGCTATAGCCTTCGGCCGCCAGCGCCTCGAACACGCCGGCCTGGTAGGCACCGAGCGCGCCCCCGCCCTGAAGCACCAGGACGCATCGCTCGCGAGTCGCTTCGGCCATGATCGGTTCCTTCCGGCGTTGCCGTCTTTGTGCAGTGCGGCACAGTCTGCGGGGCCAACGTGAAACTGGCAAGACGGGTTCCACTCCATTGCTGCCGATTGTTGGCCGGGCGATTGCAGATTCCGCATGCTCTGCCGCTTTCCATGGCGGCAATCCCGCCCTACATGAGGGCGATCATGGCAAGACCAACTCCCCAGGCCTTCGACAAGAAGAAGATCGTCGCCGAAAACCGCCGCGCGCGGTTCGAGTATTTCGTGGAAGACGTTTATGAGGCCGGTATCGCGCTGACCGGCACCGAGGTGAAGTCGCTCCGCTTTGGTCAGGGTTCGATCGCCGAATCCTATGCCGAGGTGAAGAACGGCGAGGTGTGGCTGGTCAATTCCAACGTGCCCGAATTCAGCCATGGCAACCGCTACAACCACGAGCCCAAGCGCCTGCGCAAGCTGCTGTTGAAAGAGCGGGAAATCGCCAAGTTCCACGGCGCTGTGGAGCGCAAGGGCATGACGCTGGTGCCGCTGTCGATCTATTTCAATGGGCGCGGGCGGGCCAAGGTGGAACTGGCACTGGCCAAGGGCAAGAACGCCGCCGACAAGCGCGCCATGGTGAAGGACCGGGACTGGCAACGCGACAAGGCCCGGATCATGCGCGAACACGGCTGAATTCCGCCCGCCTGCTTCATCGCTTGGCAAGCTGGAGAGGCGCATCATCTGCCGGCTGCCACCATTTACCAGGGAATCGCCGTTCCGATGCGCCACAGGATTGCCAGAATGGTTCGCTCTTCGATGCCCACGCGCGAACAGATGGAACGCAATCGCATCACCGGCCCCCTGGCTGCGCGCGCGGAATTGTGGCGGTTTACGCGTCGCTCGGTGCCGCGCGGCGTGGCCATCGGGTTGCTGGTGGGCATCTTTGCCATGATCCCGGGCGTGCAGATCGCTGGCGCGGCGGCGATGTGCCTGCCGTTTCGCGGCAATATCCCGATCGCTGCGGGGATGACGTTCCTGTCCAATCCGGCGACAACGCCGCTGTTCATTGCCGCTTCGCTCGCGCTAGGCAACTGGTTCGGATTTCATGCCGATGTCGCCACGTTCACCGGCCTGTTCGAGCGTGGCGCCAGCCTGGCCGAATGGACTGGCTGGCTGCTTTCGGATGCAGCGCCGGCACTGGTGTTCGGGCTGTTCGTGATTTCGGTGGTGGCGGCCGCGCTCGGCTATGTCATCGCGGCATTTGCGTGGCGTTGGTGGACGGGGCACAAGTGGCGTGCGCGCGTGGCAATCCGCGCCGGGCAGTGAGTGGGGCTGACCGCCGAAAATGGCATGGCGGCAAATGTCGCCGATGGGGTG
>Ga0207668_10002094_pt1 | contig 11644 bp, 9 predicted proteins | sample KBSS43metaG_FD_184323 | JGI IMG/M metagenome (GOLD analysis project Ga0207668, IMG submission 184323) | Switchgrass rhizosphere microbial communities from Kellogg Biological Station, Michigan, USA - KBS S4-3 metaG (SPAdes) (version 2) | ecosystem: Host-associated > Plants > Roots > Rhizosphere >... | reverse complement strand
TCTCGCGTCGTATTCCCTGGGCATGGCCCGTTTTGACTCCGCGGGCGTAGTCGAACCATCAGTTGTCGAGCGTCTCTCCGTTGGTCTTACGGACGCGTTGTTCCAGCCCGCCGTGGCCCTGCTCGATGCTAGCGGCCCCGGGTCGCGTTCGTCCGTCGTTCAATGGGTGGCAGTCGCGTGCACAACAGCGTGCTCTGGGGGTTCGCGCTAGCGGTCGTGGTCTGGCGCCTAACCCTGCGTCCAACACGGACCCCGCCCGGCCGACTTGGCCCACGCCGTGGGGCCGGTTGAATTAATTGCTGGCGGCTTCGACCTAAGCTGCTCTTGGCGCTATTTCGGCTATTCGACCTGGTAACCCCGGTTCGATCTCACGGCGCGGGCTCACGCAGCAGGATCCGGCGTGTCCAGCGCTGCTGGTCGGTCGCAAGGCCGTTGTCGCTGACGATAATTTCGAGTTCGGCCACGGCCTCACCCGCCACGAAGCCATCGCGACCCTGAGCCGGCAGCGTCAGCGGATACTCGCTCAATCCGCCGGCGCATTCACCGCTCAACGGATGTCTTCCACTCGCCTGCGCCTGCGTCAACGTGATGGTGCCGGTGAAGCGCTCGCCCTCCGGACAATTCACGAGCGCGGTCACGTTTGCGATCCGGTTGCGCGCCGCAAGCACCCCGTTCCTTGCGATGTTCGCTGTGAACGAATCGACACCGACCGCGAGGAGGCGCCGGGTCCGCGTGCCGTCGCCGAGCTGGCCTTCGGGGTTGCGTCCCCAGCAGAACGGCTGTCCTGTCGTAGACAGCGCGCAATTGTGCGCAGCCGTCGACACGAGGCCGACGATCGCGGTGAGAGTAAGCGGCGTCCTGGCCGCGCGAAGCACCTCCACCGGCGCCACGCTATCGGTCAGCGTGTTGTTACCGAGCTGCCCTTCGTTGTTGCGGCCCCAGCAGCGGACGCGGCCGCCGACCGTCAGGATGCAGCTGTGCTGTGAGCCCGTCGTAACGCCTGCCGCGTCGCCGGCCGCGATGCCGGCGACCGGCGTGGCGACGAGCCGGTCACCGCCGAGCGCTCCGGCCGCTTGGCCGAAGTCGTTACGCCCCCAGCACAGGACGGTACCGTCGACAAGCAGCGCGCAATTGTGATCGGCCGCCGTCGACATCGCGACGGCCGTTGTGATGCCGCCCACTTCGCGTGGCGTGGCGCTGTCGGTGCGCGTCCCATCGCCGAGCTGGCCGAAGTCGTTGCTGCCCCAGCAGGAGATGTGGCCGTTGGCGAAGAGCGCGCACGAATGTGCGCTGCCCACCGCGACCGAGACGACCTGGTCCAGGCTGGCGACGAATCGGTTGAGCACCACCGTCGTGTCGACGCTGCCGAGCTGCAGCGCATCATTGTTGCCCCAGCAATCGACCCCGTGCGTGCCGTTGACTCCGCAGTTGTGAAAGGCTCCGGCCGACATACCGAGCGCGAGATCGACGCGTTCAAATCCGTTGAACGTCTGGTAGTGCGGCGTGAAGAAGAAGTCCGGCTGATTGCCGATCGGATCGCTTTGCCCCTCGCGGTTGTCGCCCCAGCACGCGGCAAACACGCCGGCCCGGCTGCCGCCGGCGGTATCCACAAGGGAGCAATTGTGATTGGTGCCCCCCGCGATCCGGACGAACGCCCGGAAGCTCTCGAGGCCGGCAGTGCTGACGGCCGAGGGCACGAGCGCATCGGTGCCCAGGCCGTCGCCAATCGCTCCGCCCTCGCTGCGGCCCCAGCATGCGGCCGACGCCTCGGAGCGTATTGCGCAGGAGTGGTTAGCGCCGGCTGCGAGCCTGCGAGCGCTGATGCTTCCGCCGAGTCCGACGACACCCGCCGGCTGGAGCGAGGCGTCGCTGCCGGTGTTCCCGAGCTGACCGAGCGCGTTTTCGCCCCAGCACCGGACGACGTCAGTGGTCGAGAGCAAGCAGCTATGGCGCCGGCCACCGGTCACTTCGAGCACGCCGCCGAAGACGCCTCGGAAGCTGGTTTCGAAGGGCGAGGTGGTGCCGAGGCCGAGCTGCCCGCTGCCGTTGGCCCCCCAACAAAAGAGGAAATAGCCCTGGCTGACGAAACAGCCGTGCGATTCGCCGGCACCGAGATCCAGGGCCCCCAAGCCAAACGATGACCGGGTCGGTCGGTTCGAATTGTTCGACGTCGAGCCGATGCCGAGCTGCGCAGTGTCGTTGTCGCCCCAGCAGAACAGGTGGCCGTCGCCATCGAGCGCGCACGTGAAGTTCAGGCCGGCCCCCATGTCCGTGAACTCCGTGATATCGACCACTGGCGTCGGAATGTTCCTGTCCGTCACGTTACCTGTACCGAGCTGGCCCTGATTGTTACCGCCCCAGCATGCCATTGCACCGTTGCCACGCAATGCGCACGCGTGCGTGGCACCCGCGACGATCCTGGCCGCATCGGTTAGGCCGCTTACGGAGACGGGCGAAAAACGCGGGCTCGTTGTCGTGCCATCACCGAGCTGTCCGCGCAGGTTCAAGCCCCAGCAGCGAACGGTGCCGTCCGACTTGCGCGCACAGGTGAATCCCGTTCCCGCGACGAGCGAGACGACGCCGCTCAGGCTCGGTACGGTGACGGGCAAGGAAGACGATGTAGTACCGGATCCGACGCCGAGCTGCCCCGTTGCATTCGATCCCCAGCATTGGACGGATCCCGTTGCGAGCAATGCGCAACTATGATCCTTCCCCACCGCAACGCTGACCGCGCTCGTAATGCCCGTCGGTGTCGGCTGCCTGCGCACGTTGCCGCTCGTGCCGTCCCCGATCTGCCCGTTGGTATTGTCCCCCCAGCAAACGACGTTGGCGTCGGCGCGCACGAAGCAGGTGTGGTTGCCCTCGGCCCCGGCCGCGAGGCGCTTCGTGCCCATGCGAGCGGACATCTCGTCGCTAGGCATGCGGCCGCTGCACGGGTCGACGATGACGAGCAAGCAGACAAAAGCAATAAGGGTGCGCACTGCAGGCCTGACTGCTGCATCCATGCTCGTCTCCTTCCGATCTTCGGATCCCCGGAGAACGGCGCTCGGCCCCGGTCGGTCGGCGCGTGGGGCGATGTCCCGCGGGTAAACGCATATTGGCTTCTTCCGGAAGCCGACTGTCAAGGGTGGTGCGTTTCGACTCCAATCCCGTCGCCCCGATCTCTTAGCCTCCCACTGGCGCCCACCTAGAGCGCTTGCCGACCCCGGACGCTGATCCGGGATACCGACGCGATTCGGCCAAACGAGTCGACGAATGTCTGCTCGCGGGCAGCCCGCCGCGCTAGCGAATCTCAACGCACCGTTCTAGGCATACGCGGCCGTAGCGCGCGTACCGACACCGCAGGTGGTTGAGCCGCTCGGGCTTAGCCGGTTAACATTTGGGCAGCGCGCCCGGCAAATGGACACCCACGCAACGTCGGCTTCAAAGACTAGGCAACGAATCGTTGCCACGATGATGACGCTGATGTGTCTCGTCTTGTCCCTGGACGCTCGCGCGCAACAGGTGCAGAAGGTATATCGAGTCGGTGTACTGACCCCGTCTAGCTTACAGTGGCAACCGACAGTATTCACCGACGCGCTTCGGGACCTGGGTTATCGGGAAGCCGCCAACTTGACGCTGATTGTCCGTGACGCCGGTGGGCGCCTCGACGCGCTCCCACAACTCGCGAATGAGCTCGTGCGCGACAAGATTGATCTACTCGTCGCCGTCACCACGCCGGGCGCTCGGGCGGCGATTGGTGCGACAAAGACGATCCCGATCGTCATGAGTGAGGTCGGCGATCCTCTCGCGACAGGTTTCGTGACGAACCTGGGGCGCCCAGGTGGAAACGTCACCGGTGTCACCAACTTGAGCAGAGATATTACGGGGAAGCGGCTTCAATTGCTCAAGGAGACCGTGCCGCACCTCGTTCGTGTTGCCGTGCTGCATCATCCCGACGATCCAATTGCGGCACCCCAAATTGCGGACACCAAAGCAACGGCTTTGCAACTGGGCCTCGAGCCGCGATTCTTCCCAGTGAGCAACGCGGAAGATCTGCAGGGAGCGTTTGCAACGATGGTGGAATGGCGAGCGCAAGCCGTTCTGCGCCTCGCGGGACAAGCGCTTCCCTTGTCCAGGCCGACGGTAGATCTGGCAGTCAAGTATTCGCTGCCCACGATGATGCTGACGAAAGAGGACGTAGCCCTCGGCGCTCTCATGTCGTATGACGCTGACCGTGCGGAACTCTTTCGCCGTACGGCCTACTTTGTAGACAAGATCCTGAGAGGTGCGAAACCGGGTGACCTTGCGGTGGAGCAGCCGAGCAAAATCGAACTATCGATCAATATCAAGACGGCCAACGCGATAGGCCTGACGATTCCTTCGTCAGTCTTGCTGAGAGCGGACCACGTGGCAAGGTGAGTTCACGGCCCCTGGGCGGAGAGGCCAAGCGCCGTGGGGCCGGTTAATCTAATCGTTAGCTACGAGCGTGAACCGTCAATCACGGCTGCAGTGGCTGCTCGGGACCTCGGTTGTGCTCATCCTCTTTGCACCCGGCTTTGCGCTTGTAGTTCGTTTCCTCGTCGAGCCTGCCGTGCCAGTCGTAGCTTCGCCGATTCCGGGGGACAGTGCTAACTGTGTGTCCGTGGCACAGTGAGGCACCGATCCCCGACTATCGCGCATGATCACTAGCATCGTGGCGTCGTCAACGCCCAACTACCCACTCAACAAGTTAGCATCGGTCGCGAAGGAACCCATAGTAATGGACCGTTCAAACGCCGAAGATCTGATGGTCGCCTTGACGCGAATCGGAGAAGCGATTAACGACGTCGACCGCATCATCAGCGAACTTCCAGATGGACCTGAGAGAGAGCAGTGGCGAAGGGGTCTTGGGCCTGCTTCCCATTCTTCGTGGTGTCCGAGTCGTGGAATTTCCGAGCCTCGGCCACATGGCGCCAATCACCCATCCCGACGTCGTCAATGCTGAGATCGCAAGGTTCCTCAGCAAGGTCTAACCCGCCGGGTCATGGCTGCTACTCGGCAAGCGCCCACGCGGCCCGCCAGTGACCTTAGTCGTTAGACATCATCAACCCACGTGGAGGTCTGCATGCTGAAGCAGCCAGGTACGTACCTGTTGGCTGGTCAAGCAACGGAGCTCGAACGCCTTCAACTTCAATCGAAGGTTTGGGAACCCTCTGCCCGCGACCTGCTTAACGAGTTGCCGCGCGGAACACGGCTGAATGCTCTTGAAGTCGGGTGCGGTGTGATGGGCTGGCTTCGCGTCCTCAGCTCCTGGGTTGGCCCGCAGGGAAGCGTAGTTGGCGCAGACGTCGACGACAAGATGCTTGCGGGCGCCGCGCAACTTGTTCAAGCCGAAGGTCTGGGCAATGTCACGCTGGTCAAGGACGATCTCTTCCGCAGCAAACTCGCCACGGGTTCGTTCGACCTCGTGCACTCGCGCTTCCAGATTGCACCTCTAGGTCGACCGGCGGAGCAGCTCGCGGCCTACAGGCGTCTGCTACGGCCAGGCGGGACTCTCGTCCTTGAGGATCCGGACATTGCGTCATGGCGGATAAACCCCGACGCGCCGGCAGTACGCGACCTGATTGCGCTGATCGAGCGTGGATTCCTGTCGGCTGGCGGCAACTTCAATGCCGGACGGGAACTGCCCGCACTGATGCACGCCGTCGGAATGAAGCCGCGCGTACGCGCTCGCGTCATCGCGTTAGAACCAGGCCATCCTTACTTGCGGCTGCCCCTGCAGTTTGCCACTTCTCTGCGTCCTCGCCTCGAGGTGCTCATTCCAGTTGCGGAACTGGATGCGCTGATGGAACGCGCGGAGGCGGAACTGTCCCGGGAGGAAGCCTGGGGAACGACCTTCACGCTCATCCAGGCGTACGCGATGGCGACGGCGTAGTGCATTCGCCGATGATGCCTAACCGTGCGCTCAACCGGACCCGCACGGATACAGTTTCTTGTCGCCAGTGTCGCTGGCCGAGGATCGGATAGCGTAACCGTTAGGCTCAATCAGTGAGGTCCACACTCAAACCGACCGACGCCCGCGGGCAACGAATCCGTTGCGGGGATCGAGTTCGAATCGTCGGGATACCGGATCTATCCTTGATGAAGGCCGAATATCGGGCAGGGAGCGAGCGCGTGTTTCGCCACATCCGGGGTACGTGCAAGCGCGTTGCCCGCCCTGACCGCTACGGTCACGCAGAAATCTTCTTTACCATCCGCGAAGGCCGGGATCGCGGAATTCACAGCGTGGCCATTGAGCCGTATCTGTTGTTGGTGCAACGAGTCGGGCGTGTGGCCTAGCAGCGCGTTCAATACGCACCATCGCAAACATAGGGAGCGCCCGCGAAGTGAAGTGTATATATAAGGGAGAGTAATGGTCAGCACTTCGGCAAGCTTTACGGGTCCGCAGTACTACAACGATTTGCTGGGTCCGATCTGTTTCGATGCTTTCGCAGCGGATCTTGTGCAGCGCTTCCCAAAACGCCCGCCGGGCGACGTTCTGGAGATTGCCTGCGGCACAGGCCTTGTTACGAGGAGGCTTCGTGAGCGCCTCAGCCCCTCCCTGCGTTTAGTGGCCACCGACCTGAGCAAGGCGATGCTCGACTACGCTCGCGCCAAACTTGACGGTATTGAGAACATCGAATGGCGCGAAGCCGATGCGCTGAAGCTGCCATTCGAGGACAACAAGTTCGGTGCGGTAGTCTGCGGATTCGGCATCATGTTCGTGCCGGATCGGCAGGCCGCACTTATAGAGGCGCGGCGCGTACTCACCGAAGGCGCAATTCTCCTGTTCAATGTCTGGGATAGTATCGAGCAAAATCCTCACACCTTGGCCACCGCCGAAGTCATCGAATCCATGTTTCCCGGCGATCCTGAGATGAAGTTTAGGCTGCCGAACGACATGAATGATCCGGGCCTTTTGCGCCACCTTCTTGCGGGCGCGCGCTTCCAGGAAACACTGATCGAAACGAAGCGATTCTTAATCGCAGGGGTGGATCCGCGCCAGATTGCGATCGGGCAGATCCGCGGCACGCCGAGGTCGGCACTCATTGAAAAGCGAGGCGTCTCGCTTGATCTTGTAATCGAAAAGGTCACCGACGCTCTAACGAGGACAGGTGGCAATCCATATAGCGGCCACGCGCAAGCCATCGTCGTACAGGCTCTGGCGATCTGATCGATGGCAACTAACCGCCGGTTCGCGACCGACGCGTTCCGCGCGGCACAACCAGAGCGCACCTGCCGCACCTTGCTTGGGCCAATCTCCGGCGACTGCTGGGTGTTCTGTTTCATATGGCTCAGTCAAGTGCCCACCCCTTCGGTTTTCGCACGGCTGTTTCGGTAGCGCGTCAACCGTCACTCAAGCGTAGGCGAGTCTTGCACCTCTTCTCATTCAAGTGGCGCCTAACCCTGCGCTCAACCGGACGAGCCGGCACGCGCCTTCTTCTTCACGAACAACGGCGCGGCCCGCCAGTTAGCTCGTAACGTTAGGCGTCCAGAGCGCACCGTGCGCAAGGTCCCGCCAAGCACCATCGTCAAGTTGGCCCGTCAAGCGCTTCAGCCATTGGGTTTCGAGAAGCGTGATCTACTATGTCGCACTCCCGTTGGCTGAAGACGCTACTGCCTTTGTGACCGTTAGCTTGCCTCCGTTGGCCCTCACCTGAGTGTCGCGCGAACACTTAGCTTGGCCATCGTCGAGGCAGATTACAGGGCTGCGATTCGTTGACATCGTCGATCTTGGCGTTCAAGCTTTCGACGCAGTCTCGATTCGTCATTGCGATGGCTGCACGATGGCGGCTGACGACCGCATGAGACTGCCCAACCAGACGAGGGCAAAATGCGCACCAGGTTCGCGATCTCAGCGTTCATTCCGCTGTTCCTGGCAGGGTTCGCTTATGCGGGAGGATCCCCGCCCACAGACGCGGGCTTCAGCTTCGATATCCCGGCCGGCGGGGGCTGCGAGTTCCCGGTCAACTGGACCGTCACCGGGAAGTCATCGGTCATTACCCTGCCGGGGGATCGTCTTATTATCACGGCGCCCAAGCAGAAAGTGGTGGTCACCAACCTCGCCGAACCGTCGAACACGGCCACCTTCGTCGTGACTAGTGCACTTCATGTATCGACCGATTCCAATGGCGACACGATCGTCGTCGCCACAGGCCGCAGCTTGCTTGGCGATCCGGTCGCCAACATCATGGTGTTTGCGATCGGCACGTTCTCTTGGCGTTTCGACCCGATAAGCCTCGCTCTTCTAGATCTGTCGGGGAACGGGCAGCTGGTGGACGTCTGCGCGATGATCGACTGAGTAAGCGGGGTGCGGGCCGCCCACGTCACCAGGGGGCGCTGCACCCACTTTGATTCCACGAGGCCCAACTCCGCGTTCGAGCTGACCCGCCGGGAAGCGGCTTCTTCTTCTGAGTGCGGTGGCGGCGGTCCGCTGAACTTGGACGTCGGGCCTCGAGGATCATCATCGGTTTCAATCGATTTTCAACGGCCCCGCTGATGCCCCGAGGTGCTCGACGCGTGATCCGTTCGAGCGGTCGATCTGGACGGCACAGGCGGGTGTTATCGTGCACAAGGCCAAGCCGCTGCCCCCGATTGCGACTGGGATGACGTGATGAGCGAGCCCGACTTGATTCCATGACCGCGCCTGCCACGCACTGGAGGGCCACCACGGCGCGGCTGCGCGGACCACTCTTCACCATGGTTGACGGGGGAACGGTTTTCGGCGCGCCCGCAAGCTACGTCGTGACCCGCCGCATGGCTGCAGACAGCCCGGCGGCGGCATCTGCCACCGCCTCGCAGATCAGCGAGGCGACTGACCCGGACTACAGCGCTCGGCACCCATGGACCTGATTCGCGCGGGCCTGGACATGAGCCCCGGCCGCTGGAAAGCGCTGCTCGTCGCCTGCGCGCTGCTTTCGATCACCGCCATGGTCATCGAGGGCGTGTCTGTTCTGGCGACGTTCGAGCGTGGCGTCCAGGGACTTTGGGGCGTGAAGAGGGACCGGGTCATGCACGACGGACACTCGGCCTTCGTGGTGCGCGAGTTCGCGCCGTGGTCGCTGGCGCGGGAGTCCGGTCTCAAAGTCGGAGACACGTTCATCCCCGACCATTGGTACGACGTTGGGCGCTCCTTCGCACCTGGAGAGTCCGTCGGCGGGACCATCGTGCGCGACCGCGCATCCTTCCGCGCCGAATTGCCGACGACCCCGCAGCCCATCGCGCGCATAGAGAAGCTGTTCTTCTTCCTGAACGCGGGCCTATGCAGCCTGGGCATCCTCATCAGCCTCGCGATCGGGTTTCGCCAGCCCGACCGCAAGTCCAGCCGCGCCCTGGCATTCGCCTTCCTCTGGTTCTCGACGAATCTTGGCGCCGACTATGCGCCGCCGCAGTGGCCGCTGGTGTACGTCCGCGTGATGAACGACGCGGCCTTCGTGCCCGGCTGGTACTTTCTCCTGTGGTTCGCCATCCATTACCCGGATGGAACCCCCATGGGCTGGAGGCGCGGTTTGCGACGTGTCCTGCCGCTATTCCTGGTCGGCGCGGTGGCAGGCATAGCCATGCATGTGGCTTCCGCGCTGGGTCGCATCACTCAGGAATCCGCAGGGACGGCCTATTTGGTATACGTCGGCGTGGCCGGTCCACTCACGCTGGTGGCCTTCTGGGATGGCTGGCGGCGCAGCAGCGGCGTGTTGAGGCAGCGCTTCACCTGGCTGCTGGGGGGCTTTGCACTGTTTCTTGTGTTCAGTTATTCGAGCTGGCTGAATTGGCTGGTGATCGGCGCGAACGAGGAGTACGTCAGCATATTCAGCGTGCTCGGCTCCCTCGTGATGTACGTCGCCTTGTCGTACGCCATCTTGCGCCATCGTGTGCTCGACATGGGCCTGGCGCTGAACCGCTCGCTGGTCTTCGCCGTCGTCGGTGCGGTGTTGCTCGGCACGTTCCAGTTGCTGCAGGTGGTGACCGCGCGCCTGCTGCATTTCGACGATCCGACCAAGGCGGGGCTGCTCAGCGGTTTGTTGGCCGTGCTGGTGATGCTCGCTTACCCGAAGGTCAAGCCCAAGGCCGAATGGCTGATCGACCGCCTGTTCTTCCGCGACTGGGTCGCGCGCGAGGCCGATCTCGCCCGCTTCGCCTCCGATGCTCGAGGCTTCACCGAAGCGTCGTCGCTGGCCACGGCGCTGGTCGGCGCCATCGATCGGTTCGCCGGCGGGGCCGGCGCAACACTTTACGTGCGCGGCGGCGATGGTCGTTTCGAGCGCCAGCAGGCATCGACCGCGGGCGCACCGCAGGTAGCTGTGCCGCAGTTACTGGACGCCGACGAGCCGGTGGCCGTGGCGTTGCGCGCCGGACGATCGGTGGCGCGCTGCGACGAAGTGCATTCGGCGCTGCCGGGTGAGCTGGCCCTGGCTCTGTCTCGTCAGCGCGAACTCGACGCCTTCGTCCTGATCGGCCGCCGGCGCGACGGCAGCTTGCTGCGCTCCGACGAGGAGGCGACATTGCGCGGGACGCTGCACGCGGTCGGCATCGAGTGGCAGGCTCTGCGCTGGGACGCGCTGCAGCGTGAGCATGCCCGCGCATAGGGCGTTCATGAAACCGAGCCCGCTTTCCATCGTCGGTCCACCAGCCCGCGCGGCGACCTGATGCGCCGACCGACCCCTGCACGAGGCGAAACCCGACCCCTGTCCGCAGATCCTCTGCGACGTCGACGGGGTCGATTCGAGCTCGTGTCGCAGCACTCGGTTCCACTGTCTCAGACCGAGGCTCAACCCTGCGCTCGACCGAACGGGCCGGTACGCGGCTCGTTGCTCGCGAGCCCCGGCGCGGCCCGCCGGTTAGCTTGATACGTTAGGCCGCAGGAGGGACGCCATGAGGCGCACTTGGACGATCATTGGTGTTGGCGATGTGCGTGCCAGCTTTCAGTGGTACCAATCGCTACTCGGCCTGCCGGCGACGGCTCCCGCCCATGACGACTTCGGTCAACTCCTCGACTCGGATGGAACGGTCTTGCTCTGCCTTCACGAGTGGGGTGCCCATGAGCATCCCTCCTTAATGAGTCCCGGTGACGCGCAGCCTGGCAACGGCCTCCTCTTGTTTTTCCGTGTCGATGATTTCGACACGGCGCTGCCAAGGGCACGTGCTCTCGTCGCCCGGCTCGAGGAGGAGCCCCACGTGAACCCGAGCACGGGAACTACGGAGTTCTCACTCCGAGATCCAGACGGGTATTACGTCACGATCAGTGCGCTCTCTGAGGCCTAACATGGCGTTCAACAATCCGGTAGGCGTCACCAATAACCGGTCCGTCGCCCCGCGCGACAAGTCAGTGTTCGATTGAGGAGATTCCTGTGCCCCGAGTCATTCGCGCGTTTCCCCTTCGCTCGTCACTCTCAGCGCTTGAGTCTTTTGCCGAACAGGCCCCGCGGGCATACGACTTCTACTTTCGTGCCCGGCCGCGGGCCGGTTAGCTGATACGTTAGGCAGCAATTCGATAGACGAAGGCAACGGGTGATGGATCGGCGTAAATTTCTTGTCGGTATCGCTGGAGCGAGTGTTCTGGGGACCTCCCTTGCCGCACGTGCGCAGCAGGAAAGCAAAGGTCGACGCATCGGCTACCTGAGCATGCGAGCGGGCCCAGGCCCATTGG
>Ga0207668_10002092_pt1 | contig 11648 bp, 10 predicted proteins | sample KBSS43metaG_FD_184323 | JGI IMG/M metagenome (GOLD analysis project Ga0207668, IMG submission 184323) | Switchgrass rhizosphere microbial communities from Kellogg Biological Station, Michigan, USA - KBS S4-3 metaG (SPAdes) (version 2) | ecosystem: Host-associated > Plants > Roots > Rhizosphere... | reverse complement strand
AGTCAGGCCGATTCGGGGGCTGCACCGCTGAACGAAGCCATCTCCACCCCGACGCCCTCGCAATCGGGATAGACATCGGGCTTGGTCGTCGAGACGCGCAGGCCGATCACGCCGCGCTGCGCCGCCAGCAGCGTGTAGATCTCCCGCACGAAGGTCTCCTGGAGATTGAAGCGGCGACCGGTCGCCAGACGTTTGATCTCGTTGCGCAGAAAATCGTAGTTCCACGCTGCCGCGGCGCTGTCCTGGTCGGCGAAGGCCGCCGCGGTCAGCCAGACCTCGACCGAGACCAGCAGCCGCTGCGGCACGTTGATCTCGAAATCGTGGAAGCCGATGTCCACCGGGAGATCATAGGCGTTCAGGAAGATACGAAAGCAGCGCGGGCGGAGTGTTGCCGGCATGCTGCCTTCGGTGGCGGGATCGGTCATTCCTTCTCCAGATACTGGACGTCGCGGGACAGGCCGAGGAAACGCTGGCCTGCGTCGAGGGTGATCACCTGACCGGTGAGAACCGGGGTGGCGATGATCATGCGGAGCGCGGCGACGATGTCGTCGACGGCAACGCCGCGGTGAAGTGCGTTGAAGGCATGGACATCGGCAAAATTGGCTTCGGTCTGCTTGCCGGAGACGAGCGTGACCGCGGGCGCGATGCCGCAGACCCGGATGCCGCGGGCGGCATAGGCGCGCGCCGCCACCTCGGTCAGGCCGGCCAGCCCCAACTTGGAGATCGTGTAGGAGAAGAAATCGGGATTGGGCTGGGCGAGCTTGGCGTCCAGCATGTTGACGATCAGTCCCCCCGCCCCCGCCGGCACCGCGCCGACGAAGGCGCGCGACAGCAGCGCCGGGCCGCGCAGATTGGCGTCGAGATGCCGGGTCCAGCCTTCAACGGTGAAGTCGTCGATATCGTCGTAGCTGAACCGCGAGGCATTGTTGATGAGCACCGCGGGAGCCGGCATCCCCGCCGCTGCGGCCATGATCCGGTCGGCGGCCGCGGGATCGGCGAGATCGGCGCTGACGACGCGGGCATTGGCAAGCGTGCCGGCCAGCGCCTCCGCCTCCTCGACCGAATCGTGGCAGTGCAGCAGGACGTGCCAGCCATCCGCCGCCAGCGCGCGCACCATCGTGGCGCCGATGCGCCGCGCGCCGCCGGTCACGATCGCGGTCCGCGGGGATCCGAATTCGGGGGTCATCGCGGCGTCGCTTAATCCCGCCTTCGTCGTGGCGTCACGCGGAAAGTCGCATCCGGTCTTTCCTTTTGGCCTACAACCCGCCAATGGGCGCCCCCCGATGGACTTGGCCATCGGCGACCGACGGAGATCCCCAACGACGTGGCACGGCTGACGCCCCTGCACGAAGCATCGCATGACGCGATCGAGCAGCTGCTCGACGACGCCTTCGGTCGCGACCGTCACGGGCGAACCGCCTATCGCCTGCGCATCGGTGCCGAGCCCGACGCCGCGCTGAGCTTCGCCGCCTTCGAGGGGGAGGCACTGGTCGGTACGCTGCAAAGCTGGCCGATCGCGCTGGTCAGCGCGGACGGCGAGGGCACGCCGCTGGTGTTGGTCGGCCCGGTGGCGGTGGCGCCCGGCCGCCAGGGCACGGGCATCGGCCGGGCGATGATGCAAGCGATGCTGGCCGCCGCCGATGCACGGCAGGAGCCGGCGCTGACCCTGATCGGCGACCCCGATTATTACGGCCGCCTGTTCGGCTTCACCGCCATGGCGACCGGCGGCTGGACCTTGCCGGGCCCGTGGGAACCGCATCGGCTGCTCGCCCGCATCCGTCCCGGAATCGCGCTTCCCGCAGTTGGCCGGCTGGCCCCCGCCCGCGCGCTTTCGCCGGCCGAGAGCTGATCGCCTCAGGCCGTTCCGATGGCGTTGGTCATCCCCGATCACCTCGATCCTGCCCGCTGGCGCGGCATTCCCCGGCTGGCCGATCTGCTGGCGGCGCTCGGCGGCGAGGCCGGTGAGACCCGGTTCGTCGGCGGCTTCGTTCGCGACGGGCTGCGCGGGGTGGTCGGCAAGGACATCGACCTCGCGACCCGCCTGTCGCCCGAAACGGTGATGGCGCGCGTCGCCGCGGCCGGGCTCAAGGCGGTGCCAACCGGTCTGGCCCACGGCACCGTCACCGTGCCGCTGCCTGAGGGCCCGGTCGAGGTGACGACCTTGCGCCGCGACGTCTCGACCGACGGTCGCCACGCCGTCGTCGATTTCACCGACGACTGGCGCGAGGACGCCGCGCGACGCGATTTCACCATCAATGCGCTGTTCGCGGCGACAGACGGCGGCATCACCGACTATTTCGACGGCCTCGCCGACCTCGCGGCCGGGCGGATAAGGTTCATCGGCGATCCGCTGCTGCGTATCGCCGAGGACCATCTGCGTATCCTCCGCTTCTTCCGCTTCCATGCCCGCTTTGCCGCCGGACCGCCCGACGAGGCCGCGATCACGGCCTGTCGGGCGCGTGCCAACGATCTGATGGCGCTGTCGCGCGAGCGGATCGCCGACGAGATGCTGAAGCTGCTGGCACTCGACGACCCGACACCGACGGTCGCGTTGATGCTCGCGAACGGCATCCTGACACCGGTCCTGCCCGAGATGACCGAAGCGGCGCGACTGGCAGCGCTGGTCGCGCGGGAGCAGGCGCTCGGCGTCGCGCCCGATCCGCTGCGCCGGTTGGCCGCGCTGCTGCCGGCCGAGCCGGCGACAGCCGACGCCGTGGCGGCACGGCTCAAGCTCTCCAACGCCGCCCGCAAGCGGCTCCGGCTCGCCGCCGAAGACGCGAGCGGCCCGGTCCTCGCGACGGCCTACATGCTCGGGACGGATGCCGCCCGCGACCGGGCACTGCTGTACGCAGGCGATGCAGGCGCAGCGCTCGCCGCGCTCGACGGCTGGGAACGGCCGATCTTGCCGGTTTCGGGCGGCGCGCTGATCGCGGCGGGGGTGCCGAAGGGACCGCTGGTCGCGACGGCACTGCAGAAGATCGAGCGGCGCTGGATCGCCGAGGGCTTCCCCGATCGCGACCGTGTCGCCGCGATCACTGCCGAGGAAGTCGCTCAGGCGTCCCGGTCGAGCAGGTAGCGGTAAGCCTCGTCGGCGGGCAGCGGCCGCGCGAAGTAGTAGCCCTGGCCGCGGGTGCAGCCGAGCGCGCCGAGCGTCTGGGCGAGCGCCGCGGTCTCCACACCTTCCGCAGTCGTCGCCATGCCGAGCGCTTCGGCCAGGCTGAGAACCGCGCGGACGATCGCCACCGAGTCGCGGTCGGCAAGCATGCCGGTGACGAAGCTGCGATCGATCTTCAGGTGATCGATCGGCAGGCGCTGGAGATAGGCGAGCGACGAATAGCCGGTGCCGAAATCGTCCATCGCGATCTTGGCCGAGAGTGCCTTCATCGCATCGAGCACGCGGGTCGCCCGCTCCGGATCGCTGACGATGACGCTTTCGGTGAGTTCGAGGGTGAGGCGGTCGCCGGCCAGGCCAGTCGAGCGCAGGATCTGCTCGACGACGCCGGCGACATCGTCGCGGGCGATCTGGATCGCCGACACGTTGACCGAGACGCTGATCGGCAGGGTATGGCCAGCCTGCATGTCCCAGTGCCTGAGCGTGCGCACCGCGGCTTCCAGCGCCCAGCGGCCGAGCGGCAGGATCAGTCCGCTCTCCTCGGCGACCGGGATGAACTCGGCCGGCGAGATCATGCCATGGCCGGGCAGGCTCCAGCGCGCCAGCGCCTCGAAGCCTGAGACCTTGTTGCTGGCGAAGTCGATCAGCGGCTGAAATGCGAGGGTCAGTTCCTCCCGCTCGATCGCGCGGCGCAGTTCGGTCTCAAGGGTGAAGCGCCGGCGGGCGATCATCGCCTCGGCGTTCTGGTAGACCTCGATCCGGCCGGTCGCGCGAGAGCGCTTGCAGGCGAACTGGGCGTTGCGGATCAGCTCCTCGGCCTGGGTCGACCCGCCGAGATAGAGGGCGCAGCCGGCAGCGCAATCGATGCGGATCTCAAGCTCGGACATGCGGAACGGCGTGGCGAGCGCCGCCTGGAGGATGCGGGCGACCTCGACGATGTCGTCGGCCCCCTCGGCGCGGTCGACGAGGATGCCGAACTCGTTGCCGCCGACCCGGGCGAGCAGGTCACGCGGCCGCAGCGCCGAGACGAAGCGGCGGGCGACGGTGATGAGCAGTTCGTCGCCCGAGGTCGAGCCGAGGCTCTCGTTGATCCGGCTGAAGCGCGAGAGATTGAGGATCAGGACGCCGAAGCCGGTCTTGCCGCTCTCGATCGCGACATCGATCGCCTCGTCGAAGGCGACGCGATTCGGCAGTCCGGTCAGGCTGTCGTGCATCATCTCGGCACGCAGCGACTGGGCAGTCTCGACCTCGGCAGTGCGGTCGATCAGGGTCACCATGCAGCGGGCGGTCTGGCCGACGAACGGACCCATCTGCGCGAGTCGCACCGTGAAGTGGCGCGCGCCGATACCGTCGCCATCGCTCCATTCGAATTGCGACGCGTTCTGATTCTCGCCAAGGAACTGGCGGATCCGCTCGGCCAGGCGGCTCCGCCCCAGCACCGGCAGCGCCCCCAGCCTGGACTCGGCGAGCATGTCCTTGGGCGAGTCGCAAAGCTTTGCGAACAAGGCGTTGCAGCCGCTGAGCACGTCCCCGCTCAAGGTGCGCGCCACCACGGCAGCGGCGATCGGAAGTGCCTCCATATACCCGTCCTGGACCACCAGCACCGGCACGATAGCCGGTACCGGGGAGATCGAAACAGGCTCCGCTCCGGGCGGAAGCAGGTCACTGGCCGGGCTGGTTTTCGGCGAACGCATGACTCTGACCTAGAGCGAAAGGGTTAATCCATCATTGAGGAGTGAAGCGATTGTCGCGCGGAAAGCCGGTCGGCGGCATTCTTCCGCCGGCACCGCGCGCGGTTCGCCACGCCGTCAGATCGGTCTCGGTCCGAACCCGTCCGCTATCCCCGCCCATCGGCCAGGACAGGCCCGCTTCGAACCGGAAGGCGATGGCGTCGGACAGGCCGCCGTCGCGATAGCGCTGCAGCTGAGCGCCCTGCCCGCGCGTCATCTCTGGCAGTTCGGCCAGCGGAAACACCACCAGCTTTCGATTGTCGCCGATCACCGCGACATAGTCGGCATCGGCGCGAATCGGTTTCACCACCGACAGCCGGGCGCCGGTGCGGACGTTGACGACCTGCCGGCCCTTGCGGGTCTCGGCGAGGATCTCCTCCGATTTCGCGACGAAGCCCTTGCCGTCGGATGCCGCCAGCAGCAGCCGCTGCCCCGGCGTCACCGCCAGCAGCGCCGCGATCGGCACGTCGCCTTCCAGGTCGATCATCAGCCGCACCGGCTCGCCGAAGCCGCGCGCACCGGGCAGCTTGTCGGCGCCAAGCGTGTAGAAGCGACCATTCTCGGCGGCGAGCAGCAGCTTGTCGGTCGTCTGCGCCGGGAATGCCGTCGCGAGCGCATCGCCCTCCTTGAACTTCACGGCGGCGAGGGTCGCGGCATCGGCATGGCCCTTCATCGCCCGGATCCAGCCACGCTGCGACAGGATCACCGTCACCGGCTCGCGCTCGATCATCGCCGACCAGTCGATCTCGCGGGTCGGCGCCGCCTCGGCAATGGTGGTGCGGCGGCGGCCGAGCACCGTCGTCTCGGCATAGCGGTCGCCAAGCTTCGCCAGGTCGCGCTTGATGCGGGTGCGCTGGCGGGCCGGTGACTCGACGAGCGCGAGGAGGCCCCTCAGCTCCTCCTCCAGCTTCGACCGCTCCCTGCGGATCTCCATCTCCTCCAGCCTGCGCAAGCTGCGCAGCCGCATGTTGAGGATCGCCTCGGCCTGGCGGTCGGTCAGGGCGAACTCGGCCATCAACACCGGCTTGGGCTCGTCCTCGGTGCGGATGATCTGGATGACGCGGTCGAGGTTGAGATAGGCGATCAGATAGCCGTCCAGCAGCTCGATCCGGTCCTCGATCTTCGCGATGCGGTTGCGCGAGCGGCGCAGCAGCACGTCCACCTGATGCTCCAGCCAGGCGGCGAGCACCTCCTTCAGACTCATCACCCGCGGCGTGCGGGTGGCGTCGAGGACGTTGAGGTTGAGCGGGATCCGCACCTCGAGGTCGGTCAGCCGGAACAGGCTGTCCATCAGGGTCTGCGGGTCGACCGTGCGCGCGCGCGGCTCCAGCACGATGCGGATCGCCTCGTCCGATTCGTCCCGGACGTCGGCGAGGATCGGCAGCTTCTTATCGTCGATCAAGGCGGCGATCTGTTCGATCAGCTTGGCCTTGGGCACCTGGTACGGGATTTCACTGACCACGATCCGCCAGCCGCCGCCCTTCTCCTTCTCCTCCCCCCAGCGCGCCCGGACGCGAAAGCCGCCGCGACCGGTGGCGTAGGCTTCGGCGAGCGAGGCAGGCGGATCGACGATGATCCCGCCGGTCGGGAAATCGGGGCCGCGGACATGCTCCATCAGCATGGCATTGTCGGCGTCGGGCCGGTCGAGCAGCAGGGTCGCCGCCGCGACGAGTTCGGCAACGTTATGCGGCGGGATCGAGGTCGCCATGCCGACGGCGATCCCGCTGGCGCCATTGGCGAGGAGGTTCGGGAAGAGGCCGGGCATGACCTCCGGTTCCTCGTCCTCGCCATTATACGTGGGGCGATAATCGACGGTGCCTTCGTCCAGCCCGTCCATCAGCTCGATCGCGGTCGGGGTCAGGCGCGCTTCGGTGTAGCGGTAGGCGGCGGCGTTATCACCGTCGACATTGCCGAAATTGCCCTGCCCGTCGACCAGCGGATAGCGCAGCGAGAAGGTCTGGGCGAGGCGGACCATCGCATCGTAGACCGATTGGTCGCCATGGGGGTGGTACTTGCCGATGACGTCGCCGACGACGCGCGCGCATTTCTTGTAGCCCGAGGCCGGATCCAGCCGCAGCAGCCGCATCGCCCAGAGCAGCCGGCGATGCACCGGCTTCAGCCCGTCGCGCACGTCAGGCAGCGAGCGTGCGGTGATCGTGGACAGCGCATAGACGAGGTAGCGCTCCGACAGGGCACTGTCGAAGGGCGCCTCGACGATCAGATCGAAAGGATCAGCGGGATCGGCCATGAACGGGCGTTAGCAAGGCACGCGGATGGTGGGAATGCGAGGCGCAGCGGCGAAACGCGAATTCCTCCCGGACCCGAAAGCCTTTCCCCATCAGGAGGAGCCCCGCCTTAGTCGAAATTTGCTCGCTACGCGCGACGACCGCTTTATCTGCGCGAGGAACGTGCAGGTCGCCGACTTGGGCGGCGGTCGGCGAGCGCGCGGATGTGCGCCCGTCCATTCGCGAGCGGGCGGCCGCGTTGCGGATGGCGGTGTCGGAAAAGTAGCGGCCCCGCCCCCACGACGGGGCCGCTACCCGCGCCGCGCGGACACCTCGGTGGCGCGGCAGCTGACCGGCAGGCGTCAAAACCCTGCAAAGCAGGCCAAGTGTCGGCGGTCTTGGATGGAACGTGCCCGCGCCAGCCTGAGCCGTGGGCGGGCGAGGCAGGCGGCCCTAATCCGCCGCGAGATCCTTCGCGACCTCGGCCAGCAGCCATTCGCGGAAGCGTTTGATCTTCGGCACGTTGCGACGGTGCTCGGGCGCCACCAGCCAATAGGCGTAGCCGCGGGTCGAAAGCTGGTCGAACAGGCGGACCAGCCGGCCCTGCGCCATGTCGTTGCGCCAGAAGAAGGGGGTGAGCATCGCGACGCCGAGCCCGGCCATCGCGGCATTGCCCTCATTGGCCTGGCTGTCCATGCGCACGCCTGGGCGGACCCGGCCGTCGGGCACCTTCACCCCCGCTTCGTGCAGCCAGGCCTGCCACCAGGGATCGTGCGGGCTGATCAGCGGGAGGTGGATCAGGTCGGCAAGGGCGATGCTGCCGCCATGGCGATCGAGAAACTCGGGGCTGCACATCGGCGTGAAGTCGATGCGCATCAGCAGATCGGCATCGAGCCCCGGCCAGGGGCCGAGACCGGCTCGAATCGCGACGTCGAGATCCTCGGCGGCGAAATCGGCCAGCGCGTCGTTGACCAGCAGCCGCACCGCCATCTCGGGATGCGCCATCTGGAACCCGCCCAGCCGCCAGGCGAGCCAGGTGTTGGCAAAGGTCTGCGAGGTCGAGACCGCCAGCATCCCCTGGTCCTCGGCGCGGAGTTGCGCGAAGGCGCCGTCGATCGCATCGAATGCCTGCGTTACCGTCGCTGCGGCGCGACGGCCGGCCTCGGTCAGCACGACCCGCCGCTTCTCGCGCCGGAACAGCGGCACGGCGAGCCGGTCCTCCAGGAGCTTGATCTGATAGCTCACCGCCGCCTGGGTCATCCCCAGCTCGGCGGCGGCGAGGGTGAAGTTCTCGTGCCGCGCCGCCGCCTCGAACGCGCGGATGGCGGCAAGCGGAGGCAGACGACGCATGCACCTGTCGATAAGTCTCGCTTATCATCTCTGTCGAGCGTTTCGTTGGCGGCACGACCCCAAAAAGCGCATTTGGTCCCTCGCAGGACGATCTGCGACGGAGACAGACGATGACCCTCGACCACGACACGGCACGCTTATGGGCCGACCACCATCACGGCTTCACCCGCTGGGCGAGCGACGTGCTCGCCGAGATCGGCGAGGCGTTCCGTGTGCTCAGCCAACTGCAATACCGCCAGCCCTGGGCCGATAACCGCGACCCGCATCGCACCGGGAAGACTGGCGCGGGCGCCTAGTTCCGGTATGGTCGGCCACAACGCGTTCCCGATCCCTGCCGCGCGAAATGGCGGGGATCGGCCGCAACGCAGGGGCAGGCTGACCGGGGGCTCATGCTTTTCAACTCGCTCGAGTTCGCGGCCTATTTCGCCTGCGTCTACCTGCTCTACCGCCTGTTGCCGTTCCGCTGGCAGAACCGGATGCTGCTGCTGGCCGGCTATCTGTTCTACGGCTGGTGGGACGTCCGCTTTCTCTTCCTGATCGCGTTCTCGACCACCGTCGACTTCACCATCGGCTCGCTGCTTGAAAACCCGCACATGCCGAAGCGGGAGCGCTGGACCGCCTCGCTGTTCATCCTCGGCGCGGCGATCCTGTTTCTCTGCCCCGACTGGCCCGCGCTGGCCGCCGGCGGCGGGCTTTCCGCCTTCCTGACCCCGCAGGCGATGGGCTTCCAAGTCCTCGCCGGCACCGCCGCGGTGGTCGCCCTCGCCAACCTCCTGATCGTCCGCGCCGCCGCGATGGAGGAGGATCGCCGCCGCAAGATCCTGATCGTCTGCTCGGTCGCGGTGAACCTCGCCTTCCTGGGATTTTTCAAGTATTTCAATTTCTTCATCGACAGCGCGGAGGGACTGACCCGCTCGATAGGGCTCGATCCGGAAACGCTGCGCCTGCACATCGTGCTGCCGGTGGGGATCAGCTTCTACACCTTCCAGTCGCTGAGCTACACGATCGACGTCTACCGTCGCCGGGTGACGCCAACCCACCGTTTCTGGGACTTCGCACTTTTTGTCGCCTATTTCCCGCCAATGGTCGCCGGCCCGATCGAGCGCGCCCGCCACCTCCTGCCGCAGCTCACCCGGCCGCGGCAGATCCGGCTCGCCCAGTCGGCGCACGGCCTGGTCCTGATCCTGGTCGGGCTGTTCAAGAAGGTCGCGGTCGCCGATGGCCTCGCCCCCTCGGTCGACGCGGTTTTCAACTCCACCGGCGCGGTCTCGCAGACCGACATCGTCATCGGCACGGTGTTGTTCACGATCCAGATCTTCTGCGACTTCTCCGGCTATTCGGACATCGCCCGCGGGGTCAGCAAGCTGCTCGGCATCGACCTGATGGTGAACTTCAACCTGCCCTATTTCTCGAAGAATCCCAGCGAATTCTGGCGTCGCTGGCACATCTCGCTGAGCTCCTGGTTGCGCGACTATCTGTACATCGCGCTGGGCGGCAACCGCCAGGGCAAGCTGCGCACCTACGTCAACCTGTTCCTGACGATGCTGCTGGGCGGGCTGTGGCATGGCGCCGCGTGGAACTACATCCTGTGGGGCGCCTATCAGGGCCTGCTGCTCTGCGTGCATCGCGCCGCCACCCATGGCCGCGAGACCCTGCCGAGCTCACGCGAGGCGGTGGCGGGGACGACCGACCTGCATGGCGGCGCGGTTGCGAAGGCCCGCGCGCTGCCGACCTGGCTCTCCACGCCGCTGCGCATCGGCTTCTTCATGATCTTCGTCTGCTATGGCTGGCTGCTGTTCCGTGCCCATACGATGGACCAGATCGTCCAGTTCACCGCCCAGCTCGCCTGGCTGCGGCCGTCGGGGGCAAGCATGCTGCCGATGCCGACGCTGTCTGCGATCGCCGGCACGCTGCTGCTCGCCGGCATGCAGCTCGTCGACTATCGCGCCGGGCGGCTGGAGAGCTTCATGCGCTGGCCGGCGGCGCTGCAGGGCGCGCTCTACGCCGCCTTGTTCTTCGTGCTGATCATGGGAACGAGCAATGCGCCCGTCCAGTTCATCTACTTCCAGTTCTAGGATGGGCGCACCGCCCCCTCTCGGCCATGCCCGGCTGCGGCGGCGGGTGCTGGCGGTGGTCGCCTGGAGCCTCGCCGCGCTCGTCCTCCTCGACATGGCCGTCGGCCTTGCCACGCGCCCGCCTGCCGACCCGCGCAGGGAGGGCAGCGCCCTCCAGACCTATTTCGACTACGGCACCTCGATCGAGGCGAAGCTGCGCCGCGCGATCGGCCGCACGCCCGGCGAGGCAGCGCCGATCATCTCCTCCGGCTGGCTGGCGAAGGAATGCGACCGTACGGTCCCCGATCACGGGCGGGGCGGGGTCAGCGTCTATGGGATGTCCTTCTCGAACCGGGTCGCCGACCAGCTGGCGGCACAGGACCCGGCACTGACCGTCGACAAGTTCGCCGGGCCGGGGGCGCCGCTCAACCACAGCTATGCCTGCTTCCTGCGCCGCGATGCCGCCGGCCGGGACCACAACCCGGTTCAGGTGCTGGGCGTGCTCGCCTCCTCGATCCGCCGGCTGACAACCCTGTCGGGGATCAGCACCTCGTTCGAGCAGCCGCAGCCGTTCACCTATCCGCGGTACACCGCCGGTGCCGCCGGCGGGCTCACCGCGATCCCGCCGCCGATCCTGAGCGAGGCCGACCTCCGCCGCGTCCTCGCCACCCCCGGCGGGTGGCGCGATTACGTCGCGAAGCTGGACGAGCATGACGATTTCGCCTCGCCATGGCTCGCCAATGGCGGCATCGCCGACTGGAGCGTCACCCTGCGCCTGATCCGCCGCGCCTGGGGGCAGCATTACCTGCGCGCCAAGACCGATGCGATCCGCGGCAACGACGATTTCTCGGGCGACCCGACGGTGGTACCGGCGATGCGCGCGATCATGGTCGACTTCGCGGCCCGCGTGCGCCGCGCCGGCAAGCGGCCGGTGGTCATCCTGTTCGAGGATCGCGGCTATGAGGACGCGTTCCGCCGCAGCGTGGTGCCGACCCTCGTCGCCCATGGCATCCCCTATGTGCTGACGAGCGACGTCGTGCAGAGCGGCAACCCCGCCAACTTCATGGCCGACGGCCATTTCACCCCGGCGATCGACGCGCGGATCGCCGCGGCGGCGCTGCCGCTGGTGACCGCCGCCCCGGCGAACAGCCCGGTCCGGCATTGAATTGCGCCCCCC
>Ga0207668_10002091_pt1 | contig 11650 bp, 8 predicted proteins | sample KBSS43metaG_FD_184323 | JGI IMG/M metagenome (GOLD analysis project Ga0207668, IMG submission 184323) | Switchgrass rhizosphere microbial communities from Kellogg Biological Station, Michigan, USA - KBS S4-3 metaG (SPAdes) (version 2) | ecosystem: Host-associated > Plants > Roots > Rhizosphere >... | reverse complement strand
CCGGCTTGTCCTTCAGCTCGTGGAAGACGAGCGCGAGGCCGGCGACAGCAAGCCCCGCCAGCGGCAGCAGCTGGAACTCGCGACCCTGTACACGGGGATACAGGCCGAGCGCGATCCGCCGGATGACGTAAATGCCGATCGCGATCGCGATCGCCATCGGGACGGTCCACAGGAAGTCGACGAGGTCGGGACGGGCGAAGGACGGCAGGGTGAGCGTTCCGAGCGCGTAGTCAGACGTGTCGACGCCGGTAAAGGATCCGAGCCCGAGCGACAGGAGCGAACCGATGCCCGCCGCGAGCAGGCCGGGCAGGAGGAGGAGGGTCTGCTGCCGCCCGCCGATCGCCGTCGCTTCGATGATGATGACCGCGGCGATGACGGGCGATTCGAAGATGAACGAAAGCGCGGCCAGGCTCCCCGATGCCGCGATCACGGTGACGATCTGATCCGGGGCGTCGCTCCTCAACTGCCGGATCATGAGGATCCCGAGACCGCCGCCAAGGGCGAGCAGCGGAGCCTCTGGCCCGAGCACGACTCCGAGCCCGAGTCCTGCCAGCGCGGCCATCAGCACGCCCGGGAGCTCGATCGGCTCGGTCGGGCTTGCGTTCAGCCCGTGCGCCGGCACGTGGCCGCCGTTTCCGGGCAGGCGCACGATCGCGAAGGCGACGATCAGCCCTGCGATGAAGAGCACCGGCAGTCCCCACCAGACCGGCGTGTTGTCGAATCCGAGCGTGTCCGGCAGGTCGGTCCAGACCCACTGGGTGATGTAGTGGACTGCCTCGAGGAAGCACCACGCCGCGACCGAGACGACCACCCCGACCATCGCCGCGAGCGCGAGCAGGCTGAGCAGCTGCCGAGGAGGGACCTGGGCAGCGGGATCCTGCGGCGGAGCGGCCGCTTCAGGCATGCGGGGAAGCCTGCATCCCGGGCACCGTACATGCCTCACCCGCATCGGGTGATGGCGCCGCGCGAGCGAGAGGATTACATTCAGTGCTCCAGTCGTAGGAAGGGACCCTGAGATGGCAACGACCACGAAGCCGGCCACGGCGATGGCGGAGGACGTCGGGACGAATCCCACCGACGTGCTCGTCGTTTTTGGAATCACCGGCGACCTCGCAAAGGTCATGACCTTCCTGTCGCTGTACAGGCTCGAGCAGCGCGGCATGCTGAACTGCCCGATCGTCGGCGTGGCGGTCGACGACTGGACCGCCGACGACCTGCGGAAGCGCGCCCGGGAGTCGATCGAAACCGCCGGCAAGAAGCCCGTGGACGAGCTGGTCTTCGAGCGCTTCGCCGCGAGGCTCTCCTACATCTCGGGCGACTTCGCGGAGTCAGGAACCTATGAGCGCGTCGCCGCAGCGATTCCCGATGCGAAGAAGCCGGTCTTCTACCTCGAGATCCCGCCGTTCCTGTTCGGCACGGTCATCGCGGGTCTCGCCAACGCCGGCCTGACAGAGAACGCCCGAGTGGTCGTCGAGAAACCGTTCGGGCACGACGTCGCCTCCGCGCGCGCCCTGAACGAGGAGGTCCACCAGCACCTCGACGAGACCCAGGTCTACCGCATCGACCACTTCCTCGGGAAGCTCGGCCTGATGGAGATCCTCTACCTGCGCTTCGCGAACGCGATCTTCGAGCCGATCTGGAACCGCAACTACGTGGAGTCGGTCCAGATCACCATGGCGGAGGACTTCGGCGTCGCCGACCGCGGGCACTTCTACGACCCCGTCGGCGCGATCCGCGACGTGGTCGTGAACCACCTGATGCAGGTCGTCGCCGCAACGGCGATGGAGCCGCCCGCGGGCCCGGATTCCGCGCGGGTGAAGGACGCCATATTCAGCGTGTTCCGTTCGATCCAGGACGCCGATCCGAAGCACTATGTGCGCGGCCAGCACAAGGGCTACAGGTCGGTCGACGGGGTGGCGCCGGATTCGAAGACCGAGACCTACGCCGCGTTGCGACTCGAGATCGAGAACTGGCGCTGGATGGGGGTGCCCTTCTTCATCCGGACGGGCAAGGAGCTTCCGATCCTGCAGACCGAGGTCCGGCTGGTCTTCCGCCATCCGCCCAACGTCACGTTCGGCCGTCCCCGCTCCCGCCGTCCGGCAGCGGACGAGATCGTGATCAAGCTCGATCCCTCCACAGGCATCCAGCTGCTGGTGGACGCCAAGTGTGCAGAGGGACTCGAGCCGGAGCAGATCAGCCTCGACATCAACTTCGGCCGGGAGGGCGATGACGTGCCGGCGCCGTACGAGGTGCTCCTGCACGCCGCGATGAACGGGGACAGCGCCCGCTTCACCCGCCAGGACAGCGTCGAGGAGTGCTGGCGCATCCTGCAGCCGCTGCTCGATTCCCCGCCCGAGGTGCACGAGTACGCAAAGGGGTCGTGGGGTCCCGAGGCAGCCGACAAGCTCGTCTCCCGTTATGGCGGCTGGCACGGGCCCTGGACCGGCGACTGATGGCGAGCACCGCCAAGGAGCCGAAGGCCAAGAAGCCGACCGCCGACACGATGCCGCAGAGCGCCGCGGCTCCGTCGCCCTTCCCGCCGATCGCCCAGTACGCCTTCCTGTCGAACTGCCACACGGGCGCGCTGATCGCGCCCGACGGATCCGTGGACTGGTTGTGCGTTCCGCGCTTCGACTCACCCAGCGTTTTCGGAACGCTGCTCGATCGCGAGGCAGGCGCCTTCGAGTTGTCCCCGTTCGGCATCAACCACCCGTCGTCGCGTCTGTACGAGCCGGGCACCAACACGCTCCTGACGACCTGGAAGACGCCGACCGGATGGATCATGGTCCGCGACGCGCTGACCATGGGACCCACGCGGGGAGAGGACGCGATCACTCCTCACACCCGGCCTCCCGCGGACGACGACGGCGACCACATGCTCGTGCGGTCGGTCCTGTGCCTGGACGGGGAGGTGGACGTGGAGCTCGTCTGCGAGCCGGTATTCGACTACGGCCGCACCCCGGCAGAGTGGTCGCTCGTGGACGGCAGCCGCCACCAGGTGGACGCCACCGGTGCAGGACTGACGATCCGGCTCCACACCGACATGGCGGTCGGCATCGAGGGTAATCGGGCGCGTGCGCGGCACACGCTCCAGCAGGGCGAGCAGCTGTTCTGCGCGCTGTCGTGGACCGAAGACCTCAGCGGGCCGGAGACCTCCGACGAGGCTCTGGAGCGGCTGGGCGCGACCACGCGTTACTGGCGCAGGTGGCTGAGCCGCGCGCGCCTGCCCGACCACCGCTTCCGCGAGGCGATCCAGCGCTCCGCGCTGACGGTCAAGGGCCTCACCTACATGCCAACCGGGGCGACGGTCGCGGCGCTGACGACGTCGCTCCCTGAGACACCGGGCGGAGAGCGCAACTGGGACTACCGCTTTACCTGGATGCGCGACTCGACCTTCACGCTCCAGGCGCTTCACTTCCTGAACCTCGACTGGGAGGCGGACGAGTTCATGCAGTTCGTCGCCGACCTGGAGCCCAATGAGGACGGAGCGCTCCAGATCATGTACGGGATCGATGGCCGGCGGGACCTGACCGAGTCGACCCGCGACGACCTGAGCGGGTACGCGGGCGCGCGGCCCGTGCGGATCGGCAACGGCGCGTTCGACCAGCGCCAGAACGACGTCTTCGGTGCGGTGCTCGACTCGATTCTGCTGCACACCCGCCGCAGCGAGCGGGTCCCTCGCCGCTTGTGGCCGATCGTGGAGTCCCAGGCCGAGTGCGCCGCGAAGGTCTGGCAACAGCCGGACCAGGGCATCTGGGAGGCCCGCGGAGATCCCCAGCACTACGTGTCGTCGAAGCTCATGTGCTGGGTGGCGATGGACCGTGCCTCGAGTCTGGCCAACATCCGCAGCGACACGGACATGTACGAGCGCTGGAGCGGGATCGCAGACGAGATCCGGGCGGACATCCTCGAGCACGGCGTCCGGGACGGGGTCCTGCGCCAGCACTATGCGACCGATTCGCTGGACGCCTCGACCCTGCTCGCAGCAATGTTCGGGTTCCTTCCGCGCGAGGACGCCCTGCTCAAGAGCAGCGTGCTCGCGATCGCCGAGGAACTGACCGAGGACGGGTTCGTCCTGCGCTACCGGACAGAGGAGACCGACGACGGCCTGTCGGGGAAGGAGGGGTCGTTCCTGATCTGCTCCTTCTGGCTCGTGTCGGCGCTCTCGATCATCGGCGAGCTTCAGCGGGCTCGCGACCTGATGGACAAGCTGCTCCTTGTCGCATCGCCGTTGGGCCTCTACGCCGAGGAGTTCGACACCTCGACCGGACGCCACCTGGGCAACTTCCCGCAAGCGTTCTCGCACCTGGCTCTGATCGAGGCGGCCGCGCTGATCGTCCTGCCGGAGATGGTGGGCGAGTTCACATGAGCGAGTCCTATGACGTGATCGTGATCGGCAGCGGCGCCGGCGGCGGCACGCTGGTGCGTCACCTCGCGCCGTCGGGCAAGCGCATCCTGCTGCTCGAGCGCGGCGACTGGCTGCCGCGCGAGCCACAGAACTGGGACGTGCACGACGTGTTCGTCGACAATCGCTACATCTCGCCGGACACCTGGTACGACGCGGAGACGTCCAAGGCATTCCAACCTCAGGTGCACTACTTCGTCGGCGGCGCGACAAAGCTCTACGGCGCGGCGCTCTATCGCCTGCGCGAGAAGGATTTCGGCGAGCTCCAACACCACGACGGCGTGTCGCCGGCGTGGCCGATCGGCTACACCGACATGGAGCCCTACTACACGCTGGCCGAGGAGCTCTACCAGGTGCACGGGGCCCGGGGCGAGGACCCGACGGAGCCGCCATCGAGCGCTCCGTACCCATTCCCGGCGGTCTCTCACGAGCCCCGGATCCAGCAGCTCTCGGACGACCTCGCCGCTGCTGGGCTGCATCCGTTTCACGCCCCCTGTGGGGTGATGCTGAACGAGGGGAACATGCCCTACAGCAACTGCGTGCGCTGCCCCACCTGTGACGGATTCCCGTGCCTGGTGCACGCCAAGTCCGATGCAGAGGTGCTCGGAGTACGGCCCGCACTCGAGCACCCGAATGTGACGCTGCTGACGAACGCGCGGGCACTCGCGCTCCGGACCGATCCGTCCGGCGCCGCTGTGACGGCGGTCGAGGTCGAACGCGATGGCGAGCACGAGACGTATGCGGCCGACATCGTGGTGGTCTCGTGCGGTGCGGCGAACTCGGCCAAGCTGCTGCTCGCCTCGGCGAACGACAAGCACCCGAACGGCCTGTCCAACGGCTCGGACCAGCTCGGGCGCAACTACACGTTTCACAACAGCCAGGCCGTGTTGGCTCTCTCCAAGGAAGAGAACCCGACCGTCTTCCAGAAGACCCTCGGGGTGAACGACTTCTACTTCGGCAGCGACGACTTCGAATTTCCGCTCGGCAACATCCAGATGGTCGGCAAGTCGTCGGCCGACATGTACCGCGGCGAGAAGCCGCTCGAAACCAAGCTCGCGCCGCAGCGCACGCTCGACAGCATGGCACGCCATGCGGTTGACTTCTGGCTCTCGACGGAGGACCTGCCGCGACCGGAGAATCGAGTCACGCTGGACCGTGACGGGAACGTGCGGATCAGCTACACCGCGACCAACGGGGAATCCGTGAAGCAGCTGTACCACAAGCTGAAGGGGCTGCTCAAAGACACCGGGATGCACTCCGACCACCTGGTTCCACGTCATGCCTACCTCAAGACCGCCATCCCGGTGGCAGGGGTGGCGCACCAGGCCGGCACCTGCCGGTTCGGCTCCGACCCCGGGACATCTGTGCTGAACGTGGACTGCCGGGCCCATGAGCTGGACAACCTCTACGTGGTCGACACGAGCTTCTTTCCGAGCATCGGTGCGGTCAACCCGGCGCTCACCGCGATGGCGAACGCGCTGCGCGTCGGAGATCACCTGCTGGAGCGGATGGGGGCCAACGGGGCGAGCAGGTGACCCCGCCCGGCGGACGTCGCGTGGTGATCGTCGGCGGCGGCTTCGCCGGGCTCGGCTGCGCGAAGCGGCTCGCGAAGCACCGTGACGTGAACGTCACGCTGCTCGACCGCAACAACTATCACCAGTTCCTGCCATTGCTGTACCAGGTGGCGACGTCCCAGCTGGCTGCCGGCGAAATCGCTTTCTCTCTGCGAAAGCTGTTCCGCAACCGCCCGAACGTCGAGGTGAAAATGACGGATGTGCGGTCGATCGACCCCGAGGCCGGGATCGTCACGGACGAGGACGGCCGGACCTGGGCGGCGGACGCGATCGTGCTGGCGGCAGGGTCGCGACCGAACTACTTCGGGACACCGGGAGCGGAGGAGCACGCCTTCCCGCTCTATTCCTACCGGCATGCGACCTGGCTGCGCTCGCGGATACTGGCCGTATTCGAGGCCGCCGACCGTGACCCCACGTTGATCGAGCGCGGGGCGCTCAACTTCGTCATCGTTGGCGGCGGCGCGACAGGCGTCGAGACGGCAGGCGCGCTGGCGGACATGATCGCGCGGACGATGACCGCCGAATACCACCATCTCGAGGTCCACGCGGCGCGAATCCACCTGGTGGACTTGGGGCACCACCTGCTCGGCCCGTTCTCGCCCAAAGCGCACGAGTATGCCGAGCGCGTTCTTCGCGAGCGGGGGGTGGAGCTACACCTCGACACCAAGGTCGCCGAAGTCGCGCCCGGGCACGTGAAGCTCGGAGACGGAACGGAGATCAAGACGAGGTGCGTGGTGTGGGCAGGCGGGATACAGGCGCCAGAGCTGGCGGCGACGGCGGGCGTGCCGCAGGGACGCGGCGGTCGGATCGACGTGAAGGACGACCTGACGGTGGAGGGCTTCCCGAACCTCTACGTGGTCGGCGACGTCGCGAACATCCCCGGACCCGACGGCAAGCCGCTACCCCAGCTCGGTTCCGTGGCGCTGCAGGCGGGCGTGTCGGCGGCCGACAACCTGCTGGCCGATTTCGCCGGACACCCAGCGAAGCCGTTCAAATACAAGGACAAGGGCATCATGGCGATGATCGGGCGCAACTCGGCGATCGCGGCGATGGGCCCGAGGCGCCGTGAGGTCCACGGCCTGTTCGCATTCGCCGCCTGGCTGGGCGTCCACGCGATCCTTATGACCGGCATCCGGAATCGCATTCAGACCTTTGTCGACTGGGCGTGGAGCTACTTCTCGGTCACCCGCGGACCCCAGAACCTGGACCGAACCGAGGCCACGGAGATCGACTGGTCCACGGACGGGGCCACGCCGAGCGTCACGACCGCCGCAAAGTAGGTCACGCCCGTGCTGGCCGACGTCGCGAGCTTCGCTGCGTCCTCGCAACTGGCCCCCGCGCGAAGCCAGATGGCTTTCACGCTCGGGTTCCACATCATCCTCGCCTCGCTCGGCGTCGCCTTTCCGGCGTTCATGCTGATTGCCAACTATCGCGGCCTGCGCAGGAACGACCCGGACGCGATGCTGCTCGCGCGCCGGTGGTCGAAGGTCGCCGCGGTGACGTTCGCCGTGGGAGCGGTGACGGGCACCGTGCTGTCGTTCGAGTTCGGTCTCCTGTGGCCGGAGTTCACCGGAACGTTCGGGGGAGTGTTCGGGATCCTGTTCGGGATCGAGGGCATCTTCTTCTTCCTCGAGGCGATCTTCATCGCGATCTACATCTTCGGCTGGGACCGCCTGGCGCCCTGGGCCCACTTCTGGTCCGGCGTGCCCGTGGTTATCAGCGGGTTCGGCGGCGCATTCTCGGTCGTGGCCGTCAACTCCTGGATGAACCAACCGGGCGGCTACACGCTGACGAACGGCAAGGTCACGGACATCGACCCGTTGAAGGTGATCTTCAACGGCGCGGTGCCCTACGAGGTGCCACACATGATCCTCGCCGCGTACCTCGTGAGCGGCTTCCTGGTCGCGTCGGTTTACGCGGTCGGGATGCTGCGCGGGCGGCGGGACCGCTATCACCGGCTCGGTCTCCTGATCCCGTTGACGGTCGCGTGCATCGCGACGCCGATTCAGTTCGCCGTCGGCGACACGGCGGCGCGCTCGATCGCCGACGACCAGCCGATCAAGTTCGCCGGAATGGAATGCGTGCAGGAGACCCACTCCGACGTGACCGAGTACATCTATGGGCGCTGCACGAGCGACGGCGTCAAGGGGGGCATCGGGATCCCCGGCTTCGACTCGTTCCTGGTCGGTTGGAGCACGAGCACCGAGGTCACCGGCCTCGACTCCGTGCCCCCGGACGACCGCCCGCCGGCGAACACGATGCTGCACTGGGCGTTCGACACGATGGTCGGGATCTGCTCGGTGCTGATCCTGCTCGCGATCTGGTTCGGGTTCGTGTGGTGGCGCCGGCGCGACATCCCGAAGACGAAGTGGTTCCTGCGCGCGGTCGCCGTGTCCGGGATCGCGGGCATCGTGGCACTCGAGTGCGGGTGGATCGTGACGGAGGTCGGCCGCCAGCCCTGGATCGTCTACAACGTGATGCGCACCGAGGACGCGGTCACGGGCGCGAGCGGAGTGTGGGTGACCTTCTCGCTCGTGCTGGCTCTGTATGCGGTGCTGGGAACGGTGCTCGTGATCACGCTGCGCACGATGGCGGCGCGCTGGCGCGAGGCGCCGGCCGAAGACCAACCGGTTCCATACGGACCCCAGAGGCCGCCTGTTGAAGAGGTCGGCTCGGGAGGGGCGGGATGAGCAAGGCGGACGTGGTCGCGGGGATCATGCTGACGGGCGCCACGCTCTACGCGGTCTTCGGCGGTGCCGACTTCGGCGCGGGCTTCTGGAGCCTCGTCGCCGGAGGCGGCGAGCGCGGCAAGCGACCGCGCGAGCTGGTCGGCTGGGCGATCGGGCCCGTCTGGGAAGCGAACCACGTGTGGCTGATCTTCGTGCTCGTGGTCCTCTGGACAGCGTTTTCGGACGCGTTCGCCGCGATCTTCTCGACCCTTTTCATCCCGCTCAGCCTCGCCGCGCTCGGGATCGTGCTGCGGGGCGCCGGCTTCGCTTTCCAGGGGACGGCCCGCAGGCTGCGCGGCCGGGTGGCGGCGCAGCGCCTGTTCGGGATCTCCTCACTGCTGACGCCCTTCTTCATGGGGACGGTCGTGGGCGCGATCGCGTCGGGGCGGGTGCCGGTGGGCAATGCCCAGGGCGACGAGATCACCAGCTGGCTGAACCCCCTTTCGCTAGTCGTCGGGGCGCTGTTCGTCACCACGAGCGCCTACCTGGCGGCGGTGTTCCTGGTCAGCGAGGCGCGCCGTGCGGGTGCTGCGGACCTCGAGCGCTACTTCACCTCGCGCGCGATCGTTGCCGCGCTGGCCGCGGGTGCCCTCGCGACAGCCGGCTTGATCGTGCTGCACTCCGATGCGCGCTATCTCTACGACCGTCTGACCAGCGAGGCCCTGCCTCTGGTCTTGGTGTCGGTCGTCTGCGGGGCCGGCGCGCTGGTCCTGCTTTACCGCCGCAGCACCCGGGGCACGCGCCCGCTGGCCGTGGGGGCCGTCGTCGCGGTGCTCTGGGGGTGGGGGGTGGCGCAGTTCCCCTACCTGCTGCCCGAGACCCTGACGATCTCGCAGGGCGCGGCCCCGAGCGACACCCTGACGATGGTGCTGATCGTCTTTGGCATCGCGGTCGTGCTGGTGCTGCCGGCGCTCGCGCTCCTCTACACGCTCGCGCAGCGCGACATGGTCACCGAAGGTGAGGGGCCACGAGCGAGCGCGTGAGCGCGGCCGAGTTCCGGGCCCTGTTCGACGAGCTGCGCGCCTGGGACTGGCCCGAGCATCCCGAGCGCGGCGCGCTCAACAACCTCGGAGCCGACCAGGTGGTGGCCGCGGCGGGCCTGGTGCGCACCGGAAAGACCGTCACGCTGAGCCTGCCGCTCAGCACCCAAGCACGTCCGGACTCCCCGCAGCCCGCCGACTTCCGGATGACGATGATGCCCGAGGAGGACATCGGCCTCGGCAGCGTGCGGTTCGCCAAGGACTACATCGGTGCCGATTACCACAACGAGGGACACACCCATATAGACGCGTTCTCGCACGTGTCATACGAGGGTCGCTTCTTCGGCGGCGTTCCCGACAGCTCCGTCACGAGTGAGGGCGCCGGGTCAGGCTCGATCGACCTGCTCGAGGACGGCCTGACCGGGCGCGGGGTGCTGCTCGATATTGCGCGGCTGCACGGAGTCCCCTGGCTCGAGGCGGGAATGCACGTCCGCGGCGAGGATCTGGAGGAAGCCGAGCGGCGCCAAGGCACGACCGTCGGGCAGGGCGACATCCTGCTCGTGCGGACGGGGCACGCGGCGCACGTCGCCGCCCATCCGGAGGAAGCAGAGAGCGGAAAACCCGGACTGCATCCGACCGTGGCTCGTTTCCTCGCTGCGCGCGGCGTCGCTGCACTGGGATCCGACGGCAACAACGACGCGGCGCCCAGCATCACCGAGGGGGTCGGCTTCCCGATCCACGTCCTCGCGCTGAACGCGCTCGGAGTGCACCTGCTCGACTACCTGCAATTCGAGGACGTGGTGCCGGTCTGCGAGCGCGAGGGACGCTGGGAGTTCCTGTTCGCCGCCGCCCCGCTGCGCGTACGCCGTGGAACCGGCTCGCCGCTCAACCCGATCGCAGTGTTCTAGCAGGGACTAATCCGCTCGCATGCGCTGCGGGATCAGGTTGCTGACGATCACCGCCACCACGGTGACCAGGTAGATCTGGCCGAACAATGCCTCGGTCACCGAAAGCATGTGACCGATGTCCGAGCGGGCGGTGTAGTCACCGTAGCCGGTCGTCGTCAGCGTCGTGAAGCTGAAGTAGACGCCCCGCTGGGTCGTCCAGTCGGAGCCGCCGGCGAAGAACGGGCTACCGCCGAGGTTTTCGATCGCTCCGTAGATGAAGGCGAAGAACATGCCCGCCAGCATGTAGAAGCACAGCGCCCCGAGTACCGCCTCCATGGTGACCTGGCCGTGCTTCCGGAGGCTTCTGATCACGCCGACGACGATCGACGGCGGGGCCAGCAGGACCAGCAGCCCGTTCGCGATAGCGACGGCTCCGTAGATCACCTCCCCGCTGCCGAAGATGAGGGCGAGAAGGACGGCTGCGACGCCGGCTCCGATTATCCACATGGCGCGTTTCAGGCGTCGTTCAGGCATGTCGGCGGACCAGAAGGCCAGCAGCAGCGTCCCGCCGAGCAGCACGGAGACGACCGCTTGCTTCAGCTCGCTCTGATGGAGGGTGCCCTGCACCAGGAACGTGGTGCTGATGGCAGCGAACAGCAGGCCGAAACGCGCCCGCCTCTGTCCGCCCTCCACCTTTGTCGCCGTCGCCCCGAGCACGGGCGCCAGTATCGAACCTGCGCCCGACGCTAAGAGCTAACGGAGCGTTCCGCGGCTTCCTGGACGCGGCTCTCGAGCGCCGCGTCGAGCTCGACTCCCATCAGCAGCGTGAGGTTCGTGAGCCACAGCCAGATCAGCCCCGCGATCGTCGTGCCGAGCGCGCCATACGTGGTGTCGTAGCTCGCGAACGCGTTGACGTACACCTCGAAGCCGACCGACACCACCATCCAGACCACCACGGCCGCGGCGCCCCCCGGCGTCAGCACCCTCCAGTCGGTGGCCGTGCGCTCCCCGCTCGGAGACGTGCGGTAGAGGATGCCCACAGCGAACGTCACCACGACGAGCAGCGCCGGCCACT
>Ga0207668_10002087_pt1 | contig 11662 bp, 9 predicted proteins | sample KBSS43metaG_FD_184323 | JGI IMG/M metagenome (GOLD analysis project Ga0207668, IMG submission 184323) | Switchgrass rhizosphere microbial communities from Kellogg Biological Station, Michigan, USA - KBS S4-3 metaG (SPAdes) (version 2) | ecosystem: Host-associated > Plants > Roots > Rhizosphere >... | reverse complement strand
CTGCCTCAATACGCCCGGCACCATCGACTCAGACTATCGCGGCGAAGTGAAGGTGATCCTGATCAACCTCGGCGAGGAAGATTTCACCATCCGCCGCGGCGACCGCATCGCCCAGATCGTCATCGCCCCGGTGACCCAAGGCGCATGGGAAGAGGTCGCCGATCTCGACGAAACCCACCGCGGCGAGGGCGGCTTCGGCTCGACCGGTCAGGGCTAGGATATAGGGGTTGTCGTCTATGCTGACGACCGTGGTGTTCGGCAAGGATTACCCTCTCCGCTCGGCGGAGAGGGTCGCGAGGGCGCGTAAGCGACCGAAGCGGGGTGAGGTGGCGCGCCGGCGGTGCAAAAGCAGGAGCCACCTAGCTCAGGCAACGCTCGAAAAGCGGGGGGCCACCTCATCCGACCCCTTCGGGGCCACCTTCTCCGCCGAGCGGAGAAGGGAATTATCCTTCGGGCCCGCTTGGTTAGGCCCGCCGCCGGACCAGCGGCCAAACCAGGTTCAGCGCCAGGCCGCCGATCACCAGGGCGGCGGCGGCGAGCTTCCAGCCTTGCATCGGCTCGCCGAGCAACAGGGCCGAGGCGCCCATGCCGAACACCGGCACCAAAAGCGCCATCGGCGCGACCACCGCCGCCGGATGCCTGGCGAGAAGCCAGCCCCAGGCGCCGTAGCCGAACAGGGTGTTGCCCACCGACTGCCACAACACCACCGCCAGGGTCTGTCCGTCGGAGCGGGCGAGGCCGGCGGCGATCGCTTGCGGCCCCTCGAAGATCAGGGAAGCGGCCAGCAAGGGCGGGACGGAAAAGAGGCTGCCCCAGACGACATAGGCCAGGATGTCGACCTCGCCGCTGGACTTGGCGATGACATTCCCGCAGGCCCAGCAGAGCGCGGCGATGAGCACCAGCCCCAGTCCGAGCGGCGTGGTCGCGCCGTCGGTATGGGCGATGATCACGCCGATACCGGCGATGGCGAGAAGAAGGGCGATGACCTGATAGCCGCGCACCCGTTCGCGCATCAGCCACATCGACAGGCCGACGGTGAAGAACACCTGACTTTGGACCACCAGCGACGCCAGGCCTGGGGAGATATGCGAGGTCATGGCGTAGTAGAGGACGCCGAACTGGCCTGCCCCGATCAGGACGCCATAGGCCGCCAGATGTCGCCAGGGGACGGGCGGCCGCTTGAGGAAGAACGCCAGCGGAAAGACGACGAAGAAGAATCGCAGCGTGGCGAAGAACAGCGGCGGCAGGTCGTCGAGGCCGAGGCGGATGACGACGAAGTTCGTGCCCCACACCGCCACGACGGCAAGCGCGAGGAGGGCGCGTAAGGGGCTGAGCGCGCCCCCAGTCAGCCCTTGAACCCCAGGACGTCCATCATGTCGTAGAGGCCCGGCTTGCGGCCCGCCGCCCAGACCGCCGCCTCGACGGCGCCGCGGGCGAACAGGCTGCGGTCGCGGGCCGAATGGGACAGGGTGAGGATTTCGTCCTCGGCGGCGAAGACCACGCTGTGGTCGCCGACGATGCCGCCGCCGCGCATCACCGAAAAGCCGATATCGCCTTCGGTCCTTGGCCCGGTAATGCCGTCGCGCGCGCGGTCGGAGACCTTGTCGAGATCGACACCCCGCCCCGCCGCCGCCGCTTGGCCCAGCATCAGGGCCGTGCCCGACGGGGCGTCGACCTTGCGCCAGTGGTGCGCCTCGAAGATCTCGATATCCCAGGCCTCGGGGCCGAGCCGTTCGGCTGCCTGGCGAACTAGGCCCATGAGGGTGTTGACCCCAAGCGAGAAGTTCAGCGACCGCACCACGGCGACCTTGCCGGAAGCCCGGGTGATCTTGCCCTCCTGCTCGGCCGTCAGCCCCGTCGAGCCGATGATCAGCGCCGGCCCGCCGCGCTCGGCGGCGAGGCCCGCCAGCTTGATCGAGGCTTCGGGCACGGTGAAGTCGATCACCGCGTCGCAGGCCGTCAGAGCTTCTTCGCGCGAGACCAGCACCCGGCCGCGGCCGCCGTCGTGGGTCGCGATCTGGCCTTCCGAACCGGGGGCGTCATAGAGGGCGCCGATCTCGACGCCGTCGCGCTGTTCGACCGCAGCGGTGACCGCGCGGCCCATGCGCCCGAAGGCGCCGGCGATCCCGATCTTGATGGCTTGGGTCACGGTCGACGCTCCTACTTTGACGATAGGGCATAGATCAGATCGCGGCGCGTGTTGACAAGGTTGTGATGCGGGGCGGGCGCCGCTAGGTTCGCCGCTCCGCCACCTTGCCCGCAAAGTCCCAGTACATGAGCGATTCCGAAAAGCGCACCTTCACCGACGAAGAAGCCCTCGCCTTCCACAAATATCCCACGCCGGGGAAGATCGCGATCGTTCCGACCAAACCGATGGCGACGCAGCGGGACCTGTCGCTCGCCTATTCGCCGGGCGTCGCGGTGCCGGTGCTGGCCATCGCCGCCGATCCTGACACCGCCTACGACTATACGTCCAAGGGCAATCTCGTGGCGGTGATCACCAACGGCACGGCGATCCTGGGCTTGGGTGACCTCGGAGCCCTGGCGTCGAAGCCGGTCATGGAGGGCAAGTCGGTGCTCTTCAAGCGCTTCGCCGACGTCGATTCCATCGACATCGAAATCTCGTCCAAGGACCCGGACGAGATCATTACCGTCGTCAAGAACATCGGCATCACCTTCGGCGGCATCAACCTGGAGGACATCAAGTCCCCTGAGTGCTTCCGCATCGAGACCGAGCTGCAGGAGCTCCTGGACATTCCGGTGTTCCACGACGACCAGCACGGCACGGCGATCATCTCCGCCGCCGGCCTGATCAACGCCTGCCACATCACCGGCCGCAAGCTGGCCGACATCAAGGTGGTGCTGAACGGCGCGGGCGCCGCGGGCATCGCCTCGATCGAGCTCTTCAAGGCCATGGGCGTGCGCGCCGAGAACTGCGTCGCCGTCGACACCAAGGGCGTGATTTATCGCGGCCGCACCGAGAGCATGACGCAGCAGAAGTCCGCCCTGGCGGTCGAGACCGACAAGCGCACCTTGCTGGAAGCCATGACCGGCGCCGACGTCTTCGTCGGCCTGTCGGTCAAGGGCGCGGTGACCCAAGAGATGGTCGCCGCCATGGCCAAGTCGCCGATCATCTTCGCCATGGCCAACCCCGACCCGGAGATCACGCCCGAAGAGATCCTGGCGGTGCGCAAGGACGCGATCATCGCCACCGGCCGCTCGGACTATCCGAACCAGGTCAACAACGTGCTGGGCTTCCCCTACATCTTCCGCGGCGCCCTGGACGTGCGCGCCCGGCGGGTGAACCTGGAGATGAAGATCGCCTGCGCCAACGCGCTGGCCCAGCTGGCGCGCGAGGACGTCCCCGACGAAGTCGCCGCCGCCTACCAGGGCCAGCAGCTGAAGTTCGGCCCCGAATACATCATCCCCTCGCCCTTCGATCCGCGCCTGATCTGGTACATCCCGCCCTTCGTCGCCCAGGCGGCCCAGGACACGGGCGTCGCCCGCAAGCCGATCGAGGACATGGACGCCTACCGCTCCAGCCTCGCCCAGCGCCTCGACCCGACCGCCGCCTTCCTGCAGTCGATCACCGGCGCGGTGCAGCGCGCGCCGCACAAGCGCATCGTCTTCGCCGAGGGCGAGGAGCCCAGCGTTATCCGCGCCGCCTACGCCTTCGAGACCCAAGGCCTCGGCAAGGCCGTCCTGGTCGGGCGCGAGGAGATCGTTCGCCGCAACATGGTGCTGGCCGGCATCGACCCCGAGGCCGCCGGCATGGAGATCGCCAACGCCCGGCTGTCGCCGTGGAACGCCGCCTTCACCGACTATCTCTACGGCCGCCTGCAGCGCGACGGCTATCTGCGCCGCGACTGCCTGCGGCTGATCAACCAGGACCGCAACGCCTTTGCCGCCACCATGGTCGCGCTTGGTCACGCCGACGGCATGGTCACCGGCGTGACGCGGTCTTTCGACGTCAGCCTGGAAGAGGTGATGCGGGCGATCGATCCCTCACCGGCCGGCCGCGTCATCGGCATGTCGGTGGTCCTGGCCAAGGGCCACACCCTGTTCGTCGCCGACACCAACATCACCGAACTTCCGACCGGCGACGAACTGGTCGAGATCGCCATCGAGGCGGCGAACGCGGTCAAGACCCTCGGCGTCACCCCCCGGCTCGCCTTCCTGTCCTATTCGACCTTCGGCAACCCGCAAGGCGACCGGTCGGAAAAGGTCCGCGAGGCCGTGGCCCAGCTCGACGCCATGGACATCGACTTCGAATACGAGGGCGAGATGCCGCCGGAACTGGCCTTGCAGCCGGAGCTGCGCGGCAACTTCCCGTTCATGCGCCTCACCGGGCCCGCCAACGTCCTGATCATGCCGGCCATCCACTCGGCCTCGATCGCCACCAAGCTGGTCCAGGCCCTCGGCGAAGCCACGGTCATCGGCCCGCTGCTGCTCGGCCTCTCGAAGCCGGTGCAGATCGCCCCCCTGTCGGCCTCGGTCTCGACCATCCTCAACATGGCCACCTTCGCGGCCTATGCGGCCGAAGTGCAGCCGTAGGGGAGGAACAACAAGCGGTCCCCTAACCGTTAGCGCGTGCCGGTGCCGAGCGCGCGGCTCCCGGTTTGAGTATCTCGCGAACGGCGGCGGCTTCGCCACTCGTCTTCCTGAACATAAACGGGGCCGAACAGGCTGCCTGCAGGACCGTCATGGCGCCTGAACGGGGATCGGGATGTAAGGTTGTCCTTTGCTCGGGACGCGGGTGCGTCTGGGAGCGCGGATAGTTTAATGCGATCAAAAATGGGCCCGGTGGCATTCTCTTTGGCAGCTCGAATGTCGAGTTAGTCCATATCACCGATCGAATTCTCTTCGGGGCCCTTCCTACGAGCACCTCGTCAACGATTATGTCGAAGCGAGCAGGCCCACCCTGACCTGCAGACTTCTCCAAGATTTTTCGCAGTTCACCCGAAGTGCCGTCGAGTAGCTTCTTTCGACGCTGTTTTTCCAATGGATCACGGAAAATTCGGTAGCTGACGACCCACCCCACCACAACAACGTCTGCATCCCGGACATGACGCACAGCAAGAGGAACCGGCGCTACACACGCCTGAGCTGGAACGCCGACTGTCGCGAGCACACACGTTCCCGCCGCCACCAACCAATAACGCCGCACAAATTTTCCAAGCATCTCAAGGAGCATATCAGAAAACGAGCCCAAGTTTGCCGCGATCAACAACTAGTTGGTCGCAGATCCCCTAACGCCCCCGCTCATGCTCCAGGAGCCAGCGCTTGCGCTCCACGCCGCCGGCGTAGCCGGTCATCGACCCGTTCGCGCCGATGACGCGGTGGCAGGGGACGACGAGGCCGACGGGGTTGGCGCCGTTCGCGAGGCCGACGGCGCGGACGGCCTTGGGGTTGCCGAGGCGGGCGGCGAGTTGGCCGTAGCTTAAGGTCTCCCCGGCCGGAATGGCGGCGAGGCCGGCCCAGACGGCGCGCTGGAAGGCGGTGCCGCCCGTGCGCCAGGCGATCGATTGCAGGGCTTTGCGGTCGCCGGCGAAATAGGCGTCCAACGCCTGGCGGATCGGCGCGGGCGCGGCGCCGGGCTTCAGCGTTCTTGGACCATAGTGCAGGCGCAGCAAACGCAGCATGCGTGGCTCATGGTCGTGGAAATCGAGGGCGCGCAAGTGTCCCGCCTCGTCAGTGACCAGCAGGATCTCGCCGATCGGCGAGGCGTAGCGGTCGAGATAGAGATGTTCAGGCGGCATGTCGGGCATCGGATTTCTCCAGGGTTGCGGTGTCGGCCGCCCAAAGGTGCAGGGCCGCATAGGCGCGCCAGGGCCGCCAGGCCTCGGCGCGGGCGAGAAGGTCGGCGGCGGTGGGCCGCACGCCGTCAGGGCCGGCCAGCGCCCGCATCAGGCCGACGTCCGCGGCGGGAAAGGCGTCCGGCTCACGCAACTGCCGCATGGCGATGTACTGCGCCGTCCACTCGCCGATCCCCGGCAAGGCGCGCAAGGCGGCGATGGCGTCCTCAAGGCGGGCGCGGGGGCCAAAGAGGGCTGGATCGGCCGCCGACGCGGCGGCGATGGACGATAGGGCGCGGATGCGGGCGCCGGGCATGGGCAGGCCGGAAAGGTCGGCGGCGGCCAGGCGTTCCGGCGATGGAAAGGTCCGCGAAAGACCCGGCGCCTGGAAGGCCTGCGGCAGGGGCTCGCCGTGTTCGGCGACGATGCGCCCGGCGAGCTTCACCGCCGCGGCGACGCTGATCTGCTGGCCGAGGATGGCCCGCACGGCGAGCTCGAACCCGTCCCAGGCGCCGGGCACGCGAAGTCCCGGCCGGGCGGCGACGAGGGGCGCGAGGGCGGGATCGCGGGCCAGGTGCTCGGCGATGGCGGCGGGGTGCGCGGCGAGGTCGAACACCCGCCGCGTCCGCGCCAGGATTTCAGGCAGGGCCGACAGGCGTGGAAAGCGGATATGGACCTTCAGCCGGTCGCCCGAGGCGCGGCTGACAGCCAGGGTTCCGATATCGTCGCCGATGGCGATGGCGCGCCGGTAGACGCCCTTGGAGACGGTCTCGACGCCGGGGATGGCCCGCGCCGCCAGGAAGCCCAGCATCGCGTCCCAGTCGTAGGGCGGCCGGTAGCCGAGGGTCAGGGTGACGCCGTCCGCGCGTCCCGCCGGGACCGCGCCGATCCGGCGAAGGTCCGCCGGCGGCCGGTGATAGAGGTCATGGAAGGTCTCGTTGAAACGGCGGACGCTGCCGAACCCGGCGGCGAAGGCGACCTGGGCCATCGGCAAGGTCGTCTCATGCAGCAATTGCTTGGCGAGGTGCACGCGGCGGGTCTGGGCGACGTCCAGCGGCGAGACCCCAAGGTGCTGGTCGAACAGCCGCCGCAGTTGCCGGCCGCCGACGCCGAGCCGGCCCGCCAGATCCTCGACCCCGCCAGCGTCGAGGGCGCCGGCCTCGATCATGGAAAGGGCGCGCGAGACGGTGTTGGACGCGCCCCTCCAGGCGCCGACCTCGGGCGAGGTTTCCGGGCGGCAGCGCAGGCAGGCGCGAAAGCCCGCCTGGGCGGCGGCGGCGGCCGTCGAATAGAAGCTGACGTTCTCGCGGTTGGGCGTGCGCGCCGGACAGACCGGCCGGCAATAGACGCCGGTGGTCCTCACACCGACGAAGATGCGGCCGTCGAACCGGCGGTCCCTGGCGACGAGGGCGCGATAGCAGGCGTCTGTATCGAGATCGACCATGGGCTGATCATCGACCCGCGAGGCCGATGAGTCTCGCGGTTTTCGGACGTCGCCCTCCCCTTCATGGGGAGGGTGCCCGAAGGGCCGGGTGGGGGAGTCCGGAGGCTTCCCCACCCGTCGCCGATGCTGCGCATCGTCTTGGCCCTCCCCATGAAGGGGAGGGAGGAAATTCAGGCTGTAGCCGGCGTCATCGCGTTCGCCTCGATCAAGGCGGCGTGGCGCTTGGCGACGACGAAGGCCAGGACAATCGCGAAGACCCCGATCACCGCCGAATAGAGGAAGAAGGTCACATAACCCGCCCCCAAGGCGGCCGGCGTGACGCCCGCGGTCTGTGCGCCGCTGACGAAGGATTGCGGCGGCAAGCCGGAAAACAGCGACTTCAATCCGCTCAAGACGCCCCCCGCTTCCGCCGAACGCGCCCACCCTTCCACCAGGCGTCCGGACTGCGAGGCGATTAGCTTGCCGGGCAAGGCGTAGAGCGATGAGAACAGGGCGTATTGGGTGGCGGTGAATCCGACGCTGGTCAGGCTGGACATGTAGGCGATCAGGGCGGTGCCGGCGTAGCCGGTGGCGATGTTGTCGATGACAATGGCGACATAGAGGGCGCCGACGTCTGGCCCCTGTACAGCCAGCCAGGCGAAGACCAGGTTGGACAGAGGGCTGGCGAAGGCGCCGATGACCATGGTGCGGATGATCCCGAGCCGCACCACCGACAGCCCGCCGATGAACACGCCAAACATAGAGGCGGCGACGCCGAAGACCTTCCGCACCTCGGCGATCTCGATCTTGCTGAAGCCGAGGTCGAGATAGAACGGGTTCATGATGTTGAGCACGAAGTCGGCCAGCCGGTAGAAGCAGATCAGCGCCAGGATCAGCCCGGCCAGTGGGCCGAAGCGTTTGAAGAAGTCCGCCAGAGGCTCGCCGAACGCGCTGCCGAGATAGGCGCCGGGCCGCGTCTTGACGCCCGGAATGGGCCGGCAGGCGATCACCAGAAGTCCCAGGCCGATAACCACCGCCGCCACCTGAGCGTAGGTCCCCTCAGGCTTGGCCGTCCAAAGCGCCGCCAAGTCGGCCGCCAGGGTCGGCAGTCCAAGGCCGCCGACGACGCCGGCCAGGAGCTCGGGCGCGCCGGTCAGGCCAGAACCGATGATCAGGGCGGCGACGGCGATCAGCGCCAGCCGCGCGATCCACTCGCCGACCTCGACCGCCGGCCGTGACGGAATGCCGGCGACGGGGATCGGCCGGATCTGATGTTGCACTTCACGCGGCGCCAGAAGGACCGCGCCGATGCCGACCAGCATCAACGCCGCCATGACCGCGTAGGAGAGATTCCAGTTATAGAGCTCGGCGAGCACCAGCGGGACGGCGCCTGCGACGATGACCGCCACCCGATAGCCCCACTGGTAGGCCGTCGCCATCGGCCCTTGCCGGTCTCCCGGGGCCGCCTCAATCCGCCAGGCGTCGATGACGATGTCCTGGGTCGCGCCGGAAAAGCCGACGATCACCGCAAAGATGGCGATCCGCCAAAGATCGGTGGCTGGATCGGTTCCGGCGATAAGCCACAAGCCGATGATGATGACGATCTGGGTCACCAGCATCCACGAGCGCCGGTGCCCGAGGACCTTGGTCAACCCCGGCACGGCCGTGCGGTCGATCAGCGGCGCCCAGACGAACTTCAGCGAATAGCTGAGCGTGGCCAGGGCGAAGAAGGAAATGACCGACAGGGAAAGGCCGGACTCGCGCAGCCAGGCCGAAAGGGTGTCGAAGATCAGAAGGTTCGGCAGGCCGGCCGCGAAGCCAAGCCCGAGCATGACAAGCGATCGGCGCTCGAAAAAGGCGGCGAACGCCGCGGCGGTGCTGCGCTTTGGCGCGGGGTCCGCCGCGTCTTTGTTGCCTGCCATTGTCCCTCCAAATCAGGAGGCGAGCTTGGCGGTCCCGGCGGGTTTCGTCCAGCCGCCCGCGAGGCGGCCGTCCTGGGCGCGGGCGAGCACGGTGCGCAGGGCGCCGGGATCGAGCGGCTTGGTCAGAAAGTCGTTCATGCCGGCTTCGAGACAGGCGCGGCGGTCGTCCTCGAAGGCGTCGGCGGTCAGGGCGACGATCGGCGTCGTGCTGCCCGCCGCGCGGATGAACCGCGTCGCGGTCAGGCCGTCGATGTCGGGCAGGCGGCGGTCCATCAGGATAAGGTCGTAGAGCTGCATGGCCGCTGCGTCGATCGCCGCCTGGCCGGTGGCGGCCTGATCGACGTCGCAGCCTTCGCGCTCGAGAAGCTTGCGGGCCAGGAGGGCGTTGATCGGGTTGTCCTCCACCACGAGCACGCGGGCGCCTTTGGCGGCCTCATGCTCGGCCCGTTCGTCGGCCCGGGACGGCGCGCCGGACGGATGGCGGCCGAGGGCCGCGAGCACCCGGTCGGCCAGCGACACGGTGCGCAAGGGCTTGATCAGATAGCCGGCGAACCCGGCGCCGCGGATGCGTGGGATGTGGCCGCGGGCTTCGGGCGGCAAGAGGATCAGGCTCGGCCGGCCCGGCACGGGGCGCACCCGCCGGCCGGGATTGGCGAAGGCCTGGTCGATCAGCACCACCGCGCCGCGCGGAGACTGGCGAGCAGCCTCCTCCAGGCTCTCAAAGGTGATCGCTTGGCCGCCGCAGGACCGCACCTGCGAGGCCGCCGCTTCGCGGACGATCAAGGAGGGCGAGGCGATGACGACGCAAAGGTCCATCAACGGCAGGCGGCCTTGCGGCGGCCGCTGCACGTCGAACTCCGCCTCGAACCAGAAGGTGGCGCCCTGGCCCGGCGTCGAATCGACCCCGACCGCGCCGCCGTGCGCCTCGGCCAGCCGCGAGACGATGGCGAGCCCGAGGCCCGCGCCGTCGTCGCGCGCGCCGTCACGCGCGTCGGCGTGGGTGAAGGCCTCGAAGATCTTCTGCTGGCGGTCCTTAGCGACGCCGGGGCCGGTGTCGCGCACCGTCAGGCGCAGGCGCGCGGTCTTGCCGCCCGGCGCGCCCGCCCATTCGACGCCAAGGATGACCCCACCCTGGTCGGTGAACTTGATGGCGTTGCCCGCCAGGTTGAACAGCACCTGTTTCAGACGCCCCTGGTCGGCGAACACCGAGGGCAGGTCGACGGGAGCCGTCCAGGCGATCTCCAACCCCTTGGCGTGGGCGCGCGGGCTCAAGAGCTCGGCGACCGATTCCAGCAGGGTTTCCATGCGCAGGGAGGCGAGATTGAGGGTCAGGGCGCCGGCGTCGAGCTTGGCGAGATCGAGGACGTCGTTGACGAGGGTCAGAAGGTGATCGCCGCATTCCTTCAGCGCCGCGACATAGGACTTTTGCTCCGCCGTCAGCCGCGTGCCCTCCAAGAGACGGGCCATGCCGAGAACGCCGTTCAGGGGCGTGCGGAACTCGTGGCTGAGGGCCGCGAGCGGTGTCGGGGTCTTGATCGCGATCTTTTTCATCGCCGCGCAGCCTAACGGCCGCAACTTAACACCGGGTCAAAGTGGAGACCTAGCGTCCGAGCTCCCGTGCAGCGGTCCCCAAGCGCGCCGCCCTTTGCAAACTCCGACACCTGCGCCAGTATCAAGGCTCAAAGGACGTGCTCAATGACCGAACGCTTGCCGCCGCCCGACAACGACGCCCTGACGCCCGATCAGGAAACCGCGATAAAGGTGTTTGGCCTAGCGCGCGGCTGTCCGCCGTTCGGCCCGTTCTCGACGATGCTGCACAGTCCCGAGCTGATGCTGCGGGCCAGCGCACTGGGCGAATACCTGCGGTACCGCACGCAGTTGCCGCCTCGGCTCAGTGAATTGGCCATTATGATCACCGCCCGCGTCTGGGACCAGGCGGTGGAATGGCAGATCCACCATCCGATCGCGCTCGAGGCCGGGGTTTCGCGGGCGACGATCGAGGCGCTCGCCGCCGGCCTGCCTCCCTCCGGCCTGGCGCCGGACGAGCAGGCCCTCTACGATTTCTGCACCGAACTGCATCGCCACCGAAAGGTCGGCGACGCCGCCTATGCTGCGGCGCTGGAGGCCTTCGGCAAAAAGGGCGTCCTCGATCTGGCCGGCATCTGCGGCTACTACACCCTGCTGGCCATGGCCATGAACGTCGCAGGGACCCCGCCGTCGGAGGACGGCCCCGTGCTTTCGCCGGGTCGCTAGAGCGTTTTGCGCCAAAAACGACTCCCGTTTGACGACCAGAAAACGCTCAAGTGCTTGATCTAGAATAAGCGACCCCTTCGTCCGATTAACTCCCCTTTATGTCGTCTCATCCCACAATGAGCGCAATGGTCGGGGGGAGACCCAGAGTGTCGCTGCAGAACTTCTTGCGTATCCGGGGAGGCCAATGGGCAGCGTTGGCCATTGTAGCGGCCTATGCCGCCACGGCCTTGTACAACGCGGAATATATCACCGGTCCCGACGGGCGACCG
>Ga0207668_10002072_pt1 | contig 11689 bp, 9 predicted proteins | sample KBSS43metaG_FD_184323 | JGI IMG/M metagenome (GOLD analysis project Ga0207668, IMG submission 184323) | Switchgrass rhizosphere microbial communities from Kellogg Biological Station, Michigan, USA - KBS S4-3 metaG (SPAdes) (version 2) | ecosystem: Host-associated > Plants > Roots > Rhizosphere >... | reverse complement strand
GATCTTCCACCCCGACTACCTGAGCCTGATCACGCTCTACCCGGTCAGACCGGAGACGCTGTCGTGGACCCACCGCATGCTGATTCCCGCCGACCGCGCCACGCCCGACTGGAACGCGCATTGGGAAAAGACCTTCCGCCTGATCGAGGAAGGCGTGTTCCAGAAGGAAGACATCGCCTGCGCGATCGGCATCCAGCGCGGCCTGAAGAGCGGCGCCAACGATCACGTCACTGCCGGTCGCGCCGAGCAGGCGCTCGGCTGGTTCCACGACGATGTCGAGCGTGAGCTCGCCGGCGTTCCCGCCTGGCCGAGCCTCGCGCCCGTCGGAGCGACGCTTCGCTGACGGCTCAGGCCACGTCGCCAGGCCCTAGTCGGGCTTGACCTTCGCGCGCGCCAGCACCGGCTTCCAGCGCTCGCGCTCGCTGGCGATGAAGGCGGCGAACTCGGCCGGCGTGCTGCCGACGGCGATCGCCGCATCGGTCTGCAGGCGCTCGAGCGCCGCCGGCTCGCGCACCGCACGCGCCGCCGCGGCGGCGAGCTTGTCGGTGGCCGCCGGGGCCAGGCTTGCCGGCGCGAGCAGGCCGTACCACTGCGTCATCTCGAACTTCGGCCAGCCCTGCTCGGCGACGGTCGGCACCTCGGGCAGCTGCGCGATCCGTTGCGCCGAGCCGGTCGCGATGCAGCGGAGCTTGCCGGCCTTGATGAACTGGAGGATCGCCGGCGCGCCGACCGAGGCGGCCTGCAGCCGGCCGGCGAGCAGGTCGGTGAGCTGCGGGCCGGTGCCGCGGTACGGCACGTGGACGACGAAGGTGCCGGTCGCCATCTTGAGGTACTCGAAGGCGAGGTGGCCGGCGCTGCCGTTGCCGGCCGAGCCGTAATTGAGCTGGCCGGGCTTGGCCTTCGCGAGGGCGACGAACTCCTTCAGGTCCTTCGCCGGCACGTCGGGGTGGACGACATAGAGGCTCGGCACCTTGGCGAGCAGCGAGATCGGCTTGAAGTCCTTGATCGGGTCGTAGGGAAGCTTCTCGAAGATGAACGGATTGACCGCGAGCGTGCCGATGTGGCCGAGCACCAGCGTGTGCTGGTCGTCGGCACGCGCGACTTCGGCCATCGCGACGTTGCCGGCGCCGCCCGGCTTGTTGTCGACGAAGACGCTCTGGCCGAGCAGCTTGCCGAGCTCGGCCGCGGTCGAGCGCGCGACGATCTCGGAGCTGCCGCCGGGAGCGAACGGCACGACGAAGCGGATCGGCTTGCTCGGCCACGCGTCGGCCGCGCCCGCGCTCGTCGGCAACCAGCCTGCGACCGCGCCGGCCGCAGCGAGGCGAAGCGCGCCGCGACGATCGATGCGATCCGCGCTCATGGCTTGGCGATCGCTTCGGCGACGTCGGCGTGGTTCGTCTGGCGTGCGATCTCAGCAGCCGTCAGGCCGCGGTCGTCGCGCAGGTCGCGCTTCGCGCCGCGCGCGAGGAGGAGCCGCACCGCATCGCCCTGGCCTTGGCCGGCCGCCCACATGAGCGCGGTGAGGCCGTGCTCGTAGGCGGCGTCGACGTCGATGCCGGACGCGAGCAACGCGTCGATCGCCGCGGCGCTGCCCTGCCCGGCCGCATAGACCATCGCTGGCTTGTTCATGCGGTCGCGCACGTCGGTCTTCGCACCGGCCTCGAGCAACCGCTTGACGACCGGCGCCGCACCCGCGTAGCTCGCCGCCATCAGCGGCGTCACACCTTCGAGCGACGCCTGATTGACGTCGGCACCGCCCTTGATCATCGCCTCGACGATGGCCAGGTTGCCTCTCTCGGCAGCCAGGATCAGCGCGGTCTTGCCGAGCCGATTGCGCGAGGCCGGCGCCGCGCCGGCGGAGAGGACGCGCTCGACCTGCGCCAGGTCGCCCTGCCGCGCGCCGACCAGGAGCTGCGCGTTGAGGCTCGGATTGGTCGGCGCCTGGGCCGCGGCATCGAGCGGCACAGCCAGCGCGATGGCGAGCAGACCGCTGCAGAGGACGGCCGCACGCGGGCCGGTTCGAACCACACTCATCTTCACCCCGTCAAGCGTCTTGTGTCCTATGCTGCGGCGCAGCGCGACAAATCGTTAGGCAGTGGGCCCGATTGTCGATACCCTTGCAATCGCGAGAAACGCGAGCGGGCTTTGCTCCGCCGCGATGACGACGGCCGACGACGAGACAACGGCCGCGATCGCTTCGATCGCGCATCGCGCCGCGAGGCGGCCTTCGCACAGTCGACAACACCTAGAGGAGACCTTTATGCGTCGAACCCATCTCACGCCGCGTGCCTGGGCAGCTTCCTTCGTCTTCGCGGGACTTTGCGCCGCGGCGCCCGCGTCTTTCGCACAGGCAGAAATCTCGGGCGGCGCTGCCGCCACGGGAGCACCCGTGCCGAAGAGCATTTCGGTGACCCAGGCCAAGCTCGACGCCGCCGACAAGGATGGCGCCAACTTCCTGCACTCGAACATGAGCTATGCGCAGACCCGGTACTACCCGGCCGCGCAGATCAACACCACCAACGTCGCCAAGCTGCTGCCGGCGTTCCAGTTCCAGACCGAAGTGCTCGAGTCGATGGAGACGGCGCCGATCGTGGTCGACGGCATCATGTACATCACGACCTCGTACAACCACCTATACGCGCTCGATGCCGCGACCGGCAAGGAGTTCTGGCACTACAAGCACAAGATGGGTCCGGTCACGACCTTCTGCTGCGGACCGAACAACCGCGGCGTCGCCGTCATGGGCGACCGGCTCTACATGGGAACGCTCGACGCCAAGCTGCTCGCGTTCGACGCCAAGACCGGCAAGGTGCTGTGGTCGACCCAGATCGCCGATCCGGAAGCGGGCTACTCGGAGACGATGGCACCTGTCGCCGTCGACGGCAAGGTGCTGATCGGCACCAACGGCGGCGAGTACGGCATCCGCGGCTTCGTCAAGGCGTTCGACGCCAACGACGGCAAGCTGCTCTGGACGTTCTACACGATCCCCGAGACCGGCCACGAAGGCACCTGGGCGACGAAGGACGCGACCGAGCGCGACCTGCACCGCGACATCGCCGCCGAGAAGACGGCGCTCGCCAAGAACGCCGGCTTCTTCAAGACCCTCGGCGGCGGCGTCTGGATGGCGCCCGCGGTCGACAAGGAGACGAACACCATCTTCTTCGTCGTCGGCAACCCAAGCCCTGACCTCTACGGCGCCGAGCGGCCGGGCGACAACCTCTACACCGACTCGATCGTCGCCGTCGACCTCAACACCGGCGCCAAGAAGTGGCACTACCAGTACGTGCCGCACGACGTCTGGGACCTCGACGCCGTTTCGCCCGTGATCCTCACCGACGCCAAGGACAAGTCCGGCAAGATGAGGAAGGTCGCGATCCACGGCGGCAAGACGGGCCACGTCTACGTGCACGACCGCGCCACCGGCGAGCTGATCCGCTTCAGCGAAGCGATGATCCCGCAGGAGAACATGTGGGTGCTGCCGACCAAGGACGGCGCGCGCATGCTGCCCGGCGCCAACGGCGGCGTCGAGTGGAGCCCGATGGCGATCAACCCGAAGCTGCGTCTGGTCTACGCCGCCAACCTGCACCAGCCGATGACGTACCACGTCGAGCAGGCTGCGTATCCCGGCGGCAAGCTCTGGCTCGGCGGCGCGTTCAAGGTCATCCCGACCGAGAAGCAGTGGGGGCGCCTCGCCGCCGTCAACCTCGACACCGGAAAGGTGGCCTGGAAGTTCGACACCGAGCAGCCGTTGATCGGCGGCGTCCTCGCCACTGCCGGCGACCTCGTCTTCAACGGCGAAGGCAATGGCCTCTTCCGCGCCTTCGACGCGAAGACAGGCAAGAAGCTGTGGGAGTACCAGGCCGGCGCCGGCGTCAATGCGCCCGCGGTCTCGTACATGGTCGGCGGCAAGCAGTACGTCGCGGTCGCGGCGGGCGGCAACACGCAACTCGACTTCAAGCGCGGCAATACCGTGCTCGTGTTCGCCTTGCCGTGATCGGGTAAAACAGGCGCGAAGTGAGCCCAAGGAACCGACCCTGAGACTTTTCGCGGCGCGCCTGTTCATCCTCGCCGTCTGCGCCACGGCAACTCCCCTCTCCTTCGCGCAGGACGCCGCGCCCGCGAAGGCGGCGGTGTGCGTGGAGTGCCATGGATCGGCGGGCAAGTCGGCCGTCCCGACATACCCGATCCTCGCCGGCCAGAATTCGCGATACCTGTACCTGCAGCTGCGCGACTTCCAGGAAGGCCGGCGCAGCGATCCCGAAATGTCGCCTGTCGCCAAGGACCTGACGCGCGACGAGATGCGCGCGCTGTCCGATTACTTCGCCAAGCAGAAGCCACCGCCGCAGACCTTCAAGGCCGATCCGGCGAAGGCCGCGCTCGGCAAGGCCAAGGCCGACGAAACGCTGTGCACCATGTGCCATCTCGGCGGCTTCGCCGGCCAGAACGAGATTCCGCGCGTCGCCGGACAGCACTACGCGTACATCGTCAAGCAACTGTCGGACTTCAAAGCGCGCAAGCGCACCAACGACGCCGGCAACATGACCAGCGTCGCACACACGTTGAACGACAAGGACATCGAGAATCTCGCCCACTATCTGGTCGGGCTTTGAAGCGGGGTGAGCGACCGCAATGGTAACGACGACAGGCGGATTGGAGCAGCGCGCCAGAGACGCCCGCGTCGTGCGCGCCTCCACAACACAGGAGGTGCAAACGCGCTACGACCGCGTCGCCGCCTGGCTGCACTGGGGCATCGGCGTGCTGTTGCTGGCAGAGATCGCGTTCGGCCTGCTGCTCGACGAGATCGCACCGCGCGGCACGCCGGCGCGCACCGGCGTGATCAACCTGCACAAGTCGTTCGGCATTGTCCTCGGCCTGATGATCGTCGTCCGCATCGCGTGGCGACTCGGCCACGCGGCGCCGCCCTGGCCAGCGACGATGTCGACGCGGCGCCGGCGCGCCGCCAACACCGGCCACGTCGCGCTCTACGTCTGCATGGCGGTCGCGCCGCTCGCCGGCTACCTCGGCTCCAACTTCAGCAAGCACGGCGTTCGCTTCTTTGGCGTCGTGCTCGCGCCGTGGGGCCCGGACTGGCCAGCGGCCTATTCGTTCCTGGTGGGCGTTCACAGCGTGAGCACGTACCTGTTGCTCGCCCTCACGATCGGCCACGTCGCGATGGCGCTCAAGCACGCGCTGATCGAGCGCGACGGCATCTTCGCGCGGATCTCGCTTTGACTCCGACCGGCGCGCTGCGCACTCGCCCGTGAGCTCGTCCAGGCCCAGTCTTCTCGTCGCGCTCGTGCTCGCGACAGCGCCGCTTGCCGGCGCCGCGGCGCCGTTTGCCTACGTGCCCAACGAGGGCTCGGGAACGCTCAGCGTCATCGACACCGCGACCGACCAGGTCGTCGGCGAGGTCGCGGTCGGCCAGAAGCCGCGCGGCACCGTCGTCTCCCTCGACGGCCGCACGGCCTACGTCAGCGACCAGCCGAACAACGCGCTCGTGATCGTCGACCTCGCGGCACGCAAACGCTCGGGAACGATCGCGGTCGGCGCATCGCCCGAAGGCGTCGGCCTCTCGCCCGACGGCCGCTGGATCGTCACCGCGGTCGAGGAAACCAACGAAATCGTCTTCGTCGACACGCGGACGAACGCCAAGGCGTTCGTTGTCAAGGTGCGCGGCAAGAACCCGGAGCACGCGGTTTTCACACCCGACGGCCGGCTGGTCTTCGTCAGCGCGGAGGACGGCGAGGCCGTCGACGTCATCGATGTCGCCAAGCGCGCGCAGGTCGGCCAAATCCCGGTCGGCGCGCGGCCGCGCGGCATCGCCTTCTCGGCCGACAGCAAGCGCGCGTACGTCGCTGCCGAGAACGCGAACGAGGTCTACGTCATCGACGCGCAGGCATTCACCGTGCTCGCGAAGATCAAGGCCGGCCTGCGCAGCAACGGCGTCGCCCTCCATCCCGACGGCAAGTGGCTCTACGTGTCGAACGGCGGCGACGCGACCGTGTCGGTGGTCGACCTCGCGACGAACAGCGCGGTCGCCACCGTCGCCGTCGGCCAGCGACCCTGGAACATGGCGCTCACGCCCGACGGGAAGAAGCTCTATGTCGCCTGCGGGCGATCGGGCAGCGTCGCGGTGATCGACACGCGCAGGAACGAGAAGATCGCCGACATCGCCGTCGGCAAGCTGCCATGGGGCGTTGCCATCCGGTGATCCGGAGGCTGCTGCTGTGCATCGCGCTGGTACCCGCGGCGGCCCGGGCTGACGAGCCGGCCCCGCCGGCGACCCTCGCGCCGGTCAACATCATCGGCGTGACGCCCCTGCCGGGCGTCGACATGCCGCGCGATCGCATCCCGGCACCGGTTCAGACGGCCACCGGCGCCGACATCGCGCGAAGCGGCGCGCTCTCCCTCGGCGAATTCATGAACCGCCGTTTCGGCAGCGTCCACGTCAACGAGATCCAGGGCAACCCGTGGCAGCCCGACGTGAGCTTTCGCGGCTACACGGCGTCGCCGCTGCTCGGCACGCCGCAGGGACTGTCGCTCTACGTCGACGGCATCCGCTTCAACCAGCCGTTCGGCGACATCGTCAGCTGGGACCTGCTGCCGACCGCCGCGATCGCCTCGATCGCGCTGATGCCGGGATCCAATCCCCTGTTCGGCCTGAACACGCTCGGCGGCGCTCTCTCGGTGCAGACCAAGGACGGCGCGACCCATCCCGGCACGGCCGCGCAAGTCACTGCGGGCGGCCACGGGCGCGCCCAGGTCGAGGTCGAAAGCGGCGGCAAGGACGAGCGCGGGCTCTCGTGGTTCGGTGTCGTCACCGGGTTTCGCGACAACGGCTGGCGCGACGATTCCGGGTCGCGTCTGGCCCAGGGTTTCGGCAAGCTTGGCTGGCGTTCGGGCGCGACCCAGCTCGCGTTGACCGTCAGCGGCGCGTCGACGGCGCTGAAGGGCAACGGCTTGCAGGACGGACAGCTGCTCGGCGCGCGCTACGCGAGCGTCTACACGCGTCCGGACGAAACGCGCAATCGCGGGGGGCTCGTCAGCATCGCGGCGACGCACGAGCGCGACGACGGCTGGAGCGTCGCCGGGCAGGCGTACCTGCGCCGCATCGACACGCGCACGGTCAACGGCGACCTCAGCGACGACGCGCTCGACCAGCCGCTCTACGCCCTCAGCGCCGCCGATCGCGCCGCCCTCGCCGACGCGGGCATCGCCGTTCCCCCGGTCGTCGACGCGACGACGACGCCGTTCCCGTACCTGCGCTGCGTCGCCCAGGCGCTGCAGGGCGCAGACACCGAGCTCGCCTGCAGCGGCGTGCTCCACCGCAGCCGGAGCCGCCAGTCGCAGGGCGGCGCAGCGGTGCAGGCGACGCGCAAGACGACGATCGCTTCGACCGCGCATCAGCTCGTCGTCGGCGCTGCCTTCGATGCCAGCCGGACGCACTTCGCGCAGTCGTCGCAAGCGGGCTTCGTCGTGGCCGATCGCAGCGTCCAGACCGTGAACGACTTCCTCGGCGGCGGCGCGGTCGGCGCCGCCGAGACGACCGTGAAGCTCGATTCGCGCACCGGCACCGCCAGCGTCTTCGCTGCCGACAGCATCGGCCTCGGCAACGATGTGCACGTCACCGCCGCCGCCCGCTACGACCGCACGACCGTCGCCAACCGCGATGCGCTCCGGTCGGCGCCCGATCCGTCCTCGCTCGATGGCGATCATCGCTTCGCCCGCCTCAATCCCGCGCTCGGCATCAACTGGAACCCGAGCCGGGCGGTCCAGCTGTACGCGGGCTACAGCGAAGGCAGCCGCACCCCGACCGCGATCGAGCTCGGCTGCGCCAACCCGGCGCAGCCGTGCAAGCTGCCCAACGCGATGGCCGGCGATCCGCCGCTCAGGCAGGTCGTCGCCCGCACGATCGAAGCCGGCGTGCGCGGCGAACTGGCGCCCGCGACGACGTGGCGCGCCGGCGTGTTTCGCGGCGTCAACCGCGACGATCTGCTGTTCGTCAGCAGCGACGCCTCCGGCCAGGGCTATTTCCGCAACTTCGGCAAGACGCGACGGCAAGGCATCGAGCTCGGCGCGGCGACGCGGTCCGGCCCGTGGTCGGCGGACTTCGCGTGGACTCTCCTCGACGCGCGCTTCATGAGCAGCGAGCGCGTCAACGGGACGGGCAACAGCAGCAACGACGAAGGCCCGGGGCTCGCCGGCGCGATCGACATCGTCGCCGGCGATCACCTGCCGCTCGTCCCGCGCCAGACCTTCAAGGCCTCGCTTGCCGTCGCCGTCGAGGCGCGGACGACCCTGGCCGTCGACCTCGTCGCGACCTCGGGGGCGCCGGCGCGCGGCAACGAAAACGGCGGCCATGGCGCCGACGGCGTTTTCTATCTGGGCCCCGGGCGCTCGTCGGGTTACGCTGTCGTCAATTTCGGCGCCACCATGCAGACCAGCCCTTCGCTCACCCTCTTCGCGCGCGTCGCCAACGTGCTCGACCGCCAGTATGCGAGCGCGGCGCAGCTCGGGCCGACCGGCTTCGACGCCTCCGGGCGATACGTCTCCCAGCCGTTTCCCGCCGACGCCCAGGGCCGCTTCGCGCTGCGCAACTCGACCTTCTACGCACCCGGCGCGCCGCGCCTGTTCTCGCTGGGGCTGCGCTATGCGTTCGACTGATTCCCCGCCGGACTCGGACACCGCGCCGCCGCGGCGACGCCGCGACCCCGCGGCCGGGACCGCTATTCTCCCGGCCATGTACATGCGCTTCTTCGGCCTGAAGCAGCAGCCGTTCTCGCTCGCGCCGGACCCGCGTTATCTCTACATGAGCAAGCGCCACCGCGAGGCGCTGGCGCACCTGCTCTACGGCGTCGGCGGCGGCGGCGGGTTCGTCCTGCTCTCGGGCGAGATCGGCGCCGGCAAGACGACGGTGTGCCGGTGCTTCCTCGAGCAGATCCCGAAGCGCTGCAACGTCGCCTACATCTTCAACCCGAAGCTCACCGTGATGGAGCTTCTGAAGACCGTCTGCGACGAGTTCCACATCCCGATGGAGGTGGCCGAGGGGCCCGCGCCGACCGTCAAGACCTACGTCGACGCGCTCAACGGCTTCCTTCTGCAGACCCATGCCGTCGGCCAGAACAACGTCCTCATCATCGACGAGGCGCAGATGCTCTCGGCCGAGGTGCTCGAGCAACTGCGCCTCCTGACCAACCTCGAGACCAACGAGAGGAAGCTTCTGCAGATCGTCCTCATCGGCCAGCCCGAGCTGCGCACGATGCTCGAGCGCCCCGACCTCGAGCAGCTCGCGCAGCGAGTGATCGCGCGCTTCCACCTGAACGCGCTCTCGGCCAAGGAAACCGAGCACTACATCCGCCATCGCCTCTCGGTCGCGGGAATGACGCGGGCGGTTCCCTTCGACCACAAGGCGCTGCAGCGGATCCACGAGATCACGCGCGGCGTGCCGCGCCGGATCAACCTGCTCTGCGATCGCGTCATGCTGGGCGCCTACGCGCACGGCCGGCACAGCATCGACATTCCGATGATCGAGAAGGCCGGACGAGAAGTGTTCGGCCGCCCGACCGCCGAGGTCCCGGACCGCAATCGCTTCGGCAGCATGGCCGGCATCGGCTTCGTCGCCGGCGGCGTGGCGCTGGCGGCATTGATCGGTTTCGCGCTCTACGGCGGCTGGCGCCAGGTTGCTGCACCAACCTCGCTCGCGGCGGCCAGCCCCGCCTCGGCGCCGACGCCGGCCGCGAGCGCGCCGAAAGCGACGCCGCCCGGAGCATCGGCACCCGCCGCCACCGTGCCGCGGGCCGCCGGCGCGACGAGCTCGCCGGGCGCGATGAGCCCGGGCGCGGCGACCGTCGCGGCAACGCCGGGCGCGACCGGCGCGACCGGCGCGACGGGGGCGGCGAGCGCGCGCCCCGCGCCGACCGATGGCACAGCGCCGGCTCCCGTCGCCGTTGCGGCCCAAGCCGGCGCGGCCGGGCCGCTCGATGCGGTCGCATTGCGGGCTCGCCTGCAGACCTTCGGCGTCGACGAGAAGACCGCCTGGCGCGAGCTGTTGCCGATGTGGGGCGTCGATGGCTACAGCGGCGATCCGTGCGCGGCGGCGGCGCGCCGCCAGGTGCGCTGCTCGAGATTCGGCGCCACGCTGCCCCTGGTGCGGAGCCTGGCGCGCCCCGGCCTGGTCTGGCTGCGCGACGACACCGGCCGCAGCACGACCGCCGTGCTCGTCGGCCTCAACGAGAAGCGAGCGACGCTGCGCGCCGGCGACGAGACGCTCGCCGTGCAGACCGCCGCGCTCGCCAAGGTCTGGCGCGGCGACTTCGCGACCGCCTGGCGCTTGCCGCCCGGCTACGCGTCGGTGGTCGCCGAAGGCGCGTCCGGTCCGCTCGTCGATCGCCTCGCGACCCAGATGGCCAGCTTTGCCGGCGAGCCGGCGCCCGCGCCGGGCCGGACAATGGACGCCGAGCTGCTCGACAAGGTGAGCAGGTTCCAGGCCGCGCACGGCCTGTCCGCGGACGGCAAGGCGGGGCCGACGACCTTCATGCAGCTGAACCGCGTGATCGGCATCGACGAGCCGCGGCTCGCCGTCGACGCGCCGCACTGACCGACGCACCGCCCACCATGTCGTACATCCTCGATGCCCTCCGCCGCGCCGACGCCGAGCGCGAGCGCGGCGCCGTGCCGAGCCTGCAATCGCAGCAGCACACGATCATCGAGGACGACGCCGCGCCCGACCGGCCGCGCTCGCTGGTGTGGGCGGTCGTCGCCCTCGCCATCGCGGTGCTCGTGCTGCTCGCATGGAATCTCCTGGGCGGAACCGCGCCGCCGGCGCGTGCGCCCGTCGAAGGATCGATCACGACGCCGGTGCCGGCACCGCTGCCGCCGCTTCAGCCTGCGCCGGCGCTGCCGACTGCGACCGTTCCGGCCGGGCCGCCGGCGGTGGGCGCTGCGCCAGCCGACACGACAGCGACGCCTGCGCCCGCGCCGCAGCCGACGGCAGCGCCGCCCCGGGTCGCGGCGCCTGCGCCGACGGCGAAGGCCGACGTCGATGCGCGCCGCGCGCCAGCGCCGCCGCCGGCGAAGCGAGCCGGTGCAGACACGACCGCGGCGCCCCGCACCACACCGGCGGCCGCGGAGCCGCGCGTCCACGCGCAAGCCGAGCTGCCCGACGACATCCGGCGCGACCTGCCGAAGCTCGTCATCGGCGGCTCGAGCTATTCGGGCGACGCCGCGAGCCGGATGGTGATGATCAACGGCCAGGTCTTCCACGAAGGCGATCGCCTCGGGCCCGACCTCGTCCTCGAGCGCATCCGGCTCAAGTCGGCCGTTCTCGCGTTCAAGGGCTGGCGCTACGAGGTGCTGTTCTAGCCGCACCGTTCGACCGGCCACTCGCGTTCCGGCGCGTGCGCCGGTGCCGCGCTCAGGTCTTGGCGTGCTTGGCGATCAGGTCGCGCGCGGTCTGCAGCAGTTTCTTGCCGTCGAAGCCGCGCTTGTTCATGTCGGCGACCCATTCGTCGTCGATCGCCTGCGCCACCTTGATGAACTCCTGCGCCTCGGTCGAGCTGAGCGTGTGGATCGTGTTGCCGCGATCGGACGCTGCCTTGCGACCGATCGGGTCGTTGCCCTGCTGAATCTTGCCGAGCGAGGCCGACGTCGCGAGGCCCGAGTTGGCGTCGATGACCTTCTTCAAATCGGG
>Ga0207668_10002069_pt1 | contig 11692 bp, 9 predicted proteins | sample KBSS43metaG_FD_184323 | JGI IMG/M metagenome (GOLD analysis project Ga0207668, IMG submission 184323) | Switchgrass rhizosphere microbial communities from Kellogg Biological Station, Michigan, USA - KBS S4-3 metaG (SPAdes) (version 2) | ecosystem: Host-associated > Plants > Roots > Rhizosphere >... | reverse complement strand
GCGGCAGGCCGTCGGCGATGCCTTTGGCGGTACAGATCAGGTCCGGCTCGATGCCCTCGTGCTCGCAGGCGAACATCGCTCCGGTACGGGCGAATCCGGTCTGCACTTCGTCGGCGATGAAGACCACGTCGTTGTGACGGCACCAGTCGAGCAGCGTGGGGAGGAAGCCCTCCGCGGGCACGATGAAGCCGCCCTCGCCCTGAATCGGTTCGATGATCACCGCGGCGAGGTTGTCGGCGCCGACCTGCTTGTCGATGACGCTGATCGCGCGCTTGGCCGCCAACTCGCCGTCGGTGGCCAGTTCCTTGCCGAACTCGGCGTCCCGGAACGGGTAGGACAGCGGCGCCCGGTAGATCTCGGGCGCGAACGGGCCGAAGCCGTGCTTGTAGGGCATGGACTTGGCGGTCAGCGCCATCGTGAGGTTGGTGCGGCCGTGGTAGGCGTGGTCGAACGCGACGACGGCCTGCTTGCGCGTGTAGGTGCGGGCGATCTTGATCGCGTTCTCGACGGCCTCCGACCCCGAATTGAACAGTGCCGAGCGCTTCTCGCCCTTCACCGGGGTGAGCCGGTTGAGCTGTTCACACACCGCGACGTACTCCTCGTACGGCGTGATCATGAAGCAGGTGTGGGTGAAGTCGGCGGCCTGCGCGGCCACCGCGGCCACGACTTTCGGGGACGCGTTGCCGATGGTGGTCACGGCGATGCCCGATCCCAGGTCGATCAGCCGGTTGCCGTCGACGTCCTCGACGATGCCGCCGCCCGCCCTCGCCGCGTACACCGGCATGGTGGTGCCCACCCCCCGCGAGACCGCCGCACCCTTGCGGTCGATGAGGGCCTGCGACTTCGGGCCGGGTAGGGCGGTGGCCAGGTAGCGACTTTGTTCCAGCTTTTCTTGGGTGCTCACTGCAGGACTCCTGCGAGACGGACGACACGGTGGCGTAGGGGAGGTCACGGGCCATGATCGGCGCCGCGTCCGAGCCTAGTCGGCACGACCCCAGGAGCCGCTGGAATCGTCGGTATGTGGGCGAACAACGCATGAAATGCGAACTCTGCGGGCCGGATCGACACGTATTCGGTCGTCGGTCAGTCGCGGTCGTAGTGGCAGACGGCTTCCAGCATGAAGCCCCACGGGTCGAGCCAGAAGGTTGCGTAGTACGGCGGCGGGTAGTCGGGGAACTCCCGCGGTGCGTGCACGACGCCTCCGCCGAACCGGGCGGCGAGCTCGCCGACCGCGCGATGGACGTCGTCGACGAGGTCGCGGCGCTTGCACATGAACGCCAAGTGCTGCAGCCCCGTCTGGTGCCGTGAGTACGCGGATGGCTCCGCCGCCGGATAGAAGAACAGATAGGTGCCCGGCTTACCTCCCGCGGGCCGATAGGCGAACTCGTCGTCCGAGGAGACGAACTCGGTGAATCCGAGTAGCGGCATCAGTTCGTCGTAGTAACGCTTGGCCGCCGTCAGATCGGCTACGTTGACGCCGAGGTGTCCCAACATGCCCAAGTCTCTCAGGGATTCGGGACGCTTAACGCACCGACCGGCGAAGGGCGCACTCGGCCGCCAGCTGCCGTGATGGCACACTGGACGCCGAAGAGGCCGCTGCGTGACCCAGCCGTCCGGGCGCCGTGACTGCATGACCGACCAGAAGGACAGTGTTCTCCATGGGTGAACTGACCCTATTCGTTCCGCTGATCATCGGCTTGGGCGTCGTGATGTTCCTGTCGTCCCGACGCCAGAGGAAGGCGATGCAGGCCACCGTCGACCTGCACGAGTCGTTGGCCATCGGGGACCGGGTACACACGACGTCGGGCCTCGAGGGCACGATCACCGACATCAGCCAGGACAGCGTCGACCTCGAGATCGCGCCGGGCGTCATCACGACGTGGATGAAGCTCGCCGTCCGCGACCGGGTTCCGCTGGACGACGATGACGACGATGACGACGAGTCGATCGACAACGCCATCGACGCGACCGACGTGTCGGAAGAGCCTGCGAAGGCCGATCCGACCCCGTCGCCCAAGACTGACAGCTGAACTCCCAGCACGACCACGTACCCTTTGCGGGGCCTGACGTACTGACCTGAGGAGACTCAAGAAACGTGGCATCGTCTGCGGCACCGGTGCACCCCTACCGCTACCTGACGCTTTTTCTGGTTCTGCTCATCGGGGCGTATCTGCTGGTGTTCCTCACCGGGGACAAGCACGCGAGACCGAAACTCGGCATCGACCTGCAGGGCGGGACGCGGGTCACGCTGACGGCGCGCACCCCGGATGGCTCGAAACCCACCCCCGAGGCATTGGCGCAGGCGCAGGAGATCATCAGCGCGCGCGTCAACGGCCTCGGCGTGTCCGGGTCGGAAGTCATCATCGACGGCGACAACCTGGTCATCACGGTTCCGGGCAACGACAGCAGTGAGGCCCGCAACCTCGGCCAGACTGCGCGGCTCTACATCCGGCCGGTGATCCACGTCATCCCCGCACAGGGGCAAGCTCCGCCACCAGGGCAGGCCCCGCCCGGCCAGCTGCCTCCCGGCCAGGCGCCTCCCGGTATGCCGCCGATCGGCATCGCTCCCGCCGAGCCCGAAGCACCGATCGTCCCCCCGAACCCCGGCCAGCCGCCGCGTCCGGGCGGAGCGCCCGCGGAGCCCGCAGCACCTGCGCCGCCTCAGCCTCGCCCGTACCCCGAGGAGCCGCCGCCACCTGGTCCGTCGACTCCGGCGCCGCCACCCGGTGCCCCGTCGGCTCCCGCGCCGCCCCCTGGCACGCCGCCGGTGGGCCCCCCGAACCCGAAGGCCGATCTCACCCAGCGCATCGCCGACGAGAAGGCGTTGCGCCAGAGCACCGACCAGAACATCCAGATCCTGGCGTTGCAGTTCCAGGCCACCCGCTGCAATGACGAGGACGTGCTAGCGGGCAACGACGACCCGAACCTGCCGCTGGTGACCTGCTCGCAGGACCACACCCAGGTGTATCTGCTCGACAAGTCCATCATCAGCGGCGAGCAGATCAAGGACGCCAGCTCCGGGCTCGATCAGACCCGCGGCGAGAACATCGTCACCGTGGAGTTCAAGCCGGACGCCGCCAGCATCTGGGCCGACTTCACCGCCGCCAACGTCGGCACGCAGACGGCGTTCGTGCTCGACTCGCAGGTGGTCAGCGCGCCCGAGATCCAGGAGGCGATCCCGGGTGGCAACACGCAGATCACCGGTCGGTTCACCGCCGAAGAGGCGAAGAACCTGGCCAACGTGCTCAAGTACGGTTCACTACCGCTGTCGTTCGAGTCGTCCGAAGCTGAAACCGTCTCGGCGACACTGGGTTTGACGTCGCTACGGGCGGGCTTGATCGCCGGTGCCATCGGATTGGCGCTGGTGTTGGCCTACTCATTGCTGTACTACCGCGTGCTTGGCCTGCTCACCGCGCTGTCGCTGGTGGCGTCGGGCGCCATGGTCTTCGCGATCCTGGTGCTGCTCGGTAGATACATCAACTACACGCTCGACCTAGCGGGGATCGCGGGTCTGATCATCGGCATCGGCACCACGGCCGACTCGTTCGTGGTGTTCTTCGAACGCATCAAGGACGAGATCCGAGAAGGCCGCTCGTTCCGGTCCGCGGTGCCGCGCGGTTGGGTACGCGCCCGCAAGACGATCCTGTCCGGCAACGCCGTCAGCTTCATCGCGTCCGCCGTGCTGTACGCGCTGGCCGTCGGCCAGGTGAAGGGCTTCGCCTTCACGCTCGGCCTCACGACCATCCTCGACGTCGTCGTCGTGTTCCTGGTGACGTGGCCGCTGGTGTACCTGGCGTCGAAGTCCACGACGTTGTCGAAGCCGGCCTTCAACGGTCTTGGCGCGGTGCAGCAGATCGCGCGCGAACGTCGGGCAGCTTCGGCCGTGACAACGGGAGGGAGGTAGCGACATGGGCAAGCACGAGAGTGACGTCGACGCCGCCGACCTCGAGTCGAGCGCCGAAGAGCTGACCGCGGCCACGACGGCCGCCCCAAAGCACGGCTTCTTCATCCGGCTCTACACCGGCACCGGTGCGTTCGACGTCATCGGCAAGCGCAAGATGTGGTTCCTGATCAGCGGCATCATCGTCGCCGTCGCGCTCATCAGCATTCTGCTGCGCGGGTTCACCTTCGGCATCGACTTCGAGGGCGGCACCAAGGTGTCGATGCCTGCCGTCGGAGTCAACGGGCCCGCCTCGACCGAGCGGGTCGAAGCGGTGTTCACCGAAGCGATCGGCAGAGCGCCGGAGACGGTCGTGGTCGTGGGCAGCGGCAACTCGGCGACGGTGCAGATCCGCACGGAGACGCTCGACAACGCCGAGATCGAGAAGCTGCGCAACGCGCTGTTCGAGTCGTTCTCGCCCAAGGGCCCCGACGGCACGGCGAGCAAGCAGGCCATCAGTGACTCGGCGGTGTCGGAGACGTGGGGCGGTCAGATCACCAAGAAGGCGCTGCTGGCGCTAGTGGTCTTCCTCGTCATCATCGCGTTCTACATCACCATCCGCTACGAGCGATACATGGCGATGTCCGCGCTGGCGACGTTGGTGTTCGACCTGGTCACCACGGCGGGTGTCTACTCACTCGTCGGGTTCGAAGTCACCCCGGCCACGGTCATCGGCATGCTCGCCATCCTGGGCTTCTCGCTGTACGACACCGTCATCGTGTTCGACAAGGTCGAGGAGAACGTCCACGGCTTCGAGCACACCACTCGGCGCACGTTCGCCGAACAGGCGAACCTCGCGATCAACCAGACGTTCATGCGGTCGATCAACACCAGCCTGATCTCGGTGCTGCCGATCATCGCGCTGATGGTGGTCGCGGTGTGGCTGCTTGGCGTCGGCACGCTCAAGGACCTGGCGCTGGTGCAGTTGGTCGGCGTGATCGTCGGCACCTATTCGTCGATCTTCTTCGCCACGCCGCTGCTCGTCACGCTGCGCGAACGCACCGAATTCGTCCGTGCTCACACGCGGCGCGTGCTCAACCGGCGCAAGGCCGCGGCGGGCAAGGCAAGCGGCGAGCTCGGGCAGTCGGAGTCCGACGCCGCGCCCGATGCCGAGGTCGTCACGGCGTCCGCGTCGACGGCGCCCACGGTGGCGCCCGACAAGCCGGCGCCGGGAGCACGGCCGGTCCGTCCGACCGGTCGACCGTCGGGTAAGCGAAATCCCCGGCGGTAGCCCCTCGTGACGGCCCGATCCCGGCCGGTCGCGATGGTGGCGGCCGTGATGGCGGTGGTGACCGGGGTCGTCGCGTGTTCGAGCGGTCCCGCCGACTCGGTGGACTACGCCGTCGACGGCGCGCTGGTCACCTACAACACCAACACGGTCGTGGGCGCCGCGTCGGGCGGCGCGCAGGCCTTCGCCCGGGTGCTCACCGGGTTCAACTACCACGGACCCGACGGACAGGTCGTCGGTGACCGCGACTTCGGCACCATCTCCGTGGCCGGTCGGACCCCGCTGGTGCTCGACTATCAGATCAACGACAGCGCCGTTTACTCCGACGGCAAGCCCATCACGTGCGATGACATGGTGTTGGCCTGGGCCGCTCAGTCCGGTCGGTTTCCCGGCTTCGACGCCGCGAACAGGGCCGGCTACGGCGACGTCGCCTCGGTGGACTGCGCGCCGGGACAGAAGAAGGCACGCGTCACGTTCGCGCAGGATCGCCCGTTCGTGGACTACGGCCAGCTGTTCGCGGCGACGTCGATGATGCCCGCCCACGTGATCGCCGACGAGCTCGGCGTCGGCGACGGCGGGGTCACCACCGCCCTGCTGTCGGGTGACGCGCCGACGATCGATCGCATCGCGGCCGCCTGGAACACCACCTGGAACCTCAGCACGGACGTCGACCTGAAGCGCTTCCCGTCCTCGGGGCCGTACAAGCTCGACTCGGTCACCGCTGACGGCGCCGTCGTGCTCGTCGCCAACGACAAGTGGTGGGGCGCCAAACCGGTCACCGCCCGCATCACCGTGTGGCCGCGCGGCGCCGACATTCAGGAGCGCGTCAACAGCGGTTCCTACGACATCGTCGACGTGGCGACCGGATCGTCGGGCACCTTGAACCTGCCCGACGACTACGTGCGCACCGACAGCCCGTCGGCGGGCGTCGAACAGCTCATCTTTGCCCCCGCGGGGCCGCTCGCCGATCCGGCAGCGCGCCGCGCGGTGGCGCTGTGCACCCCCCGAGATCTGATCGCCCGCAATGCCGAGGTGCCGATCGCGAACACCCGGCTGAACCCCGCCGCTGAGGACTCGATCACGGCCACGGAGGCGCTGGCCGACGGCGGGCAGTTCAGCGTCGCCAACCCGCAGGCGGCCCGGGACGCCATCGGCGGGCGACCGCTGAACGTGCGCATTGGATATCAGCGCCCGAACGCGCGGCTGGCCGCCACGGTGGGGACCATCGCGAAGTCGTGTGCCCTCGCGGGCATCACGGTCGATGACGCCTCGACGGAATCGGTTGGCCCACAGGCGTTGCGAGACAATCAGATCGACGTACTGCTGGCCAGTACCGGCGGCGCGACGGGGAGCGGATCGAGCGGTTCGTCGTCCATCGACGCCTACGCCTTGCACACCGGCAACGGCAACAATCTGTCGGGCTACTCCAACGAACAGATCGACGGGGTGATCGGGGCGTTGGCGATCACGTCCGACCCGAAGGAGCTGGCACGGCTGCTGGGGGAGAGCGCACCGGTGCTTTGGGGCGACATGCCCACGCTTCCGCTCTATCGTCAGCAGCGCACCTTGTTGACGTCGAAGACGATGTTCGCGGTCAGCAGCAACCCCACGCGATGGGGCGCAGGCTGGAACATGGACCGGTGGGAGTTGAGGCAGTGAGCGGACGTGCCAGCCGGAAGGACGCCGCCACGGCCGTCATCGAGGCGTTGATGCGCGAGGTGTCCGACTTCCCGGAGCCCGGCATCCAGTTCAAGGACCTGACCCCAGTGCTCGCCGACGCCCACGGCCTTGCGACGGTGACAGATGCGCTCGCCGAGGTCGCCGAGGGTGCCGACCTGATCGCGGGCATCGATGCGCGCGGCTTCCTGCTCGGCGCCGCCGTCGCCACCCGACTCGGCACTGGCGTGTTGGCGGTCCGCAAGGGTGGCAAGCTCCCGCCGCCCGTGCACAGCGAGACTTATGTGCTCGAGTACGGCACCGCGACGCTGGAGATCCCGGCCGACGGGCTCGACCTCGCCGGGCGCACGATCGTCATCATCGACGACGTGCTCGCCACCGGCGGCACGGTGGCCGCCACGGTGAAGCTGCTCGAGACGTGCGGAGCCGACGTGACCACCGCCGCCGTCGTGCTGGAACTCGCTGCGCTCGAGGGCCGGGCGAAGCTGCAATCGCTGCCGGTCACCAGCCTCTACGTGGTGCGATGAGCGCTTGCGCGGGACACCAGGGATATCCTCGACTAACGGGGCGAATGGGCAGGAGGTGATGGCGATGGCCGACGATCAGGCGTTGACCCAGACGCAGCCGATGCCCATCGTCCCTGACGCCACACCAGCCGAGCAGTCGAAGTCGGCTTCGAGCGCGTCGCGTCGCGTGCGGGCCCGGCTCGCGCGACGGATGACCGCGCAGCGCAGTGCCGTCAACCCGGTGCTCGAGCCGCTCGTCGCGGTGCACAAGGAATTCTTCCCGAAGGCCAACCTGACCCTGCTTCAGCGAGCCTACGACGTCGCCGAGCAGCGGCACGCCGACCAGTTGCGCCGGTCCGGCGACCCGTACATCACTCATCCGCTTGCGGTCGCCAACATCCTCGCCGAACTCGGCATGGACACCACCACGCTGATCGCCGCGCTGCTGCACGACACCGTCGAGGACACCGGCTACACGCTGGAGGCCTTGACCGAGGAGTTCGGCACCGAGGTCGGCCATCTCGTCGACGGCGTCACCAAGCTCGACAAGGTGGTGCTCGGCACGGCCGCCGAGGGCGAGACCATCCGCAAGATGATCATCGCGATGGCCCGCGACGGGCGCGTGCTGGTGATCAAGGTCGCCGACCGGTTGCACAACATGCGCACCATGCGCTTCCTGCCGCCGGAGAAGCAGGCGCGCAAGGCCCGCGAGACGCTGGAAGTCATTGCGCCGCTGGCGCATCGGCTCGGCATGGCGAACGTCAAGTGGGAGCTCGAAGACCTGTCGTTCGCGATTCTTCACCCCAAGAAATACGAGGAGATCGTGCGGCTGGTCGCCGATCGGGCCCCGTCTCGCGATACCTACCTGGCCAAGGTGCGTGCCGAGATCAACGCGTCGCTGAGCGCGATGAAGATCGACGCCGTCGTGGAGAGCAGGCCCAAGCACTACTGGTCGATCTACCAGAAGATGATCGTGAAGGGCCGCGACTTCGACGACATCCACGACCTCGTCGGCGTTCGGATCCTGTGCGACGAGATCCGCGACTGTTACGCGGCCGTCGGCGTGGTGCACTCACTGTGGCAGCCGATCGCCGGGCGGTTCAAGGACTACATCGCCCAGCCCCGCTACGGGGTCTACCAGTCGCTGCACACCACCGTCGTCGGCCCCGAGGGCAAGCCGCTCGAGGTGCAGATCCGCACCCGCGACATGCACAAGACGGCCGAGTACGGCATTGCTGCGCACTGGCACTACAAAGAGGCCAAGGGCCGCAACGGGGTTCCGGCAGGGCACGCCGCAGCAGAGATCGATGACATGGCGTGGATGCGTCAACTGCTCGACTGGCAGCGGGAGGCCGCCGACCCCGGTGAGTTCCTCGAGTCGTTGCGCTACGACCTTGCGGTGCAAGAGATCTTCGTGTTCACCCCGAAGGGTGACGTCATCACCTTGCCCACCGGATCCACGCCCGTCGACTTCGCGTACGCGGTGCACACCGAGGTTGGCCACCGCTGCATCGGTGCCCGGGTGAACGGCCGACTGGTGGCGCTCGAGCGCAAGCTCGAGAACGGCGAAGTGGTCGAGGTGTTCACGTCGAAGGCGCCCAACGCGGGTCCGTCGCGGGACTGGCAGAGCTTCGTGGTGTCGCCGCGCGCGAAGGCCAAGATCCGGCAGTGGTTCGCCAAGGAACGCCGCGAGGAGGCGCTGGAAGCCGGCAAGGACTCCATCGCCCGCGAGGTACGTCGCGGCGGACTTCCCTTGCAGCGCTTGATGAATGCCGAGTCGATGGGTGCGCTGGCCCGCGAGTTGCGCTACGTCGACGTGTCGGCCCTGTACACCGCGGTCGGCGAGGGGCACGTCTCCGCCCGCCACGTGGTGCAGCGGTTGGTGGCTCAACTGGGCGGCGACGAGGAGGCCGAGGACGAGATCGCCGAGCGGTCGACGCCGGCCACCATGCTGGTGCGGCAACGCACCAGCGACGACGTCGGCATCGCCGTGCCTGGCGCTCCTGGCGTGCTGACCAAGCTCGCCAAGTGCTGCACTCCGGTACCCGGCGACAACATCATGGGTTTCGTCACCCGCGGCGGTGGCGTGAGCGTGCACCGCACCGACTGCACCAACGCGTCGTCGCTGCAGGATCAGGCCGAGCGGATCATCGAGGTGAACTGGGCGCCGTCGCCGTCTTCGGTGTTCCTGGTGGCCATTCAGGTGGAGGCACTCGACCGGCATCGGCTGCTGTCCGACGTGACGCGGGTGCTTGCCGACGAGCGGGTCAACATCCTTTCGGCATCGGTGACGACGTCCAACGACCGAGTGGCGATCAGCCGCTTCACCTTCGAGATGGGCGACCCGAAGCATCTGGGTCACGTGCTGAACGTGGTGCGCAACGTCGAGGGCGTCTACGACGTCTATCGGGTGACGTCGGCGGCCTGACGGCTCCGCGTCGTCAGGGCGCCGACCACGGCGGCGATCAGGCACGCAATGGCGACGGTGCCCGCGAACCAGGGAAAGACGCTTGCCAGCGACCACCTGGTGGCGGCCCAGCCCGCGGCGATCGTGGGGATGGCCATGGCGCTGTAGGCGAGCAGGTAGAAGGCCGACATCGTCTCGCCACGACGGTCGGCGGGGACGACGTCGGAGAGGTGCCGAAGCGATCCGCCAAACCCGAGTCCGAACGTCGCGCCGAGCAGTCCCGCGGCGGCGAGCACCAGCGGCCAACTGTGCGTGGCGAGGATCGGCACGGTGACGACCAATGCGACGGCCATGCCCGCATCACCGATGATCGCGGCCCGCGGGGCAGGCACGCGGGTGGCGAGCAGTTGTGCGATCGCGGCGGCGAACGCCGTGGTGCCCACGACCGCGCCGCCGAACACCAGGTTGTGGATGTGCGTCTGCGCAGCGGCCAGCGACGGATACAGCGACAACAGCACGCCGAGCACCGACCAGGACGCCATCGCGCCGAGTGCCGAGAACCAGAAGTCACCGCGAATGTGCTCTGGCACAGCGGGTTTGGCGATTCTGATGGGGCCACGCACGGGCGCGGTGTGCGGCTCTCGCAGCGCGACGACGCCCACCCCGACGATCGCGCACACCACCGCGACCACCGCATACGGGGTGCGCAGCGGGTGCGGTGCGTACTGCGCAAGCAGCGACGAGCCGACGATGGCGACGGTCATGCCGACGTTGAAGGCGACGCCGCTGAGTTGACCCGACCGCGCGCCGTGATTGGGGCGCAGATCGAGCAGTGCGGCGGCGCCCGCCACCACGATCGATCCGACCGCGGCGCCGTGAATGACGCGGGCCACCAGGAGCAGCACGATGTCGTCGGCGATCAGGAACACGCCGAGTCCGACGATCATCGCCACCAGCGCGGCCAGCAGCACCGGTTTACGGCCGACCACGTCGGAGATGCGGCCCGAGATCAGGACGGCTCCGAGTGCGGCGACGGCGTACACGGCGAACACCACGGTGGTGGCCAGCGGCGACAGATGCCAGGCGTCCTCGTACATTCCGTACAGCGGCGCGGGCAGTCCAGACACGCCGAGCGCGACGCCGCTCAACACGAGCAGTAGCGAGTAGGCCCACCGCTGCGTGACGATCGCAGCATCTGCTTCGGCCATCGCCACGGGGGCTCCTACACAGTAAGTTTGATGTTCGTCGAACCACGTCGAGCGTACGGTAAGGTTTGACGTTCATCAAACCTATTAACGGGTGACGGGGGACACGCCATGAGCGCACCGCGCGCGGACGAGGTGCTGACACACCCGGTCGGCAGCGTGCAACAGCTCTTGGCGGCGCTGGCCGACCCGGTGCGCCTGGAGATGGTCCGCAGGCTCGTCAACGCGGGGGCATCCATGCCATGCGCGGCGCTCTACGACGGCATCAACAAGTCGACCGCGACCCACCACTTCAAGATTCTCCGGGAAGCCGGCATCACCGAGCGGCTCGTCGTCGACGGCCACACCCACCAGCGGCTTCGGTTCGACGCGGTGGACGCCGTCGCCCCCGGCTTGCTGAACGCCGTCGTGCGCAGCGCCAACCGCGAAGGGCGTTAGGCCAGCCGCACCGACTCGATGGTCACGGCCAGCGTCGGCTTGCCATCGTCGCCACCGCCCGTGACGCCACCGGCCGCGACCTTGTCGACCGTGGCCAGGCCTTGGCTGTCGACGGTGCCGAAGACGGTGTAGCTGGGCGGGAGCGGCGTCTCGCCGTAGACGATGAAGAACTGGGAGCCGTTGGTGTCCGGGCCGGCGTTGGCCATGGCCAGGGTGCCGGTGGGGTAGCTCTCGTCGCCGGTCAGCTCGTCGGCGAAGGAGTAGCCGGGGCCGCCGCTGCCCGTCGCCGTC
>Ga0207668_10002067_pt1 | contig 11710 bp, 12 predicted proteins | sample KBSS43metaG_FD_184323 | JGI IMG/M metagenome (GOLD analysis project Ga0207668, IMG submission 184323) | Switchgrass rhizosphere microbial communities from Kellogg Biological Station, Michigan, USA - KBS S4-3 metaG (SPAdes) (version 2) | ecosystem: Host-associated > Plants > Roots > Rhizosphere... | reverse complement strand
TGGCAAGGTCAACTACCATATTAAGCTTTGACCGCCCCCTTGCGAGGATGTCTAAATGATGCTGCAATCCTGCAGAATCAGCTTCGCGACCAAGTAATTCGCGATAGCAAACCTGAATAAACTTCGCCCCGTCTTGCACCAAAATATAATTCAGCGTGTTGTTACCAACATCATTCATCATAATAGTCCGCAAAATAATTACTAGAATTCACTTCAATTCCCTCATTTTATATAGGTGTTCTGATCATTGATAAAATTGAGGCAGAAACGGTATGCAAGCCGCTAACGCAGATGTATGAAAAGCTCGCAGGCATTTAGCAATTGATTTTCGTGGCAAGGCTAGTTGCTCCCTTGACATTCTCGCTGCTGGTCGGTCGCTGATTTGCTTTTAACCATTCTCACACGGAGAGGCTATGCACAATCTGGCGCTCGCCCCTCGCAGATTCTGGTGATACCATGGAGCCAAAGCGAATCCTGTTTTACCTCGAGCCGATAACGTATGCAAACAGTCCACTGCGCCTTGCCGGTTGGTGGAATTTTTTCTCGGCATTCGCGCGACAATCCAAGGGCTGTTTTATCAGCCAGATAGCGGCATCGCCTGCAATATGCGGATTAGAATCGGATGCATTTGCGCTTGCGCATCCGTTGAATCAGGCAAAGCTGCTAGAAAGTTCAGCCTTTCATCGAGCCGCATATAGCCAAGACCTATGCCGCGGGTTGGGCTACCGGAATCGACCGCTGCTAGACGCATTAAAGGCGATAAAAAAGTCCTTCGCGCCAGATATCGTCGTTTCGGCGACCGACAATAGATATCTGAAGAAAGTTTTTGGTCGGGGAAATGTGATGTTCATGGAGCTCGGCCCATTGCCGAGAACGGGCATGAAATGCTCGATATATGTGGACCCTTTTGGTCATCAAATAGGGAGTGCATTGGATTTGTTTGCCAAATCGAGATGGGAGCACCCCTCGCTTGGCGAATTTGGCGAAATATGGCGCGACAGATGGCTCGAGCCTATCCGTGAGGCCAGTGCGCAGTCAGGAATAGCGGCCTGGCTAGACACCGTTCCCAAGAGAAACAAGATAAGACTGGTGGCACTGCAACCATCAGACTGGATAACATATGAGGGAATTGGCGAAATGGCCGACCCCGTTAGCGTTCTGCGGAAGGTTGCGCACGAATCTGGTGAAGAATGGACAATCATTCCTCAGTGGCACCCCTCCGATGCACCACCAAGTGAAGCGCTAATGGAGGAACTGACGTTAGCTCATCCAAATATCCTCACCCCCAGCCCCCAGCACAGGGTCGCACAGTCAGAACTAATCATACCGCATGCCAACTCTATTGCTGCGGTATCCTCCAACGTATTAGCTACAGGCGCAATAATGGGAAAAGAGTTAAAAACAATTTATAACTCTAAATTCAAAAAATATGTATATGGTGAATCTAATAATCAATATCGACTCGATCTATTGGCATTCATTTCGAGTAAATACTGCCGACCTCTGGATAATTTTCTTAATTTCGAAGGAGAGTTTGCAACACATATTTCACGGTTATGGAGAAATCCGCGCTGGCTATTTGACGAGAGAGATTTAAATTCGGCCCATTTGCAGGCATTTTTGTGAAGAGCAACCATTGATTGAGCATCTTCAGGCCAACCCAACTCCTTTGACAGGTGGCGCCCAATGCCCCTGCGCATTAGAGCGGTTTCCACACGAACTGACTCGACGGGGATTCCCATTGCGGCTGCGTTGTGATTCAAACTTCCTGCTGGTGGCAGGAGGCCAGCATGGATGGCAAGAACGCTTTCACAGGATCTTCGGGACCGGGTTGTCGCAGCGATTGATAGCGGGCTGAGCTGCCGTGCGGCGGCGGCCCGCTTTGGGGTGAGCGTGTCGAGTGCAATCCGCTGGCGACGGCTTGCGTTGGAACAAGGCCGGGCCGTGGCCAAGCCGCGCGGTGGCGACCGTCACTCGGGTAAGATCGAGGCCCACGGCAGCTTCATCCGGGAGCTGATCGCCGCGCAGGGAGACATGACCCTGGTCGAGGTTCAGGCCCGGCTGATCGAGCGCGGCGCCCCGGTCGGGATCGGGACAGTGCATCGCTTCTTCGCGCGTCATGGGATCACACGCAAAAAAAGACCGGGCACGCGATCGAGCAGGACCGTCCCGACGTCCTGAGGCAACGCCGGCATTGGTTCGACGGCCAGATCGATCTCGAACCCGAACGCCTCGTCTTCATCGACGAGACCTGGACCGCCACGAACATGACCCGCAGTCACGGCCGCTGCCGGAAAGGCGAACGGCTGCGGATGGGCTTCCCGCACGGCCACCGCAAGACCACCACGCTCGTCGCTGGCCTGCGCATGACCGGCATGGTTGCGCCGATGGTGCTCGACGGACCGATCAACGGCGACTGGTTCGAGGCCTATGTCGCGCAGGTGCTGGTGCCTGAACTGCGACCCGGCGACGTGGTCATCATGGACAACCTCTCAAGCCACAAGCGGTCGGCAGTGAAGGAGAGGATCGAAGCGGCCGGTGCAACCCTGCGCTTCCTCCCGCCGTACAGCCCGGACTTCAATCCGATCGAAAAGGCCTTCTCCCGCCTCAAGGCCATGCTCCGCAAGGCGGGCGAGCGAACCGTCAGCGGGTTGTGGGACCTCATCGGCAGGCTCGTCGACATCTTCCAGCCCAATGAATGCGTCAACTACTTCAAATCGTGCGGCTATGAGCCAGAATGAACGGAAAACGCTCTAGTGACCACGACGCCGGACTCTCGATTTTTGACTCGAATGACGCTGCTGGACAATTGCTGAGCAAACCCATGTCACATTCACCAGAGCGAGATCTGGTGGGCATTATTGCATGCTCAGCATCTGACGGTCAGCGATCGAGGCATAGTGGCACCTCCGCAACGCTGGACAGCCATTCTCATTGGAGATAGGACACCGACCGTTAACTATGCGAAGCCGGATTGGTCTCGGCGCTTTGAGAGTGGTAAATATGGATAGCCCGCGTTTGGGGTCTGAAGTGGAGGTCGATTATCGACGTGCGCAGCAAGAAGGGGATAGCGTTCGCTCAGTTTGGAAATCCCTCACTAGCAAGATCAAAAATATCGGCCTTCTTTTCTGGCTTGTCGTGGTTTTCCCGACTGCCATAGCTCTATTTTATTTCGGGCTGTTTGCATCCGATGTGTATCTATCGGAGTCGCGATTCGTAGTGCGCAGTCCGGACAAGCCCGCCACGACAGGTTTAGGCATGCTCCTCAAATCTACGGGGTTTGGCAACGGCGGCGACGAAATCCTCGTAGCGCAGGATTTTGTTATCTCGAGAGATGCATTGAAGGCATTGAACCGCAACGGCGTGTATGCCCGGGCATATGCTAACGCCAACATCTCAATATTCGACAGATTCCAGGCTTTTGGCTCTGGGGGCACTTTTGAGGACCTGTATAAATACTATCAAAATAAGGTAAAAATTGATCACGATACCACGTCATCAATCACTACCTTAACCGTGCGTGCTTACACACCGAACGATGCACAGCGCTTCAACGAGCAACTTCTTGAAATGGCGGAGGCAACGGTAAACAAACTAAACACCCGTGGGCGTCAGGACCTAATTCGGTTTGCCGAGGCTGAGGTTGCGGAAGCCAAAAAGACGGCTCGTGATGCGGCTCTTTCTCTTTCAGCATATCGAAACCGGGAGGGCGTTCTCGATCCAGAGAAGCAGGCCAGCGTTCAACTGCAAATGATTTCGAAGCTTCAGGACGAGCTAATCGCAAGCCGGACCCATCTCGCTGAGCTACAGCATTTCACACCGCAAAATCCGCAGATTGAGGTTCTACAGACCCGGATAAACGAGACTTCGCACGAGATAGATATGCAGTTGGGCAAAGTCGCGGGTAATTCCACTTCTTTGTCTTCGTCTGCTGCGGGGTATCAACGGCTGGCGCTGGAAAGCCAGTTTGCTGACAGGCAACTTGCCGCAGCTATGGCTTCCCTTGAGGAGGCGACGAACGAAGCCCGTCGGAAGCAGGCCTACGTAGAAAGAATCGTTCAACCCAATATTCCTGATAAAGCTTTGGAACCCCGCAGATGGCGTGGCATATTTGCTACATTTGCGCTTGGGTTGGTGGCTTGGGGCATTCTGTCCATGCTACTTACAGGCGTGAGAGAGCATCGCGACTAAAATGGCTTTAGATAAAGATGGCGTCTGGACATTGCGTCGCTCTTGGGCAGTCCAACGCCGGGTCATAGTTGCGCTTTTTTTGCGTGAAGTACTGACGCGCTATGGGCGCCATAACATAGGCTTTCTTTGGCTTTTCATCGAACCAATGATGTTTACATTGGGGATAACGGCACTTTGGACGGCAACAAAAGCGGTCCATGGTTCAAACTTGCCTATCGCGGCGTTCGCACTCACGGGCTACAGCAGCGTTCTTCTCTGGCGCAACATGCCCTCGCGCTGCATAATGGCAATAACGCCAAATTTGTCCTTGATGTATCATCGACAGGTTAAAGTAATTGATATTTATATTGCGCGATTACTTCTTGAATGCGGGGGCGCAACAGTATCATTTGTGGTTTTGTCGGTACTTTTTATATCAGTAAATTTAATTGATCCGCCGGAGGATATTCTTAAAGTAATGCTCGGGTGGCTTATGCTGGCTTGGTTTGGAATGTCTTTGGCGATTTTATTAGGCGCGCTTTCCGAACAGTATGAGATAGTCGATAAATTCTGGCACCCCACTGCATACTTGCTGTTCCCGTTGTCTGGCGCGGGGTTCATGCTGGATTCATTGCCGAAATTCGCACAAGATATACTTTATTACGTACCCATGGTACATGGTGTCGAGTATGTCCGTGAAGGGTATTTCGGCTCTCAAGTTCGCGCCCACTATGATCTAGGGTATATGGCAATGTTCTCCTTGGGGCTAAGCGCACTTGCTTTGGCCCAAACGCGCAAGATCGGTCGATTGGTCATACCAGAATGATCAGGCTCGAGCATGTAACCAAACATTATAACACCCGCAGCGGCAGAAAGGTGGTCCTTGAGGACATTAATCTGGATGTCGCGCCGGGAGAGCGTGTCGGAATACTAGGTCGTAATGGCGCAGGAAAATCTACGCTAATTCGCTTAATTAGCGGTGCCGAACAACCAACTCGCGGCGTCGTAACCCGAAATATGAGTGTATCCTGGCCGCTCGCGTTCGGTGGCGCATTTCAGAATACCTTGACCGGTTTGGATAACCTACGGTTCATTTGCCGCATTTATAACGTAAACCCCGAATCTCGCATTCCTTTCGTCAAGGAATTTTCCGAGTTGGGAGCCTATCTTCGAGAGCCCGTTAGGGCTTATTCTTCGGGTATGCGTGCACGCTTGGCGTTTGCGATATCAATGGTCGTGGAGTTTGACTGCTTTCTTATTGATGAAATCATTGCGGTTGGTGATGCCCGATTTCATGCTAAATGCAGCGTTGAACTATTTGAAAAACGCGCTAACCGAGCAATGATCATAGTTTCTCACGACTTCCATTATATTCGCGCTCATTGTCACCGCACGGCAGTTCTTGACAAAGGGCGGTTATTTACCTTCAGCGACATGGAAGAGGCTTTTGACTTCTATCACCGGCAAAATGCGTGATGATTACGTCCAATTCTATAACCCGATGGTTCGGATTCTTCAAAGAAAAATACTTGCCGGCCAAATCCTTGCAGAGGCGGTTGTTAATCGACGTCTCTGTCATTGCACGCCATGATGCGCAAACTGGTATTCAGAGAGTTGTTCGGGCATTAAGCGAACAATTACTGATTGAAGGATTACCCGATTATGAGGTCAGATTTATAGGAGCCGTTGGGAAGCGACCATATCGTTTTCTAGATCAAGATTTTCCTTATCCAAAATCTAAAGCCGGAAGAAAAGGCGGCATTGTTTCACCCCGGTCTGGCGACATTTTCTTAGGACTAGATCTTGCCAGCCGCATTTTACCTCTACAATCTCGTAGAATTCAAACTTGGCGAAATCGCGGAGTTCATATAGCATGCGTTATATATGACCTTTTGCCTATCAGGCATCCGCAATGGTTTAATAGCGGTCATGCTGCTGCATTTGAACGTTGGCTCCTTTTCATAAAGGATCATTGCGATCACGCAATCTGCATATCGCGCACTGTTCAATCTGAACTTGTCGATTGGATGGCGGTCCACGCTCCAGACCGATTATCCGAAATGAAAATCGCCACCATCAAGCTCGGTGGTGATTTTTCATCGAAAGTGTCAAGTCAAGCTTCTCAAAGTGCGGATAACATTGTCCGCGCTCACCTGAAAGGTGATGAATTCATACTAATAGTTGGCACTATCGAGCCAAGAAAAGGCCACTCCTATTTACTTGATGCGTTTGATCATATGAGCACCGGGTCGTATCGCGCTTTTCCTTCTTTGGTAATTGTGGGACGGCCTGGTTGGAAGACCGAAAATTTGCAGGATCGCATTCGTGATCACGCGCTGTTGGGAAAGAAACTTTTCTGGTTTGACGATGCTGATGATGCTTTGGTGGAAGCGCTTTACCGATCCTGCTCTGGCGTTATATTGCCCTCGTTGGCCGAAGGCTTCGGGCTGCCCTTAGCTGAGGCACTTGCATACGGCAAACCTGTGCTAGCGCGAGATATTCCGGTGTTTCGTGAGCATGACAAAGCGATTTCGCTGTTTCACGATGATCATGCGCAAGCGCTCGGGGATAAAATCATTGATTGGCTTTTATCCAATCATCATCGGCCATCAAACGGCACAACCCTAACCACTTGGGAGCAGTCGCGGCGCATGCTAGCCGCTGAACTTCTAAACCATGCGTAATTCGAGGTAAAACATGAAAACGGCCCTCATCACAGGAATATCTGGTCAAGACGGCGCATATTTGTCGCAAATTCTTCTCGAAAAGGGTTACAAAGTTTATGGAACTTTTCGGCGAACAAGCTCGGTAAATTTTTGGCGTATTGAAGAACTTGGAATTGAAAGCAACGAAAATTTCCATCTTCTTGAGCTAGATCTCACTGATCTTGGAAGTTGTATTAGATTACTGAATCAGTGCGAACCTGATGAAGTTTACAATCTAGCGGCACAAAGCTTTGTCGGCGTCAGCTTTGACCAACCCGTCACCACAAGCAAAATTACCGGTTTGGGTGCTTTGAACATACTCGAAGCCATTCGTCTTACGAATACCGACATTCGCTTTTATCAAGCCAGCACATCTGAAATGTTTGGTAAAGTGCAAGCCGTTCCACAAACTGAAAAAACTGCATTTTATCCGCGGAGTCCTTATGGAATTGCGAAGCTTTTCGCTCATTGGATGACGGTTAATTATCGCGAAAGTTATGGAATTTTTGCCACGAGTGGAATTTTATTTAATCATGAAAGCCCTTTACGAGGCCGAGAATTTGTTACTCGAAAAATTACCGATTCTGTTGCAAAAATCAAACTGGGCTTACTTGACGCAATGGAGCTTGGGAATCTCGATGCGACTAGGGACTGGGGCTACGCGAAAGAGTATGTAGAAGGAATGTGGCTTATGCTGCAAGCAAGCCAACCAGATACCTATGTACTGGCGACAAATCGGACGAAAACCGTTCGCGATTTCGTTCGCTTGGCTTTTGAATCTGTTGGCATCATGATCGATTTTCGGGGTCACGGCACGGACGAAATTGCCATAGATACGGCGTCAGGCAATACTGTCCTTCGCATCAATCCAAAATTTCATCGACCTGCTGAAGTTGATTTGTTGATCGGTGACGCAACGAAAGCGAAGGAAGAGCTGGGCTGGGAATCGACTACCATGCTTGAAGATTTATGCTCGATGATGGTTAATGCTGATCTGGATAGGAATACTAGGCGCTCGTCATTTTAATTATATTTTCTGTTGAACTTCATTGATTGACTTAGATAAATTGGCACTCATATGAAGATTGATCTTGGCGTAGAGGCGCTGTCATCCCAGCTTACAGGTATTGGACGCTACACCCTCGAATTATTTCGGGGTTTGAAATTGTGTGCAGATGTCAAGCATCTTCGCGGATATATTGGTGAGATTCATATTGAAGATCCTGAAGCTTTGCTTGAATCCTCTTTCAGAATGCCAAGCAGAAAAGCATTACGGGCACAGAAAATCAAAAGAAGAATGGAACGATATTTTGGTGGTTCAAGACTTTTTCACGGACCAAACTTTATGCTTCCTGACCGAGTGGAGCAAGGTATCATCACAGTGCATGATCTTTCCGTGTTCAAATATCCGGAAGCGCACCCTGCCGAGCGGATAGAGCACTTCGAAAGTGCATTTCAGCGCTCGGTCGAGAGGGCATCCCACATCATCACCGATACCGAATACGGTCGGAAGGAGTTTCTGGAATTTACTGGAATGCGGGAGGATCGCGTAACTGCGATACATTTGGGGGTAAGTTCCGCCTATTGTCCCGAGCGAGCAGGAGATGGATCCATCGATTATGGAAGCTATGGCATTGAGCGTGGTAAGTATATCCTTGTAGTGGCTACAATTGAACCTCGAAAAAGAATTGAGACCGCGCTTTTAGCCTACAAAGCGCTACCGGAAGCTTACAAGGCACGTTTCCCGCTTGTTATAGCAGGTGCTTCGGGTTGGAAAAATGATTTGCTTCATGATATGATGCAGTCTGAGGAAGCCAAGGGGCGGATACGCTTTCTGGGCTTTGTCACAGAAGATCATCTTCCCGCATTATTTGCTGGAGCAACGCTTTTTCTCTTCCCTTCAGTGTATGAAGGATTCGGCTTGCCGCCCATTGAAGCTATGGCGAGCGGTGTACCAACGATAGCCTCTAATCGCTCCTGCCTGCCGGAGGTTACAGCCGGAGCAGCGATGCTGATTGATCCCGACGACATCGAGGGATGGGCTCAAGGCATAATGGTTGGCGTCGACGACGAAACTTGGCGTGTCGATGCTATCACGAGAGGATTTCAGGTTGTTTCGAACTATAGGTGGGAACACACTGTCAGAAAAACCGTGGAAACCTATTATAATGCTTGGAATCTTGCCTGACAGGATCCCGATGCATGCTTTCCACTAGGCAACGGTGCTATGCTAGTACAAAACGCCGGGCGTTTATGGAGATGGTGCGCTCTGTCAATCATAGCCTCCTTGATATATTGGCTATCGTGGGTTGCTGTAATCGTCGCTAGTATGTTTTTACCGTTTTAGAAGGTTACGTTGATGACCAGGCTACGCCAGATTGTTACCCTAGCAATCCCACTTTCTCTGGCTCCTATCCTTACCGGATGCGCCAATATAATAAGCTCGACCGGACCATCGCGTGGAGCCGTCATGGCCGCAGAAAATGGTCCAAACCTCTCAGGGATCCGCATTGTCGAATTGGACAGCAGCGTCGTTCAGCGAATCTCTCAATCCCAGAAGAAGAGCGCGTTTTCTCAGTCTCTTGGCGATGGAATTAGACGGGGGACCGTTATCGGTATTGGGGATGTGCTGGACATAACAATTTGGGAGGCACCACCGGCCTCGCTGTTTGGTAGCGTTGGCAATACATCTGGAATTGGCGCTTCTGACCCCGTGTCAAAAGCGACAAGTTTGCCGCAACAGCGGGTAGGAGAGGAAGGTTTTGTTTTTGTCCCCTTTGCCGGGTCTATTCCAGCAATAGGTCGTAGCACTACGGATATTCAGACGGAAATTGTGAGGCGCCTTCGTGGTAAAGCGCATCAACCTCAAGCGATTGTGCGCATCGCTCAGAACGCTACCACGTCAGTCACTGTAGTAGGTGAGGTTGGCGGTAGTCAGCGGATGCCATTGAGCGACCGGGGTGAGAGACTTCTTGATGCACTAGCGGCAGCGGGTGGGACGCGGCAGCCAGTCAATAAAATAACTATCCAAATTACACGTGGAGACCGCGTCCGTTCAATGCCGCTCGATCAAATAATCGCCGATCCGAGCCAGAATATCGTTCTTCAATCAGACGATGTTATTACCGCACTATATCAACCATATAGCTTTACGGCACTGGGTGCCACTGGTCGCAATGAGGAACTGCCTTTGGAGGCTTCGGGCATCACATTGGCTCAGGATCTTGGGCGAATGGGTGGAGTCCAAGACCAAAGGGCAGATCCAAAGGGCGTTTTCATCTTTCGCTTCGAAGAACCTGCTGCATTGGGAATTACCAATATCAATGGCGCCATCACGAACTCTGAGGGCAAGGTCCCCGTCATATATCGGGTTAATCTAAAGAATCCGGAGACGTTTTTTGTTGCGCAGAGTTTTCCTATGCATAACAAAGATGTGGTTTACAGTTCTAACGCACCCCTTGCAGATTTCCAGAAATTTTTAGGAATAGTGTCCTCGATCGTCTTACCGATCGCGTCTGCACAAACCGTCGTCCAAAAATAGAGCAGGCACAAACCATGGCCGCCGCGGCCGAACTCTTAATTGACGTAAGCCGACTTTTATGGCGGCTATCCCGCGGCCGGTTGCCTACTGGAATAGACCGGGTTTGCTTAGCTTATGTTGCTCACTACAGACGTCGAGCCCAAGCGGTTGTCCAATGGGGAAACGCTCGGCGGATACTCTCGGCAGATATTTCTGCTAGCTTATTTGACCTAATTCTTTCCGAGACGCCCGGATTTCGAGCAAAAATGGCGAAGCTGTTTTTGCTTTCCATGCATCAATTGCTAAATGCGGAATCCGGGAGAGGTAGAATATATCTCAATATTGGTCACTCTGGCCTAGACAGACCTGGTTTAGCGGAATGGTTTGAAAGCGACGAAATTCGAGCAGTTTTCATGGTCCATGACCTGATTCCGATCACTCATCCACAATATTGCCGTCCAGGCAGCGCTGAAAAGCATAGCAAACGGATGGCTGTAATGCTCGGGTCTAGCGTTGGCATCATCGGCAATTCCCAAGCAACACTTGATATAGTCGGCCGTTACGCCAAAGACATTGGCGCACCTCATCCTCGAATGCTGGCAGCTTGGCTAGGCACGACCCCGCTATCAAGTTCGCACCAAGTGCCCTTCGTACCGCCGGATCCCTACTTCGTGGTCTTAGGCACGATTGAGGGGCGAAAAAACCATCTGATTCTTCTTCAGACGTGGCGTTTGCTAATTCAAAAGCACGGTCCTACCGCTCCCCGCCTCGTGATCATTGGTCAGCGGGGATGGGAAGCCAACGAAGCATTCTCCCTACTCGATGGCGACGATGTTTTGCGCACTCACATCATTGAACTCCAACGCTGTTCAGATGTGGAACTCGCGGGCTATCTTCGCAATGCTCGCGCACTGCTGTTTCCCTCATTTGCCGAGGGTTATGGTATGCCATTAGTCGAAGCTCTCAGCGTAGGCACGCCAGTGATCGCCAGCGATCTTGAAGTCTTTCGCGAACTCGCCCCAGATATTCCCGACTTTCTAGACCCAGCGGATCTGTCTGCTTGGCAGGCAATTGTGGAAGAATATTGTTTGCCAGCAAGCAATGCTCGCAAAGCGCAAATAGCGCGAATGCAAAATTATGAGGCACCGACGTGGTCGAAGCATTTCGCTACGGTCGACAGGTGGCTAGACAATTTTTACTAAGGGCTGTGGACATTTAGCGAAGGGCGATTTTGAGTGCAGCGAGACTGATCATGGCGCGATAGCTCTGATCGGTCTTTTCGTAGCGGGTGGCGATCCTGCGAAAGACTTTGAGA
>Ga0207668_10002063_pt1 | contig 11718 bp, 10 predicted proteins | sample KBSS43metaG_FD_184323 | JGI IMG/M metagenome (GOLD analysis project Ga0207668, IMG submission 184323) | Switchgrass rhizosphere microbial communities from Kellogg Biological Station, Michigan, USA - KBS S4-3 metaG (SPAdes) (version 2) | ecosystem: Host-associated > Plants > Roots > Rhizosphere... | reverse complement strand
GGGCGTCGACCGCCTCGGACGACGCCACCGCGGGGAACACCGCGAAGACGATCACCGTCCGCACCACCCAGGACGCGCTCTACGAGGACGACCCGGAGGACATGCACGTCACCCTGGCCAGCCCGACGATCGCCAAGCTGGGCGACGCCGTGGCGACCGGTGAAATCGACGACACCCCCGACGAGAAGTCGACCGTCACGCTGCTGCCGACCAATCTGACCCTGCAGGAGGGGGACACCGGACGTCGCGCGCAGACCTTCACCGCCAAGCTCAACAAGGCATCCGGCCGGAAGGTCGTGGTGGAGTACGAGACCACCATCGACGACAGTGACACGCACCCCGCAACGGAGGGCCTGGACTTCATCATGTCGTCCGGGAAGCTGGTCTTCCTGCCCGGCGAGACCCAGAAGACGTTCACCGTGGAAATCGTGGGCGACAAGACCTACGAAGGGGACGAGACCTTCCACGTCGGACTCGCCAGTGCTACGTCGACGGCGACCGTGGACACGGGCATGGACGACGTGACCTACACGATCGACGACAACGACAGCAAGCCGACGTTCAGCGTCTCGCCGTTGTCGGTGAAGGAGGGTAGCGAGGACTCGGTCGTCGTCGTGCCGATCAAGCTCAGCGGCCCGGTCGATACGGACGCCGTGTTCGACGTCGCGGTCGACACCGATCCCGCGCCGACCGCCACCGACACCGGGACCGGCCCGGGCGACATCGACTACCTCGCGCCCGACCTCGAGGTGACCATTCCGCGGGGGAAGACCACCGGATACGCCTACTTCAAGGTCAACGGGGACGAGGTCTTCGAGTCGGACGAGACGTTCTCGCTCGACATCTCGCCGAACGGCGACACCACGAACGTGACCGAGGCGACCAAGGCCGCCCGAGTGACGATCACCAACGACGACGCGGCTCCGTCACTGAGCATCGTCAACGTCACCGCCGATGAGGGCGACGAGGTCCAGGTCTACGGCGTGACCAGCGGCGTGGCCCAGGACGACGTCGAACTGAACGCCACCTTCAAGGGCGGCTCCGTCAACGGCAGCACGGCGGCCACCTCGGCCGACTTCACCGACCCCGGCGCGGTCGACGTGACCATTCCCGGCGGGGCATGGCCCGGCACGCGGCTCGCGGTCGGCCTGCCGATCGAGATCGCCGACGACACCGCGATGGAGGGCGCCGAGACGATCGTCGTCTCCGGCAGCGGCTCCGGTGACACGGGCTCCGTGACCAGCGGCGTGCTCACCATCGCGCCGAACGACGGCGCCACGCCGACCCAGCCCGGCACGCCGACTGAGCCCGGCACGCCGACTGAGCCCGGCGAGCCCGGTGAACCCGGGGAGCCCGGCGAGCCCGGTGAGCCCGGTGAGCCCAGCGAGCCCGGCGCGCCGACGCTGACCGCGCCGGCGACCGTGACCGGTGCGGTGGCCGTGCCGCTCACCGGTAAGACCGAGCCGAACACCGACATCGAGGTCTGGGGTGCCCCGACCGGCACGACAGAGATGCAGAAGCTCGCCACTGTGAAGAGCGACGCCAACGGCATCTACCGCTACTCGCGCTGGATCGGCACGGGCTACAAGTTCGCCGTGCAGACCACCGACGGCGTCGAGTCGGAGCGGGTGACGGTCCAGGTTCGGCAGAACCCGGTCTTCGTGGCCAGTTCGCCCTCGAGCGGCGCCCTCTACCTCGCCGTGCAAGGCAACCCGCGCGGTGCGGGCCAGACGGTGATCGTCCAGCGCTGGGCCAACGGTGCCTGGGTCAACACCTGGCGGGGCACCACCGGCTCCGACAACCTGTGGAAGAGCACGGTGAAGGTGCCGGCCGGCTCGACCCAGACCCTGCGGGCCTTCGTCGCCGGTAACCTGACGGTCGGCGTGCTGCCCGGCTTCACGGTCGCCAAGAAGGTCACCATCAAGTAAGCACCACAGACCCGACGAAGACGGGGGCGGCCATTCGGCCGTCCCCGTCGCCTTTTGGCTCAGCGGGCCCCGGTCAGCTGCGGCCGGGCGGCGAGGATGGCGCCGAGGGCGGCGTAGCCGATCACCAGGTGGGTGGGCCCGACGATGTCGGAGACGCTCTCGCCGAGCAGGATGAAGCAGGGCACGGTGACCACGGCCCACGTCTCGGCCACCAGCGGCCAGACCCGGGCCGCGCCGCGCCACCGGCCGGCGAACGCGATTTTGACGCCGATGACGAACATGCCGAGCATCGACAGCGGCCAGAACAGGTCCAGTACGGCGAGCCACGGCGCGTCGCGCAGGGCCGGGACGGCACCGTGGATCAGGCTCCACACCGAGGCGAGGGCGAGCAGCACGTACTCGACCTTCAGCAGCACGACCGCGGCCCGGGAGGTGCCCGTCGCGCGGGTCTTGAGCTGGGCGGTGAGCAGGGCGAACACGCCGAGCTGGAAGGCCAGGCCGGTGAGGTCGGTGACGGCCATCCGACCCGATTCCTGCGGGTTGGTGCCGAACGCGAACATGGCCCCGGACCAGGCGAGGGCGCCGGCGGTGAGGGCGATCCCGAGCCGGCGGACCCCGGTCGTGCTGATCGTGACGGCGGGATCCGACTCGTCGCTGCGGGCCGGGGCGGGGTGGGTGGTGACGGTCATTTTCGGTGCTCCCTGCGGTGTCGTCGGTGGCGAGAACTCTCGCCGCACCGCGTCCCGGGCAGGCAGTGCCCGGCGCCCTCGAAGGTGTCCCGCCCGGTCCCGGCGACTGCGGGACACCCGTCCCGGTTACCGGCGGACGGCGAGGGCCAGGAAGTGGTCGTCCGGGTCGTCGTAGCGGGCCAGGGCCCAGCCCGTGGCGTTGAGCAGCGGACGCAGGTTGTGCTCGTTCAGCGCCTCGTCGGGCCGCACGGTGCGCCCGTGCCGGGCCGCGAGCGCCACCCGGCCCGACGGGTGGAACAGCACCAGCCGGCCGCCCGGCCGGGCCACCCGGGCCAGTTCGGCCAGCCCGGTCGCCGGGTCGGGCAGGTGCTGCAGCAGGCCCGCGGTGAAGACCACGTCGGCAACGGCGTCCGGCAGGGGCAGGTGGCGGGCGTCCGCGAGGATCAGGGCGGCGCAGCCGCCCCGGCCCTTGCGCCGGGCCTCGGCCAGCATGCCGGGCGTCAGATCGAGGCCGACCACCCGGCCGCCCGGGCCGACCGCGGCGGCCAGCACGGGCAGCGCCCGGCCGGTGCCGCAACCCACGTCGAGGACCAGGCCGCCGGGGCGCGGCGCGGCGACGTCGACCGCCGCGGCGTACGCCGGCAGGTCGTCGCCGAACTTGTCGTCCCACCCGGCGGCGCGCGCGTCGAAGAACGCCCGGCTCTCGGTGAGATACCACCGCTCCGGGTCGGCGAGCCGGGGGTGCACGTGCCGGATCACCGGCCAGTGTGGATCGTGCAGGTCGATGACCACCTGGGCGCGCCGCTCGCCCTCGCCATTGCCGAGCCGGCCACGCGGCCCGCCGCGCAGATAGACGAAGACCCGGTCGGCGGCCGGCTCCAGCACGTTCAGCGCCGAATCGGAGACGCCGCCGGCCGGCCCGGTCAGCCCGAGCACCGCGTCGACACTCCAGGCGCGCGCCGAGGGCGGGAACGCCGCGGCGAGGCGGGCCGCGAAGCTGGCGGCGGCACCGTGATCCCCGCCGTCGACGATCACGGTGAGTGGGGCTCGGGGGGTGAGCACCTCCGCTAGGAACGCGGTGACCTCGGCGATCCGTTCAGGCACGCCCCACAGCATGCCGTCGCGCGGGTCGCCTGTGCAACGTTTTCGTATCTGCGAGGCATATCGGCTGTCGATCCTCGCATCTGCGGCCCTATGGTTGGCCGGTGACGACCTACCGGATGGGCGAGGCGGCCGACCTGCTCGGCGTCAGCGTCGACACGGTGCGCCGCTGGGTCGACGCCGGCCGGCTCGCGGCCGACCGCGACGACCACGGGCACCGGTGCATCGGCGGCGCCGACCTGGCCGCGTTCGCCCGGTCGCTGGCCGACGAGCCCGATCCCGGCACCGGCCGTTCCTCGGCCCGCAACCGGCTGCGCGGCATCGTCACCGCGATCACCCGCGACTCGGTGATGGCCCAGGTCGACATCCAGGCCGGTCCGTTCCGGGTGGTGTCGCTGATGAGCCGCGAGGCGGTCGACGAGCTGGGCCTCGAGGTGGGTTCCACGGCGGTGGCCGTCATCAAGTCGACGACCGTGGTCGTCGAGCGAGGGGATGATCGATGAGAAAGATCCTGGCCGGGCTCGCCGCGGCCGCCGTCCTGGCCACCGCGGCGTGCGGTGACCCGGCAACCGGCGCCGGCGACGGCGGCTCGGCCCCGGCCGGCTCCCTCACCGTGCTGGCCGCGGCGTCGCTGACCGAGTCGTTCACCCGGATCGGCAAGGACTTCGAGGCGGCCCACCCGGGCCTCAAGGTCACCTTCTCGTTCGGCGGCAGCTCCGGCCTGGCCCAGCAGATCACCTCGGGCGCGCCGGCCGACGTCTTCGCGGCCGCCAGCCCCAAGACCATGCAGACCGTGGTCGACGCCGGCGACGCGGCCGGCACCCCGGTCACTTTCGTGCGGAATCAGCTCGTCATCGCCGTACCGAAAGGCAACCCCAAGGCCGTCGCCAAGCTCTCCGATCTCACTCGGCCCGGCCTCAAGGTGGCGCTCTGCGCCGAGCAGGTGCCGTGCGGCGCCGCGGCCAAGACCGCGCTCGCCGGGCTCGCGGTCACCCCGGTGACCCAGGAGCAGGATGTGAAAGCGGCGCTCGCCAAGGTGAAGCTCGGCGAGGTGGACGCGGCGCTGGTCTACCGCACCGACGCCCGGGCCGCCGCGGCCGCCGTCGACGGCATCGAGTTCCCCGAGTCGGCCAAGGCGATCAACGACTACCCGATCGTCGCGCTGAAGCACGCACCCAACCCGGCGGCCGCCGCGGCCTTCGTGGCCTTTGTGCGGTCCGGTGGCGGGCTCAAGGTGCTCACCGACGCAGGGTTCCAGAAGCCCTGAGCCGCGCCCGTCCCAAGGTACCGCCGGCCCTGGCGATCCCCGCGCTCGCCGGGCTGGCGTTCCTGGTCCTGCCGCTCGCCGGGCTGCTGATCCGGGCACCCTGGTCGACGCTGCCGGCCCGGCTCGCCGAGCCGGGCATCCTTGCCGCGCTGCGCCTGTCGCTGCTCACCGCGACGCTCGCGACCGCGCTGTGCCTGCTCCTCGGCGTGCCGCTGGCCTGGGTCCTGGCCCGCGCCGAGTTCCCCGGCCGCCGCCTGGTGCGGGCCCTGGTCACCGTGCCGCTGGTGCTGCCGCCGGTGGTCGGCGGGGTGGCACTGCTGCTGGTGTTCGGCCGGCGTGGGCTGGTCGGCGGCTGGCTCGACGCGACCTTCGGGGTGAGCCTGCCGTTCAGCACGGCCGGGGTGGTGGTGGCCGAGGCCTTCGTGGCGATGCCGTTCCTGGTGATCAGCGTGGAGGGGGCGCTGCGCGGGGCGGATGCCCGGTACGAGGAGGCCGCGGCGACGCTCGGCGCGACCCGCTGGACCGCGTTCCGCCGGGTGACGCTGCCGCTGATCGCGCCCGGCGTGGCGGCCGGCGGCGTGCTGTGCTGGGCTCGCGCGCTGGGCGAGTTCGGCGCCACGATCACCTTTGCCGGGAACTTCCCGGGCCGCACCCAGACCATGCCGCTCGCCGTCTACCTGGCCCTGGAACAGGATCTGGACGCCGCGATCGTGCTGAGCCTGCTGCTGCTGGTGGTGTCGGTGGCGATCCTCGCGGCGCTGCGCGACCGGTGGGTGACCTCGTGAGCCTCGATGCCCGCCTGATCGTGCGGCGGCCCGGCTTCACCCTCGACATCGCGCTCGGCGCGGCCCCCGGCGAGGTGGTCGCGCTGCTCGGCCCGAACGGCGCCGGAAAGACCACCGCCCTGCGCGCCCTCGCCGGGCTGATCCCGCTCGACGACGGCCACGTCACGCTCGACGGCGCCCGGCTGGAGAAGGCCCCGCCCGAGCTGCGCCGGATCGGCGTGGTCTTCCAGGACTACCTGCTCTTCCCGCACCTCACCGCCCTCGACAACGTCGCGTTCGGCCCGCGCTGCCGGCGGGTGCCGCGCCGCGAAGCCCGGGAACAGGCTCGCGACTGGCTGACCCGGGTCGGGCTGGCCGACGCCGTACGGAAGAAGCCCCGGCACCTGTCCGGCGGGCAGGCCCAGCGGGTCGCCCTGGCCCGGGCGCTCGCCGCCGAGCCCCGGCTGCTCCTGCTGGACGAGCCGCTCGCGGCGCTCGACGCCCGTACCCGGCTGGAGACCCGCGCCGGGCTGCGCGGCCACCTGGCCTCGTTCCCCGGCGCGACGATCCTGGTCACCCACGACCCGCTGGACGCGCTGATGCTCGCCGACCGGCTGGTGATCGTCGAGGACGGCCGGATCGTGCAGACCGGCGACGCCGCGACCATCACCGCCCGGCCGCGCACCGACTACGTGGCCCGCCTGGTCGGCCTGAACCTCTACCGGGGCCGGGCGGACGGCACCACGGTCCTGCTGCCCGGCGACTTCGCCCTGGTCACCGCGGACCCGCAGGAGGGTGACGTGTTCGTCGCCTTCGCGCCGGCCGCGGTCGCCCTCTACGCCGTACGCCCCGAGGGCAGCCCCCGCAACACCTGGCCGGCCACGGTGACCGCGGTGGCCCGGCACGGCGACGCCCTGCGCGTCGAGCTGGCCGGCCCGATCGCGGTGGCCGCCGACGTGACCCCGGCGGCTGCCGTGCAACTCGGCCTGCAACCGGGCCGCGCGGTCTGGGCCAGCCTCAAGGCGACCGAGGCAACCGCGTACCCGGCCGGATGACCGCCACCCGCCTAGATTGACTGGCATGACCTCCTGGATCGATCACGCGGTGTGGTGGCACGTGTACCCGCTCGGCTTCACCGGCGCGCTCACCGCGGCCCCCGGTCACCGGCTCGATCGGCTCACCGGCTGGCTCGACTACGCGGTCGAGCTGGGCGCGTCCGGCCTGCAGCTCGGCCCGATCTTCGCCGCGGAGAGCCACGGGTACGACACGGTCGACCACTTCCGCGTCGACCCCCGGCTGGGCGGCGACGCGGACTTCGACGCGCTGGTCGCCGCGTGCCGGGAGCGCGGCCTGCACGTGCTGCTCGACGGCGTGTTCAACCACGTGGGCCGCGGCTTCGCGGCGCCGGGCCACTGGTTCAAGGGCACCGCGTTCGAGGGACACGACAGCCTCGTCGAGCTGAATCACGACGAACCCGAGGTGCTCGACCACGTCGTCCGGGTGATGCGGCACTGGCTGGACCGGGGCGCGTCCGGCTGGCGGCTGGACGCGGCGTACGCCGTCCCGCCGGCCTTCTGGAAGGCCGCGCTGGACCGGGTCCGCCCGGAGCATCCCGGCGCCTGGTTCGCCGGCGAGCTGATCCACGGCGACTACGTGGAGTACCTGCGGGCCAGCGGCCTCGACGGGGTCACCCAGTACGAACTGTGGAAGGCGACCTGGAGCAGCCTCAACGACGGCAACCTGTTCGAGCTGGCCTGGGCGCTCGACCGGCACGCGAAGGTGGTCGAGGCGGGCACCCCGATGACCTTCGTGGGCAACCACGACGTGACCCGGATCGCCTCGCGGCTCACCGATCGCCGGCATCTCGGGCATGCCCTCGCGGTGCTGTTCACGGTGGGCGGGGTGCCGAGCGTGTACTACGGCGACGAGCAGGCGTTCCAGGGTGTCAAGGAGGATCGGGCCGGCGGCGACGACGCCGTACGCCCGGAGTTCCCGCCGCGGCCCGCGGAGCTCGCGCCGTACGGCTGGCCCACCTACCGCCTGCATCAGCGCCTCATCGGGCTGCGCCGCCGCAACGCCTGGCTGGCGCACGCGGTGACCACCGCCACCCACCTGACCAACACGGCCGCGGCGCTCACCTCCAGCAGCGGTGACGACCGGCTGATCACGCTGCTCAACGTGGGCGACGAGCCGTACCGCTTCCCGATCGACGCGACCGGTCTGCGGCCGGCCGAGGACGCCGCCGGCGACCCGCTCACCGTCGCCCCGCACGACTGGTCCGTGCTGACCGGCTAGCGTGCGGATCATGCAAGCACTCGAGCTGACCGACTACCGGGCCGCGGTCGCGCGGATGTATCTGGAGGCCACCGGCCTGGCGGACTTCCGGGCCCGCCGCGACGAGCTCTTCGCCACCCACCCCCAGTCGGCCATCCCGCCGGCCGAGCGCGCGGCCTTCACCGGCCTGCGCTACTTCCCGCCGAACGACGCCGCGATCTGCGACGCCGACCTGCGCCCGGCCGACGGCGAGATCGACATCGACACCGGCGGCCCGGACGGCGTGGTGCACTACACCCGTGCCGGGATCCTGGAGACCCCGTTCGGCGAGCTTTCGCTGTGGTGGATCGCCGCCTACGGCGGCGGCCTGTTCCTGCCGGTCCGGGACGGCACGTGCGGCCACGAGACGTACGGCGGCGGCCGTTACCTGACCGACACGGTGAAGGGCACGCACGGCCGTGGCGTGCGGATCCTCGGCGCGACCCGGGTCCGCCTCGACTTCAACTACCTCTACAACCCGTCCTGCGCCTACGACGACGCCTGGCTGTGCCCGCTGGCGCCGCCGGAGAACCGGCTGGCCGCGCCGATCCGGGCCGGCGAGCTGACCTACCACTGACGCCAAACCGGCTCACGCTGTCAGCTTTTCGGTTCCGTGGCCGATGTGAAGGATGTGCGGAACAGGGAGAGCCGAGGGCACGGGCGCCGGACTGTACGTGGGCGGCTGCACGGTCTCGCCGTCGTTGCCGCCCTGTTCACCGCGTTGGTCGGTGGGGTGGGCCTGTCCGGCTACGCCGGCCTGAACGCGGCCAACACCGCCGAGAACAGGCTGGGCACGCTTCAGGCCCTCGCGTTCGAAGCGCACTCGCAGCAGCAGGTGATCCGCAGCCTGGCGTGGTTCGCGATCGCGATCGGCACGGGCGGTGTCGACCGGCCGATGTCCGAGGTGCGGGAGGAGTTCGACACCGCCCGCGCCCTGCTGCGGACCTCGCAGGAGAACCTCGCCGAAACCGTAAGCGGCACCGGCTACGCGCAGCGGTTCCAGAAACTGGTGGTCGCCGAGAACGAGATCGTGGCTCTCGCCGACGAAGCGATCGGGCTGGCCACCGCCGACCGGCCGGCGGCGTTGAACCGCATCGACCGGCTCGAGGACGCGGTCGACGCGCTGGACGCCGACGTCACCGAACTGACCGGGGACCTCGGCGCCGACCGGGCCCGCCGGATGGCCGAGACCCGCGCCCTGACCCGGACGGACAGCCTGCGCCTGCTGGCCGCGGCCCTCCTCGCCACCGTGCTGGTGGTCGCCCTGTCCACCTGGCTGGGCCGCTCGATCCTCACCCCGCTCAAGGCGGTCGCCGACGTCGCCCGGCGGATCGGCGCGGGCGACCGGGACGCGCGCTGCGCGCTCACCGGCTCCGACGAGATCGACGCCGTGGCGCGGGCGCTCAACACCACCGCCGAGAAGCTGAGCGTCTCGATGGAACACCTCGCCGCGGAGGCCCGCCGGGAACGGCTGGGCAGCCAGCTGACCGAGGCGTTCGACATGGCCGAGAGCGAGGCGGAGGCGTACGAGGTGGTCAGCCGGACCCTGCACGCGCTCGATCCGCAGCGCCCGGCCGAACTGCTGCTCGCCGACAACTCCCGGGCCCGGCTGGCACGCAAGGCGGTCAGCGGACCGGCGGAACCACCGTGCTGCCCGGTGAGCTCGCCGTACAGCTGCGTCGCCGTCCGGCGCGGGCACGCCACCGTGTTCGAGGACAGCGACGCACTGAACGCCTGCCCGAAACTCAAGGGCCGGCCCGCCGGACGGGTGTCCGCGGTCTGCGTCCCGGTGACCTTCATGGGCCGCTCCCTCGGCGTCGTGCACACCACCGGCGCGCCGGGGCAACGCCCGGCCGACGACACGCTCGCCGCCCTGTCGATGCTGGCCGGCCAGACCGGCAGCCGGATCGGCACCCTGCGCTCGTTCGCCCAGGCTCAACTGCAGGCCAGCACCGACGGGCTGACCGGGCTACGCAACCGGCGGGCCTTCGAGACCGACGCCCGCGAACTGCTGCTCGGCGGCGAGCGGGCCGCGATCGTGATGGCCGACCTCGACAACTTCAAAATCCTCAACGACACCCACGGGCACGAGGCCGGCGACCGGGCGTTGCGCCGCTTCGGCCAGGCCTTGCGGCTCAACCTCCGGGAACGCGACATCGCGGGCCGGATCGGCGGCGAGGAGTTCGGGGTGGTGCTGCACGACCTCGGCCCCGACGACGCGGTGGCCGTGATCGAACGGCTCCGCGACGCCCTGCACGAACCGGGCGACGGCGCCACCCCCTCGTTCACCGCCAGCTTCGGCATCAGCTGCACCGACGGCCACACCGGCTTCGACGAGTTGCTCCGGTCCGCCGACCGGGCCCTGTACCGCTCCAAGCACGCGGGCCGCGACCGGATCACCCTCGACACCCAGCCGAACCAGGCCCAGGCAACAATCACCACGGACGGCCAGGACCGGCCGAGCATCGCCGCGGAGCCGGTCCCCGGCCGGTAACCCCCGCACGGATCGAGGCACAGCATGTCGGACCTTCTCGCCCGGTATGCGGGCTGGCTGGCGGCGCACGCACCGAAGACCGCCGCCGCGGCGCGCCCGCCGGCCCCGGACGCGGACCTCGCCGCCGCGGAACGAGAACTCGGGGCCGCCCTGCCGAGCCCGATCCGGGAGCTGTACCGGTGGCACGACGGCGGCCCGAATCGCTCCGACCAGGCGTTGTGGCTGACCCACGACTTCGGCCTTCTGTCGCTCGCGAGAGCCCGCGAGAACCGGCAGATGATGCGGGAGATCGCCGCGGAGGAGTTCGATCCGGAGGACGCCGACTGGTACTGGAATCCGCACTGGTTCCCGATCGGTACGAGCTGGACCGGTGATCTCGTCGTCGTCGACTGTTCGGTCTCGCGGACCCGCGGCCGGCTGTCGGTGTTCTGCAACGAGGGGCCCCGGCCGTCGGACCCGGTCTGGGCCGACCTCGACGCGCTCCTCGCCGAGCTGGTCGGCGCGCTGGAGAACGGTACGCCGCTGTCCGGTTGCCGGCCGGCGGTGCACGACGGATGGCTCGCCTGGGAAGAGCAGCCGTAGTCGGCGATCACGTCAGGTGGGCGCGGACCTCCGCGGCCTCGGGCAGGTCCAGTTCGGTGTAGAGGGTCACGGCGTGCTGGTAGTGCTCGCGGGCGAGGGCCACGTTGCCGAGGGCGTGCTGGGCGTGGCCGAGGCCGGTGTGGGCGCGGGCCTGCTGTTCGCGGCTGCCGATGTCGGCGGCGACGGCCTGGGCCTCGGTGTGGTGGGCGAGGGCGTCGGTGGCGTTGCCGGCGCTCCGCGCCGCCTCGCCGAGGCCGTTGAGCGCCCAGGCCTCGCCGTCGCGGTCGCCGGTCTGCCGGGTGATCGTCAGCGCCTGCCGGTGGTGGTCGATCGCCTCGGCGGGACGGCCGAGGCGAGTGTGCAGGAGCCCGAGGCTGTCCAGGGCGCTGACCTCGCCGTCGCGGTGGCCGAGCTGCCGATACCGGGCCAGGGCCTCCCGCAGGTGGTCGCCGGCCGGGCCGTACTGGCCCGACCGCACCTCGCTGTAGCCGAGGCCGCTGAGGACGTGGGTCTCGCCGGCCCGGTCGCCGACCTGCCGGAACAGGGCCAGGGCCGAGCGGTAGTGGTCGGCGGCGGACTG
>Ga0207668_10002058_pt1 | contig 11721 bp, 9 predicted proteins | sample KBSS43metaG_FD_184323 | JGI IMG/M metagenome (GOLD analysis project Ga0207668, IMG submission 184323) | Switchgrass rhizosphere microbial communities from Kellogg Biological Station, Michigan, USA - KBS S4-3 metaG (SPAdes) (version 2) | ecosystem: Host-associated > Plants > Roots > Rhizosphere >... | reverse complement strand
GCCATTGGATCGCGACCCGTTCCTGCTGGAGTCCAGTATCCCCGGCGTCTTCGCCGTCGGCGACGTTCGGCACGGCTCGATCAAGCGCGTTGCGTCCGGGGTTGGCGAAGGCAGCATGGCGATTGCCTTCGTCCATCAATACCTGGCGCTGCATCGGCCGCTGCCGCTTGCCTGACGACGTTTGCCGATCGGCGTAATATTTCCGCTGTTGCAGGACAACCGGCGACGCCAGCCTGGGAGACCACCGATGATCCGGATCGGCACGCTGTGCTACGTCGTCGACAGCTGCCTCGCCAGCCCGTCGGCGCGGTGCGCCGTCGGCAAGATCGTCATCGTCGTTTCGGCACCCTACGAAGCGCCCGACTGGACGTACCTGCCGGGAACGTACTACGACGTACGGTTCGAGGATCGCGTGTTTTATTGCCGCAGCGACAAGCTGCGTCCTATTTCCGATCCCGATGCCGAGCAGGACGAGCATACGGACGAATCCATCGACGTACGTACGGGCGTCGACACCCCGGTAGCGGCAGGATGAGCGAAGCTGCGCGGAGGCCGCTTCCGCGCATCAGATGGTGACCGTCACACCGGCCTTGGCCAGCGCTGCCTGCAGTTCCGCAATGTTCGCCGGACCGGTCGTCTCGACGACGCAGATGACCCGTACTGCCGATAGATCGGGGCCGGAAAACGCACGGTCGTGAACGATCTCCTTGATCGACGCGCCGGTCGACGCGATGACCTCGGCCAAACGTGCCAGTCCACCCGGCCGGTCGCTGATCGAAACGGAGAATCGCCACAACCGGCCGTCGGCCACGAGTCCGACCTCGATCACGCGATCGAGCATCGTGAGGTCGATGTTGCCGCCGGCGAGCGCCAGCACGACCTTCTTTCCCTTCAGCACGTCGAGCTTGCCGGCGAGAAACGCGGCGAGCGGCGCCGCGCCGGCACCTTCGACGACACTCTTCTCGAGTTCGATCAGCCGCAGGATGGCGAGCGCGATGTGCGCTTCGTCGACCGTGACCACGCGATCGACGAGGTTGCGCAGCAATGCGAACGGCTGCTCGCCCAATTGCGGCACCGCCAGTCCGTCGGCCAGTGTCGATGACAGCGGCACCGTGACCGGCCTCCCGGCCGCGAGCGCGGCCGAAAGGCACGCAGCGTGATCGGGCTCGACGCCAATCAGCGAGACGTCGGGTCGCAGCGCCTTGACGACGGTGCCGATGCCGGCGAGCAGGCCGCCGCCGCCCACCGGCACGACGATCGACTCGACGTCCGGCGTCTGCTCGAGGATCTCGAGTGCCATCGTGCCTTGGCCGGCGATCACGTCCGTGTTGTCGAACGGGTGGATGAACGTCAGGCCGTCGCGTTGCGCCAGTTCGACGGCGTGGGTGCGCGCTTCGCCAAGGTCGGCGCCACGCAGCACGACCCGCGCGCCGAACTGACGGCAGTTGGTCACCTTGATCAGCGCCGCGAACTGCGGCATCACGACGGTAACGGGAATTCCGAGCAGGCTGCCGTGGTAGGCGATGCCCTGCGCATGATTGCCCGCTGATGCCGCGATGACGCCTCGACGGCGCTGCTCGGCCGAGAGCCGCAGCAGCGCGTTGCGCGCACCGCGCTCCTTGAAGCTTCCGGTACGCTGAAGGTAATCGAGCTTGCAGTAGACGTGCGCGCCGGTGAGTTGCGACAGCGGAATGGACTCGACGCAGGGCGATTCGTAGATGCCGCCGCGAATGCGTTCTCGTGCTGCCCGCACGTCGTCGAGCGTGATCGGCAGTGCCATTAGAAAGGCAGCGCGGTTTCCGGGCGGATCGCGGACAGCACGCGGCGGAACTCGTCCTGGATTCGCGCCATCGCGGCGGCATCGTCTGCCTCGAAGCGGAGCACCACCGTCGGCGTCGTGTTCGATGCACGCGCAAGCCCGAAGCCGTCGGCGTATTCGACGCGCAGGCCGTCGATGCTGATCACGTCGGCAGCACCGGGAAACGTCGCGGTTCGCTGCAACTCGGCGATCAGCGCATGCTGGTCGCCTTCGGCGCACGCGAGATTGAGCTCCGGCGTCGACACTGCGTTGGGCAGGGCGTTCAGCAGCGCCGACGGATCGGGATGTCGCGCCACGATCTCGAGCAGCCGCGCCCCGGCGTAGATGCCGTCGTCGAATCCATACCAGCGCTCCCCGAAAAACGTGTGCCCGCTCATCTCACCGGCCAGCGCGGCGCCGGTTTCCTTCATCTTGACCTTGATGAACGAGTGCCCGGTTTTCCACAGCAGCGGCGTCCCGCCGTGGCGAACGATCCATGGTTTCAGATTGCGGGTGCTTTTGACGTCGTAGATGATGGTCGCACCCGGAGCGCGGGAGAGCACGTCGGCCGCGAAGAGCATCAATTGCCGGTCCGGATAGATGATGTCGCCGTTCCGGGTCACAACACCGAGCCGATCGCCGTCGCCGTCGAAAGCGAGGCCGAGATCGCAGTCGCCTTGCTCGAGCCGAGCGATCAGATCGGCGAGATTCTTGGGCTGCGAAGGGTCGGGATGGTGATTCGGAAACCGGCCGTCGACGTCGCAGTACATCTCGACGACGTCACAGCCCAGTCGCCGGAACAGCGCGGGAGCAAACGCCCCGGCGACGCCGTTCCCGCAATCGACGGCGATCGTCAGCGGCCGCGCCACATGAATGTCGTTCGCGATCCGGTCGAGGTAGGCGGTGGCGACGTCGTGCTCCCGATAGCCGCCGGCACCCGTCGCGACGTCGGCGCGCTCGATGCGCGCGCGCAACGCCTGGATGTCGGGACCGGACAGCGTCGAGCCGTCGATTACCATCTTGAGGCCGTTGTAGTCGGGCGGGTTGTGGCTGCCGGTCACCATCACGCTGCAGCCCGTACCCAGGTGATGGGCGGCGAAGTAAGTCATCGGTGTCGCGACCATGCCCAGGTCGACGACGTCGATGCCCGCTGCGCGAATACCGTCGGACAACGCGGTCGCCAATGCCGGCCCCGACAGGCGGCCATCGCGACCAATGGCGATCTCGTTGCGTTTCCGTTCGCGTGCGAGCGTGCCCAGCGCTTGCCCGATCGCGCGAACGATATCCGGCGTCAGCGTCCTGCCGACGATTCCGCGGATGTCGTAGGCCTTGAAGATTTCGGCGGGAAGGGGCATGGGCTGTGGGTCAGTACTCACGGAGCGGGCGACACGTCAGCGTCGCACCAAGCGCGACGGCGCATCATGCGCCGTGCAGGAAGAATGATAGCAACCGGTCCGGCAGCCAACCTAGCGTACCGGGTAGCGGGCCGGTGACGAACCCCGCGTGACCACCCTCTGCCGGCTGCTCGAGCACGACCGAAGCGGCGACGTCCCGCACCGGCGGTAGCGATGCAGCGGGAATGAACGGATCGTTGGCCGCGTTGAGCACCAGCGTCGGCACCGAGATCGAGCGCAGCCACGGTTTCGACGAGCCGCGCGTCCAGTAGTCGGCGGTACCCGCGAACCCGTGCAGCGGTGCGGTCACCACGTCGTCGAAATCCCACATCGTGCGCACGGCACGCACACGCGCGCCATCGAGCATGCCCGGAAATCGCTGCGCCATCGCCAGCGCCTTCGGTTTCAGATCACGCAGGAAATAGCGCGTGTAGATGACGTTCAACCCCTCGGCGATCGCACGGCCTGCCGCCATCAGGTCGAGCGGCGCGGAAACCGCGGCGGCCGCGTCCAAGGTCCGGCTTGCTTCCCCTTCGACGCGCCCCAGCCAGTTGAGCAATGCACTGCCGCCGAGCGAGACGCCGATCGCATATACGATGACTTCGGGCTCGATGCGCGCACGAATCGCAGCCAACATCGCACCGACTTCTTCATAGTCTCCCGAGTGGTATGCCCGCGGCAGGCGGTTGGGCTCGCCGCCGCAACCGCGAAAGTGCGGGACGACACCTCGGTAGCCGAGCTCGGCCAGCCGCGCGAACAACGCTGCCGAGTAGTGCGACTGCGCGCTGCCTTCCAGTCCGTGGAACAACACGATCAGCGGCGCACCGGGCGTCGCGGGCGTGTTCAACCAGTCGAAGTCCCAGAAGTCGCCGTCGCCTATCTCGACCCGCTCCCGTCGCAGCGCAACGACCGGCCGACGCAGAAAGGCGGGCCAGATCGTTTGCGCGTGTCCGCCGGGAAGCCACGCCGGGGCCGTATACGGGCGGGGTGCGATGGCGACCGGCGCGTCCATCGTCAATCCAGTCCCTTCGACAGACGCGTGGCGATCGTCTTCAGGATCTTCACCCGCGCGAAGCGCTTGTCCTCGGCCTCGACCAGCGTCCACGGCGCGATTTCGGTCGATGTGCGGTCGATCATGTCGGCGACCGCATGCTCGTAGTCATTCCATCGCTTGCGGTTGCGCCAGTCCTCCGGTGTGATCTTGAAGCGCTTGAAAGATGTCTTCTCGCGTTCCTTGAACCGGCGCAACTGTTCCGCTTTGCTGATCTGCAGCCAGAACTTGCAGACGATCGCGCCGCCACCGACCAACTGCTCCTCGAACTGGTTGATCTCGTCGTACGCGCGCCGCCAGTCATAGGCGGACGCGAGGCCCTCGACGCGCTCGACCAGCACGCGGCCATACCAGCTGCGGTCGAAGATCGTGATGCCCCCGTGGCCCGGAGCATTGCGCCAGAAGCGCCACAGGTAGGGGTAGAGTTTTTCCTCGTCGGTTGGCGCGGCAATCGGCACGATGACGTACTGCCGCGCATCGAGCGCGCCGGTGACGCGGCGGATGGCGCCGCCCTTGCCGGCCGCGTCGGCACCTTCGAACACCAGCACCAGCGAGTGCTTGCCAAAACGCCTGGTTCGGGTCAGCCGCGCAAGCTTGCCTTCCCACTTTGGCATCGCCTTGTCGTACTCCGCTTCGGACAGTTTCCTTGACAAGTCGAGGCTGCGGACCAGCAGTACATTGTCGATCGCGGGCGGGGCAGGGGCCGGACTGTGGCTCATGCGAAGTGGAGCAGCGCGCGCGGCGTTGGTGCGATTGAGAGTTTCGAGGACGATATTGCCGACCGTCAGGTTCCGATAGCGAGGATCCTCGCCTTCGACCACGTACCAGGGTGCCTCGCTAGTCGAACTCTCGCGCAGTACCTCTTCGCAGACATCGCGGAACTTGTAGTAGCTCTTGGTCCGTTCGAGCACGTCGGGTGTCAGTTCCCACCGACGGTCCTTCTGCCTGGCGAGTTCCTTCAGCCGCTGTCTGGCGGCGTCGCGCGACAGATGGATCCAGAACTTGAGAATCGAGAATCCTTCGTCGACGAACATCCGTTCGGAATGCCGGATGCTGGTCAACTGGAACTCCAGTGCATCGCGGTCGATCCGCCCCTTGAAGTGCGCGACGATCGCCTCGTTGTACCAGGCGTTCAGGAATATGCCGGTCCGTCCGCGGGGCGGCAGTGCGCGCCAGTAGCGCCAGGCGTTGGGCCGCGCAAGCTCCTCGCAGTCGCGCGGGCCGAAGGCGACCGTGCGGATGTGCCGCGGGTCCATCCATTCGTTGAGCGTGTTGGCCGTTTCGCTGCGACCACCGCCCTCGATTCCGGCGAACAGGATCAGCAGCGGGCCACGTCGTTTTTGCGCGAGGTCGTACTGTGCGTTGAGCAACGCCTCGCGCAGCTTGGGCAGCTGACGGACGTAGGCGGCCTTGGAAACCCGATGGCCGATTTCCGCGGATTCGAGCATCGTCGAAAGCTTAGTCGCGGCTCCAGAACACCGAAGCGCGGACGAATGACTTCCAGGCGGCGCCGAGCTCGGGCGCGAGCATCGCCATTTCCGCAGCGGCCCAGCCTTCGAACGCTGCGGCCGACGTCACCTCGGGCCCCGCCAGCTCGCGGGCCAGTGTCGCGGCCACGGCCGCGTCGTTCAGGCGGCCGAGGACGTCCTGCACCCGAGCCAGTGCCTTTCGATACGTGCGGCTGCGCTTGGCCGGGTACAGCGGAGCAAAGAATTCAGCCGCATAGCGGAGTTTCTTCGCCGCGATACGCGTGACGTGCCGTTGCGCGGGAGACGCGGTGTCCAACCCGTCGCCCGCGGCCACCAGCTTGCGATGGCGGCGCTTGAGCACGTTGCGCGCGTAGTCGCGCGCCGGGGCGTCAAGCGCGTTGGCGCCCGCGCTCCCCGGCAGCGCGCCGAGCGAGGGATCCGATGCCAGCGCGCCGGCGGCGAGCACGAATCGCGCGAAGCGCGACGACGCGACGGCGTCGCGCGCGGCCTGTCGCGCGCCGCGGCGGCGCAGCGCCGTGCGCCGCGCCAGCGCCGCGAGCGCCGATGCAAGGGGCGACCCGGTGGTTGCCTTGCGCAGCGCAGGCAACGTTTCAAGCGCGAACACGTCGAGGTCGCGCGCCAGTCCGAGCGTGCGCGCAAGCCACTTGACCTCGGCGACGACGGGCGCGAGCGCCGCAGCCGGCGCGCGCCCACGCGCGAGTGCGAGCGCCGAACGCAGCCGGCGCGCGCCGATGCGCATCTGGTGCACCCACTCGGGATCGGTGCCGACGACCAGGCCGTCGGCATTGTCCTCGATCTGCCGTACGCAGTTGCGCAGGATCGCCGCCAGCGCGACGCCCGTCGACGCGCGGCGCGGGAGTTCGACGTCCGCCGCCCGCACGGGGTTCGGTTTCGACGGAGTCGCGAGCGCGTGACCACGATCGGCCTTGCTTTGCGTCTCGATCGCCAACGGCACGTCGGCGGCGAGCGCCTGTGCCAGCTCGAACAAGCGGCTTGCGACGCCGGCCTCGAGCTCGATCTCGAGCTCGCAGAGCCGCTCCTGCCGGTCGCCACTCCGGATCTTGCCGGCATCAATGCACACCGTTGCGAGCGTGCTGTCGGCAAACGCGACGGGTATCGTCGTCCGGCGAAAGTCAGTCGTGAATACGGGCTCGAGCCCGCCCTTGCGCACCGCCTTCGCGAACAACCGCCGCCACGGTGTCTTGGCCAGCGGCCGCGGGTCGGGCCGGTTCGACCGCACCGGCCACTCGTATTCGCTGCGCGCCGACAATCCGCCGCCGCTGATGTCGCTGGCCGGACCTTTCACCGTCTGCACGAAGCGCCTTCCCTCGCGCCGCACGCGCAGCGCGACACCGGCACGGGCGAGGCGGCGATCAGCAGAGTCGTAATAGGTGCTGACCAGCTGGGCGGTTCGTGCGCGGCCGCGCTTGATCGCGAGCAACGCCGGGTGACGACTGATCCGCGGCAGCGCAACGGGATCGAGCCGAAGCTTGAGCTCGGTCTCGATCGGCGCTGCGGCGTCCTTCATTCGCCGGCCAGTCGACGCTTTCGAACCGCTTCGGCGAGCCCCTGCAACACGCCGACGGTCGCTTCCCAGCCTATGCACGCGTCGGTGATCGATACACCGTAGTCGAGCGGCCGGTCGCGCACGAGGTCCTGCCGTCCGGGGTTGAGATGGCTCTCGATCATCAGGCCGACGATTCGCGTGTCGCCGCGCGCAACCTGGTCGGCGACGTCGGCCGCGACCGCGATCTGGCGCTCGTGCTGCTTCTGGCTGTTGGCGTGCGAGCAGTCGACCATCACGCGCGCGGCAAGACCCGCGGCCGCCAGCTCCCTGCAGGTCGTGTCCACGCTGGCGGCGTCGTAGTTGGTCGTCTTGCCGCCGCGCAGGATGATGTGGCAATCCTCGTTGCCGGCGGTATGCACGATCGCCGAATGGCCGCCCTTGGTCACCGACAGGAAGTGATGTGGCGCCGACGCCGCCTTGATCGCGTCGACGGCGATCCTGACATCGCCGTTGGTACCATTCTTGAAGCCGACCGGGCACGAAAGCCCCGAGGCAAGCTCGCGGTGAACCTGGCTCTCCGTGGTTCGCGCGCCGATCGCACCCCACGCGATCAGGTCGGCCAGGTACTGCGGCGTAATCATGTCCAGGTACTCGGTGCCGGCCGGCAGGTCGAGCTCGTTGATCTCGAGCAGGATTCTGCGTGCGAGGCGCAGGCCTTCGTTGATGCGGAAGCTGTCATCGAGTCGCGGGTCGTTGATCAGGCCCTTCCACCCAACGGTCGTCCGCGGCTTTTCGAAATACACGCGCATCACGATCAGCAGGTCGTGCGCGAGCTGCCCGCGCACGGCGGCGAGGCGCGTCGCGTAGTCGAGCGCCGCATCGTAGTCGTGAATCGAGCACGGCCCGACGACGACGACCAGCCGGTCGTCGGCGCCGTGCAGGATGCGGTGGATCGCCTGCCGCGCCTCGAACGTCGTGATCGCGGCGCGTTCCGAGACCGGAAATTCGCGCAGCAGGTGCGACGGCGGCGCAAGCTCGGTGATCTCGGTGATCCGGGTGTCGTCGACCGGGCGCGCGGCCCCGCCATAGGCGGCGGCCGGTCGGTTGCGTTGGACGGTGGATGTGGTCACGGGCGGCCTCCAGGAAAGACGATTGTTACAAAAAACAAGAGCTTACCTGCATTCAGGCGGGCACGCACCATTTTGCCACGGACCATGCTGCAGCGCACGATGCAGGCCAGCAACAGTCGACCTGAGTCAAGTCGGCAATTTCGTTGCTTCGCGCGTTAGGGGTACCGTAGACTGGATTCACACCGGCCGCATGCCCGTCCCGGGTGCGGTCCCAGAATCAGGCAGCTACGGACGACGTCCAATGCAACTTTCGCAGGAGTTCCCGATGAAAAAATCCCTCGCGCTGGCGATGCTCGCGGCGTTCACGCTGGCAAGCCCGGCGTTCGCCGCCGATACCCAGCCGGCCACCACCAAGGCCGCCGCTGCGCCTGCCACCGCGCCCGCCACCGCGCCTGCCACCACCAACTCGCAGCAGGACAAGATGAAGGTCTGCAACGAGAAAGCCGGCGCCATGAAGGGCGACGAGCGCAAGGCGTTCATGAGCAACTGTCTGTCCGCCAAGCCCGCGCCGACCGAAAACAAGATGGCGATGTGCAACAAGAAGACCGCCGGCCTGAGCAAGGACGAGCGCTCCAAGGCGCAGAGCGAGTGCATGAAGGCAACGTAACGAGTTCCTGAACACGGCCGGGCGACCTCCTGTCCGCCCGGTCGAGACTACAAGGCCGCACGGGGCTTGCCCTTTGCGGCCTTGTTTTTTCCTGCGCTCAACCGCTCTCGAGCACTGCCGCCGAGCCAACCGTCGCGGCGGCTAGTTCGGCTTTTCGACGCCGTTGTCGAACTGCATGTCGCGCGTGTCGCCGTTGGCGAAATGGTAGACACCTTTGCCGTTGCGAACCCCGTTGGCGAACTGCCCGACGTACTTGTCGCCGTTGCGGTAATAGTGGGTTCCGTTGCCGTTTTGAACGCCACCGGCGAACTGACCCTCGTAGCGCTCGCCGCTCGCGAAGTAATGGATGCCCAGGCCCGACTTGACGTTGCCGCGGAATTCGCCTTCGTAGCGGTCGCCGTCGGCGAGGATCAATACACCCTTGCCGCTGAACAGGTTGTCGACGAACTCGCCCTCGTAGCGGTCGCCGTTCGCATAGCGGAACACGCCGCGGCCGTGCTTGACGCCGGCCAGGAACTCGCCGTCGTAAGTGTCGCCACTGACCAATGTCTGAACACCCCTGCCGTTGAAGCGGTTGTCGGCGAAGCCGCCCTCATAGCGATCGCCGTTGACGAACACGTACAGGCCGTATCCCGACCGCACGTCACCCTTGACCTCGCCTTCGTAGCGATCGCCGTTGGGGAGGGTCACCCCGGTACGACCCGGCGTCGACGCCGGCGCTGAGCCCGCCGGTGCGACCGTGCCGGGCGTGACCGGACGCTGCGATCCGGCATCGACCGGCATCGTCGCCGGCGGTCTCGCTGCGGACGATGGCGGCGAGGGCACCGGCGCCGGCGCTGCCGGTGCCACCACAATATCTGTGGCGGAAGCGGTCGCGGGCGCGTTCGGGGTCGCCGGACGCGCGACGGGACCTGATCCGGCAGGCGTCGTTACCGAGGCCACGGCAATTGCGGCCGATGAGAGGCGGGCGAGGTTGGCGCGCGCCAGGCTGGCGTACCGTCCCTTCGGATAGGCGTCCAGGTACGCCTCGAAGCCTTCGCGGTTGCCGGCGAACTTGGCGTCGTCCCAGAACCGGTCCTCGCGCACCGCCTCGTCGCTGGTGTTCGGCGTCTGCGAAAGTGGCGTGGTCACCGCCGCATTGGGGCTGAAGAAGTAGAAACTGCCGCTCGATTCGTTGGCGATGTAAGGCCGCTGCTGGTGGCCAACGCTGGCAGCGAGCAACTCCACCGACGAGCGCAACTCGAGACCCAGCGCATCGATACTGAGGCCCGGGCGCCGGATGCGGGCCACCAGCTCCCGGGTGAACACGCCGTTGGGATTCGCATCGCGCTCGTTCAGGCTGTCGAGCGCCTGCTGGCCGCGCCCGGCGGAGAACATCACCACCTGGCCCTTGGCGACCTCCGGCGGCGTGAGTCCGCGGGTGGCGCCGATCGTGCGGCCCCTCGAACGCAGCGGATTGTCGCGGCACGCATCGATGATGACCAGCGTGAACTGCGGCTTCGCCTTGTCCAGTTCCTCGAGGATGTCGTTGACTGCGTACGACGTCTTCTCGACCTGCGATTCCGTTTCGCCGTCGATGTCGATGGGCAGCAGATAACTGCCGGTGCGCGTCTGCACGCCATGGCCGGCGTAGAACACGGCGACCTCGTCACCGCCGTGGATGCGGTCGTAGAAGCCCTCGAACGCCTTGACCATCGTCTTGTATTCGAGGTCGCGGTAGCGCGCCACCTCGAATCCGGCCGCTTGCAATTCGCGTGCGACAGCGTCGGCGTCGTTACCGGCCTTTTGCAGCCGCGAGACCTGCTGGTAGTTGTCGTTGCCGATGACCAGCGCCAGGCGTTTGGCGTGCAGCGGCCACGCCGCGACGCACGTCAGAACGCATAGCATTCCCGCCCATCGCAACCGTTGCCCCATCGTCCTTCGCCCCCGGGCGTAATCATGCCACCGCCCGACGCAGCGGGGCGACGATCCGCGTAGAGCGGCAGATCGGCGGTATCCCGGGCAAGGATGCGCGGACGACGACCGGGTCGATTGCGGCGATAATCGTGCTGCCGATGGCATCACCGATGATCTCCCAGCGATAGACTGTTCAGATGAGTGGTCCGATCACCGCGGGCTATGTGTGCGTGCACGGCACGCTGATGCTGATCGCACGCGCGCTGCAGGAGGCGCGGGCGATGAAACGCGAGTACGCCGAGGTGCTCGCCGAGCTGGAAGCTCGCGAGCGCGCGCTTGCGGCTGCGCGAGCGGGTCAGTGCGCGGCCCGGCTTGAGCGAATCGCCGCCGTGCGCAACGAAGCGGCGCGCCAGCACGCGCGTCTTGGGCGTCTGCGCGCGCTCGCGCAGTCGGCAGCCGAGGAGGCGCCGGACATCGCTGTCCCCGTGCCACCGGCGATCGCTACGAGCCCGGCCGGCGACGACGACGCGGCGTGGGCCGAACATCTGGCCGCGCTCGATGGCGCAGTGCGCGAAATGGAGCGCGTGCTGGCCCGGATGGGTGGCACGTCCGGCGAGCGAGTCCGCCAATCGCTGGCAGCGGCCGGCAGCGCGCCTTCGATCGACGACGTGCTGGCTGCGTACGTTTTGGAGCGGCAGTTGAGACCGGGACTGGATTCCGCACAGAGCGAGCGTTTCCGGCAGACGGCGGCGCGCGTCCTCGCCCGGCTGGATGTGGCGCCGGGTGCGCCATTGCCGTCAGAGCTCGAAACGCTTGCTCGCGCGATCGTCCTCGCGCCGTCGGTCGAA
>Ga0207668_10002057_pt1 | contig 11724 bp, 11 predicted proteins | sample KBSS43metaG_FD_184323 | JGI IMG/M metagenome (GOLD analysis project Ga0207668, IMG submission 184323) | Switchgrass rhizosphere microbial communities from Kellogg Biological Station, Michigan, USA - KBS S4-3 metaG (SPAdes) (version 2) | ecosystem: Host-associated > Plants > Roots > Rhizosphere... | reverse complement strand
CCCGACGGGCGCAGAAGACGACCGGCTAAGAGCCGGCGGGACCGTAAGGAGGAGGTGTCCATGTTCACGAGAATGGCAACCCTGGCGATGGCGGCAGCGGGATTGACGTCAGCCGCGACCGCTCAGACCTCGAAAAGCACCATCCCGGCGCCTCGCACGACGACGGAGATCTTGCCGCCCGCGCCGCCCGCGCCGGCCTATGCCCCGTGGGAAAAGTTCACGGCCGATCTCCGCGACATGTGGGCGCGCATGTACGCGCGCGTGCCCGAGCGGGTGCGCGATGATCCGCAGGCGCGCGCCGAGGTGTCGCGACTCATGCTGGAGGCGGTGCTGCAGCAGACGGTGGAAGCGCTCGGCCAGGATGGCGATCATCCTGCCTTCATGCCGCACATCAGCTTCTACATGAACGTGGCGCAGCCCAATGCCGACACGATCTACAAGCGGGCGATCGTGACGCCGGGCGGCACGTATCGTCTGAGGGGGCGCCGTGGCAGCCTTACCCTCTTCAAGATGGGCCAGATGGGCGCGACGCCGGACCAGACGGGCGGCGGGGTGCGCGCGCTCGGTTATGGCGATTTCGCGACGCTGAAGGTGGATGCGCAGGGGCGCTTCGACGTGCTGCTCAGCCCCGTGCGCCCCGCGGACTATACCGGCGACTGGTGGAAGCTGGAGCCGGAGACCAGCACCCTGCTCCTCCGCCAGGTCAGCCAGGACTGGTCGAAGGAGGTCGATCCGACCGTATCGATCGAGCGGCTGGACGTGCCGGCCCGCCGCCCGCGTGCAAGCGCCCGCGAGATCGAGGCGCGTCTCGATCAGATACCGCAGCGCGCCTTCTTCATGGCGCGGTTCCTGGTCGATCATGTCGAGCAGATGCGTCGCGACGGCTATATCAACAAGCTCCGCGTGCTCGACGTGAGCAACGGCGGCGCGCTCGTCGGCCAGTTCTATTACGAGGGCGCTTACGAGATCGGTCCGGACGAAGCGCTGATCGTGGAAGCGAAGGTGCCGGCGCGGTGCGGCTATTCGTCGATGATCCTGACCAACGACATCTATGAGACGACCAACTGGTTCGACAATCATAGCAGCCTCAACGGTGCGCAATACCATGTCGACAAGGACGGGGTGCTCCGCGTCGTCATCGCCAATCGCGATCCCGGCGTACTCAACTGGTTGGATACGGCGGGCTATCCATCGGGGGCGATGCAGGGACGCTGGACGGATTGCGACTCGCAGCCGGTGCCAAGCGCGCGGAAGGTGAAGCTGGCCGACCTGGCGGGCGCGCTGCCGCCGGACACGCCGAAGATCACGCCCGCCGAGCGCGAGAAGATCATCCGCGACCGGCGCGCTGCAGTGCTGCAGCGTCCCTTGTGGTAGGTCACCCCGGTCGCGGGGCGACGCGACCGATCGCCGCCGGGTGACCATGTCCCGCCGGGACGGTTACCTTACGAGGCGGCTTCCGACCGGGATACCAGTCGCTCCTCCAGCCCCTCCGGCGCAAGCTCGGATTGAAGGGCGGCCGCAGCCAGCGGAACGGAGGCGGCGGAGCGTGCGCTGTCGCGGAAGAAGAGCGCCGCCACCACGGCGATCAGGCAGATGACGCCCAGTGCCAGCAGGCCCGCACCATAGCTCCCGGTCTCCTCCGCCACTCTCGCAAGCACGGGCGGGGAGACGGTCGTGAGCACCGCGAAGCAACTCGCTATGCCATAGGCGCGCGGGAAGCCGGTCGATCCGAACTCGGCTGCGATGCACGACGCCAGCAGCACCCAGACCCCCTGCGAAAAGCCGAGCGCGATGAACCCGAGCGATAGCGGGACGAGGCCGTGCGCCCAGACCAGCCAGAAGGTGCTGGCCGTCCCGAGCGCCGCGACCAGCAGCAGCGGCAGGCGGTTGCCGAACCGATCGGCCAACGTGCCGGTGGCGAGCTTCCCGATCGCCGCGGCGGCGTTGAAGACCCCGATCAGGATCGCCGCCTCTGCGATGCTGAGCCCACGCGCCGCTACGAAGGGCGCGAAGTTCATCTGCAGGCCAGAGTTGGACAGCAGGACGGGCGCGAACACCGCGATCGGCAACCAGAAGTTGCGGCGGCTAAGGATGTCCCGCACCGTCGGCACCGTGCCGTCTGCCGCCGCCGTTTCGGGGAGGACATAGTGCCTGCCTTCCTCCGTGCCAGGTCGCTCGCGAATGACAAGGAGAACGGCTGGCAGGACCAACAGCATGATCGCGCCGGCGAAGATCCACCACGTCATCCGCCACCCGACCCGCTCGATCAGGAACACCACGATGGGCGGGAACAGGATTCCCGCCAGCACCAGGCCCACGGCACAGATGCTGAAGGCAAGCGCCCGGCGCCGCACGAACCAGCGCGAGACCAGCGTCTGGGTGGGAATCCCGCCCGAAAACGACGCGGCGAAGGGCAGCAGCAGCGTGTAGATCGCGATGATCTGCCAACCCGATCGGGCAAAACCGATCAGGAGATGGCCCGTCACGATCACGAGCAGCGCGCCCGCCAGCAGCAACCGCACCGGATAACGATCGGCGAGCCCGCCGACGACTGGAGCGAGGATGCAGCATGTCACGCTGAACAGCGGAATGGCGATGACGATCTGCGAGATCGGCATGTTGAAATCCCGCGACCAGCCTTCCAGGAAGAAGGTGAGGCAGTTGGTGGCCACGCCGAGCGTCGCGATCTGGGCCAGAACGCAGACCGCCAGGATATTCCACCCGTGATACCAGGAGCCGGCTTTCATCATTGTCTCCGAAGCGGCGAAGCCGAATGGCGAAGGTCGCTTCGTATGGCGCCGCAGAGCCGTCGCATCCTTCCTCCCCGATCGTTCCTGGCCAGCTTACCGGGCTTCCGCTTCGGCGATCAGCCGATCCATCAAAGCGAGGCTGGCCAGTACGGCGGGTTCGTCCACGTCCGGGCCGCCGAGAAACTCGATCTCGAACGGTCCGCCATAACCGGCTTCGACGGCCGCGCTGAGAAAGCGGAGGAGCGGCAGTTCCCCTGATCCCGGAAGCGCCCGTACGCCGACGCCGGGATCCCCCAGCCTGCCGATGGTGACGTCGCTGACCTGAACGATTGCGATTAGATCGCGTGCGCGCGCGATCCACTGTCCGATATCGCGTTCCGAATAGGCGTTGCCGATATCGACGACGACGGCCGTGCCGCTGATCCGGGCGAGATCGAGCGCGTCGCGCAAGGTATGCACGAAGGATATCTGCGGACGCAAAGACGGCTCGAACGCGAGCGTGGCGCCGACCTGCCGGGCATGTTCGAGGCAGGGACCGACCGCGTCGGCATAGCGCGCGGCATTGTCGTCCCATGCGTCGAACTCACCGCGTCCGGGCGGGCCGTAGACGGCGCCGCCGACTTCCGCCGCCAGATCGAGGCAATTCATGAGCAGCTGTCGTTCCGTCGCCCAACATGCAGGATCGAGGAGCGTGAAGGGCGGCGCGATGATGCTGGAGACGGCAAAGCCGCGCCTGCGGATCTCGTCCGCCGCGCGCTCGAACCCGAAGGCGCGCAGCTTCGCTTCGAAGAGGCCGACGCACCGTAACCCGGCACGGCTGCTGAACGCCATATCCTCCTCGAAGCTGCGATGAGGCGCGGTGATGGCGCTGAGCGAGAGGCGCGGATGGTGCGACACGGTCATCGGCTTCCTCTCTCGATCGATTTTTCCGGAGGATAGCCCCGTCGGACCGCGCGCAACCTGCCGCCGGATGGGCGGTCGCCAGGCGTCCGCCGTGCAGGCGCTGGTCTCCTGGCGGCTTCGCTCCGCGACCGGCGGGGTCAGCCGAGCCGACGCGGCCCGACCGCCACCCGCCGAACGGTGCGGCAATGCCTGATCGTCGCCGGCAGATCGGGGCAGGCGCGGCGGGCCGGCGTCCGCTGGAGGCCGCCGGCCGCGCTCGCGACGTCTACGAGTAGGCGGACTCCATCTCGAGCGAATCCATCATCGCGGGCGAATGCGACGCCTCGCCGCCGTCGACCGAGATGATCTGACCGGTCACGTAGGAGGACTCGTCCGAGGCCAGGAACGCCACCATCGAGGCGATATCGTCGGGCCTGCCGATCCGGGTCAGCAGGCTGTGCCGGACGTGCAGCGCCGCCATTTTCGGTACCGCCTTCAGCATCGCCTCGTCCGCGATCATCCCCGGGCAGATCGCGTTGCATCGCACGCCCTGTTTGCCGTGCTGCGCCGCGATGTACTTGGTCAGGACGTTCACCGCCCCTTTCGAGGCGCCATAGGCGACGCGGACATCGTCGCCGAACAGGCTGGCGCCGGAGCTGGTGTTGATGATCGATCCGCCGCCGGCCGCGATCATGTGCGGAATGGCATAGCGCGCCGCCAGAAAGTAGCCGCGCGCGTTGATGTGCATCGTCGCGTCCCACAATGCGGCAGGCGTCTCCAGCACCGTCGTGTCAGGACCCAGCTCACCGAGATTCACCAGTGCGGCATTGTTGTGGAGAATGTCGAGACGGCCGAAGTGCTGCACCGCCTGCGTGATCAGGTTCTCGATCGAGCCGTCATCCGCGGCATCGAACGCGATCGCAAACGCACGCTCGCCGTGAAGGTCGGCGACCTCGCGGGCGCCGTCGCCATTGACGTCGGCAGCGGCGACATAGGCGCCTTCCTTGATGAGGCGGGCGACCACTGCCCTTCCGATACGTCCCGCTGCACCGGTTACGACGGCGACCTTGTCGTTCAAGCCCTGCATGTAGTTTTCCTCGCGCTTGTCTTGCGTCAGTTTTCGACTTTTCCGACTATGACGGATTGTTCGCCAGCAACCGGAAGAAACTATAGGATGGATCGCCGGTGCCGAGCTTGCCCTTCTCCAGCCCGCCGTCGAGCAATTCCATCGTCACCTTCTCCGGTGCCGGCATCTTGATGCCCCAGTCGTCGATGCAGACGCGGTGCAGGATGCGCCATTTGCCGTCCCGCCGCTCATATTTGTCCATGTAACGGCCGCCGGTCACGAACACGACCTTGCCCTCGGCACTGTCATAGCGGTGATAGGCGATCACATAGAGCTCGCCCTCCGCCTGATCGCCGTTGACCTCGATCAGGTGGTTGGTGATGTTGTGCTGAAGTTCCTCCATCATGGGCCGCATCTCGGGGACGCCATCGAGGAACTCGCGAACCGTCTTGCTCTTGTTATAGCCATGCTCGTCGAGGGCATCCGGGTGATAGACGTCCTCCAGAAGCGACATGTCGCCACGATCGGCGCCGCGGCAATAGCGGAATGCCAGCGCGCGAAGCTCTTCCTTCGACCAGAGGAGGTCGAGCATCTCATCCTTACTCATGGGCACGGCTAATTACTCCTCTCAAACCATTTCAAACTATCGATCTTGACGACACACGGCTCAAGCCGTGCCGCAGATCAGGCCGGCGCGGCCGGTTCAGCCTCACCGGTCCACGAGTTTCCGGCCGAAGATCCGCTCCTCGGCATGGAGCGTATCGAAATATTCCTTGAAGATACGGACCTTGCCATCCACGATCTTGAAGAGCCAGACGTATTGATTTTTGTACGGCTCGCCGGCGCCGGTGATAACGCCCTTGCCGACGCCTTCGGCGACCACCCAATCGCCCTCCGCGACCAGCAACGTGAGATCGACAGGGTTTCCGTTCGGGAAATATTGTGGAACCGGGCCGCTATAGGCCGCGGTCAGATCCTCCATGGTGTTCGAGCCGCCATGAGCGCCGTGACCGATCACCCACCATTCCGCGTCAGGAGCGAAATCCTTGAGCGCTTCCATGAAGCGCGCCTCGCTCATCAGGCGGAAATGGTCGATCACGATCTGCTTGTTGGCTTCAGACATAAGGTTGCTCTCCGCTTCGGGCATCTATCGTCGAGGGGTGGGAACGATGCGAATGGCCGCTCCCGACCAAAGGCTGCGCGGGTGTGTGGCGGCGGCGCGGACCATGCGGCGCCGGTTCATGGCCTCTCCGCCTTGCCGCCCGCCAGTCGCGTCATGCCGGGAAGACAGGACGCCGACGGTGCTGCGGGCGATCTTGCCGGCAATCGCTCCCGCTGCGTCATTCGATCTCCCATCCAGCAAGAGCCGCGCCTTTTCGTTTCCTCGACCCTGACGGCAAAGCCCGGCGCGGCCCGCGCCGGAGCAACCTTCGGCCTCGACCTTTTCGTGCATGGGGACGTACCCCGCCCCTGACTGGCGTCTCCCTCCCTTCGGATAGGCGTTTCAAGCGGCACCTACGGATAGTCGCTTCAATTGAGAATGCTGCACGGTCAGCCGCATCAAGAGAGGAACGGGATGGACATCGAGGCAAACCGGAAGATCGCAATCGACCTGATGACGTCGATGTCCACGGGCGATGTTGAACGCGCCGACAAGATTCTGGCCGAGGATGCGACCTGGTGGGTTCTGGGCTCGGGCTATATGGCGCGAAGCGCGCTCCTCGATGCCAGCCGCTTCATGAGTGCTGCGCCGCGCGCCAAGCTCGAAATCGTCGCGACGACGGCGGAAAAGGATCGCGTCGCGATGGAGGCGAAGGGCGACTTTCTCTTCGACGACGGCAAGGAATACAAGAACACCTACCATTTCCTGTTCATCGTACGTGACGGCAAGGTGGTGGAAGGGAAAGAATATCTCGATACCGCGCTGGTCGAGCGGGTGTTCGGCAAGGCCGAAGCCCAGGCTTGAAGGGTGACGGACGGATTTACGGTCTTAGGGATGGACGCAGATGAGAGGTTTGGACGGTAAGGTTGCCATCGTCACCGGGGCGGCCGGGCGGATCGGTCGCGCGGTCGTGCAGCGGCTGGTGGAGGAGGGCGCCAGCGTCGCTGTCGCCGATGTCGACGCGGACGGCGCCAAAGAGGTCGCAAGTCAGCACGGCGACAAGGCATTCGCCGTGCAGTTCGACGCCGGCGAAGAGCAGTCGATCAAGGCGATGATCGATGCGACGGTCGATCATTTCGGCAAGCTCGACATCCTTCACAACAATGCGGCGCTGACCAATATCGGCGAACTCGGCACCGACACGAACGCGCTGGAAACGCCGCTGGCGCTGTGGGACGCGATGATGCACGTCAATGTCCGCGGCTATTTCGTCGCGGCGCGCTATGCGATCCCGTACATGCTGAAGCAGGGATCCGGATCGATCATCAACACCAGTTCCGGCTCGGGCCTGTATGGCGACGACGTGCGGATCGCCTACGGCACCTCGAAGGGCGCGGTGAAGATCCTCACCAAATATATCGCCGCGCAGCACGGCAAGCAGGGTATCCGCTGCAACGCGATCTCGCCCGGCATGATCGCGGACGCCGTGCTGCACAAGGCAATCCCGAAATTCATCGCGCTGCACGAGCGGCATGCCCTGCTGACGCGGGTGGGCCGCCCCGATGACATCGCCTCGATGGTGGCTTTCCTCGCGTCCGATGAGGCTTCGTTCGTGACGGGGCAGGTCTTCCCGGTCGACGGGGGCGAGTCCGCCCATTCGCCGACCTTGGTCGAGTCGCTCGAGATGGGGTCGGCCTACGCCTGACAAGGGGCAATGCCCGGACCGGTAGGAGAACGGACATGAAGATGAGCGATGTCGCCCTAGGCGAGGTCATTGCCCGGGCGGTGGATGCGGAGATCGGTCGCTCCACCTATCCCGAGGAGCTTCCGCCGCTTCCGCCCATGCCGGCCGGGCGGTATGCGGACGCCGAATTCTACGCGCTTGAGCAGGAGCATCTGTTCGGGAAGATGTGGCTGAACGTCGGTCATGTCAGCGAGGTCCCGAATACGGGCGACTACAAGCTGTTCGAGCAGCTGGGCCTGTCGGTGATCGTCAGCCGCTCCGGCGACGGAAAGGTGCGCGCCTTCCGCAACGTCTGCCGCCATCGCGGTGCCGCACTGCTGACCGAGCCGCAGGGCAACGCGAAGCGGTTCATCTGCCCGTACCACGCCTGGGGCTACGATCTGGAGGGCAAGCTCCGCTCGGTTCCCGAGGCTCATAATTTCGCCTGCCTCGACAAGCAGAAGCTGCCTCTGCTGGAGGTGCGCTGCGAGATCTGGCGTGGTTTCGTCTTCATCAATCAGAATGCGGGGGCGGCGCCGCTCGACGAGTTTCTCGCGCCGATCGAGGCGAATGTCGGCTCTTTTCCGATCGAGGAATTCTCAGTCAAGGGCGTCATCCGCGCCGAGCTCGAGTGCAACTGGAAGTCGGCCTACGATAATTTCATCGAGAATTATCACATCCAGACGGTGCACACCAAGACGATCGCGCCGTTCATCCATCCCAAGAGCTTCACTGTCTTCCGCCTGAAGGGTGGCCATGCGCGCATGAACGCGATGAGGCGCGGCGCCGATACGATCTTCGCGAACAGCGGACAGGAAGCGCAGATCAAGACGGAGACGCTGTTCAGCCGCTATACGCTGGCCTTTCCACGCTTCCCCAACGGCTTCTTCAGTCTCGATCCGTCGGGGCTGAGCTGGATGAACTTCTGGCCGATCTCTCAGGGACGGATGCTGCTCGAGCAATACAATCTGGGGCGGACGATGGGCTCTCCGGAGGAGGACAAGGCGTATTGGGAAACGTTCGACGGGATGACGCGGCGGATCCTGAGCGAGGATGTCGCGCTGTTCCCCGGAATGCGCCGCGCCATGGAGGCTGGCGAGCTGACCGAGGTCCTGCTGGGCGTCCACGAGCAGGCGATCTACTGGTATAACGAGGAGATCGACCGCCAGATCGGGATCGAGAAAATCCCCGCACGGTTCCGGATGCAGCAGGTTCTCGGCGTGTCGTCGGAGGCCTGAGCGCCTCCGAGGCATGTGGTATGGCAGACAGGATGGCGGCTGGCCCGGCTGCTTCCGGTGCAGGTCGTGGCGCGGTGCCGGTGATCGTGCGATCCCTCGGCCCCGGTTGATTTTGTTGACGGATGTTCAATCGTTCTCCGGCGACGCGGCCGTCAGAAAGTCTATGGTGGATTGCTATAAACTGGCGATTCGTCTCTGACGATCGCGAGGGGCCGGTTGAGCGGCACGCGTTGATGGAGAAGAGAGATGTTCGCGAAACAGCACCTTGAGTTCGATCTGGGCTCCGGCAAACTCAATCCGGATCCCGCGATCATGGAGACGGGCAAGGTCGATCTCAGCGTGTATTATGCGCCGGAGCGCTTGGAGGCGGAGCGAGAGCTCTTCGGACGCATCTGGCTGAACATCGCCGAGACCGGGGACATCCCCAATCCGGGAGACTGGATCGTTCGCGATATCGGGCTCTGTTCGGTTTCGCTGATCGTCGCGCGCGGGCAGGACGGAGAGATCCGGGCCTTCCACAACATCTGTTCCCACCGCGGCATGAAGCTGGTCTGGGGTGACAAGGGCCGCGGGGGCAAGTTCAGCTGTCCTTACCACGCATGGCTTTACGACGCGACCGGCGCGCTGCTCAACGTGCCCGACGAGGGTTGCTTTTCCCACGTCAACAAGGCGGAAAGTGGCCTGACCCCGGTCCGTTGCGACGTGTGGGAGGGCTTCATCTTCGTCAACCTCGACGCCGAGGGCACGCAGACCCTCCCCGAGTATCTTGGGCCGGTTTACAACCGTGTCCGCGATCTCCCGTTCGGCAGCTATCCCTATTCCGCGCGGATCGGCGCGGAGATCGGCGCCAATTGGAAGCTCGCCATCGAGGCCCAGTGCGAGGCCTATCACGTCCGTGCGCTGCACGCGCGGACGGTGAGCAAGATGCTCTCGTCGAAGGACAATCCCTACGTCCACTCGCTGGACGCGCAGGTTCTCGGCGCCCATCGCATGCAGTCGGTCCCGCGCAATCCGGAATATGACCTCTCGCCCGAGAAGCTCGTTCAGGCATTCTCGTTCACCAATGTCGCACCGATCACGGCCGAAGCGGAGCGCGGCGTCGGACTGAACAAGTCGTTCGCCGGCCACCCCGACATCAATACGATCCAGTCGAACGTGTGGAACAACGATCAATATGTGCTGTTCCCGAACTTCATCGTGCATGCCGCGATGGGCGGCTGGTGGCTGCATCGGTTCTGGCCGCTCGCGGCCGATAAGACCTATTGGGAAGCCGTCTACCACTTCGAGAAGCCGAAGAATCTGCGTGCCGTTTTCGCGACGCAGTATGCGCTGGCGCTGAACCGCGACACGCTGATGGAAGACAATCTGGCGCTGGTTCAGCAGCAGCAGGTTCTCGGCAGCGGGGCCAAGAAGGTCGCCCAGTTCGGCGATCAGGAGGCGCTGTGCAAGCACCTCGCGGCCGTGTTCGAGGCGTCGATCAACGATACCAACTACCTGATGGCGGCCGAATAAAAGCAGGTCCGGACATGGCATGTCGGGCGGGTCGTGATCGGCCCGCCCGCTGCTCTTCCCGACTGCGCCGCACCGTTTACGGGTAGCAGCGGTCCGGCAGACGGCCGGATCGCCGCCCCACCTATTCCGCCGCCATTGCCTGAGGCACATGCTGGCCGGCGATCGCCTCCAGCACGGCGAGCTGATGGCGCAAAAGGATCTCCCCCTCGCCCAGCTGGATGAACTTTCGCGCGCCCGACTGAAAGGCGCGCTGTTGCTTCTGGAAGCAGCTGTTGTCCTCGGCAAAGATGTCGCGCTGCAGCGCGCCGACCGCCCGTAGCGAGAAATCTTCCCTAAGGCTTTTCGGTGCCTTATAATAATAGGTAGTCAGCCATTGCGATCGGCTTTTGTCGATCGGCCAGTAGCTCGTCGTCCAATAGCCATTCAGGGAGATATGGATCGAGAAGTTCGGGAATATATTGAACTGATCGTTGCCGAATACCTGTGTTTTGATGCGGTTGATCGCCGGATGCCCGAGGAAGTCACCGCTTGCATTGCCGGTCAGGCCGCCCTCGACCATCATCTGCTGGCCGTTCCGGCTGGCGAACCGCTGGACGATCCTGCTGTCAGGCAGACGATAGTCGGGGTTGCATGGGATCGTCGCGGTGCGATGCGGGCCCAGGGGTTCCCAGGCGAGGAAATGCACGTGCGGGTTGTCTCTGGTGGAGATCATGCCTCCGACCGACTGGGTGTGCAGCGCCTGCACGTGATACCCTTCGCTTGCCGCCTCGATGCCCAGCTTCCAGTTGCCGAGGACCTCCTGAGACAGAACGAGGCTATGCGGAAAGTCCTGGAAGGGCGCGCCGTCCAGGCGGGTTGCGAGCGGGCCGAGAAAGGCGCGGAGCGTCTGCGCCGGCTGCGCGCTCAGATTGATGAAGACGAAGCCGTTCCACACGTCGCAATGGATCGGGGTGAGGCCGCTTCGTGCCTGGTCGACATGGGGGAAGCATGCCCGATCCGGTATATGGGCGAGAGCGCCCTGAGCGTCGAACAACCACGCGTGGTAGGGGCAGCTGAACTTGCCGCCGCGACCGCTGCTTCCCCATACCAGCCTCATGCCGCGATGCGAGCAGACGTTGTGGAAGGCACGGACGATACCGTCCTTTCCGCGCACGATCAGCGCCGACGCGTCGCGGCATTCGATATCGCGCACGATCCAGTCGCCCGGTGCGGCCAATTGCTCTTCCCGACCCATGCAGAGCCAGATCCGGCCGAACAGTTCGCGCTCGACTTCCCAGCGCGCGTCCGAAACGTAAGCCCCGACGTCGACCTGACCGGTTTCGAGGATGATCTCGTCGGCTTCGAGCAAGCCGTCGCCGATGTCGAAGCTGACGTCGGTCGGCCGCGGATACAGCGCCATCCCACTCTCCATCCTCTATTTTCACGGAGAGTTAGGGGCCCCTTTCGGCGGG